>Ga0070658_10000008_pt1 | contig 319912 bp, 310 predicted proteins | sample KBSC13metaG_FD_64664 | JGI IMG/M metagenome (GOLD analysis project Ga0070658, IMG submission 64664) | Corn rhizosphere microbial communities from Kellogg Biological Station, Michigan, USA - KBS C1-3 metaG | ecosystem: Host-associated > Plants > Roots > Rhizosphere > Soil ...
ACATTACAACCACGCTGAAGAACTGTTAATGTTTAATGAACCGCCGTATGCCGAACGGCACGTACGGTGGTGTGAGAGGACAGTAAGGGAAATAATCCCTTACTTCCTACTCGATTTAGGAAAATTGGTAAGTTAGTGCTGCTGTAATAAAATAAAAAGCATGAAAACCATATTCGACAAGGCGACAAGAGAAGAATTGATCAGCAGGATTGGCACCGTGAACGAAAACAGTACCGCGCAATGGGGCAAAATGAATACCTACCAGATGCTGAAGCATTGCTCTCTTTTTGAAGAAATGGCGCTTGGCAAGATAAAATATAAACGTGTTTTTGTCGGTCGACTGTTTGGCAAAATGGCTTTGAAAAAGGTGCTGAAAGATGATGCCCCTTTAACCAGGAATACGCCGACGCTTGCCGAACTCAGGATAAAGGGAAACGGCGATGTCTCCACCGAAAAAACAAGATGGATCGGCCTCCTCGGAGAATACGAGCATTTTAATAACCCAGACTTTATACACCCTTTCTTCGGGAAAATCACCAAAGAGCAGATCGGGCAGTTGGCGTATAAACATGCCGACCATCATTTGCGGCAGTTCAATAGTTAGCATATGGCATTGCAGATAATTTTACCTAATGAGCCGTCAAATGAAGACGTGAAAGTTATCTATAAGGGGTTACTGGCTTTTAATACGGAGATGAGCGGCGCGCCGGAAAACAAACCCTTTGTGGCCCTGTTGCGGGAAATTGATACCGGCGAAACGCTCGGCGGCCTGCACGGTTATTGGTTTTATGGCTGGCTTTATATCGCGATGCTTTTTGTTCCCGAAGCGTTACGCGGCCAGGGTTACGGGATGAAATTGATGAAGGAAGCCGAGAAATATGCTCGTAGTCAAAACAGCTGCGGCATATGGCTGGATACTTATAGTTTCCAGGCGCCGGCATTTTATGAAAAAGCAGGTTACGAAAAATTTGGTGAGCTGCCCGACTTCCCTGCGGGCCACAGCCGGGTGTTCTACCGAAAAATACTGGTCAAATAAACTGAAGCATAGTTTGATGGCTCACTTGCATAATTGAAAGTTTTCTTTATCATTGTGTCCGGTAAACGCAATAGTTTGCGTTGTAAACCAACACCATTCACAATTCAATGAGCAAAACACCGGTGTACCTGGAAACCAAAAGCCACTATGAGATACTTGACGGGTTGCGCGGCGTAGCCTCGATCTTAGTGATAGCATTTCACGTGCTGGAGACGTTTACTAACGGTAACCGGTTCGTGCAGATCGTCAATCATGGTTACCTGGCTGTCGATTTCTTTTTTGTGTTGTCGGGTTTCGTGGTGGCTTATGCCTATGACGACCGCTGGGGCAAGATGACGCAATGGGATTTTTATAAACGCCGCCTCATTCGTTTGCAGCCGATGGTGATCATGGGCTCGCTGATCGGCGCGGCGCTGTTTTATTTTCAAAGCAGCGGCGCATTCCCGCTGATCGCGGCAACGCCCGTTTGGAAAATGCTGTTGATGATGCTCATCGGTTGCACGCTGATACCGGTGCCGATTTCCATGGACATCCGTGGCTGGCAGGAAATGCACCCATTGAACGGCCCTGCCTGGTCGCTGTTTTTTGAATACATCGCCAATATCCTGTATGCTGTTATCGTCCGCAGGTTCTCTAAATTATTACTTTCGGTGTTGGTAGTCCTGTCGGCCTGCTTCCTGATACAATACCTGGTAATGGGCCCGCAGGGCGATGTTATCGGCGGTTGGGCGCTGGATAAAACGCAGCTTCACGTCGGTTTTGCACGAGTACTCTATCCTTTTTTTGCGGGAGTTTTGCTTTGCCGCATGGGAAAACTGATTCGTGTAAAGGGAGCCTTTTGGGTGTGCAGCCTGCTGATCGTTATCGTATTGGCAGTTCCGAGGATCGGCGGCAGCGAACATCTCTGGATGAACGGTTTGTACGAATCGTTTGTCATCGTTATTGTTTTCCCGCTAATCGTTTCCATTGGCGCCGGGGGTAACATCACAGGGAAATATTCTATCAAACTTTGCAAGTTTTTAGGCGACCTATCCTATCCGCTGTACATCACGCATTACCCGCTGATTTACGTGTATGTGGCCTGGGTTGCAAATAACAAGATCCCGCTGGGGGCTTATGGTCTTTTCGTTGGTTTTCTTCTGTTAATCACCAGCATCATCATCGCTTATGCCTGCCTGAAACTCTATGACGAACCTATGCGTAACTGGCTTAAGAAACGTTTCCTGATGAAGCCGGGTTAACCGTTTTTAGTGCGATTTTTAGGTTACTACTACGCATTACGACCATGTCCGCCGGTCTTGTGATGATTTTTCAGGGGCGCTTTCGCTTTTTCGTCCATTGCCGAGGTGTCCACGGGTCCCTGTGGAGAATTTTGCCGTGATGCCGTGTCCTTAACTTCCTTTTTCCCGGTGCTTTTCCTGACGATGAGAAAGATCGCGACAATAATAAAGGCTGCGATAAATACGAATGCAAATGGTAATGTCATTGCTCAATGGGTTATATTCAATTGAACATTATGTATGGATAAAGGTTTTGTGGACGCTGATTTATCTTGACATGATCATTTACCCAGACTAATGAAGAACGTCGTCCCGCTGCCGGGTACCGATTCCACATAGATGGAACCGCGCAGGGCCTTGACCAATTCCTTTACGGTTGACAGCCCGATTCCCGACCCTTGTTTGTTGTACCGGTCGGCTTTTTTAAGGGTGAAGCTATTCGCGAATATTTTTTTGTGATATTCTTTGTCAATACCTATCCCGTTGTCTTCAACTTCAAAATAGTAATTATCTTCATCCTCGCGGAACCTGATCTCCAACGAGCCTTGCGCCTTGTCGTTATAGCGTATAGCATTGCTGAGCAGGTTGATAAATATCTGCTGAAGGGCTACGCTTGATATATTGAGGGAATGTTTTTCAGCAGGCGCCCGGACGTTGAAATTTTCGGGCACGTTAACCATAGTGATCACGATATTTAGCAGGTCCTTTAAATTAACCGTCGTTTTTTTCGTCAGCAATAAGTCCGGAGATTTTGAATAGGCGAGCATATCATCAAGCAAAACCATTAACCGTTTGGTGGAGGCTATGTTGAGATCGGCGAGCCGCTGGCAGCCCTCGTCCCCTAACTTCTGCAACCGGATCTTTAACGACTGCGCGCTCAGTAAAATACTGCTCATAGGGTTTTTAATATCATGCGCGGCCACAGCGGCAAATTTTTGCATAAACAGGTTGGAATATCTCAGTTCACGTATAGTGTCTTCGGATACAATGGCTTTTTTCCTGAGCTCGAGTTTTTCTACGACTTGCCTGCCGATGATCTTTAAAGCGTTGATCTGTTCATCACTCAGCCTTTTTTTCTCCCGGTCGATAACGTTGAGCGAACCCAATATTACACCGTCTTCGTTCACTAAGGGCACGCCGGCATAAAAAGTGATTTTGCCCTGCCCGCTGATAAACAGGTCCTCTAAGAAACTTTCATCGCCGGTGGCCTCTTCAATAATGAGGATGTCCTGTTCGGCATTAATAGCCGGTACGCGGAAACTATGTTCGGCGCTGTTGGATATCACGTGCGCTTTTGCCGATTGCCTTTTCTCATCGAACAAATTGATGAAGGCAATGGGTGTTTGGGATATAGCAGAGGCCAGGGCAACAAGGTCGGCGAAGTCTTTTTCTTCGCCGGTGTCCAGTATGCTATAATTTTCTGCATTAAATGAATCTATCGGCATTTAAAAATGGTAAGGTGGGAACGGCTGGTATTGTGGTATTGCAAGTATTTATAAATGTAAAGTTTTTTTTGGATAGTATATTTTAGTTGTGCCCTGTTTAAAGGCCTTTATTCCGGTATTATGGGCACTATTCAATTATAATGCAGTTGAGTTTTCACCTTATTGAGCAAAAAAAACATATCAAATGGCTTAGCGAGATAATCATTCGGTGCACCCTTTTGCTGCAGGGATTCCGACAGGTTGTGCGTGCCCGAGATAAGAATAACCGGGAGGCTAAGTAAGCCCGGCTGCTGTTTTATCCTGCTGCAAAGGATCCTTCCGTCTAACCCGGCAAGCATCACGTCCATGAGTACGAGATCGGGATGGAACTGTTGAATGGCTTCGAATATTTTCTCCCCGCTGGACATTGTCAGGGTCTCATAACCATTGTCACATAGCAGCATAGATATCAGCTCCAGTAAATCGGTATCGTCGTCGAGTATTAATATTCTCTGGCTCATAATAGGAAGATAGTTACCGATATACATGCCATTACAATGCCACATATGCTAAACAACTTAATTTAAATATCAGTGTGATGAGCTGAGCTAGCCCCGACTTTTGACGGGAGACTCTCCAAACTTGGCGCGTCTTTTGTTTTATACCTGTAGAATTCACCCATTATAAAAAACTTAGATTATGAAAAATTACATCCTGGTATTTGTTGCACTAGCTACTATTTTTACTTTTTCATGTAAAAAAAGCAGTTCTCACATTGTGAAATACTCCATACAGGGAACAGCCAAGTCAAGTGTTACTTATACAGATCAAAACGGCAATTTGCAGACAGTAGCTAATGCCGACGCGAGCTGGACAACAAGCTTTTCATCCACGGATCATGGCGAAACACTTAAACTCACGGCAACCAGCGTCGATGGCAGCAATGTAGGCGGCAAAATATTTATTGACGGTAACCAAATCGCACAGAGTAACGGAAATTCAAGCAGTATAATTATTTCGACGATACTTCAATAGAGAGAACTTTCAACGCAAAAGCCTCAGATCCGCAGGATTTGGGGCTTTTTTTACATCCACTCCAGCTTCGTTATATCAAAGCCGAGATTTGTGGCTTTTGCCAAAAAGCGCGATTTTACATCGTCGTGGATAGTGTTTTCCCTGGAAATGATCCATAAATAATCCAGGCTATTGCCCGATACCATAGCATATTGATATTTGGCGTCGACATCAAGCACATTGTAGTCGAGGTAGATGGGCAGGAAATAGGCGACCTTCAGTTTGCCCCTCGTGTCAGGCCCCGCAAACCTGGCTTTGCCTTCGGCTTCCACGGGTTTGTTCTTATCAAAATCATAAGCGCGGGTTATGACTTTGATCGTGCCGTCGGCGTTCAGCGAATATTCGTCCGTCAGGTTCTTCAGTTTTTTTTCGATACGGTTGGGCAAACGGGCCACCTCGTACCAAAGGCCCATGTATTTGTTTTTGTCGAATGGTTGTACGATAGCGCTTTTCGGAATTTTGCTTTTCGGCCATAGCGCGTAGGCCAAACCCGCCGCTCCGGCGCCTGCAGCCAATGCTATGAGCCATTTGTCTTTCTTTTCCATAAAGGTATAAACGGGTAACCCGTACTATTTAGTTTGTGCAGGCCCGGTTTGTAACTTCGGGCCAATATAACGAAGTTGGGCAATTAAATTATTCAACGGAATAATCTATGTTTGGGTTTGCGTTATCTCAAACTGAATGAACCAACCCGCTACCCTGTCCAATCCCGTAAGGCGCGTGCTTGCTGCCAGCCTCATCGGTACGACGATAGAGTTTTTTGATTTTTATATCTATGCTACGGCGGCGGTGCTGGTGTTCCCCAAATTGTTTTTCCCTGCCGGCGACCAGGCTTCGGCCACGCTTGAATCCCTGGCCACATTTGCACTGGCCTTTTTCGCCCGCCCGCTTGGCGCCGCATTGTTCGGGCATTTTGGCGACCGTAAGGGCCGTAAGACCATGCTGGTTGCCGCGCTAATGACCATGGGCCCCTCAACCGTTGCGATAGGTTTGCTGCCCGGATACGCGTCTATAGGCATAGCGGCGCCCATCCTGCTGGCGCTGTTCCGGTTTGGGCAGGGCCTGGGCCTGGGCGGCGAATGGGGAGGCGCCATACTGCTCGCTACGGAAAACGCTCCGCCCGGCAAAAAGGCATGGTACGGTATGTTCCCGCAAATGGGCGCGGCTGTTGGGTTCCTGCTTTCAAGCGGCACCTTTATGCTGCTGACTAATACCTTGAACGACAGCCAATTTTTAAGTTTTGGCTGGCGCATACCCTTTATCGCCAGCGCGCTGCTGGTTTGGGTGGGCATGTATGTACGCCTGAAATTGAGCGAAACGCCCGACTTTATGAAGATCATCGAGAACAACGCGCGTGTAAAAGTGCCGCTCGCTGATGTTTTTGTGAAACACACCAAAGCTATTACATTGGGCACTTTAGCCACCGTCATTACTTTCCTGTTGTTCTATTTAATGACGGTATTCACGCTGAGCTGGGGCACCTCGGCATTCCATTATTCGCACACGGGTTTCCTCATCGCTCAAATGGTGGCCATTTGCTTTTTTGGGTTGGCTATTCCTATATCGGCGATGCTGGCCGACAGGTACGGGCGCAGCACGATCTTGCTCATCGTAACGCTGTGTATTTTTTTGTTCGGCCTGTTTTTTTCTACCCTTTTCGGACCCGCGAATTGGCCTTTAACTATGATCTTCCTGGTGTTAGGTATGTTTTTAATGGGACTTTCCCACGGTACGATCGGCACAGCGCTTGCGGAAATTTTCCCCGCATCGGTTCGTTATACCGGGGCCTCGTTATCGTTCACATTGGCGGGGGTATTAGGCGCGGCGCCGGCGCCGGGGCTGGCCACCAAACTCGCAGCACACTATAGCCTTAGCTATGTGGGTTTTTACATATCAGCCGTAGCGGTCATTTCTTTCCTTGCGCTGCTGGCAGTAAGAGGGCAGATGAAGGAAGGGGTTTAAGCAATCCCGAGGATCATGCGGTTTTCGTTGATCGTACCGGTTCCGGCTCCGCTTTAAAATAAATGGTAAATTTACTGCCCTTTCCGGGTGCACTTTCAACTTCAATATGGCCATGGGACGCATCCACTATTTTCCTGGTTAAATATAAACCAATCCCCTGGCCATCTATTTCATGGTTTAACCTGCCGTACATTTCGAAGATTCTATCGATATCCTTTTTATCAATACCTATTCCGTTATCCTGGACGGATAAAACAACAAACTCGCCCTCGGTTGTGGTACGAATATGAACAACAGGTTTTTTACCCCGCCTGAATTTTATCGCGTTTGAAACAAGGTTATAAATGATGCTTCTCAGGTTCTTTTTTGAAAACAGCACCGATTTCACTTCCAGGTCGCGGGTAATAACGGCTTCTGACCCTTTGATCCTATCTTCCAAACTCCATTCAATATTGTTGATAATATCATCGATCTCAACTTTTTCCAGTATGATCATATCCCCTTCGACTTTGGCAATCGCGGCGATGTCGGTTATCAGTTCCCGGTATTTGTGTATGGAATTGTTAATGATATTTAAAAAGTCGATCAGTTTGGGTTCCGACAAGGATATTTTGTTCATGATATTGATACTGGTCTCAATAGTGGCCAGCGGCGCCAAAAGATCATGCGAGGCAGCGTGGATAAAATGATCGAGGTCGGCATTGATGCGTGTCAGGCTTTGATTCTTTTGATCCAGTTCCTGCTGGGTCAATTTCAGGGTGGTAATATCATTAAAGGTAATAATGGCGCCGGTGTTCTTATTGCCTTCGTGCTGTACGTAGGGCATGGTCATGATCTGGTACCATTTGCCGTTGTTCGTCTCAATCTCTTTAGTTATCACGCTTCCGTCAGCCAGCACCTTTTTGACATCTTCGATGATCGTTTCGAGCTTAATATTGGTGGAGATATTACTCAGGGGACGCCCCACGTCGGTTTCGAGCAGGTTGATCTGCTTTACTGTGCCCGGCGAAAATTTCATGAGTATCAGGTCGTTATTAACAAAAAGCTGCCCGTTAATATTGCTCCTGAAATAATTGTTCAGATCGTCATTCAATTCCAGCAGCTCTTTGTTCTTCAGCTGGTATTCAGAATTGATGGTATCCAGTTCCTCGTTGACCGATTGCATTTCCTCGTTCGTGCTCTGCATTTCCTCGTTTGCCGAAAGCAATTCTTCGTTAAACGATTGCATATTTTCATTGGAGGCATCCAACTGTTCGTGAGAGGAATGCAATTTACTTTTAAGTTCTTTGACTTCTTCCTCCAGATTCAAGGTATATTGATCCAGGTTTACTTTTTCGTCAAAAACAGTATCATCCTGGTTTGATTTGCTTTTCAGCGCATCTTCCTTAAACGTAACCATCAGCCATCGCTGACCGCCTTTGGCGGGCGCCAGGGTATTAACGGACAAGGTTATGCTGATAACCGCGCCATCGTATTTGATCCTGATGCCGCTCGCGCTTGCTTTTTCATTGGTTTTTAAGGCTCTATGACTTAACGTGTTAAAGACCATAGCCAGATGCTTGGGCAAAAGTGCGTCAAGGTTGGTATTAAAATGTTTGGGCAGCAGGTATTTGGCCGTGTTGCCGTATGATTTAACCACATGATTAGTTTCATCAACACACATCACCAGGTAATCCAGGTCGGACGCCAGGCTTTCGTGCATCGCTTCGGCCAGCGCCGGATTTAGGCTTGATGGAGCGTCGTAAGCGTGGTTAGCAGCGGACATTTTCCTGATGTCCGGCGGTTCGGGAAATGCGAAAGCATCGAAACTGACGGTACGTTTGGATTCGAGGTTCTTATAGATCTTCCATTTTTTGCTGACGACCTCCAGGTTACGGATAATGGACATTGGGTTTTCGCTGGAACCTAAAAACAGGTAGCCATCCTTTTTCAGCCCGAAAAGCAACATAGCAAACACCTTTTTTTGCAGCATCGGGGTCATATAGATCAGCAGGTTGCGGCAGCTGATGAATTGCATATTGCAATACGGAGGATTTTTTACCAGGTCGTGCTGCGCGAAAATTACCATTTTGCGGATAACCGGCGCTACGCGATAGGTTTCGCCTTCCTTCAGAAAATATTTTTCAAGCCGCTCCGGGGTTACGTTCTTTGTGCCGGCGGCACTATATATCCCTTTGCCTGCCAGCGCCAGCGCCACGCTATCAATATCCGTCGCAAATATCTTTACTACGGTGTCGCTAAATTTGCCGGTTAATTGCTCGGCTATCAATATCGCGATGGAATAAACTTCTTCGCCCGTCGCGCAGCCGGCCACCCACATCTTCAGTTCCTCGCCCGGGCTAAGTCTTCGTAATATGTCGGGAAATACTTTGCTTTCAATAAAATCAAAGGCTTCCTTATCCCTGAAAAACGAGGTGACGCTGATCAGGAAATCTTTGGCGAGTAACTCTATCTCTTCGGGGTTTTTCTTCAGAAAGGCCAGGTAAGCGGTCAGGGATGAAAGATTATTTTGCGATGCTTTTCTTAACGTCCTTCTAAGAATTGTTGTTTGTTTGTACTCCGAAAAATCTAAGGGCAGTTTATCTTTAATGAGATCGAGTATGCCTTTTAAACTTTTCTCATCCGTCTTACTGTTGACGATAGTCTCCGAGCCATAATGAATATAATCTTCAATGGCATTGGGCATCAGTTCGGGTTCCAAAACAAAATCCACCAGCCCCGTAGCTATCGCATGCGAGGGCATGCTGCTGAAATCCGAGGTCTCCGGGTTGCGGGCAATAACCATTCCGCCCGCGGCCTTGATCGCCCTAACCCCTTCGGTACCGTCGGAACCCAGGCCCGAAAGGACGATCCCGATAGCCTTCTTGCCGAAATCGCCGGCAAGCGAATCAAAAAAACGATTGATCGTCAGGTGCGGGCCTTTGGTATGTTCTTTATCGCTTAAATACAGTTTACCTTTCCGGATGGTCATGTACTTATCGTTGGGGATAAGGTACACCAGGTTGCATTCCACTACCATGCCGTCCCTGGCTTCTTTTACGCTGAGCTTGCTATGCCTGCCCAGCAGTTCAACCATGCGACTCTTAAAATCAGACGATAAATGCTGAACAATAATATAGGAAACTCCGTCGAGCGGGGTGTGATCAAAGAAAGAGTTGATCTCTTCCATGCCTCCTGCGGAGGCGCCAATGGCTATGATATGATGGGGTATCTTCAATGACATGTCAGGAGTTTAAAGAACAGAAGCGATCCGGGGAAAAAGGAATCCGGCGGAGGGTATAGGATAAATCAATATTACGAACAATTTTCGAAAAACAGGTATTTATTACGGTATATTATCCATTTCAATGTAACCTTGTTACCGCCGGCTATATACCGCGTGGCCGGTTTGGATTAAAGGCTACTATATATTGGAAATGATCGTGACCTGCGCCTGCGGGTAACGGTACGCTGGCGAAATTCATATGCAGGTCGATCAGTTTGACTTTGACCAGGTCAAGCAAGCCGGCTAATTTTTCGGGAAGGGCTTTGGCCGATACGGTTGGATAATACCTTTTCTCGAGCGCTGATTTTTCATCGCTTGTCGCCAAACTCAACTCCCAGCTTTCGTCAGGTTTAAACCAGTTCTCTTTTGCCACGTTACCCAAGTCAAATACATATTCCCGGGCCCTCAATTCATTGCTTTGATCGGTCATGTTATTTTTGCTTTTTGAAAGGGTTTATTTCGGTTTTCGCAGTCGTAGTTTTACTCGCCTGGTAATCAGACGGGCCTTTTTTCCCTACGGGGTTGGGTAGTTGTTTTCTTTTGTCTTTACTCATGATCCTTGTTTTAATAGGCTTTTCGTAGTTTGATGATGCCCATCCAGTGCATCAGTTTCATCACCGGGTAAACCGGGTCGATCTCGAACCACCTGGTGCCGAAGTTGGCACTGTTGGGATGCTTATGGTGATTATTCTGGAACAGTTCGCCCAGCATCAGGAAATCAAAGGGTGTTGTATTTTTTGATTTATCCTTATTGTCAAAATTCCGGTAGCCATATTTATGGCCGCACCAGTTAACAATGGCGCCGTGAATGGGGCCCATCATAAAATGGATAGGTAATAACAGGAACATCCACCAGTGTGTAGCGAAAAATATATAGAAGCAGGCGTAGGCAGCACCAAAAAGTATCCTGGACAAGATCGACGACCCTATGCGGTCTATCAGCGGCCATTCGGGATAATGCCCCGGGAATTGCGCCTCGGGATCTTTGACGCGCTTTACATAATCGCCGAAAGTTCTGATGGTAGCGTTCATCATCCTAAAGATATCGACGAAGAAGTGCGGCGAATGCGGGTCCTGCTCGGTATCGCTGTAGGCATGATGCGCCCTGTGCATCAGCGCGTAGGCGCGCGGGTTTAAAAACGAGGTGCCTTCGAAAAGATAGGCCATCAGGTAAAAAATGCGCTCCCAGGTCTTACTCGTGGTAAACATGCGGTGAGAGGCATAGCGGTGCTGAAAAAATGTCTGAAAAAACAAGGACAGGAACCAGTGGGCAAGAAAAAAAATAAGGATGATCATAAAATGGGTGCTACATAAATTGATGACAGGCATGAAACCTTTTTGAGGAGGGAGCACGAATGTTTGTATCGGCAGCAGGATCTTTTCCTGTTGCTTTGAACCTGCCTGAGTATTGAGGCGCATTGAAATTTAATTGCGCCGGTGAGCGTTTTTTAAAACGCTGCGGGTAAAACAAGAAAGGGACAATTGCCTTACTATTGAAAGCGTACTTATATAAACTACGGATTTGAGTATTTGTTACGCGTAAACCTAAATATATATTCCCTCGCTGATGATTTTATCTTGTTTTTCATCGGTTCGTTGGCTAAGAATAATACCCGGTCGACTAATACCACGCTATCGTCGATTCCCGCGCCGCATACAACCGGGGTTAGTTATATTTGTTTAAGGAAAAGGCGGCGAATGGAATTGCTCGCCTGTAATCTGTTATCAACATGAAAAAATTCGCTCAACCCCAGATCGTTAAAACGATCAGGCCCGGCCTGACCAGCCTGGTCGCCGCAACCTTTTTATTAATGGCTTTAGCTTACCCTACAGCCCAGGGTTTCGCCCAGGCCACGCCAAAACGCGCACTGCTCGCACTTTCTAAAGCCGACCATGTGCTGGCGATCATCGACCCGGTTTCGCTGAAGGTTATCGCGACGGTACCGGTGGGCTCCGATCCGCACGAGGTGATCGCTTCTACAGATGGGAAGACGGCTTATGTTACGATATACGGCGGCGGCAGTTTGCACGAGATCAACGTGATCGACCTGGTGGGGCAAAAAGCATTGCCCGGTTTGGATACAAAGCCTTTAATGGGTCCGCATGGCATTACGTTTGTTGGCGGCAAGGTTTGGTTTAGCGCCGAGGGTACTAAAACCGTCGGCCGTTACGACCCGGCAACCGGCAAATTTGACTGGGTGATGGGAACCGGACAGGACCGCACGCATATGATTTACGTGACCCCTGATTTGAAAAAGGTATACACCACCAACGTTTCTTCGGCGACGGTAAGCATTTTGACGGATAGCCTGATCAAACCCAGGCCTAATCCTAATGGGTTTTCACCTCCGCCGCACGAGGATTGGGTACAAACCCTGGTCCCGGTAGGTAAAGGCTCCGAAGGCTTTGATGTATCGCCTGACGGCAAAGAATTATGGACAGCGGGTGCTGAGGACGGCATTATTACGATTATTGACCTCACTACAAAACAGGTAAAAGCCAGTATCGACGCGAAAGTGAATGGCGCCAACAGGCTGAAATTTACGCCCGATGGCAAGCGGGTACTGGTATCGAGCCTGCGCACGGGCGACCTGTTTGTTTTGGACGCGGCAACGCATAAGCTGATCAAAACCTTAAGCACCGGTCACGGCGGCGCGGGTATTTTGGTGGATGACGACGGATCGCGCGCGTTCATTGGCTGCACCGGCGATAACTATGTGGCGGTTGTCGATCTGAAAACCCTAACGGTCACCGGGCATATTGATATTAAAGGCGCTGACGGACTGGCATGGGCGGTGAGACAGTAGTGTCGGAGCCGTGAGATCAGACCTTTTTAAACCTGATCGTATTGTCCTGCTCCCAAACGCAGAATACGCGGTTACCCGGAAGTAACACAGATTTCATAAAATCTCCTTTGCCTACGGTGATCTCTTTCTTTGTTTTAAGTTCCACCAGCTTAACGGTATCATTGTTATGGAAGGTCACCATCGTGTTGTCGCCGCTGCCCGAGATACTGCAGTTTCTTCCATTTGCGATGAAAACCTCCGGCTGACCCGCTTGACAGAAGTAAACCATGCCTTTTCGTTGCCAGGTGGTTCGAATAACATTTGATTGGCCAATACTGATCCCGCCGCCATCCATCGGGCAGCCGTTGAGTTTCCAGGTATCCATGCCCAGTTTTTGAGGGTCGGCAAATGATACTCCACTGTTAAGCGATCGCGCCACATACAGGTCGCGCGAGCCATTTAACCAGTTCCTGAACATAATGGCGACTTCCGGGCCGTTAACAGCAATATGCGGCTGGCAGCATTCGCAAACATGGCCATCAGGAGAGCGGTAAGCCAAAAGATTTTTGCACCATCTGGTGGCATTATGCATTAAAGAAGAAAAATAGATCTGGTTGCTTTTCCCTGTTCTCGTATCCAGCCATACCGCATAGAAATTATCTTTTTTATCCGCGGCCAGGTTCATTAATCCTTCGGGGGCCGATCCTTTCAGATCGTTTATCGTGCCCATGCTTTTCCATTGGTTAGCGGAATGACTAAGCTTAAACCAATGGATGTCTCCCGATTTATCCATAGCCGTGATAACCGAATAGTTAGCAGAGCTTGCCAACTGTGGCCCGCGGGACATACCCAGGTGCATGCCGGGTATATGTGCAACCAATACTGGGGTGGAAAAAGATACGCCTTCATCAGTTGACTGAACGCAATAGATATTATCCTCGCGCCCAAAAACCACCCTGATGACGCCTTTATTATCGGCAGCTACCTGCGGCTGGCTTCCTTTTGCTATTTCGCCATTGACGCCGGCGAACCACGATGTCAGCGATAGGAATGATGCCGCGATTGAGACGATTACAAGTAGTTTTTTCATGGTTTTTGATCGACAGGTAAAAATAAGCAAGTAAGTTCGGTATTAAAGCCGAAGATAATTTAATTATATGATCAGATTGTGTTGATCGATCGGTTCGATATCAGTTTGCTTGTGCGCGTCATATTTTCATTTAAAACAGAATTTGTGCATCGTTTACATTTAAGCGTTATACATTCGTGTTAAAACGAGAAAGTTGAGTGCGCGAATAGTAAATAGCCAACCGGGTTTGACGCTTAAAGACCGGCTGAGGGCGCTTCGTAACCTGCCGGGCTTTTTTAAGCTGGTATGGCAATCCGGTCCCGGAATGACTACGGCGAATATTATTTTGCGTTTCATTAAGGCGGCTTTTCCTTTGCTTATCCTATATGTCGGGAAGCTGATCATTGACCAGGTGGTGTTGCTGAGCCGTACTCATGGCGCGTCCGGAACTACCTACTTATGGAAACTGGTTGCAATCGAGTTCGGTCTCGCTATCCTTTCAGACGGATTTGCACGGGCGATCATCCTGATGGATAGCCTGCTGGGCGACCTTTTTTCGAACCACACGTCGGTCAGGATCATGTCTCATGCGGCAACGCTTGATCTTGATCAGTTTGAGGACGCGGTATTTTACGATAAGATGGAACGGGCCCGGCAGCAAACCACCGGGAGGACGGTATTGTTGTCGCAAGTGATGAGCCAGGTGCAGGACCTGATCACCATGGGGTTTCTCGCTGCCGGTTTGCTCATTTTTAATCCCTGGCTTATCGTCCTGTTACTCATTACCATTTTGCCGGCTTTTTTAGGCGAATCTTATTTTAATGATCAAACTTACGCGCTGACACGCAGCCAAACGCCGCAGCGACGGGAACTGGATTACCTGCGTTTTCTTGGCGCCAGCGACGAAACGGCCAAAGAAATAAAGATGTTCGATCTTTCGGGTTTCGTGATAAACAGGTTCAGGACCTTATCCGAAAAGTTTTACCTCGAAAACAAACGGATCGCTATTCAGCGTTCGGTATGGGGAACTTTTTTTGCGCTGCTCGGCAGCGTGGGGTACTACGGCGCTTATATTTTTATTATCGCGCGTACGGTAAGCGGCAATCTCACTATCGGTGAGCTGACTTTTCTTGCGGGGTCGTTCCGGCAGCTGCGCACGCTTCTTGAGGGCATTCTTACCCGGTTCAGCGCTGTATCACAAGGAGCTATTTACCTGGGTGATTTTTTTGAGTTTTTTGAAATAAAGCCGAAGATCAATAACAGTCAAGCGCCAAGACCTTTCCCTAACCAGCTCGTCCAGGGCTTTACTTTTGAAAACGTTGGTTTCCAGTACCTGAACAGTGACCGCTGGGCAAACCGACATCTCAATTTCACTTTAAATCCTAATGAAAAATTGGCTTTGGTTGGCGAAAACGGTGCAGGGAAAAGCACGCTGGTAAAATTGCTTGCCCGGCTTTACGATCCAACTGAAGGCCGGATACTGCTTGAGGGGCACGATTTGAAAGATTACGACCTAACGGAGCTAAGGCTCAATATCGGCATCATTTTCCAGGATTTTCTAAAGTATCAAATGACCTTTTCTCAGAATATCGCCGCCGGCAATATTGCTGAAAAAGAAAACGAGGAATTGATCACCGCGTCTGCCAAACAAAGTCTCGCCGACGAGCTTGCGAAAAAACTGCCTGGCGGCTACAAACAGATGCTGGGCAAACGATTTTCGGAGGGTGTTGAACTTTCGGGAGGCGAATGGCAAAAGGTGGCCATCGCCCGCGCGTATATGCGCAACGCGCAGGTATTAATATTGGATGAACCTACCTCGGCGCTGGATGCCAGGGCCGAATTCCAGGTATTTGAAAGATTTACCGAACTGACGAGGGGACGTATGGCGGTGCTGATCTCGCACAGGTTTTCTACCGTCAGGATGGCTGACCGGATATTGGTGCTTGAAAAGGGGGAAATAGCCGAAATCGGCACCCATGAGGAATTGCTGGCTAAGGGCGGAAGGTATGCTGAACTTTTTAACCTGCAGGCGATGGGTTACCAGTGATGTCAAAATAAGGTGTCGCGCAAGGGAACTTTGTCGCCCGTTTAGCCGGCTGGTGAAGTGTACAACGCTCACTTATGAAGGTGACCAATGTCATTTTCGCGGCTTGCGAAAACAGCGACCTTTATTAATACAAACGATTGGATTTTTAATATTAAATTTAAGGCGATGTTAGGCGAATTAAACGATGTTCAAATAGAAAACCTGCTGAAGCAGCAGGTCATCGGCAGGATTGCCTGCCAGGAAAATGGGGTACCGTATATTGTACCGATCAACTATTTCTACGACGGTACGCATATCTTCTGCCACTCTTCTTTGGGAAAGAAGATAGAGATCATGCGCAAGCATCCCAACGTTTGTTTCGAGGTGGATGATATCAAAAGCGTATTCAACTGGCAAAGTGTAATTGCCGTAGGGAAATTTGAAGAGATAACCGACATGGACGAGAAGGAGAGGGCGATGCAGGGACTCGTCCACCGCATCATGCCGTTCGCGGATAAACCGAAAGACCACGCATCTCACGCTATTGCGGAAAATGAAAACGATATAGCTACAAAGATAAAGCTGATCCTGTTCAAGATCCACCTGATCAAAAAGACCGGGAGGTTTGAAAAATAAGGCTATTCGGCGTACTTCATCACTGCTTTAAATATTTCCTCGCGGATGGGGCTTACGTTGTAGTAGGCTTTGCCGTCGATGAGGCCCATGTTTTCGCGGTTAATGAGCAGGATCACCGACAGCTGCCGCGAGGGTACAACGGCAATGCTGGTGCCGGTAAAACCGGTGTGGCCGAAAGTGCCTTCGGGGCCATGTTTGATTACAGGATTCAGCGGGTCCATCATCCAGCCAAGGCCATTCAGGAATTTATCTTTGGTGAGGAAGGATTGTATGGTCTGTTCCGAAATAAACTGGGTTTGGCCCGCCCTGCCTTTATGCACAAGCATGTCCACCAGCTTTTGAATATCTTCCACGGTTGAGAACAGGCCCGCCGCGCCTGCTACGCCTTTTTCGGCATACCAGGCGTTGCCGTCGTCTACCTGGCCCCGCAGTACGTAATGCCGCCAACCGTCCCATTGGTCGTGTTTGATCTCTTTGAACTGGTAACCCATCGAAGGGTCGTACACCATCCGGTGCTCGAAGGGATTGCCGGGATCGGTGGCCGTGATATCATAATGTTTGCCTTTAGTGAGCGGGTTATACATGGTATGGCCCATGCCCAGCGGTTTAAAAATATTTTTCTCCTCGAATTGATCAAGGGGCATACCCGATACTTTTTCGATGATCTCGCCAAGTACGGTAAAGCCCAGGTCGCTGTAATGCCGCCCTTCGCCTACCGGGAAGTTCAGCGGCAATTCGCCGATCAGCTTAAAGGTCTGCGCCTTGTTCGACGCGCGGTAGTACATCGGGTACCACTCGTATAGCCCGGCGGTATGGGTAAGCAGGTTGCGGATAGTGATAGCCGCTTTATCCGGCGCGGCAAATGCCCTGATATATTTTCCAACCGGGTCGTCGACCTTGATAAGGCCCCTCTCCACCAATAACATAATGGAAGTGGTTGTACCGACAACCTTGGTCAGCGAGGCGATGTCGAACATCGTGCCAACGGTCATTGCATCGGGTTTCGCCAGCAGACGGTGTTTATAGTCGTATTTTTGCGCATAGCCATAAGCCTGCTCCATGATCACATTGCCGCCCTGTTTTATTTCGATCACCGCGCCGGGGATCTTATCATTGTTAACCTGGCTTTGAAGTATGCTGTCGACCGTATGGATAAGTGCCGTCTTTGTATCGGCAGTTTGCGCATTTGCATAAGATGCGACAAGCGGGAGGCTTAAAATTAAAGCAGCAATTTTTGAAACGACAGATGTTTTTAGAACAAGCATAGTTTAATTTATTTTATAACCGGCAATTGCGCCCACTGTTTTTCGCATCAAAAGCTCGGTATAACCGGTTTTTACGAAATCCTTCAGTTCGCCGACCAATTCAAATCCAAATTTAGTATAAAGCTGGATCGCACCATGATTAAACGAACTTACGCAGATAAAAATATTTGGCGAATACTGTAAAATACGCTCCTCGCAGAACTGAAGGATACGCGTGCCATACCCTGCACCGCGGCAAGCGCTGTCGATGCAGAGCGTTTGTATGTATCCTTTAAAGCTCCCCTGCGTTTGCATGATGACAAAGCCGAGGATCTGTCCGTTTTTCCTGAGTAAAAAGATCTCCTTAAAAGCGCCGTCAAAAGCTTTCAGACAATCATTGTACCCGAGGCCCAGCGTTACCCATGGATCGGTCGCGGACATCATCCGGGCGCAAACCGCGAAATCATCCGGGTTTATAGTAAGTTCTATGATGGGTTCCTCAGGCAATGGCATGGGCCTTTTTCTTTATCAACAACAAAAATACGATCGTAAGCAATGCATTCACCAGGATATTCATAAAACCGAAATCGAATTGAAACGCGCTGATAAATAAGCCATTCAATGCCCAGGTGACCAGCGCTGCACCGACACAGGCAAAGGGCACCCATTTTTCCTTTAATTGGATGTTTGAAAACAGCCCCGTTAAATACAGGCCCAGTATCGGCCCGTAGGTATATCCCGCGATTTTGAAAATGGTATTGATGATAGCGCCCTGGCTGCTCCAGAATGCCATCACGATAAAGAACATCACGATGTTTACGCCCAGCAATACGCGATTTTTGATCTTTTTCTTTTGCTCATGCGTGCGGTTTTCGAAGTCCATAAAATCGTAGCTAAACGCGGTAGTGAGCGCGGTAATACAGGCGTCGATACTGGCGAAAGTGGATGCGATGACCCCGATAAAAAACGCGATGGCGCCGATCTCGCCAAAATAATTGAGCGTGAGATAGGGGTACAGGCTATCGGTGTTGACGATCTGCCCGTTTTGCGTTTGCAGTTTGACGCCGTGCTTTTCGACAAAGATGTACAGTAATATGCCCAGGCCCAAAAACAAAGTTTGCGCTCCGGCGATGAAAAAACTAAATGCCAGCACGTTCTTCCGCGCGCCTTTGATGTTGGCGATGGTGAGCGTTTTTTGCATCATGCTTTGGTCGAGACCTACCAGGGCAACTGTGATTAGGAGTCCGGATATAAACTGCTTGAAAAAGTTGGAACCCGAGTCAAAGTTCCAGTCGAACAATTTGGCATAGGGGTGGTGAACAATTGCGCCGATCATCCCGCCGACGGAAAGATTTAAGGAGTTTTTGATCGTGATGATGGAAACGATCATCACCGTAATCAAAAAGAAGGATTGCAGGGCGTCGGTCCAGACGATAGTTTTGATGCCCGATTTATTTGTGTACAGCCAGATGAGCACCAGCACGATGATGATGGTGAGGAAATAGGGGATATGCAGGCTATCAAAAAAAGCATACTGCAGGATCTTAATTGACAAAAGCAAACGCAGCGCAGCCCCGAACGACTGCGATACCAGGAAAAACAGCGACCCCGTTTTGTAAGTAACATTGCCAAAACGGATGTTGAGGTAGGTATAAATGGATACCAGTTTCAGCTTATAATAGATGGGCGTCAATACGAAGGCGATAAACAAATAACCCACGATGGTTCCCAGGATAAACTGGAAATAATACAGGTTGTTGTTGCCCACATTGCCGGGAATGGAAACCAGCGAAACGGCCGATATTCCCGAGCCGATCATCCCAAAAGCCACCAGGAACCAGGGCGATGACCGGTCGCCGTCGAAAAAGCTGTTGTCTTTCGTATGCCGCGAGGTCAGCCTGGCAATAAACATCAGGAGGCCAAAATAAGCCAGGATAATACAGAGGATCAGGGTGGCGCTCATTGGGTTTGTGTGCAGGCGATGAGCTAAAGGTAGTAAAAATCAGTAAGGCTGTTTGCCGGTGACGACACGAGAGGTGTTCATATAAATTAAAATGAGCGATGAAAAGCATGATACTGCCACCCTTTTTATTGAGGATCTAATTTTGTAAATTTGTCTATAACATAATAACATTATGGAACGGATAGTATTGGAGGTAGGTGACGAAACAGCAAAGGCATGGCGCAATACTTCGCCCAAATTGCGCAGCGAGATAGGTAAAAATGTGGAACAGCTGCTTAATGCTTCGTTAAGTAAAACCAAAGAAGCTAATTTCGAATTGCTTTTACGTGACGCCAGGAACGAAGCCGCAAAAAACGGGTTGACAGAAGAGATTCTGGATAAGTTGCTCAATGAAGAAAATTAATTTCTTCGTATTAGATACGAATGCGCTTATAAGCGCATTTTTGCTTTCGGCCAATTCAGTTGCAGCGCTGGCTTATTACAAAGCTAAGGAACATGGCGAAATCGTACTATCAGAGGATACTTTCAATGAATTCAGTGACGTTTTTATCCGTCCAAAATTTGACAAATACCTGGGTCCAGGCAAGCGCCTTGCGATAATTGAAGATTTGAAGGATACTGTGAAATTTACGCCTGTAGCCAAAAAAATACAGGCCTGCCGCGATCCGAAGGATGATAAATATCTTGAATTAGCCGTAGCAGCCGGTGCTGCCTGCATTGTCACCGGCGACAAGGACCTGCTGGTCTTACATCCTTTTCATAATATATCCATATTAACTCCGGCTGATTTTCTTAAAACGGTTTTAACTACCAAAATCTCCTAGCAACGCCCCCCCCCAAAGGAGTCAATCGGACCTTCACCCGCGCCGAGGCGGGAACCGACGTCAGGAGCTCATGAACACCTATGAAAAACAAACAATATATTCATAATCGCATTGTTCTTTATTTGTTTTAAACACATATTATGGCATCCCAAAAAAAAGGTGAGTCGATTTCAGTAATCCTTTTTGATATTTTCGGCAGCGAAGATGCTGTCGGCTTGATGCCGGGTAATATAGCGGTTTGTATCAATACCCGGCTCATACCAGTATGAAACAGAGTCATGGCGTTTTCCACGTGCATAACGGGTGGCAATTGATATCGATCTTGTTTTCCCATTGATTGGTTTAAGTTTGTATTCGTCATTTTCGTACATTATAGCGCAAGTAGAGTCAATACCGATGTTCTTGCCTGTATGTCCCATAGTATCTTTTGCCTTCCAGTCAACAACTCTAAGGCCTTGCCAGTCCACATGCCAATCCGACGGGATCTCGGGTGTGCCAAGCCTGTGCCTGCGTTTGTTAAATTCACGGCCAAACTGTGCATCACATATATAGTTTTTGTATCTGTCAATTTCACGGTAACCAAGGAAAAATAGGAATAGAACCGCAACACAACTACGACCAACTATCGCGGCTTTGCTTTCTTCTTTTTTTAGAATAGCTATTATTATTTGACCAACGAAGATCAACACAAATCCTGTTAATATGAAAATCAGCCAATAAAAAGAGTGTAATTTTTTAAAAAGGTCAAAATATGCCCAGGTGGCCAGGAAAAGAAAAGTAAAGACGGTGTGAATGACATTCCATTTTTTCATTTCGCACGGGCTGGTTTAGGTATCGCAAAGGCAATATGGTTTACTTACCTAAATGTAAGGCAAATATGTTTTGGAACAAAATCATTGGGTGGCAAAGAAAGAACCGTTATTCCGCCAAAACACATTGCCCCGCCTTATGCAGTTCAAAATCTTTCACAAAGGCGTCGATCTGTGGTTTTTGCATGCCGGGCATACAGATGATATGCGCCCATTCCTTCCCCGAGGCCAGCTGCCATTTTTTGATAAGCGCCTCGTCCGGTTTTGGGATATTAACCGTAAGCGCGGACGGGTTTCGCCATACGAGGGGTTCGACCTGCTTTAAAGCCGCTTCGGCATAGGCGGCCACATCCAGGCAATCCATCGTTCGTTGTTTTAGGCCTTCAATACCCAATTTCGAGATCATATACCAAAGGATCAGCGGCGTATGCCCGTTTCTTGAGCCCGATATCGTAGTATCCAGCGAGCCGATATAATCGATAGATCGGGCAATGCGGTCGCGGTGGTTCTTTTTGGCGATCACCATCCCGCAGGGAATGGGCGACCCGAGGAACTTGTGCCCGCTGATGGCGATACTGTCGGCGCCGTCGGCAAAATCAAAGGCAGGCCTGGGTTCAATAAAAGCCGCGTAACTGCCGGCCAGTGCGCCGTCAGCATGGATGTAATGGTGCTGGATGGCCAGGTTTTTAAAAATGGCTTTCATTTTGGCCACGTCATCCCGCGCTTCGGTCATAGTGGTGCCGATATTGGCCAGGATGATCACCGGCATCTGCCGGTTAACGCTGATGGTTTTCTCCAGGTCCTCGTAATCGATCTCACCGCTCGCCTGCGACCTGATGGCAATATTCGGCATATTCAGCAGGTGCAGGTTTTTTTGAACGCTGTAATGCGTAGCCTCGGAATAATAAACGATCGCTTTGGGATATAGTTCACGGGCGAGGTACAAGCCGTAGAGGTTCCCTTCAGATCCGCCGTTGGTGACGTAACCCCACCAGTTATCTTCCTCGGCCCGGAACAGGCGCGAAAAGAACTCGATCACCTCTTTTTCCAGCTCCCGCGACCCAACGGTATAAGTTGACGGGATAAACGGATCGCCGACATTGTTTAAGGGGTATTGCAGGAAAGGCAAAAGCTCGTTAAAATCGAAGTCTTTGCATACGGGATACCCCATGGTCATAACTGACGTTGAACTGATCTCGTGTAACAGGTCGTTCAATACCTGGCTGGTGTTGTTGGTCATGAATTGCTTTTGGTCAGCTGGATACAGCGACCGCTGGTTTATTTTGCAAAATTACCATGCCATTTGCACGGAACGTGTGTGTCTCATCAGGAATAAAAGTGATTTTTGTCACACGTTTACTCAATCCATCACTTTGCATTCCTGGCGGAAAATATTATATCTTTATGGAGCAGATCGAGATATACCCTGTTAATTAACTGGTAGTGAGCTATCGTCATCCCTGAACATGGAACAAACCGGGCATAAGCGCTGGGTTAAAGGCGCGCATTTTGTGATCACATTGAGTTTCCTGGCGCTCACTGTCAGTGGCTTTGTTATTTTGATGTCGCACCCGCGGTTGTATTGGGGCAAGGCTGGCAACGACCTGACGCCCGCGCTGTTCGAGCTGCCCATCAGCCGTAACTACCATCATGGCGGGTGGATAAAAACCACGCCGTTTAAGCATTTGAGCGGGTCGCAGGTAAGCGCGGTCCGTACTTACGATATTTTTAACGAAAACGGCTGGGGCCGCAGCACGCACTTCCTGGCAGGGTGGTTTTTGATCATTACCGGGGTCATCTATTTTATAGCTGGTTTTTTCAGCGGGCATTTCCGCAAAAACCTTTCACCCCGGCGCGGTGAGTTTAGTTTCAAACTTTTCTGGCAGGATCTCGTCAGTCATTTCCGAAGGCAAACGCATTACACCGGCAAATACGGCCTGCTGCAAAAGATCACTTACCTGGGGGTTATATTTTTCCTGTTCCCGGTGGTGATATTAACCGGCATGACCATGTCTCCCGCTATAACCGCTTCGTACCCCTTCCTGCTTAAGATATTTTTTGGGCACCAGTCGGCACGTACCATCCACTTTTTTGCTTCGGTCGCGCTGCTGCTGTTCCTGCTGGTTCATGTGGTCATGGTCATCAGGTCGGGCTTTAAGCGAAACCTACTGGCAATCACTTTTGGTAAATCGTCATGAAAAAGAAAAGACCCATCACCAGGCGGGAGGCCATTTTCGCGGGGCTCACCTCGGCCGGAGCGTTGCTGCTTTCAGGATGTTTGAAAAAGGCGCCGCCAACCTACGGCAATATCCTGCGCATGGGCGACGACCTCACGTATGTAGCTCAACGCGGTTTGTTGTCGCAGCGGGCTTTGGCGATGGAATATCAAAAGAGCGATGTCACCTCCTTCCCGGTAACGGATATCGGCGACCCTGCAGACCCCGCAATGAAGGCCGTCTATAGTAAGGAATATGAGGAATTGCAGCGCAATAATTTTAAAGACTGGTCGCTCTCCATCGAAGGCGCCATAGCCAAGCCGCGCAAATATTCCATGGACGACCTGAAAAAGGTTGGCGAACGCACACAGATCACCCGGCATACCTGCGAAGAAGGGTGGAGCGCCATTGCCGAATGGACGGGCGTACCACTCGGTGCTCTGCTGAAAGACGCGGGCATTTTACCTGCCGCGCGCTTCGTCTATTTTTTTGGGTACGACAAGTATACCGAGAGCATCGATATGCTGGATGCCTTTCACCCGCAAACCATCCTGGCCCATACCATGAACGGCGAGGACCTGCCTGCAAGGCATGGCGCACCGCTCAGGGTGCGGGTGGAGACGCAGGTAGGCTATAAAAGCGCTAAATACCTGCGGGGCATTGTCGTAACCGAAAAATTCGTCGAACCCGATGCCGATATTTCTACAGGCTGGTCGTGGTATACGGGGATATGATCGCAGCCTGTCGCAAATACCCCCTCTGAATGACGTTTACGACCCTTTTTGAATCGTATTGCGAACAATAACTTTATGGTGCGATGGCGTGCAATAAGGCATCGCGATCTTAACCTAAATATGAACCAGCTAACCAGCTTGAAAAGAAAATGCAGACTGGCTATTTCGCTTATCGCATTCCTGTTTGTCACCGCGCAAAGTTTTGCGCAAAAGCCGACCGATTGGAAGCTTGAAAAAATGCCGGTACAACTGGAGACCGACTACGCCCTAAGCGCGCTGCCGCCATACCTGCGGGCCAACGCTACGGTTTACCTGATCGACCCGGATAAGGGCTATTATGTTGGCCGCAAGGGATCGAACGGGTTCGTCTGCTTCGTTTCCCGTACGGAATGGGAATGGGGCGAATTCCGGAACGACATCGCAAGTGCCATCAGCTATGACGCCGAAGGCGCCCGGACGATTTTCAGGGTTTACCAGGATCTGGAAGCGATGCGGGCCTCAGGGAAATACACCGCATTGCAGGTGAAAAACATCATAACCGACCGGATCAAAAAAGGAATATACAAAGCCCCGGCGCGGACGGGCGTTTCATTTATGCTGGCGCCTGTGATGCGCAACTATACCGGGTCGGCGGATCAAAAGGACGTAATGACCATGAACATGCCGCATTACATGTTTTACGCGCCTTATGTAACCAATGCCGATATTGGCAATACGCCCGATGGCCGGGCAGACGGGCCGCTGATCGTCAATTCGGCCGCGCCATTCCTGGGTGACAGGAAAAGCCCTTTTGGATATATCATTGTACCCGTCGGTCAAACCAAAAAGGAAAAAATAATAAAGGATAACCAGGAGCTGCTGAAAAGACTCGCCGCGTACAAACCCTATTTTAACACGGAAAGCGGCATGAAGCATTGAGGTTGAGCGCGCCGCTTAACGTGAGGTGAAAGGCAGATTGCTAACGAAATAAATTGGTGGAATTCGCTTATTCAAATCGTTTTTCGCGGCTTACCTTTATAATGTTCAATTTCTTTTAAGAGCGGTAATTGAAGGATAACCCTGTTTGTAAGCCACATTGTAAATTAAATCATATGATGAATAGATTCAAAAAATCGATCGGGTACGCATTCGGTATCGCTATTATTTTGCTTTGCAGCAACTTTACCTGGCAAGGTGGCAAGGCCACAAACGAAAAAGTCGTTAGAAGTGTTTATACTGCTTACGAAAAAAAAGACTGGAACCTATTGAAATCCCTTTTCGCCGAAGGGTTTACTTTCACCAGCCCGCTTGACGATCATATTGATCTGAAAGAATATAAAGTAAGGTGCTGGCCGAATGCCAACAACATCAAAAAGTTTGATATTGAAAAACTTGTCGTTGACGGGGACGATGTCTTTGTACTCTATAATGGCTGGAACAAAAGCGGCCAAAAATTCCGGAACACGGAGTATTTTAAGCTTAAAGACGGTAAAATAAAGGAGTGGACCTGTTTCTTTGGTCCGGGTATAAGCTTTCCTAACAACACAAAAAAATAATATCGAATAACGAATTTTGAATATCGAACGCCGAAGTTTTACCTTCATTATTCGACATTCGATATTCAGTGTTCGATATTGAAACCCCTTTTGGTCTTCGCAGGGTCTCCCAAAAAGAAACCCTGCGCTGTTAATTCCGGCGCGGGCGTTCAGCCTATGATTGTATCAAAAGCCCCGCGGAGTTTTCGCCGGGGTTCGCCGGGGCCACTTCCGGGTTGTTACCCGGCGGAACTTCCTGCGGCTGCCTGAAGGGGTCCTCCTGCGGCACCTCCGGCGCTTTGGGGTCGTTTGGCTGGTTTATTTCCGGCATCTCTTTCCTATCCGGCATCTCCGGTTGTTCGCCGGGGAATGTTTCGTGTTGCTTACCCATAATAGTCGAACAACCGCGCGTCGAAAAAGATTTCGATTTTTATCATTCAGCAGCCTCATAGCGAAAAATAGGGCAGCCAAGCCACCACGTCATGGCGAGCGATTGCGTGGCCATCTCTGCACATGCAGATCGACGATGTTTTTCTGTGCCTTGATGACAATTGCGGTTTTGACTGGCAAAGTTCAGAGGTGGCTTCGTTCCTCGCCATGACGATCTTGCTTTTTAGTACCGCTCTACTTTAAAAAAAAGATAACGCGTTAACAGGTAACATGGGTAAACCACCATAGGCGCTGCCAGCACATCAACAGTGTAATGGATATGCTGCACCAGCAATAAACAGGCAACGGCAACAGCGGCGATCAGCGCTACAATTTTATCCGTTCGTTTGTTGAGGCATAAATAGATCTGGACCATCGTGGCCGTGTGGCCCGAAAAAAACAGGTCTTTGGTAATCACAGTGTTCCCGGAAAAAAAACTGCTAAGCGGGTCGATCAACGGCACCAGTCCTATCGGCGGATCGAGCGCGACCAGGCTGAGGGTAACGAAACGCACGATATAAACAAATACCATCGTCCAGCAATAAGTGATATAAATGGAAGGATCTTTCACCGCCCTGATCAGTATCCATAAACCCAGCGCCCCGATCAATCCAAATATGAACGCCGATACATCATGCGGCGGTATACGTGCCAGCAGCCAGTCATTCAACACCACCCCTTTCCTTTTTTGAATGTAAGCGAAAAAGAACGGCAGGCTATAGATCATGGCAGCTACTATCACCGTGCCGATGATCATTTGATAGCGCCTGTTACGCGAATTCCAGGTTACCGTCCAGTTGTGTTTTAGCGAAGATGGTGGCATATTTCGGGCAATGGGTTACCGGTGCCCGCAAAAGTAAGCATTGAAAAGGTATTCGGGGGGCTTGGGGGAATATTGGGCGGTTTGGGACATAAGATAATCTACTTAAACAGGTTTATGTAATTATCAAATAAGTACAATTTACCTCTTTGGGCGCCAGTTACTTCTCTAATTATTCCCAGGTACTCCATATCATGAGCCAGTTTATAGGCAGAGGCTACAGATAGCCCGGTGATATCTCCAATAATAGAAGAATTAACTACCGGACTTTGATACAAATGGTTTAGTACTTTTTGTGCGTTCGCGGCCCGGCTTCCTAATTTGTTTATTTTAAATTCTGAGTCTTTTTGCAATTGAAGTATTTGATCGAATGTGAAAATGCCCTTCTTTGCTGTTTCGATCACGCCCACTAAAAAAAACTTAAACCACCTGCTTATATCATTTTTTTCACGAACCCGCATTAAATTGTCGTAGTAATTACCCCGATTTTTTTCGAAGAAATCCGACAGGTACAAAATCGGTTGTTTTAATATCCCTTTCGAAACTAAATACAGGGTAATAAACAAACGGCCAACCCTGCCATTACCATCCAAAAATGGGTGTACAGTTTCAAATTGATAATGTATCAGCGCTATTTTAAGCAATTCAGGAAAGTAAGCAGTGTCGTTGTGCGCATATTTTTCAATGTCGCTCATTAGTTCAGGTATGCTGCTATGTACGGGAGGCACAAAAGCGGCATCGGCAATACTGGCCCCGCCAATCCAATTTTGGCTGGTTCTAAAGTTACCCGGTTGTTTTTGTTCGCCTCTTGCTCCCTGTAGTAATACAGTATGGATTTTTTTTATCAACCGGGACGAAAAAGGGAGCTGTTGCAAAAGTTCGACGCCATAATTCATCGCTTGCATATAGTTTTGAACCTCTATCCAGTCATTGCGCTTATCCAATGGCACATCGTCTTTGTTCAGAAAGACATCTTCAATATTGGTTTGTGTACCTTCAATTTTGCTGGATTGCGTTGCTTCCTTCGCAACGTGCATCTGGATAAACAGATTAATATTAGGTACATATTTCGAAAACATATCAAGCCGGCCAACCTCTCTTTCTGCCTGGCTAAGCAATTGGATAATTTCCATATCTTCCAATTTCCATTCTTTATTTATTGGATTTGGCTGGAAGCTTTTATAGTATCCCTGGTTAATGTATGTTCCTGCTTTAAACGTTTTCATGTTCTAGCTAACTAAAATAAAGGTACGGCTTATTTTAGTTTTTTGCAAAAAACTAAAATAAAGGATAAGCTTATTTTAGTTTTGGAGTAATTAATGATGAGCCTATGCAGAAGTAAAAACTCTTGTGCTGCCGCAATCACCAAATTGGCGTGGGAATGGTTACCGTCCAGTTATGTTTTAGCGAAGATGATGGCATATTTCGGGCAATGGGTTCACCGGTGCCGGCAAAAGTAAGCATTGAAGTCGGAAGTCGGGCCAAAGTCTGGAGTCGAAAGTCTGAAGTCGAACCCGGGGGTAATAGACTCAAAACTCAATACTTAGAACTTAAGACTTTTAAAAAGGGCGTGCCCCTCGTTCCTCGGGCCGGGCTTTCCGTTTATACTGCACAAGGCATTAGGCGCAGGCCGGTATCCGCTTCAATCCCTCACGCGAATTTTCGGGTTTGAAAGTGGTCAAGGGTACCCGGCCAAGGCGGATACTTGCGGCAGGTGGGGGGCAAGTCCAATTTGTTTTTTGTTAATTTTACAACATCACCTTCACAATTATTATGAGCTTACAACATCTGCATTATATATTAACCGAACTGGATCAAACCGCGGCGTTTGTTCACTTGGACAATTGCGATTTTTACAAACGTTGTGTCACACGTATAATTGCACTGCGGACAGACGACTTTATCAAACTTGGTTTCAGTGTAAATCGCATAAATCTCAATGACCAGAAAATAAAGGACGAACTCAACGCCCTAAAAGTGTTTTATGAGGACCATCTGAAATTACAACGCGATAAATTTGGAGCGCATTTCCAGTATCTAGACTTGGCGGTACGTTTGGAAACGTGGTCGGCTTTAGATCTAATGCGAGCGGATTTCTTCTCATCCCAACCGAACGATATTTATCAGTTATTTTCGACTGTGCCCGGTTACCTCCTGCCGGATATAAATACGCTTTCGGTCAATGACAGTGCACGTATTGAATTGGTCAACACGCAATTCGATATAGAAAAATATCCAAACATATCATCTGACATTTTGGCTTTGACACGCCAAAATTCCGGCGGCTTAATTCATTTTTCCCCACTGCAACACAAAGCAGGGGTACTCAAATCGCTCGAATTACTAATCGACTATGAAATAGCAGTTTTGGATGCACTGGAAGAGTCACCTGCTTTGAGGCAATTGTTCCTAAAGCTTTTCATTGTCGATCTTGTCAGTTACGCAGACAACCTTTATACACGTACGGACATCCTACCCACAGCCCCACAATATGAACTAGGCTTGGACGGCTATGTTGCAAATGATACGATTCATTTTCCTGAAGCTCATCGTATCCTCACTGCATTTAAGGCAAATTTTAAATTTCAAGAGGGTATAGATGAACTTCGCCCAATCCGTAATCAGGTTGCTGGTCACATCGATCCCAGTATTCCTGTCAACTTAATACAACAGGCTCTCGATTTATTCGACTTAGAACGCTTTCATAGTTTTTACGGACAACTTAAGGATACTTTTAAAAAGATCTGTTTATCTGACCTGTTGCTCCAAACGTTTGCTATTGATCCATCTGACCGTTTACATGGAGTCTCACGAATGGAAAGCTTGCCAATTAAAACTTTCGATGGGACCCCAGCAAAAGTTATCGCTATCGAGTTTCCAGATGTGAATAATGAAGATGAGTACGAGCGTTATTTGCAAAATTGGCTAAATAGCCAAGATGAAGATTCACGTTCTTATTTTTACAGTTGCTCTTTATCATCAATTGTAATTGAACATGTCTCAAAAGAAGTGGAACATGTTAATGGAGAAACGAGCTGGGTCAATTATGATATTCGAAAAATACACCAGTACTTTGAACGAAAGCTTCAAGACAATAGCCTCGCCATCGATCAAAAGTTGAAATTATTGAATTTACTGATAAAGCTTAGTGGAACATCGTATGCGTTAAACTATATATTGGTAGATAACTATCCGACCGATCGACACTTGCAGAAAGGATATATCACCGCAATGGGATATATCCTCAACAAGCCATTGAAAACAGCTTATACAGCTATTGTTAAGCTTTATGCAATAGGTAACTTTTATGAACAATATGAATGTTTGATGGCGCTATATCGTATCGATATGGAGTTCCGGCGTAGCATTTATGGGAAGCATTTGCAGGGGGATACTACGTTTTCCGTTTTTCTTAAAGCAAAACTAAAATCTAAACGTCAGGCTTGGATCGAGTTAGTGTATGCCTTGGCGCTTGCTAGCGAATATGTATACGGAAGGCAACACATGGGTGATACTTTTAAAAAGTTTTATTTTCAAGTGTTTGAGGAACATGTGTTGGATAAACTAAGTAAGGTTACAGGTCCTTTAATAAAAAATGAAAAGGATAAAAGGAGGGTTGCAGCTATCCGTTCTGCATTTTATTATCGCCGTTATGCGCTAATGTTATGCAACTTAGCTGAGTTTCTAGAAAAGAAAAAGCACAAAAAAATCGCCAATAATTTGTTTGCGGTACTCTATGAAAGACTTGTATTTTTCGCTGGGCGCGATGCCAGCGAAATAAGTAATTACGCACTCGCTTGTTTCAAACGCAGCGACTTGAAGCAAGCAATCAAGTTGGCCAAAAATTTGACACATGACTATGCATATAATGCAGATCATTATTTGTTTTTACTAACACTTTATTTACAGGATAAACAATATAAAACCGAGTTTGATTATGATAAAGGATATGTGCTCAATAACTTCAACCTTACACAGAAACTGAGAACCAAGTTATTAGCACTATCTTATGAAGATTGATAACTTCTCCCGCTCCCACAAGGGGCCTCCTTTGGGGTCTCAAAAAACGTAAATACTTCATCGCTTCCCACCCCGCCCCCTAAAATAAAGATACAAAGGCACCCCGCTAAAAATCAGCAATAAGCCAATGACAGAGGCTTCCGTTTGGATGATGAGGGTATTGATGAGCAAGGCCGCGCAAAAGAGTATGATGATGAAGGGGACCACGGGATAGCCGATCACCTTGGTTTTGATGACACCCTTCATTTTCATGCGTACCAGTCCCCATGAGGCCAGGGCAAAGAAAACATAGGAAGCAAAGATCACGAGGTTGGTGATCTGGTCGAAGGTTCCGCTAACCACCAGCACGATGCTCCAGATGGCCGACAGGATCAATGCGCCATAAGGTGTGCGGAAGGTGGGATGTACCTTTTGCGCGCTTTTAAAAAACACCTTTTCCTGTGCCATGCGGAAATAAACGCGGGGGTACGAAATGATGCAACCGTTTACCGCACCAAAAGTGCAGGTCATAATGAGCACGGCGACGATAACCGTTCCGGCATGACCCATCAGCACACCCGCCACCTCTGCCGCGGCGATCTTGTTGGAACCCAGTGCAGCCAACTGGGGCAGGGGCAGTACTTTCATATAGGCATAATTGAGCAGCACGTAAAGCGTCATGGCGATGCCCACACCGCCGATGATGGCCAGCGGTACGTTGCGTTTGGGGTTTTTGATCTCGCCGGTTACGAAGGTGACATTGGCCCAGCCATCATAGGCCCACAAGGCGCTCAGCATGGCGCCAAATAAACCGCTCAGCACCGCGCCGCTGCCCTGGTGTATGACAGGCGCCGCAACGGTGGCTGGCGCGTGGCCGGAATAAGACAGGCCCGCAACGATAAGCAGCAGGATGCCCAGGATCTTGGCGGCTGTGACCACGTTGTTTAAATACCCGCCCTTTTTTATGCCGCGGCTATTGATCCAGGTGAGGAGCATAATGGTGAGTACGGCAAGCGCCTTGATGCCCGAATCGGCAAAAGGGTAAACAGCATGACCGATATTGATATCCCGGAAGGCATACAAAGGTTCGGGCAAGCGCACCAGCGTATTCACCGACTCGGCGAATACGAATGACAAGGCGGCGATGGCGCCGCTGCCTACGATGGAGAATATGGACCAGCCGAAGAGAAAGGCGACGAAATTGCCGTAGATGAGGCGGAGGTATTCGTAAACGCCGCCGGTTTGGGTAGTGAGGCTGGCGAGGCCGGCATAGGTGAACGCGCCGAACATGGTGATGGTTCCCGCGATGATCCAGGCCAGTAAAATATAGGTTTCGCTATGGAGCGACTGGGCCATCGGCACGATCTTTTTGAACGCGCCCGACCCGATCATGATACCCGCGACCAGCAGGATGCCGGTGGGTAAACCCAATACCCGTATGAACGGGGTGTTTTCTGCCCCCTCGCCGGGTTCGTTTTTCTCCATGTTTGCGACCGATAATTTAGTTCTTAAGATACCGGAAATTAATTGTCTTATCAGAGGGGGCAAGTAAATTTAAATAAAAGGCGTACGGATTTATGACTTTCGGTCTTCGGCAGGGTTATTGCGATATTTGCAATATTTAAATAACTTTGTGTATAACGGTTTAAAGCTTGCTGACAATGGAACTGATAATTGATTTTGATAACATCAAGGACCCTGGGAAGAAGGAGTGGTTGCTGCGGACATTAAAATTGATGGGCATTGGTTTCCAGGCAACCGAAAAGCCCCAGACACTGGCTCAGTATAATGAAGACCTTGCAACAGGCAATGCCGAAATTGAACGCGGCGATTTTCTAAGCGCTGAAGATTTAAAGATAGAAGCCCGCAAATGGTAACAGTATGGGGCAAGGGGGCCAAAGCCGAATTGCACAAAGCTTATTTATACATACTGTTGGATTCTTTACAAAATGCGGAAATGGTAAGAGACGACATCATTGACGCTCTATCGATTTAACGAAACATCCTGAAAAAATCCATTGGATAAATTTAAAACGGATAACGATGGAACGTGGAGAGCGTTTGAAATGCACCACTATCGTATTTCTTACTGGATCATGCCAAATGAAATCCGAATAGTTCGCATGCGCCATACGAGCAAATCTCCCCAGAACTTTTGATGTAATTTTTCTCGTTTACACAATCTGCTGTAAGGAGCCCTTTGTGGTACACTAAGGTGTTTTATAAAACGCTGAAAATTAATTGGTTTTGTCGAAGTAATAGGTAAATTTATATAAACAAAACCTAAAGACATGAAACTTTCAGCCTTCGCAATCGTCGTTACTATCCTGGCATTTGGCTTTGGCCTTGCCTTTTTAATCATCCCCGTCAAGTTAGCGGCCTTTTACGGCACCACGCTGGATGGCGGCGGTATCGTTATGGCGCGTTATTTTGGGGCCGCCAATTTGTTTACCGGCCTTATCTACTGGTCGTACAGCAGTGTTTCGCCGGCGGCAAAGTCGTGGCCCAAACTGTTGCTGTACAGCATATTTTACGAAGTTTTGCAGCTGGTGATCACCCTGATGGCGGTTTTGAACAAGGATTCAAACTCCATGGGCTGGACGACGGTCGGCCTGTTTGCCCTGCTGGCTATCGGTTCGCTGTATTACCTGGGTGTATGCAATAAGGCCCGGGCGCAGGTGAAATAAACACTGCATTAAAGTCCATTTTCCTTGAGATGAAAGGATAAAGGACAAAGGTTTTTGGCTTACCGGTTCTTACCTTTAACCTTTCGCCTTTCTCCTTTCACCTCAACCTACGGCACCCAGCCCTGGTATTTTAAGTATTTGATAAGCGTCGTGTCGGATGCGGACAGCGTTGGCAGCCATGGCCCCAGGTTCTCGCGCTGCCACCACAAGTGCTGCGGGTTGCCCGGTTTAGCGAATTGATACTTGTACAGCATAGCCCTGATGAACCTCGGCGGCTTACCGGGGAAAGGGTTCCCGGCGAACAGGCCCACAGCGTCCGCGTCATTATGCAGTAGTTTCCACGTTAGGTTATATACCCATGGGTACTGGTCGGGCGAGGACATGGATGCAAACCACATTTGCCAGTCGAGGTGCGGCTGGTAGGGTGCTATCTGTGGCGGCATTTGATCTAATTTGGTGGGCAGGTACTTGTATACGTATTCCTTCCAAACCGCCTTGCCGCCGGTAGTATCGTCCATCGTTCCTTCAAAAACCACGTCAGCGCGTGCTTGTCCCACCGAACCAAAGGCGCCATAGGTGTTCACCAGGTCGAAAGGATCGAAAGAGGCATTCATTGCCTGATCCGGCGAGAAGAGATTGACCACCGGTTGTATACTCAGCAGCGCGACAATAGCGGCAACAGACCAGGCGGTAACCAGCATCGGTTTGGATTCTTCAGCGCGCTCAGCAGCAGCTTCCGCTTTGCGGACGAGCACCTTAGGTAATATTCTCGCCCAAAAACCGTCGTCAAAACAAGCCAGCGCGGGTATAATGGTGAGCCAGTTTAAAAAAGAAAGGTTGCCGCTAAAGACGAGGACGATCTGCAGCAATATCATGATCACCCCGGCGATATGCCGGCCGATGCGCGGCCAGAATGCGAAAACCGGCGCCACCAGTTCGGCCAGCCAGTTGAACCAGACGCCCATTCTCAATAAGATGCGAGGCATGAAATGGAACCATCGGCTCAACGGACCGGGGATAGGCTGCGTTTCGAAATGATAATAGAGAGCGGTGCCGTTGCGCCATATCTTATCCCCCCGGAATTTGATCAATCCTGAGCCCAGCATAATGCGGAATATCAGCCAGCGAAATAATACGATAATGATGAAGGGCGGCGGTCGTTTGGGAAAGGGCCGCATATCCACCAGCGGGCAAAGGAACATGGCAAGGAAACCGGTTTCGGTGAGCTGTATCTCCCAGCCATAGCCGTACCAGTCCTGCCCGGCATGCACAATGGACATATACAGGAACCATAACACACCCAGCATCGGCGCGTTTGCATAACCGGCTGCAACCACCAGTGAAAGTACAAAACCCAGCCAGGAGATGGTTAACAACGCCGTATCAGAATGCCATAACCAAAATATCGAAGGCAGCCTTACAAATCCGGCACCGGTTGAGCCTAAAGCATGACTTACCTGGTCAAAATAGCTGCCCAGGGGAAGCAGTCCATGAGAGCCTATTAATGGAACAATTTGATTGATGGCCACGAGAAAGCCCACGGCATAAACCACACCCAGCAAACGCAGAATGACAAAACGGGTGAGCCAGTAGGTTCGCGGCGGCCTCACCCTAAATCCCTCTCCAGGGGAGAGGGACTTCTTAGAGTCTCTTTCACGAAGAACGATCCTGGATTGACGGTCCATCTCGGTTTTTTTACCTAAACAAATTTAGGTAAAAACGTTCGCTGCCAGCCGGTCAAATAATTGTGCTTCCGGCTATTGGTTTTGTTGCGGCGACTTTCTTAACTTTGATATAACCAATAAATCTAAAAACTATGAGAAAGCAATTATTACTGATCACCATGATCTTGTCTTTGGGAGCAATGTTCTCCTTCAGGGCAGCTGACGAACACCTTACCGGCTACATCGCCGATTCGACCTGTGCCAACAGCAAAACGGATATGGGTGCGCTTGACGCGCGTATTGCCTGTGTTAAAAAATGTATTAAGGGAGGCGCAACTGCTGTATTGGTTGTAGGGGACAAGGTTTACAAAATTGCCAACCAAAAAGCGGTTATGAAGTTTGCGGGGAAAAACGTAACCGTAGATGGAACCGTAGACAATGACACCCTTACAGTAACCAAGATCGAAGAAGAGAAGGCTAAATCCTGATGCTTTCAGCTGATTTTAAGGCCCTGAGTTGTGAAAATTCCGGGCTTTTTTAGTGCGCCTTCAGAATCAGCGTAAACCTGTTGGCGCCGTAGGTGCTGGTATCGGATTTAACTACGTTGAACTGATACGGCGCACTGGAAATATTGGTACTACTCTTCAGATAATTATCTTTGATCGTCACGTCGACGTTGGCCGGGATCTTGTTCTCAAAGCTGATCTGCAGCGAAAATGCGCCATCAGATTTAGCGTTGACATTTAAACGGATCGGCGCGCCGGGAGTATATGGTAAAGTGTTGATGACCAGGTCGCGGCCATCGGCCGAAATACTTGACAAGCTTTCCTGTCCGTAGCCCGGAAAATAAGGCGAATCCTCATTCAGGTCAAAGCTTGAACTGGCGGTATGACTGAAGATAAACATCGTTTCATCGTAATTGTCGCTATCTTTAACCAGCTTTATTTTCATCATGGCCCTGTCCGCGAGTGTGTCGGGTGGCGTAGCCGTTGTGGTAGTTGACACCTGGCCCTGGTTTGAACCGGATGTTGAAGGCGATTGCGTTACAGGAGGTGTTTTCGGCGCAACAACTGTTTCCTTTTTACATGCTGCAAAAAGAAATATAGTTGCCAATAATAGTATCGATGCTTTCATTAATCGTGAGCTTTACTGATGGGTTAAAGGCAAAAAGCGGGCTATATTTTTAAAAAAAATCATATCTTCCTGATTTAAAATCGGTTACGCACTCTGTTCTAAATCAAGACGGCTAAGGTAACTGGGGATTTATATGCCGGATTGCCGGTTCTTTAACCAACCAAATTGGGGAAATCATGCCCGGTAATTAATTGGCTTCCATGCTTAACTTACAGATTTTGAGCGCTTTTGTTTGATGAACTCATTGAGAATTATTGCGGCCGTGTCACCGGTAGAAACAATCATCGTAGTTTATTATAATTTCTTTCATAAAAATTATTTCTTTGTAATATCATCTGAAACTTAAATTCACCGAACAATTTCAATCCAATGGGAAAAGTAATATTGGTAACCGGGGCATCTTCGGGCCTGGGTTTGGCTACGGCTAAAGCGCTTGCAGCGCAAGGGCATACGGTTTATGGCACGTCGCGCGACATTAAACGCATTACGGGTGTTTCGTTTACACCTTTGCAAATGGATGTTACCGACGACGCATCGGTAAGAGCTGCTGTCGATACGGTGATCAAGGCCCAGGGCAACATCGATGTGCTGATCAATAACGCGGGTAACGGGATTACCGGCCCGCTGTATGCCATGCCTGTTGAGGCCGCAAAGAAACAGTTCGAGGTTAACTTTTTTGGTGTGGTGCGTGTTTGCAGCGCCGTTTTGCCGGGTATGATAGAACGCGGTAAGGGCCTGGTGATCAATATCAGTTCGCTGGCCGGTTTGTTTGGCCTGCCTTACCAGGGATTATATAGTGCATCCAAATTCGCTATCGAAGGCTATTCCGAAAGCCTGCGCATGGAACTGCAGAATACGGGCGTTAGAGTAACGGTGCTTAACCCCGGCGATTTCAAGACCGATTTCACCGGAAACCGCGAGAAGCTGCCCTTCACGTTAAAAAATGAAAAACTGAAAGGCGAATTTGAAGCCGCTGTAGCCGCCATGGAGAAAGACGAAAGCATCGGCGCAAGCCCGGATAAGCTGGCTGCGAAAATTTGCAGCATTGTTGCCAAATCGAAACCGGGGCATAGTTATTTAGTAGGCGCCATTGGTCAAACCATTGTCCCAACCTTAAAAGCCATTTTACCCGAAGGAATGTTCGTAAAATTGATGAACGACCATTACGGGATCAAGTGATCAGGCTGAAAGTTATCGGGCCAAAAGGATTTACATTTCCTCAAATGTCAGATCCATCACCCCGCGCTTCCATATTGTTTCGCCCAGGGCTTTTAGTAAAGGCATGTCTTCATCGAAAACTTTAGCGAAGATGTTGCAGCAATCGAGCCCTTTGCCTTCGCCGTAATAGATACCCATGCAGTTAGAGGTCTTCGCCCGTGATGGTTTTAACGGACCATAAACTACTTCGCCCGGTACGGTAAATACCGAAGCATTCTCCTGGATGATATCCAGTTCAGGCGCGTTGTCTATCCATATTTCCTGTCCCGAAACTCTGGCTTGCATAAAAGTGCGGCTGAACGGCAGCAACATTGCAAATGCTTTGGACGTTACGGGCGCATCGGGGTAGTAGTTGAACCTTATGACTTTGTTATCGGGTGTTTTTAAAATGAAGCCTGGCATAGTTGCATGATTGTTAAGCGGGAATATCGACAGGTTTAAAACCCATCGTTATTAATAAGTTTACAAATTCGCCTTTATCCCATACTTCGCCGCGAACTTGCGGTAAAGTTGCTTGTGCAGGTTATCCAGGTTAATATCCCGGCCCTGTATGAAGGCTTTCTGAACGTCAATGGTGATCATATCCAGCGCGTCGCCTTTCGAGATGAACAGGTTGGCGTCCTTACCCACTTCCAGCGTTCCGGTTGTTTTGTCGATACCCAATATTTTGGCATTGTTAATTGTGATCATGGATAGCGCCTGTTCCTTGGTCAAACCATAACCACAAGCCTCGCCAGCCTCAAATGGCAGGTTACGCTGCCGCCAGAAACCAATACCGGTAAGGCCGTAAGTTACCCCGGCATCCTGCAATATTTTAGGCAGTTTGTAAGGCAGGTAAACATCATCATCTTCGCGGTATGGCAGGCTTTGCGTTTCGGTAATGATCACCGGAACGTTGTTGCTTTTCAGCAGGTCGGTAACCAGGTAAGATTCTTTACCACCTACTATAACAGCCTGTATGCCCATCTTTTTGGCGAAGTTCACGGCCTGGATGATCTCTTTAGCGCCGTTGGCGTTCACAAACAGTTTCTTGCTGCCGTTAAACAGGCCCTTCATCGCATCAAAGCGCAGGTTTACCACTGCGGGTTTCGCTTCCGCGTAAGCTTTTGCTTGTGAGAACAAGCTGTAGATCGCGTCTAATGCTTTTTGCTGTCTCTCTTCCGGCGATTCTTGCGCAACTCCGGGAGTAGGCTGCCTGCGGCGACCGGAGGGACGCAAAATAGGCCAGTTCATATGCAGGGCGATATCGGTTTTATAAGCCGCGTCCTCCCAGTTCCATGCATCTAACTGTACTACGGATGACTGCCCCGAGATCAGGCCGCCTTCAGGCGTAGGCTGTGCCAGTAATATCCCATTGGAACGTACCGTAGGGATGATTTTCGAGTCGGTATTGTAGGCGACCAACGAACGCACATTAGGGTTGATCTCACCGGTCTCTTCGCTATCCTCGGTACCGCGCGCGCCCTCGCCCACTTCAACCAGGCCCAGCGTAGTAGCGGGGCAGATGAAGCCGGGGTACACCTGTTTTCCGGTTGCATCGACAATATCAGCGCCATTGCTATTGGCAGGAGCGCCTTGGCCGATTGCGGTAATTTTACCTTTATCAAACGCGATATAACCGTTATTGATCACTTGCCCGTTGCCTACGTGAATTGTGGCCCCGGTGATAATGATGGGTTTAGTTTGCGCGGGCGCAGGCAAGATATTGGCCTGCCCGTGAGCGAGGATCGTGCAGAGCAATAATCCCCAAATGCTAAGTAATGTCTTTTTCATTGTCTGTTTCATTAAGGGTTATTGTTTGTTGTTCCTGCTTTGGTCGTCGGTATTTTTGGTCTGCATACCATTGTAATCATCGGCTACCACGTAAGCGTCGTCTTCGATGGTATCACAAGTGTAACGCGGGCGGCGTGCACCGCCGTTGGGCCGTTGTGTTGCAGCTCCCTGTTTTTTAGCGGCGATCATTTTTTGAATGATGCGCCCTTCATCAGCCTTTAAAGCTTTTTGTTTAGCAGCATCCTCGTCAATATCCCAATATTTTACACCGTCGACATAGGTTTTTTCCGCAACAGCGTAAATCGAAAGCGGATCGGCCGACCATACGACGATATCGGCATCTTTACCCGGTTTTAAGCTGCCAACGCGGTTATCAACGTGCAGCATTTTAGCAGGATTGAGTGTTACAAATTTCAACGCCTCTTCCTCGCTCACTTTACCGTATGTTACCGCCTTACCGGCTTCCTGGTTCAGGCGGCGCGCCATTTCTTCATCATCTGAATTGAAAGCGGTAGTCACGCCCATATCATGCATAATGGCGCCGTTATAAGGGATCGCTTCCTGTACTTCCATTTTATAGCCCCACCAGTCGGAGAAGGTCGAACCGGCAATATTGCGGGCCTTCATCTTATCGGCCACTTTATAGCCTTCCAAAATGTGGGTGAAGGTATTGATGTGGAAACCCATTGAGTCGGCTACGTGCATCAGCATGTTGATCTCGGATTGCACATAGGAGTGGCAGGTGATGTGACGGGTATCATTCAGTATCTCAACCAGGGCATCCAGTTCCAGGTCACGACGTACATGGTTGCCTTTTACGGCACGCGCTGCCTGATATTCCTTAGCGCGGGTAAAGGCGTCGACATAAACCTGCTCAACGCCCATGCGGGTTTGCGGAAAACGCATATTGGGCGTGCCCTGCGGGATCCCCCAGTTACTTTGCTTTACGTTTTCGCCCAGGGCGAATTTGATGAAGCCGGGAGCACCTTCAAATTTCAATTCATCCGGCAATACACCCCAGCGATGTTTGATAAGCATGGTTTGGCCGCCAATAGGATTAGCGGAACCGTGCAGGATATGCGAAGTAGTTACCCCGCCTGCGAGCTGGCGGTATAACTCAATATCTTCTGAATTGAGTACGTCACCTATGCGCACTTCGGATGTTACAGCTTGTGTGCCTTCATTCACACCACCTGTAACTGCGATGTGTGAGTGCTCATCAACTATACCCGGCGAAATGTGTTTGCCCGTAGCATCGACTACTTTTGCGCCTGATGGTGCACTCAGGTTTTTCCCTATAGCTTTGATCTTGCCGTTTTCGATCAGCACATCGGTATTTTGTAAGATGCCCTCTTTTTCGTTGGTCCAGACGGTGCTATTCTTAAATAGTACGGTTTCCTGTTTTGGCAATTGCGTGTTGCCAAAGGGTGCGAAGGGATAAACCACCGGCCCGACATCCATATTAGGTTTAGTTTCAGGTTTGGCTTGCGATGGCGTAAATGGTGCGCTTAATGTAGCTGTCCAACGCGTAAAAGTGCCATCGGGCATTACGGCATTGCCATTTAATGCTAAGGGGGAAACACCTGTTATATAACCGCTCAGGCGAATATTGCCAGCCGGTTTACTTTTCAGATCGAAATAGATGGTCACCATATCGCCGCTGCGCGCAATAGTACCTTTCGTGCGAACGCTATCGGCGCCGGCACGTTCTACGTTCAGCTCATAAGCACCAGGCGTGCCGCCTATTTTAAGTGTGATACCAGCTAATTGATCGCCGGCAAGGCTGTAATTACCGCGCAGGTCGGTCACATCCATGTGATTGACAATGTCCTGCCTGCCCTCAACCCAGTTCTCATAAATGATATTGTCTTTCTTGAACAGGTTGTCCGAAGTGATGATAAAATTTGCCAGCTTGCCTTTGGTCAGTGTTCCCACCTTATCGCTCACGTTCAGCAGTTGAGCCGGTATCTCAGTAAGCGACATCAATGCCTGTTTTTCGCTCAGGCCATAATCCATGGCCTTGCGGATGTTGGCCCAGAAATCTTTGGAGTTTTGCAATCCGTATGAGGTAATGGCGAATTTGATACCCGCTTTTTCCATCGCGGCCGGGTTGGTAGGCGCCAGTTCCCAGGCTTTCATCTGCTCATAACTGATGTTACGCGCATCTAAGGGATCCTCTATATCATAGGCTTCAGGGAAGGTAACCGGGATGATAAAACTGCTGCCCGTTGCCTTTATGGCATCGATACGGCGGTATTCGTCCCCTTCGGTTTTAAAAATATATTGCTTGTTAAACTCTTTTGCGATCTTATCCGCGCGCAGTACATTCAGCACATCCGTCACCTCAAATATTTGGGGTAAGCTCTGCTGGCTGTTAAAATCAGCTAATGAGATATTGTATTCTTCCTTTTGGTTTTTGTACCACTCGGCGTCTAAATAGGTTTGGCGCAACAACGCGATACTGCCCATCAGAGATGAAGGGTAGTTGGTTGCCGCGGTGCCTTTGCTAAACGAATAATGCGCGGCGGCCTCGTCCTTGATCATTACCTGGTTGTCGCGCTCATCGCCCAGCGAAACCACAACGGATGTACCACGGGCAATACCGTCGTGTACCAGGGATTGTACGGCAGTAAAGCCATTCTTTTTAAGGTCTTCGGCTTTAGCTCCGTCAGCATGGAAAATTGCTTTGGCATTCATTTCGGGCTTGATAGCCTCATTCCAGCCATAAGCGCCCGGTTTGGTTGTTACAGGTACGATCTGAAACCGGCCGCCAAAGGCTTGTCGCGCTGCTTCTGGTAATCCGTAACTGGTATAGGCGTCGATCAACCCGGGATAAATGTGTTTTCCTTTGAGATCGACCACGATATATCCTTTGGGAATAGGCACTCCCGTACCCACCGCTTCAATTACGCGGTCCTTAACCAGCAGCACCCCATTGCTAATGGTTTGGTTAGCATCTACAACAATAATGGCATTGGTAAACGCGTAAAGCCCCGGTCTTATATCCTGTGTGCCGTTCACCGGGAAGGTTTCCTGGGCACGGCATAAACAGAATGTAGTTAGGGCTAAACAAATGAGTAAAAGTTTTTTCATTCTTTATGAGTTCAGTTTGCCACTAAGTTATTTAAACATTTTATACACTCAATAATGTTATGTGCAATCATTATATATTTGTTACATCTTTGTTACACACCAACGAAATAAAAAATTCAATCTTCGCTTAATCTCAACAACTTAACCACATGAACACATACAAATTTTTCCTTGAACTCCACTCGGGTTTCAGGTACATCGTACTTGTATTACTCCTTTTAGCCATTATCATGGCCTGGGCCGGTTGGCTCGGTAAAAAATCATACAGCGAAGGCCAACGCAAGCTGAACTTGTTCACCCTCATCTCGGCGCACACGCAATTACTGATTGGGCTGGTGTTGTACTTTTTGAGCCCCTTTGTACAGTTTAATAGCCAGACCATGAAGGATGATACAACGCGCTACTGGACGGTTGAGCACCTTACAGCAATGATCATCGCCATTGTATTGATCACAGTAGGGCATAGCAAATCGAAGAAAGCTGCTTTGCCGGAGGGCAAAAACAAGGCTATCGCGGTCTTCTATACGCTGGCTTTGGTGATTGTTATTGTGACGATTATTTTAGCTAAACGCGGTTTGTTTGGCATGACGCATTAGGGTGGGCTACCGCGCTGCCTACCCACAACGGATTGAGATCCGTTGTTACAAGATGGGGCGAAGCTACGCTTCTGATTGGGTTGCGTTTTGATTCTTTAAACGGATTGAAATCCGTTGTTACAAGATGGGGTGAGGCCACGCCTCTGATTTTTGGTTGGTAGAAAAAGAGCCGTAGGCTCGAAAGGTCTCGTAACGATGGGTTTTAACCCATCGCATATGAAACCCGAAGTAATGAGAGTGCCATAGGCACGACCCATATTTATATCAAATCCTGGAAGATATACTGCTCATCATAATCTACTCCGAACTCCTTCAACAAATCCAGGTACTCCTGCTTGAATGTCTGTTTACGATGATGTTCCTCCTGGTTTTGGATGTATTTATATACCCTGTCGATGTGCGATCTGCTGTACGAAAATGCGCCGTAGCCTTCCTGCCATTCAAAGTGCTCCGGTGTTAATGAGTGGTCATTAATGTATTTCGATGATTTTGCTTTTACTGTTTTCATCAATTCGGAAACAGATATCGCAGGTCTTAGCCCGATGAAACAATGGACGTGATCTTCGACGCCGTTTACTATGATGGTTTTGCAGTTAGCTTCATTGATCAGGTTGCCGATGACGCCGAAAAGTTGGTTCTCCATTCTTTTTCGATTACCGCCTGGCGATATTTTACCGCGAAAACTGTCTGGATATAAATTTGGTGATAGGTATTGGCCATTTGTGTATCAAGGTGGTTAGGTTATCGTGGTTCGAACTTACTATTTTGATCTGCCTTATCCAACTCGACGGATTGAAATCCGTTGTTACAAGATGGGGCGAGGCTACGCCTCTGATTGCAAGTTTGTAAAAAAAGAGCCGTAGGCTCGATGAGTTTTGTAACAACGGGTTTCAACCGGTTGGGCTAATGAATGCGTACGGCAAAAGTGCCGCAGGCACGATCAGTATATTTCAAAAGGCGACTAACCCCGTAGAACTAAATGAATATTTTTTCGCAAAAAGTTTGCTAATTCAATTTTCTTTATAAATTTGTGACCGCGATGATTAAAAACTACAAAAACAACAGCTGGTGGCTTCATGAAAATGACAGCCGGAAGTGTTTTTGATATGAATTACTAATCAATTGTAAACCTAATATGAACCCGGCGCCAACCACGCCGGGTTTTGCTTTTTTATCCAATGACCAAAACGAAAAATGAAACGATATAAAATAACCACTACTTCTAAAAAACTCTTAGCCGATACCACTACGCCGGTGAGCATTTACCTGCGCCTGCGCGACGTGTACCCCAATTCGCTTTTGCTGGAAAGCTCGGATTACCACAGCCGCGAGAATAGTTTAAGCTACGTTTGCTGCGAGCCGATAGCCGGGCTGGTGCTGAATGACGGGCAACTGAAAAAGACTTACCCCGATGGCAGTACTGAAACCGAAGCGCCGGGTACTTTTGACCTGGTGGATGAGATCAGCAAATTTTTGACCCATTTTGAAGTAGCAGATACGCCATCCAAGATATTGTCAAACGGACTTTTTGGGTACTTCACCCATGAGGCTGTTGAGCACTTCGAGACCATCAAACTCAAAGAAAGCAGCGATGATACGCGTAAGATACCCGTCATGCAATACCATATTTACCGGTATATCATTGCGATCGATCATTTTAAGAACGAGTTGCACATCTTCCACAACCAGGCCGAAGGTCAACCCGGGAACGGCGGCATTGAGAAACTGGAGTACCTGATCAAGAACAAAAATTTTCCCGAGTATCATTTTCAAAGCAATGGCGAAGAGCAGTCAAGCCTGACCGGCGAAGAGTTTATGGCCGTTGTCGAAAAGATGAAGCAGCATATTTACCGCGGCGATGTTTTCCAGATCGTTCCTTCGAGGCCGTTTTCAAGGAAGTTCCTGGGCGATGAGTTCAATGTGTACAGGGCTTTGCGGTCCATTAATCCATCGCCATATTTGTTTTATTTCGACTACGGCGATTTCAGGATTTTCGGTTCATCGCCCGAGGCGCAAATCACCATTAAAAACAATGTTGCGAGTATATACCCGATAGCGGGAACCTTTAAGCGCAGCGGCGATGACGTGAAAGATGCCGAAATTGCTCAGCGGCTTGAAAATGACCCGAAAGAATCAGCCGAGCATGTGATGCTGGTCGACCTGGCGCGCAACGACCTGAGCCGCCATTGTGAAAACGTGGAGGTAAAAGCTTTTAAGGAAGTACAGTATTATTCACATTTGATACATCTCGTTTCCCATGTAAGCGGTAAATTGAGACCCGGTGTTTCCTCTTTCAAAATTGTAGCGGATACCTTTCCGGCCGGCACGTTGAGCGGAGCACCGAAATACCGGGCGATGGAAATTATCGATGAGAACGAAAAAAGTAAACGCAGTTTTTACAGCGGCGCGATAGGCTTCTTCGGATTCAATGGTGATTTCAATCATGCTATTATGATACGATCGTTTTTGAGTAAGAATAATACGCTGCATTACCAGGCGGGAGCAGGCATAGTCGCCGATTCGGTTGCCGAAAGTGAATTGAGAGAAGTGGACAACAAAATAGCGGCTTTACGCAAAGCCATTGAATTAGCGGAAGAATTGTAACCCCCTAACCCCCTGAAGGGGGAATGTTTAATGATTAATAAATTGAGATTATGACTACCAGTAAAAATACGAACAGCGCCACCCCCTTTAGGGGGCCGGGGGGCATCTTAATAATAGACAATTACGATTCCTTCACCTACAACCTGGTGCATTTGGTAAACGAAATAGGTTTGCAATGCGATGTTTGGAGGAACGACAAATTCTCCATCGGCGATGTGGATGCTTACAGCCATATCATCCTATCGCCGGGACCTGGTATTCCGTCCGAAGCAGGGCTGCTTTTGGAAGTGATCGAAAAATACGCGCCGACGAAAAGCATCTTTGGCGTGTGTTTGGGACAGCAGGCCATTGCTGAAGTTTTCGGCGGGAAACTGTACAACCTGAGCCGCCCGATGCACGGCATCGCGACGCCTATTAAATTGACCGACCAGCAGGAAAAACTGTTCGCCGGTTTGCCGCAAAGCTTTAAAGTCGGCCGGTATCATTCCTGGGTGGTGGATAGGGATGGTTTTCCGGACGTATTGACGGTTACCGCAATCGATGAACAGGATAACAGCATTATGGCATTGCGACACAAGGAATATGATGTTCGCGGTGTACAGTTCCACCCCGAATCAGTTCTTACTGAATATGGCAGGGCGATCATGCAAAACTGGTTGGCCCCCCAACCCCCTGAAGGGGGAGTGGAGAAGGCAGCAACTCATTTCATCAAAGTTTAATATAATTGCAAATAATTGTTCCCCCTTCAGGGGGCAGGGGGCTTATGAATATACTGGACAAGATAGTCGCACATAAAAAGATAGAAATACAATCGGCTAAAAAGAACGTTTCCTACACGAGCCTGGAAGAATCGGAATACTTTCACCGTGACGTTTTATCGTTTAAGGAATTTTTGCTCGATCCGGACAGGACGGGGATCATTGCCGAATTCAAGCGCAAATCGCCGTCAAAGGGTATCATAAACGATAAGGTATCGGTAGAAAACGTGACCACCGGGTATGCGGCAGCGGGGGCATCGGCTTTATCCGTATTGACCGACCGCCAGTTTTTTATGGGGCGAAAGATCGACCTGGTTCGGGCTCGCCGGAATAATAAAATACCCATCCTGCGCAAAGATTTTATGATCGACGAATACCAGGTAATCGAAGCAAAGGCCTTCGGCGCGGATATCATTTTATTGATAGCTGCAATTCTAACCCCTCAGCAAATACAGCGATTGGCTTCTCTGGCCAAAAGCCTCGGACTAAATGTGCTGTTAGAGGTACATAATTTAGAAGAATTGGAGCGCAACATCCATCCTAATTTAGACGCTATCGGTGTGAACAACCGGAACCTCGCTGATTTTACGGTGTCGGTGGAAACCTCGTATCAATTGGCAGAGCATATACCATCCGAGTTTTTGAAAATATCCGAAAGCGCCATCAGTGATCCTGAAACCATCAGACAATTAAAAAAGGCCGGGTTCAATGGCTTTTTGATCGGCGAAAATTTTATGAAACAGGCTGATCCGGGAGCGGCGATGAGGGAGTTTGTGGGGGAGTTGTAGTTATAAATCTGAGCAATGAAAAAACTGATTCTAAAATTGGTGTTGCCTCTTGCGATTATTGCACTATTTGCTTTTACGAAATGGACTTGCGCTAAGGTAGTCGATGTGCCAAATTCGGTTTTGGAAGGCTTCCCGTTGCCCTATAATTGTCCGGGCTGGGGTAGCTCGATGACCTTGCAATTTTTTGTTGCCGAATTTGTAGTCGATTTATCGATCTATTTTACTTTCTTCTTTATTGCGATTTATCTGATCGATAGGTTTGCCTTCAGTATAAAGCCTCCTAAAGGCATGTTCATAACTCTTTATGTTATCGCAGGCTTGATCTTGTGTTTGCAAATAATGATTTATTCGAGAGAGACTACTTTCTATTTGCATAGATGGTTTGATATTAAAATAATTCAATCTACTTATGGGTTCTTTTGGCAAAACCGCCCCGATTGTTTTTTAGCAGGCCTGACATTTTAGCTTAATCCCTAACTTGGCATTTGGATTGATACACAAGATTTGAATGAGACAAAAATTTTATGATACTGCTGTGAAGCAGGAAAAAGTAGTACTGGTGGGCATCATCACGCCGGGCGAGACAGAAGAGCAAACCAAAGAATATCTTGAAGAATTACAGTTTTTGGTGGAAACTGCCGGCGGTGAAACCGTAAAAAGCTTTACCCAAAAGATGTTACGACCTGAACGGGCCACTTTTGTGGGTACGGGTAAGCTGGAAGAAATAAAGGCGTACGTGGATTCCGAGGAGATCGATATCGTTGTTTTTGATGATGAGCTTTCGCCATCGCAGCTGCGTAATATCGAAAATGAGTTGCAGGTAAAAATACTCGACCGCAGTAACCTGATACTGGATATTTTTGCTAACCGTGCGCAAACCGCGCAGGCCAAGGCGCAGGTCGAATTGGCACAATTACAATATTTATTGCCGCGATTGACCCGTTTATGGACCCACTTAGAGCGGCAGAAAGGCGGTATCGGTATGCGCGGACCGGGTGAGTCGCAGATTGAAACTGACAGGCGTTTGATCCTGAATAAGATAGACCTTTTAAAAGATAAACTAAAGCTGATAGATCGGCAGAACGAGACGCAGCGCAAAAACCGCCATCAGTTGGTGCGCGTTGCGCTGGTTGGTTATACCAACGTGGGCAAATCCACCATCATGAATATGATCTCAAAATCAGATGTTTTTGCGGAGAATAAACTGTTTGCCACGCTGGATACGACGGTTAGGAAAGTAGTTATCGAAAACCTGCCTTTCCTGCTTTCGGACACGGTAGGGTTCATACGTAAACTACCCCACCATTTGGTGGAATGTTTCAAGTCGACGCTGGACGAAGTGCGGGAGGCGGATATCCTGGTGCACGTAGTAGATATTTCGCACCACAACTTCGAGGACCAGATTCGTACGGTCAATGAAACTTTGAAGGAATTAGGCGCCGTTGATAAACAGGTGATCACCGTGTTTAATAAGATCGACGCTTATAAGCCTATACAAGCCAACCCTGAAGATCACGAGTCACACTTAACACTGGAAGACTTTGAACAAAGCTGGATGGCGAAGAATAATAGCCCGGCAATATTTATTTCGGCGCTCAAAAAAGAAAACGTAGAAGAATTCAGGAAGCTGCTGTATGATAAGGTGGTAGCTATACATACGCATAGGTATCCGTATGATAAACTGCTCTACTAAGCCCCCAACCCCTAAAGGGGAGTAACGTCTAAGCAAATCTTGCGAACTATTTCTCCCCCCATTTAGGGGGTCGGGGGGCTCAGGAATATTTCTTCTTTTATTTCCGGAATAATGCCCTTTTCCCTTGCCGTATCAAAAAGCAGCTTGATGGCCTTCCTGCCTTCTTCACCCAGGTCAAGCGAATATTTATTAACGTAAAGTTCGATATGTTTATACATCACTTCCTCGCTCATTTCCTGCGCGTGCGAGCGGATAAATTCCAAGCCTGATTTTGGATTGGCAAAAGCAAACTCAACCGACTTTTTCAATACCCGGTTTATTTTGTGCCGAACGTCCAAAGGCAAATTCCGGTTGGCTACGATCCCGCCGAGCGGGATAGCGCAACCGGTTAGTTTTTCCCAGTAATCGCCCAGGTCGATGATCTTTTTGAGGCCTTTGGTTTGGTAAGTGAAACGGTTCTCATGGATAATAAGTCCGACGTCGATTTTTTCATCAAGCAGGGCGTTTTCGATCTCTGAAAAAACCATTTCCTGTTTATCGGTTGCTTTAGGTAATGCTAGTCCCAGCAAGAAATTAGCGGTAGTGTATTTACCCGGTATACCGATCTTATGATCCGTATTATTTAAATCCGAAATCTTAAATTCAAATTTCGAAATCAATAGTGGTCCAACGCCAAAGCCCAGCGCGCTGCCCGCATCCAGCAAAACGTACTTATCAACTATGTAAGCAAAGGCATGATAACTCAGCTTGGAGATATCCAGTTCGCCGCGGAAAGCTTTTTGATTGAGCGTTTCCACGTCATTATAAAAAACCTCAAACTCCAGCCCTTCGGTGTCTATCTTATGATGGATAAGCGCGTCGAAAATAAAGGTATCGTTGGGGCAGGGGGAAAAGCCGAGGGTCAATTTCATTTATCCAATAATCTTCTGTGATAATTGATTTGTCCTAAATGGTAATCCAGATGGGCTGCCAGGTGAACCAGGAAATATTCAGTGGTCATCGGATAGCCAAAAACCTCAATAGGGTACTGGGTGCCAAATTGTTCGGCAGTTATAGTGTCCAAAACCGAATCAACCATAACGATCGTGTCTTCGATCTTCTGTATTAATTCGGCCCCCGGGACGTCTTTTAATGAAAATTCGAGGTCCCGATGCCGGATATACCCAGTCTTGCCCAATTCAGCACCAATGAACCAATTCGTATTGCCGATCAAATGCAGGCACAGGTTTCCGGCCGAATTGGCAATCCCATCTGCAACGAGCCAGATGTTGCTTTCCTTTTGGTAGGATTCAATTTCTACCTTTAATTTACCGAGGTCCCGTTTAAAAAGAGATTTTAGCGTTTCGTTCAACATGTTATAGCGATTTATGGTAATTAATCAAGTGCAACCAGGTTCCCTTCCAATATAATAACAGCCTGGCTTTTTAGGAACACTTTGTCGCCCTTAAGCTCAACGTTCATATACCCGGTTCGACTAGATGGCTGAAAAGCATTCATGCTTGTTTTGCCGAGTTTTTTGGACCAGTATTTTGCTAAGAAAGTCTGAATTCCACCCGTAACCGGGTCCTCATCAGTACCTGCCCATGGCCAGAAATAGCGGTAGTGATAATCGTATTCGGCATTGCCGGATGGGGCAGTAACCAGCACGCCATTGATACCCTGGTATGAGGCAATCAACGCTTTAAAATCGGGACTCAGCCTTGCCAGTAAATTAGCATCAGCAATTTCAAGAAGTATTATTTTACTTTTCTCGCTATAAGCTGTATTGACTGCTTCTGTTAATCCTAATGCATTTAATACAGGAGGGGGTACAGTAATATCAATCGTATCATAAACGGGGAACTCCATAGTAATGTCTTCATTTTCCCGCGTTATAAACAGGTCGACCTTTCCCCCGGTGATAAAATGAATTTTCTTAGCATTGGTGTTCTTGAAAATAACTTTTGCCGAAGCCAGCGTGGCGTGGCCGCACAAGGGTATCTCTTTTTTTGGTGAAAAATACCTGATATTGTAAGTGTCTGCCTTGTCTGTCGATTGTATAAATGCTGTTTCGGATAGACCGAATTCGCGGGCCACATTTAGCATTCTTTCGTCGCTGATGGTTTGGCCCGGAAAGCAGACACCCGCAGGGTTTCCCTTGAATGCTTCTTTGGTAAATGAATCGACAATGTAAGTTCTCATTTTTTGCGGCGATCCATTTGCTGGAACAGATCAATGGCAAAGCTATTTAGATTTTTAATAGCGAGCCCTACCTGCCAGGTATCCCGGTTGCGCTTTTCTACATAATTTGACACTGTCCTGATCTGCAAACACGGCAAACCAGCCTGCTGGCAGGCGTAAAAAAATGCCGCGCCCTCCATGCTTTCCAATTGGGGGCTAATTCTGTAGCCCAATTTTTGAATGCTGGCGTCGTTACCGTGAACGGTATTGACGGTGATGGCGCTGACCTGCCTGATGTTGGCGACCCCATAATCGTAAAGCCGGGCCGATGGCTTAAAACCGCTTCCACCGAAACCTAATTTTTCGATAGATAAAAACTCCTCGTCGTCTTCGGCGCCCAGTTCTGAAAAGCTGTCCTCAACTACTTCAACTACCTCGCCCAAATCAATGCTGCGGTCGAAACTGCCCGCTATACCCAGGTTGATCGCGAGATCATATTGATTGATGGCAAGGTGCTTTCCGAGGGAAAACGCCGTAGCGACCATACCTACACCGGTTACAAGAATTTCAATACCCTGATTCTTGGCTCTTGATTCTTGACTCTTGATTCTGACTTCCGACATCAGTCCTCCGACTTCAAATTCCGTAGCGGCAACTACCAATACGCGCATAATGGCTTTATTTTGACAACTAAGATAAACAAACCCCTGTTTTTTGTTTTGTATATTTGCGCCAATTATTGCTATGATGATCTATATAACACGCAGAGAGCATTTTAACGCCGCGCACCGGATGTACCGCGAGGAGTGGAGCGAGGAAAAGAATGCGGAGGTTTTTGGAAAATGCGCCAATCCTAACTGGCATGGACATAATTACAATTTATTTGTAACGGTAAAAGGCGAGATCACGCATGCGACGGGTTACCTGATCGATTTGAAGGATCTGAAGGTAATTATTAACGATTATGTAATCGAAAAACTCGATCATAAGAACCTGAATAAGGATGTTGATTTTATGGCCGGCAAAATGGCGTCGACCGAGTTACTGTGCATCGAGATATTCAACCAGTTAAAAGGCCCTATTGAGAAACACGAAGGTGTATTCCTGCACTCGATAAAATTGTTTGAGACCGAAAATAACTCAGCAGAGTATTTTGGCGAATAAAACCTGGAAATGAGTAAGAAAAATGGTTATCCCGACCGCGATGCCGGCATCGACGGTTACGTAAAAATCGACCGGTACAACCCCGAACTGATCGAAAGCCTCAGCGAACATTATAAAGGCGTGCTGGAACAGATTGGGGAAGACCCTAAACGTGAAGGTTTGCTGCGGACACCTGAAAGAGTCGCCAAAGCTATGCTGTTCCTTACGCAAGGATATGATTTGGACGCCAAAGCGATCATGCAATCGGCTATGTTCAAAGAGGAATATAGCCAGATGGTTGTAGTGAAGGACATTGAAGTTTATTCGATGTGCGAACATCATATGCTGCCGTTTTTTGGCAAGGCACATATTGCTTACATACCCAATGGGCATGTAGTGGGTTTGAGCAAGATACCACGGGTGGTGGACGTTTTCGCGCGCAGGCTGCAGGTGCAGGAGCGCCTGACTAACGAGATAAGGGATTGCATACAGGATAACCTGAATCCCCTTGGCGTAGGTGTTGTTATAGAATGCCGCCATTTATGCATGAGCATGCGCGGCGTACAAAAACAGAATTCGGTTACCACTACTTCGGCGTTTACAGGTGAATTTTTGAAGGAGAAAACACGGACGGAGTTCTTAAATTTGATTTCGGCGAAACTGGGGTAGGCCCCCCGCCCCCCTAAAGGGGGAGGGTAATAAATAACCAAAGTATAAACATTAAAAAAATTCCCCCTTCAGGGGGTTAGGGGGTATATGAAAGCATACTTATTTCCCGGACAGGGCGCCCAATTTGTGGGCATGGGCAAAGAGCTCTATGAGCAATCTGGAAAAGCCCGCGAATTATTCGAAAAGGCAAACGAGATTTTAGGTTTCCGCATTACGGATATCATGTTTAACGGGACCGATGAAGACCTGAAACAAACTAAGGTTACGCAGCCGGCCATATTCCTGCACTCGGTCATACTGGCCAAAGTGCTTGGCGATGATTTTAAGCCGGATATGGCAGCAGGGCATTCGTTGGGTGAATTTTCAGCTTTGGTATCCGCGGGCGCGCTGTCATTTGAGGATGGCCTGAAGTTGGTTGCCGCGCGGGCGAACGCCATGCAGAAAGCCTGCGAGATACAACCCTCAACCATGGCGGCTATTTTGGGACTGGATGATTTTACCGTGGAGGATATTTGCGAACGCGCGACAGACATTGTAGTGCCCGCCAATTACAATTGCCCCGGTCAACTGGTGATATCGGGAACAATTGCCGGTGTGGATTATGCCTGCGAAAAATTATTGGAAGCGGGTGCAAAAAGGGCACTTAAATTAAACGTGGGTGGTGCGTTTCATTCGCCGTTAATGCAATCCGCAAAAATGGAACTGCAACATGCCATCGCGCATACCGACATTAAAGAACCCATTTGCCCGATCTACCAGAATATCGACGCGAAACCATATACCGATCCGGAAAAGATCAAGCACAACCTGATCGAACAACTGACAGGTCCGGTGCGCTGGACGCAGATCGTTACGCATATGCTTGAAGACGGCGCGACATCGTTTACCGAAGTAGGGCCCGGGAACGTATTGCAGGGCCTGGTCAAAAAGGTCGACAGGGCCGCGGCGACGGGCAGCGCGGTTTTCGGGCAATAAATTTTAGGCCATTCTAACTAAAAAAGAATGGCTTTGTTTTTTGTTGTATTTTTATCCATACCTTTTAAAAACATTGACAACGTCTGCAAAAATACGGTTGATGCTGGCGCTCCTTTTTGCCAGTCTGTTATTCACGGCAATAATTGTCCAGCAAACCTACACCCCCAAAAATAGCCTTTATCAAACCGCCCAGGCGCTTGAGGATAACCTGCATAAAAAGGAAAACTTTATAACCAGTGTATTTAATGACAAAGCCGGCTTCGCAAAATTAAAAAGCCTTGAAAGCGATGATAAGGCCGCGCTTAAAGCCATAAAGGATTTTACAACCGATCAAAATATTTGGCTGGTAACCTACGTAGGCCAGCGCCTGGTCTTCTGGAGCGGCGTGAAGGTAATACCGGAAAAGCCTGAAACTATCGCTGAGGGGTTCTCGTTTGTGGATGGGCCAAACGGCCATTATGATGTCATTAAAAAAACGGAGGGAAATTTTACAGCCATCGCCTTGATCCCTGTTAAGCTAAAATATCCCTACGAGAATCTTTATCTCCGCAATACGTTTTCGCCCAACCTGCTTAAGGACGATAACATTACGATAGCGGACTTCACAGACAAAAATCTCTACGAAATAAAAAGCATTGACGGAACACGTCTATTTTTAGTAAAGGTTGTCCCTAACAGGGTAAGCCACAAGTTTTTTTATTTTGAAATAACTGTATGGGCGTTATGTTTCATTGTTTTGTGCCTTTTGATGCACAACTGCTGTAACTATATAGCAACCAGGTTCAATGCCTATTTAGGAATTGTTTTGCTGGGCTTGTTCATTGTCCTGTTGCGTATCGTTAACATTTATTACGGTTGGCCCGATCTTAGGCCGGCCCCTGAAATTTTCAGACCTGACCTTTATACCCATGACGGCATTAATCCCTCATTTGGTGATTTTTGCATCAATATATTGGCCATCAGTTGGTTTGTGTGTTTTGTATACCGGTTTAAGGATAAATTGATCGGGCATATCCGCAATAATTTTGCCGGCTATACAATCGCCGCCGGCTGTGTGCTGTTGCTGACTGCGGTGTCCGCTTCGCTTCTTTCCCTGTTTTACAGCCTGGTTATCAAATCAAAGATCAACTTTGATGTCAACAATGTGCTTAACCTTTCGGTGTATAGCATATTGGGTATTTTGGCGCTATGTTTTGCATTTTTGATCTTCTACCTGCTGGTTGAAACATGCCTGACTCTTTGCAGCAGAACAGAAGTACCATTGCGCCACCAGGTCGCAATGCTGATCATAGGAGTTATATTTTCCACGCTGGTTTCTGCCGTAAATCACGAGGAATTCACGCTATTTTATGTGCTCTGGGGAGTATGGGTATTGATAAGGGGATATTCTTATAGATTTAATGGCGGGCGGCTCAGCTCCGGTGCATTGATCAGCATCATACTGGTATGCGCCATCGTATCGGCAATAAAGCTCAATCATTTTCAGTCGATCAAGGAGATGGGAGTACGGCGGGAGCTTATACAGCAGCTGCAGACGCCAGATGACCAGCTTGCGGACAAGAAATTTAACCAACTGGAGAAAACGCTTGTAGGTGACAATTACATTAGTCAATATTTTGCCGACTCAACACACAATAGCGACTTTTTAAAAAATTATTTCCAAAAAATATATTTCGACGGCTATTTATCAAGGTATAATGTCAATGTCTACGTTTATAATATCCATAATGAACTGATCTCGGCATCAAACAATCAAAAATATGATCTGAACGATTTCAAAGCCATGGTGCGCTACAGCGCAAACAAAGTATCCGATCATTTTTACCGGGCCAGCACCTCGTTCGGATCGAGGCAATACTTTACGCTACTGCCTGTGTCAAAAGGCGACACAGCCATGCTGGGTACGCTGGTCATCAATCTGGAGTCGGACCCGGTTCAGGCAGAAAACACGTTCCCGGATTTGCTGGTGGACGGCGACACGCGAACCGCTGATAACTTCAAGGGCTATTCTTACGCATTTTATACTGATAATAAACTATTGGGACAACACGGCGATTACGACTATAGCCAGATGAATAATGAATTTAAGGGAAAGGTGAAGGAATATGAATACAAAAAGACACTTTTCCAGGACCTTTCTTTATACAGTATTTGGTCAACTTATAGTCATTTGATCTATAAACCAGACAGACGCAACCTGGTGATTGTCAGCAAAAAGGAATCCCCATTTCTGGACATGGTTACTTCCGTTACCTTCTTTTTTATCGTTTTCCTCGGTTTTAGTGCACTGGTTATTATTACCACCTGGCTTTGGGCGAGAATGAAAATAATGTACATCGAGGATAATTACTTCCATTGGGTGCTGAAGCTCAATTTTGATAATGTCCTTTATAAAACCCGGATTCAGCTATCCATAGTATTTGCCGTAGTAGCTACGCTGATACTGGTCGGGGCGATCACCTATGCATCGATTGCGAAACAATACGACGAGCAGCAAAATTATACGATCAGCGACAGGGTTTCGCATATTGGGAAGTCATTTGAGAACAGCAGCTTTATCAATGGTCTCGGCCATATCAACCAGGATTTCCAGATCAGGTTTAACCAGTTTGCCAATACTTACTCGGCCGATCTTACTCTTTATAACCTGGATGGCGCCGAACTGGTCTCTACGCAGCCAAAAATCTACGATTATAAATTGATAGCCAAGCGTATTAATGCCAGAGCGTACATTGCGCTTTGTCGGCAGCATCGGACCGAATTTACAAACCAGGAAATAATAGGCACACTGAATTACAAGGCCGGGTATGTGCCGGTAAAAGATAAAGAAACGCGGAAAACAATAGGTTATCTCGAGTTGCCTTACTTTTCAAATGTGGCCGACTACAACCAGCGCCTGGGATCGTTGCTGAATGCGATGATCAATATCTATGCATTGATCTTTATTGCAATTGGCCTGTTAGCTATTATTATAGCAAGACAGATTACAACACCGTTGAACATTATTGAACGCGGCCTCAGCAAAATGATATATGGGCAAAAAAATGAGCCTATCAAATGGAACCGCAACGACGAAATAGGAGCCCTGGTAAAGGAGTATAATAATATGATCGCTGCATTGGAACAAAGCGCGCAAAAACTGGCGCAATCTGAACGTGAAAGTGCGTGGCGCGAAATGGCCAAACAGGTGGCTCACGAGATCAAAAACCCGCTAACCCCTTTGAAGCTTGGATTGCAGTTGCTTGAAAAATCCTGGAAAGATAAGGATCCGAAATTCGATCAGAAGTTTGAGCGGTTCAGCAAATCATTCGTAGAGCAGATAGAAAGTCTATCGTCCATAGCATCTGAATTTTCGGCCTTCGCCAAAATGCCCGATACGCGCATCGAACGCATCGACGTGTTTGCTGTGCTTACCCAGGCAGTGGTAGTTTATAAGCAAATGGAAAATATCAAAATACAGTACAGAGCACCTGAAACCCCTTTTTATATTAATGCGGACCGCGATCAGTTGCTCCGCAGCTTTAACAATCTCCTGAAAAACGCCATCGAAGCCATACCCTATGGCAGCCAGGGCCTTATTGAAATTGAGCACTTGCTAACAGGCAAAAACATACTGCTGCAGCTCAAAGACAATGGCAACGGGATAGCCGACCATCTACGTGATAAGATATTCGTGCCCAATTTTACTACGAAAAGTTCGGGCACCGGGCTTGGCCTGGCGTTTGTTAAAAACTCTATAGAAAATGCAGGCGGTAAAGTGTGGTTTGAAACCGTCAACGGAGCAGGCACTACATTTTTCATCAGCTTACCGGAAGCATCGTGATTATATATAAAGAAAGAGACCCGCCAGCCTGCGCTGATGGGTCTCCTTTTTTATAACGGGTATTATTATTTTAACGAAATAGAACCCTGGCCCATCGTTGAATTGTCAGAATACAAGATTACTGAATAGGTCCCTTTTTGAAAGGCCGGGTTTGTCGGGCTTTTCCAATCGATAGTAAAGCCGCTACCATCATCCTTAAAATCAATCGATGTTTTGTAAGTAAATTGCAACGACTGACCGTCGGCAGTAAAATTACCAGAGTTGGCATCGGTGATCAGGTTTCCTGTTGGATCCAGCACACGCACATAAACATCATGCAGCGCTTTATCGGCGAGCGTATTGCTGGCTACCGTAAAGTTAATTTTGAGCTTCGTTGACGGCTTGGCGCGGGTCTCTTCAACTTCTTTTCCACTGTTTTTTACCTTATAGGCTACAATGCTTAGGTTCCCTACCTTCAATGCTTTGGCTATAGTTACCTTACTACTCAGGTCTGAATTCTGGGCCGTCAGCGTCGTCGCCTTCTGGCTGACTGAATCCAGGTTGGTCTTCAGGTGCGTGTTTGTCTGGGCAAGATTCGTATTTACTTTCTTTAATGAATCGATCTGCTCGGTATAATTAGCAACAAAATAACGCAGTTGTTTTACGTCTTCCTTTGCCTTGTCAAGTTGTGCTTTGGTTAACTTGCCTTTATCCAGTTGCGTGCGAAGAACCCTGATCTTGGATTCAAGGGAGTCATTCTTAGCCTGCATTTCTGCCGTCATTTTCGCTTTGCCGGAGTTGGCTTTTTCAATTTGATCTTCAAGGCTATCCAGTTCCACTTTTAACCTGTTTTTCTCATCTTCCTGGTAAACGATCTTCGTATCTGACTTATTTTTTTGCAGGTAGAGGTAAACGTCGGTACCAAGCAAGGCCAAAACCACAACAATTAAAAAGTAGATAACGTTAGAATTTTTTTTGGGTGTTTGTCCGGATTGATTTTCCATGGCGGTTCTTTTGAGTTTTAAATTGTAAAGGGTTTTAAGATCATTTATACCACTAAGTACTATGATTTACTTTATAAAACTTCACATAGGTATTGCAGAATAATAATCTTAACGATATGTAACAGCAATTGCCACTTATTGTTTTATTCAATGTTAAATTAGCCAATTCGTGAAAAATTTTAGTGGATTGCTCCTTTGCATAGGCTATGTTTTCGTGGTAGATGTGTTAAAAGTAATTACAATTACTTAAAACACAAAATTGAATGAATAATTGCTTTTTATAATAAAATTGTAAACCATGGGTTTATATCTTTGCAGCTTTTAATAATACCTTTCGATGCGCGCGTACAGGTTCTTCATATTGATAACTACTCTATTAACTTTAGCCCTTCAAACCCGGGCGCAAAAAGACACGCTGAAAGCCGCACACATCGATACGCCGGCTGTAAAAACGGCTAATTCACCCGAAATTCAAAGGCTGCCAATCATTATAAGGCACGAGCCCAAACGTGAGTTCAGGGGTATGTGGATAGCAACTGTTGTGAATATCGACTGGCCTAGTTCTGCCAATTTGCCCGTTGACAAGCAAAAAAGCGAGCTGCTTGCTTTGCTTGATATGGCCCATTCATCGGGAATAAACGCAATTATGCTGCAGGTTCGCCCGGCTGCCGATGCTTTTTACGCGAAAAGCACCGAGCCCTGGTCGCGCTGGCTGACAGGTAAACAGGGTGTAGGGCCCGACCCGGCCTATGACCCGCTGGAATTCGCAATTACCGAAGCGCACAAACGCGGGATGGAACTTCACGCCTGGTTTAACCCGTATCGCGCTACCTTTGATGGAAATTTCAAGAGCCTTTGCACCTGCCATATTACCAACCAGGTACCAAGCTGGTTCTTTACTTATGGCGGCATCAAATTATTTAATCCGGGAATACCGGATGTGCGCGATTATATCGTAAAGGTGATCATGAACGTAGTTGATAATTACAATATTGACGGCGTGCACATGGATGATTATTTTTACCCTTACAGTATACCCGGCCAAAGGATCAACGACGAGCAGGCTTTCCACGCGTACGGCGGCGGCTTTACGGATATTAAGGATTGGCGGCGCAATAATGTCGATCTGCTCATACAGACGCTCAGCGACAGTATCCACAAGCATAAGCCTTTCATGAAATTTGGCATAGCGCCGTTCGGGATATGGAAAAATGCCCGGCAAGACCCTGAGGGGTCGGAAACGCAGGGCGGCAACTCCTATTATGAATTGTATGCCGATACGCGTAAATGGCTGCAGGAAGGATGGATAGATTATGTGGCGCCGCAGTTGTACTGGAGTATGGGTTATCGCCTGGCATCCTTTGATAAACTGATCGATTGGTGGAGCGATAACACTTATGGTCGGCACTTGTATGTAGGCCAGGCGCCCTATCGCGCGTTTGAACCTCATTCCTATGCTTTTCACCACGCTACGGAATTGCCCAATGAAATACGATACCTGCGCGATAACGATCGGGTGCAGGGAAGCGTTTTTTTCAGCGCCAATTCGTTGATGAAGGATCCCCTGGGTTTTACCGATTCGCTGCGGACGGATTTCTATAAGTACCCCGCTCTGCCGCCGGCCATGGAGTGGCTTGATTCCATTGCCCCAAATCCACCCAAAAGCCTGATCGCCAAAGTTAATTTGAAAAGTGTAAGTCTCAGCTGGCAAACGCCTGATACTGCCGAGGATAAGCAAGTCGCTTACGGCTACGTGATATACCGGTTCAAAGTGACGGATACTGTCAACCTCGACGATCCAAAGTATATTCTGCATATCCAGTATAACGCCTTAACGCAATATGTCGACGACACGGTTGAGCGAAACCAGCACTATATATATGTCGTCACAGCGCTGGACAGGATGAAGAATGAAAGTGACCCAACGCCGGAGGTTGATGTCTCGACGAATTAGTTTAGGGTAACGAGCTCTTTTTCAATAAGCGAATTCAGGTAAAGGTCTATCTCCAGGTCGCCCATGCCATATATCGTTTCAGTTTCCCAAAATCTTTGATAGATCTCGTATTTGGTTTTGTAACCGTAATTGTAAATATCCAGCAAAGTTTGTTCGATATAATTCAGGCCGTTTTCGTTGGTCCGCAGTCTTTTGACATTGGCCTCCAACGCAGGCTTTAAACAATGCAAGCTTCCCCAAAAGGCACTTTCATCGAGCCATTTTTCCTGGCGGGCGGCATCGCCGCTGACATACAGCTTCCACGCTTCGCCGGCTATATTGAAGTCGGCCTCGCTTAATTGCTCGCGGATATTGTCAAACAGGTATTCCAGTTCTTCGCCGTTCAGTTCGCCCATTCCTTTAAAATTCTCCTTGCCGGGAAAACTGTCCGGGCAAATCAAAAAAACCGAAGGTGGTGACAGGTTCGTGTTTTTGGCCAGTATTTCCATTACGCCAAGCATATTGGCCTGGCAATGCAGGTCGAACTCAAACCACAGGTTGATCTCATCATAAGGTTCGCTAAGCTTTTCGAGCGGAGTGACGACATTTTTTACAAACTCATCCGGCACTTCCTTAAAAGTATCGCATATCCATTTTTCGCGCAGCTTCCAGAAATCAGCCGAAGAAACATCTTCGATCAGCGGCCCCTGCGAGAATATCTCGCGCCAAACCAATACATCGCCTTCAAGGCCGGTTTCTTCAAAGCTGTGGCGGGTCGAATCGCCGTTTAGGACGTGGAGGATGCTCATTTCTTGAGTAACGAATGATGACTAACGCATGTCAAATATCGAAGTAAAAAGGAAACTTCTGCATTCGAAATTCAAAATTCGGTATTCGATATTCCTTTCATCTCATTTCTATGCTGTACTTTTGACCCCAATGTCATCCCCAAAGAAACTCTATTTCGCTTCCGATTTCCACCTCGGTTCGCCAAGCTATGCCAAAAGCCGCGAGCGCGAGGCGATACTGGTGAGCTGGCTGGATAGGATCAAGGCAGACGCATCGGAGGTATTCCTGATGGGAGACGTGTTTGACTTTTGGTTCGAATACCGCACGGTGGTGCCCAAAGGCTATGTGCGTTTTTTCGGCAAACTGGCCGAAATGGCCGATATCGGTATCAAGATCTATATGTTCAAGGGCAACCACGATATGTGGATGTTCGATTATTTTACCAAAGAGTTTGGTGCGAAAATCATTTCGAATGAGCTGGTTATCGAGCGCAGCGGGAAAAAATTCTACCTGCACCATGGCGACGGTCTTGGTCCGGGCGATCATTTTTATAAATTTTTGAAGAATTTTTTCAGGAGCGGGTTATGTCAATGGCTATTCGCGCGTATCCACCCCAACCTGGGCGTAGGCGTCGCCAATTACTGGTCGGGTAAAAGCCGTATCGCCAACGAGAAAAAGGATACGCCCCATAGTCCCAAAAAGTCCGAATACCTCCCGGTATTTTGCCGCGAACTGCTGAAAACGGAATATTACGATTACCTCATCTTCGGTCACAGGCATAAGGTGATGGATATGCTTATTAATGAAAAAAGCCGCTACATCAATCTCGGCGAGTGGGTACTGACCCGCTCTTACGCGGTATTCGATGGCGAGGATGTGAAGATCGAATACTTTAACCTGCCATTTGTGAACGGAGTGTAAATAACATCTTCGTCAAAGCCCGCTCTTCAAAATCTGCTTAAAATTTCGTACTTTTGTGCGCTTTTTACCATAATTAGCAAGTGCTCTCCTTTGGAGAGGATTTAGGTGAGGCAAAACGATATGTTAGAGAAATTAGAGGCGATAAATCAACGCTGGAAAGATGTTGAAACGGAATTGACCAATCCCGACGTGATGTTGGATATGAAGCGCTATGCCCAATTGAATAAGGAATATAAGGATCTGCAAAAGGTTGTTGACGAGTATAATATTTACCGCAACATCATGAGCAATATCGATGCGAACAAGGAGATACTGGCTACCGAAAAGGACGAGGAGTTTCGCGAAATGGCCAAGATGGAGCTGGACGAATTGCTAACCAAACGTGACGAGAAGGAAGAAGAAATCCGCCTGATGCTGATCCCGAAAGACCCCGAGGATACTAAACATGCCATTGTCGAAATACGCGGTGGTACGGGCGGTGATGAAGCGGCCTTATTCGCCGGCGACCTTTACCGCATGTATATGCGTTACTGTGAAAAGCGCGGCTGGCGTACCGAACTGGTGGATTTTACGGAAGGCACTGCCGGCGGTTATAAGGAAATCGTCTTCAATGTGCTGGCTGACGACGCCTACGGTACGCTGAAATATGAATCCGGAGTGCACCGCGTGCAGCGCGTGCCCGATACCGAAACACAGGGCCGTGTGCATACTTCTGCGGCCAGTGTGGTAGTGCTGCCGGAAGCCGATGAGTTTGATATCGAGTTGAATCCATCAGATATAAGAAAAGATCTTTTCTGCGCCTCAGGACCCGGCGGTCAGTCGGTTAATACGACGTACTCGGCAGTAAGATTAACACATATACCGACCGGTATAATCGCACAATGCCAGGACCAGAAGTCACAACTTAAGAATTTCGACAAGGCTTTGCAGGTATTGCGTTCGAGGATATACGAAATGGAACTGCAAAAACATCTCGAAGAGATATCAAAAAAACGCAAAACAATGGTTTCTACAGGCGACCGGTCTGCCAAAGTGCGTACGTATAATTACCCCCAGGGCCGTGTTACTGAGCACCGCATTGGCCTCACTATCTACAATTTACCCGAAGTAATGAACGGCGGTATCCAGGAGATCATCGAAGCACTGCAATTTGCCGAGAACGCCGAGAAGCTGAAAGAAGGTACAATTGCCTGACCGGTTTATTAATTCGCCGGTATTTGCGCTTATTTATTAACAAGTTAACAATAGGCGGGCATTTTCATTTTATTTTCATAAACCCGAACTACCTTAGAAATGGTCAGGTGCGTTGTCGCTTTTTTTTGCGGCAGAAGCGCCGCTTGTAAAATTTGACCTTATGGGTTTTTGTACATCTATGTTGTAAAATGATTGCCTATGTTAGCAGTAAAGACATATAATAACGACCTCAACATTGTCAGACGCGAGATACGCCTGATGGGAAACAGGTTCGAAATAAGCGTGGTTGGCAATGACACCGTTTGGGCGCATAACTGTATTGAGGAGGCGGCAGCTGAAATTAACCGGGTTGAAAAACTGCTCAGCACTTTGAGCGATGATAGCCAGGTAACCGGGATTAACCGGAATGCCGGTTTAAAGCCGGTTAAAGTGAGCGCTGAAATATTTCGGCTCATAGAACGTGCCCTGGCGATATCAGAACTCACGGACGGCGCTTTTGATATTACCTACCAGGCGGACGCTGGTCAGAGCGACTCGAGCCAGGGAAAATCGACCAATTATACCCACGTAGTTCTGAATGCTGAACGATCGACTGTCTTCCTGCAGGAAAAAGATATGCGGATAGGCTTTGGGGCGGTAAGTAAAGGCTATGCTGCCGACAGGGCCAAATATATATTGCAAATGATGGGTGTGTCAAGTGGCGTGGTTAACGCAGGCGGCGATCTGCTTACCTGGGGCCTGCAGCCCGATCATCGGCCCTGGACCATCGGAGCGGCCGATCCGCGCCAGGAAAATCAGCCTTACTCTGACATCAGGATCAGCAACATGGCTGTTGCGACCTCGGGCAATTTTGATAAGAACGCAGCCATCAATGATAAGATGGCTAATTTAGATACCAGGAAAGGCTTTCCGGTAAGCATATTGAAGAGTGTAAGCGTGGTGAGCCCCACGGCCGAACTATCGGATGCTATGGCAACCCCGGTAATGTCGATGGGCGTGAATGCCGGTCTGTACCTGATCAATAAACTACAGCAACTGGCTTGCTTTATTATCGACGATCACGACAGGATATATACATCCAAAGAGATAAGTTATTTAACGTAGCCCGTTTTTCCCGGATTGAAATCCGGGTATGATGGGTAAAATGATATGCATATTAATACCCCCGGGCCGGCCCGTCCGTTATAAGGGTTCCCTGCACCTGCTTCTGTAAAAACTTCCGGCATTATTTAAGCTGATATTAATCCGAAAATTTACATTTTTGGATTGATATCGGCTAATGCGGCGGCTGGTTTTGGCAGCGACCCGGGCATAAACTAATTATATTGAAAAGAACTGTTACTGCAAATGATTAAGTGGTTGGTGTATATCGCTTTCTTAGGGATATTCGCCCCCTATTTTTACTCAGCTAAGGCCGGTCCGCGCCGTGGCAATCCCCATATTGCGCATTTCGTTATTCATTTTGACCCGGCCGTGATCAGTGCCGTTGCTGATACCACGCCAAAAAAGCAAACTGACGATAAGAAAAAAATAAAGGAAGTAACAAAGGCAAAACAAGTGCCCAAGCCTGAAAAGGTGGATGATGCGCAAAAGGCTAAAAAGCGCCAGCGAAGACCACCCGGACTGGAGCGGCCGCCTGAAATACCAAGGCATAATGGCAATTAACCGACTAGATTAATATTATATTGCACAATTACCAATGAAGCGATTTTGCATACTGTTTCTCTTTAGCATTTACCTGGATACCGGTGCATATGCAGGTGTTGGCCGGATGTTTACGGATACCGTGCCGAAGAAAGCCGCTGATACGGATACTGTAGTCCGAAAGCAGTCACTATCGGCCGGGGTGAGTTTTGGCAGCGATGCACAATTTTTCGGGCGTACGGGACCGATTAAGTACCCGTTCCTGAATGCGGATATGATCTACAATGCCAAATCTGGGTTCTTCATATATGGTTCTATTTACAAGGTTTTAAGTTCGATACCCGTCATTGATGAAACGGATGTTGGCGCAGGGTACCTATATCGCTTTTCTTCCAGGTTTACCGGTAATATTAGCTATACGCGCTTTATTTTTAACCGTAATGCGCTGATCATTAAGTCATCATCATCCAATGACATCAATTTCAGCAACTCGTACGACTGGAAAATATTGAAAACGAATGTGACGGCGGATTACCTGTTTGGCCAGGAAAGCGACGTATTTATAACCATAAATAATTCCAAATATTTCGAAACCAACTGGAGTATTTTTGACGATAAAGACTACCTTTCATTCAATCCCGGGATCAGCCTGATTTTCGGGACGCAAAACTTCGTTCAGAAATACGCTCAAAACCACCCCGGGAAATATGACGGGAACCGCGACCGCAGTTTCGATATATACCTTCAACAGCCACCATTATACCCACAGTATGCGGCTTACGACAGCGAATTCCACGTATTAAATTACAGTATCAAGCTGCCGATCGCCTATAACCGGCCGCATTACACCTTCGAGTTTTCCTATAAATATTCAGTGCCCGTAAACATACAAGGTATATTTAATAACCGCAGGGAATCGTTTTATAACCTGACATTTTATTATGTTTTTTATTAATACAGTATGAATGTTTTGATTGTTGAAGACGAAAAAGCACTGACTACAGAGATCGAATTATTCCTGGCAGGCAACAATTACCTTTGCGAGACTTGTTATGACGGAAGAACTGCATCGGAAAGGATAGCGACCAATTTATACGATTTTATATTGATCGACCTCGGTTTGCCCGATTATGATGGCCTTGATCTGCTAAAGGAAGCCAAAAAGCATAACCCGGAAGCCGCATGTATCATATTGACAGCACGCGCGGAAGTGAGCGACCGGATCAAGGGCCTTGACCTGGGAGCCGACGACTATTTGCCAAAACCGTTTTCGCTGCTCGAATTGCAGAGTCGTATGCAGGCGATAACCAGGCGAAAGTTCGGGCTCAAAAATTCAGTAGTGATGCTTGGCGAATTTGAGATCGATCTGACCAACCGCACTATTGCTCATAATAGCGTGTTAGTCAATAATATCACAAAAAAGGAGTTCGACCTGGTAGCCTATATGTTGCTGCATAAGAACCGGACTTTGACGCGGTCGCAATTGAGTGAGCATATCTGGGGCAGTGTGGTGAATGATGATTATGACTCAAATTACATCGACGCGCATATTAAAAATATCAGGAAAAAGCTCAACGCGTTCGGCGCGCCCGACTGGCTGGAAACCGTACGCGGGTTGGGATACAGGATCAATCTAAATAGCTAGGTAATTGAAACTAGGGACCAAACTGACACTGTTTAATACCATCTCGAAGCTGGTAATTGTGGTGTTGTTTGTGCTCTTGCTGCCAGTCTTGATACGCGATATTAACCAGAAATATACCGACAATTGGCTGCGCCGCCAAAAGGATAAAGTGCTGAAGCTGGTACAAGGGGAAGGGATAAAAAAATATATCCAAAACGGCGAAGGGTATGGTAGTTACAATGCCTTACTAAAAGAGGAATATGTGAGTATGGATGTTGATTCAACAAATGAGCATATCGACACCATTATAAATGAGGCCCGCGTGGTAGAGCGGGATACCATTCAATACCGCATCCTGAGCCATACTTTCAAAGTAGGCAACCAGAATTATTTGCTCGAGATAGGCAAAAGTATCAGTACGATAAACGAGACCACCACGCCGCTGCAAAATATCGCTTTGGAAATACTGCTGGGCATGGTGCTGCTGACCATCCTGGCCGACCAGGTTTATTCAACCTATGTGTTGCGGCCCCTGGGCAGGATCATCAAAACCAAACTCATCGGGCATAAATTCCCGCGGCCTACGCCATACCGGAAAGTACGAACTACTACCTCCGATTTTGAATACCTGGACATCAGTATTCATAAAATGATCCAGACCATTGAAAGTACTTTTCAAAAAGAGCGTGAATTTATATCGAACGCCTCGCATGAATTGATGACGCCGATCTCGATCCTGCAATCCAAGATTGAGAACATGTTTGGCAGCGAGGAAATAACTGACGAAGTGAAGGAGCGTTTGATCGAGATGCAAAAGATACTGAACCGTCTCAAGGCCATTACAAAAACGCTGTTGCTAATATCACAGATAGAGAACGACCAGTTTTTAAAGGAAGATACCGTCCAGGTTGGCGAGCTGATCCAGGAAGTTTATGATGAGATATCGATCAGGCTGCAGGAAAAGAACATCAAATTATCCATTAATATCCCGCAGGAATGGACCTTAGTGCGGGTAAATAAATTCCTGCTGTTCAACCTGTTTTTCAATTTGATCAACAACGCTATCAAATACAACAAAAAAGGTGGCGAGATCAATATTACCGGCATAGTTGAAAATAAGCAATGTGCGATCGAGATAGCGGATACAGGTATCGGTATCAGCCAAGAAAAGCTTCCGCATATTTTCAACCGTTTCAAAAAGTTCAGCAAATCGCTGCAACAGGACAGCTTCGGGCTCGGTTTGCCTATCGTAAAATCCATTGCCGACTTTCACCAGGTAAAGATCGAGGTGCGCTCGGAGGTTGATAAAGGCAGCACTTTCAGGTTGATCCTGTCGCCCGAGATCATGAAATAGCGAAAAATCAGGGTTTTAAATAAATTCTATTATTTCTATAGGAATTATAGAATTTATATTTATGTTTGTCTCAACAAAACGCCGGCGGGGGCTATAAGTTGGTTCGATCCCATGTTTTGTACTCTTTCTCTTCTCATTCCCGATAGCTATCGGGATTAGGTTTTATAATTGGTTGTAAGATAGCTCCCGCCCATCGGGAGCTTCTTCTTTTTATTTGAATCATCACAAAAGGTAAGCAAAGCAAACTATGCATGGATTATAAGATTTCTCCTCGCTCGTCGTCGAAATGACATACTGATAAACGTAAAAGAGCGACGGGTTTCCAGTCCGCCGCTCCTAAGGTTTAGGTGTGATAATGGTTTCTTTGATCAATAAACAGTCACATACTGGTTGCCGGCTAATGATTTTGCGGTTTGGGCCAGGCGCACAAACTCGGCACGGTAGCCGTCATCGTCGCTGCCTTTGGCATTTTGCGCGATGCTGATGGCCTGGTCGTAACTGCTGTTTTGTTTGAATTGCGAGTTGCGCAACAGCATCCCGAACTCAGCCACAGCCGCGGCAAAACGGAAATCGGCGGATGTACTGTTGAAGGACGCGGGCTTGTTCATCACTACGGCCACGCTCAGCTTGCTTTGGTCAGATCCGGGTTGTTTGTACCGGAACTTTACGGTCATCATTTCGTTGGCATAATGACCGGTGGGAACAGATGCCGGGCTGTTACTCTGATATTTCAACGGATCGACGCCGTTGCTGTAGTCATCGGCTACGCCGGTAGGCACCACCTCATAAAAAGCGGTCACGGTATGGCCCGAGCCCATATCGCCTGCATCTTTGGTATCATTGTTAAAATCTTCCTTCGCCAGCAGGCGGTCCTCATAACCAACCAGGCGGTACGCCTGCACTAAAGACGGATTGAATTCCACCTGCAACTTTACATCCTCAGCTACCATATACATCGTACCGCCGTATTCGCTCACCAGGGTTTTGCGGGCCTCGGTCAGGTTATCGATGTATGCGTAGTTACCATTGCCTTTGTCGGCCAGCGTTTCCATTTTGCTGTCCTTCAGGTTGCCCATGCCAAAACCCATTATAGTGATGGGCACATTGCTGTAGCGCTCTTTCGTTATCAACGTTTCCATATCGCCGTCGCTTGAATCGCCGACATTAAAATCGCCGTCGGTGCACATGATGATGCGGTTGTTGCCGTTTCGTTTAAAGTTTTCACGTGCTATCCGATACGCCATTTTGATACCCGCGCCCCCGGCTGTTGAGCCGCCTGCCTGCAACTCATCTATCGCGTCTTTTATCCTTTGCTGCTCATTGCCGGGGGTTGAAGGTAATTTTAGCGCCACTTCGCCCGAGTATACTACGATAGCTACACGATCTTCGGGCCTCAGCTGGTCAACCAGCATTTTCATCGCTGCTTTTACCAGCGGCAGTTTGTTTGGCTCGCCCATCGAACCTGATATATCCAAAAGAAAAACCATGTTTGACGGTGGTAATTTGTCCATGTCCACGGTCCGGGCCTTCAGTCCGATGCGCACCAGCAAGTGGTTCTTGTTCCAGGGCGCCGATGATATTTCGGTGGTTATGCCAACCGGGTCGTTGCCGGCGGGATTGTTGAAATTATATTTGAAATAATTGATCATCTCTTCAACACGCACAGCATCCGGCGGAGGCAACTGGCCGTTGTTGATAAAACGTCGTACATTGCTGTAGGAGGCTGCGTCCACATCAACGGAGAACGTGGACAATGGATTATCTTTAGGACTGCTGAAACCATTCTCATTGATGGTTTTGTAGCTTTCGTCGCTGGCAACAGCCTGGTTCCCTCCCGATACAGTGAAGCTCAAGGTCTTTGATGACTGTTTAACGCCAACCGATTTATTTAAAACCACACCCTGATTGTAACTAGGGGTGCCTTTTGTTACAACAGTAACGCCCGCTGCTCGTCCAAGCAATTGCCGCGGCGCATTAGCTAACTGGTCTGCGCTAGGCGCAGTGACGCTGCCTAACACATCCTTTTTATGTTGGATGCCATAGCCTCTTACCACCACCTCACCGAGTTGCGAGCTGGCAGGTGACAGGTAAACATCAATGCTGTCCTTGTTTCCGACAGCAATTGTTTGGGTTTGATAACCGATGAAGCTAACAACAAGCGAGCTGCCATCCGGCGCGTCGAGGGTATATTTTCCCTGGCCGTTTGCCTGGGTGGCGGTATTGCTGCCTTTTACCTTAACGGTTGCTCCGGGAATAGGCAATTTATCGTCGCTGCCATAAATCGTTCCGTGTATATGGCGCTCCGTGTTACACCTGAACGCGACCAGCGCCACAGCTGCTATCAATGTAATAAGGATTAACTTTTTCATTTTCTTGTTGAATTTTTCTCTAATGATGCAGCAGAGGCCGCATTTCCATAAGCCGATGAAAAATTTTATTTTGCGCACCCAAATGAACTTTTTCCGAAGGACAGTTAAGCCCCAAAGCGAAGATGATGATGCGTTGCTGGAGAGTTACCGGCAAAGCGGCGACCTGGCGGTTTTGGGCGGACTGTTTGAGCGGTATATGGCCCTTATTTATGGTGTATGTTTGAAATACCTTAAAGACGAGGAAGCTGCAAAAGACGCGGTAATGGGTATATTTGAGGAACTGATTATAAAGGTAAGACAGCACGAAGTAAAGCAATTCAGGGGCTGGGTATATGTTTTGAGCCGTAATTATTGCCTGATGCAATTGCGTGCAGGAAAAAAAGTCGCCGAAGTTTCTTTGGAGGAGGTTATGGAATTTACCCCTTTTTTGCATCCTGAAGAAAACAGTAATAAGGAAGAGGCCTTAAAAGCTTTGGAACGATGTATTGGGCGACTGACCGAGGGGCAAAAACAAAGCGTGAGTTTGTTTTACCTGGAGGAGAAATGCTATAAAGAAGTGGCGGATATAACCGGTTACAGCATGAATGATGTGAAAAGCTACATTCAGAACGGCAAACGTAACCTGAAGATCTGCCTGGAGAAGAACCGTGAGTAAGCCCGGAAATGACATATCGCAAATAGAAAAGTACCTGGCCGGCAAGCTGGATGCCCGTGCTATGCACGATTTGGAACGCCGTGCGCTGGACGATCCCTTCCTGGCTGATGCGATTGAGGGCTATCAACAAGCCAAAAGCAAGCAGCGTAAAAACCTGGCCGAGCTTTCCGCCCGTTTACAAAACCGCAGGGACAGAAAGATACTGGTGATGACGCCACGCATGCAGCTTTCCATAGCCGCATCAATTTTGGTAATTATAGGAGTTGGCTTGTGGTTAGCGTTGAAAAATAACGGTGAAAAGCAACAACAGCAGGTATTAAATAATATTGTCAATACAGAGAAGCCGCAGCAGCCAACTATATCGACGCCTTCTAACTCTGCGCTTCAAGATACTGACTCAGCTGCAAAAAGCCACGTCGGCGCGTTGGCACGGGTTAGCCCTCGCCCGTTGCCGAAAGCAAGCGACCAAAAGGCAATGCCGCCGCTGGTTAGTTCACTTGTTACAAGACAAGACAGTAGCAATTACGCCAATGCGCCCGTTCCTCAAAATATAGCAGGTAAGGAAGAAAAAGCCTCGGCAGATGTAAACAAATCGGCAGCGCCCGTTCAGTATAAGGCCGGTACACAAAACGCCAATGACGTGATCGTACAGGGGTTGAGCGATAAAAAAATCGCCGCAAAAAAAGCGCCGCAGGGGCCACCGGAGACGCAGCTGGTAGTCCCTAAAGCCGATATGAATCTTAACCCGGCGCACAGCGGCAACAATACGCTCATTGGCTATGTGACCGCGAACAATCAGCCTATTATGGGTGCGATAGTTAAGCTGGCGGGAAGAGATTTTGGCGTGGTGACCGATGCGAATGGCAGGTTTGTTATGCATGATGTGCCGGATAATAAGAGCCTTGTTGTAAAATCACTGGGATACTCTACCAAGCAGGTAAAGGTAAATGGCAGCGATTCTGTTAATGTGTCGCTGGAGCCGGTCGGTAATGCGTTAGGCGAAGTTGTCGTGGCAAGTCCATCAGCAAAGTCTGATAACTCTCCTGGGTCGACCGATGCGCATCCAGTCACGGGATGGAAGGCATTGGACGATTACTTGAAAAAGAATGGGGTGTCGCCCGACGGCCAAACCGGCAAGGTAAAGGTGTCCTTTATAGTGGATGGCAAAGGAGCCTTGAGCGGGTTTAAAATTATACAAAGCTTAAGTCCGGCGGCTGATAAAAAGGCGATCGATTTGATCACCACCGGCCCTGCCTGGGCGGGTAACATCGACGGCCAGCCGCACGAGGTGAAGGTGACCGTGAAGTTTCATTAAAGTACTTTTATCGTATCAATGAAGATAACGGCGCGAGCCGCACATCGTGTCACGTCCTGAAATAGGTTTACACAATAAGTGTAAACTCATTACAGGATTATCAAAAAAAGTGTCAACTTTTTTCAGGACGACACACATAGTGTTGCGACTGCAAAAACAACTGCCAAAAGTTTATGCACATTGCACGTACACTAAGCGCTGCTTCAGGCTGTTCCGGCCACGAAAAGCGCCAAAAGGTGGTAAAAAATAAAAATTTGCTGACTTTTTCGTCAGGATCGGTCTTTTTTTCGGTATATACTAATGAGCGAAAATGCACTGTATCACAGCTAATTACGTTATCCGTGTTCACGAAAATGGCAAAGTTTACCAGGATTTCGCCCTTAGTGTAAACGTAAAAGATGCTAATAACCAGGCCGTTAAGTGGCCTAAAATGGCCGGAAGGCGCGTGAACATGAACACAAAGTGTATATATACTACCAGTTAGTGCGCGGTTTTGGCCGCAAACGCGAACACCTTTTGCATCACCGGTGTTGGACGCGCCGAGATGTTTTGCCGGATATTCAATTCTTCCTGAGCGATCATGACAAATAAACCGTCGATAGCTCTTTGCGTGGCATAATCGGCTATATCCGGGTTAAGGTGTTTCACAAAGGGCAGCTTGTTGTATTCGGCGGCGGCTTGTCCCCAATACTTGGTGGCATTCACTTTGGCCAGGCTTACTTGTATGGTTGGCTTAAATTTGGCGGCCAGTACCGTAGTAGTGGTTCTTTTGAAATATTGGGTAGCCGCGTCTTTTTGTCCGAGCAAAATTCCGCTTACATCACTGATCGACATTTTTTTGATCGCATCAAGAAATATCGGTTCGGCATCTTTGGCGGCATTTTCCGCGGCGCGGTTGAGCGAAAGGATCACATTATCACACAGCTTGCCTAAACCCATACCCCGCAAGGCCTTTTCCGCTTTTTGCGCTTCCGGCGGGAACACAATTTTAACAGCCGGGTTGCCGAAATAGCCGTTCACAGCCGAAAGCAGGTTGGCGCTTTTAGCAGTGCCTTGTTGCAGGGCGCCTTTTAACGCGCTGCCGATCTCAAGCGGTGAAGGGCCGCCCTGAAAAAAGGGAGAGTTTGTTGGGACCGGCTTATAATAGTCAAAACTTGAAAGCGACAGGCTGACAGCCAGCAACGGGAGTATTAAAAGTGCTCTTTTCATGGTTGAAAATTAAGTAAAGATTTTATTTTACAGATAACGCTACTTAAACTTTTTTAGCGTTCGCAAAACCTTTTGGCGTGAATTTGTTTTACTAAAAAAAGTAATTATATCTTAGTTTATAACCTTTAAAAAGCACGTTATGAGCATCTTCCCCAAATTACCGATCATTTTAATCACGAGTATTATGACATCTTTTACCAGCCAGACAAAGCTGAACGTTACCAGTACGAGTTTTACGGATAACGGAAATATCCCGAGCAAATTTACCTGCGAAGGCACACAGGCAAGCCCTGCATTAAATATAACAGGTATACCCTCCGGCGCTAAGTCGCTGGCATTAATATTACACGACCCGGACGCGCCCATGCCCGGCGGATTTACGCACTGGGTGGTTTGGAACATTGCTACCGACGGAAACATACCTGAAGATTTCAAAGGTGCCGAGCAGGGCTTTAATGGAACTAAGAAATCTGGTTATGTTGGGATGTGCCCGCCATCGGGTACGCACCATTATCATTTTAAAGTATACGCACTGGATACCCGGTTAACGATTGACAGGAACACGGATAAAGCGGGCTTAGAAAAAGCCATGATAGGGCACATATTGGGAGAAGGCGAGATCGTCGGCCTGTACGCTAAAATGAAAAAATGATTTTTGGCAATAAATATTAGCCAATTACTTTTAATAAGGCGAACACGCCGGCAGCTATCAACGCCGAGATTGGGATGGTTATGATCCATGCCCAAACCAGGTTGATAGTAACGCCCCAGCGTACAGCAGATAGTCTTTTGGTAAGACCAACCCCGATTATAGATCCCGTAATTGTGTGTGTGGTTGATACCGGTATACCAAAATATTGTGTAAAAAGCAAGGTTATAGCGCCTGCGGATTCGGCACTTACACCCTCTAACGGGGTTATTTTAGTGATGCGCGTGCCCATAGTTTTAACAATTTTCCAGCCGCCCGACATGGTGCCTAACGCAATTGCCGAATAACAAGCTAGCGGTATCCAGTGCGGCATTGTGCTGCCCGAACCAATTACTTTGGCCGAGATAAGCGCTACATAAATAATACCCATTACTTTTTGCGCATCGTTACCCCCATGTGCATAACTGAGAGCGGCTGAGGAAACCAATTGTAACCGTTTAAACCATTTTTCAGCTGTAGCGGGCCTGGAATTTTTGCTCAAATGCAATACCAGTAGCGTGACAAAATAGGCGATGATCAACCCCATGAATGGCGCCAGTACGATGTAGGCTATGATCTTTAATATATAAGCCATATTTACTGCGGTCAAAGGCGCCGAACCCATATAAAGTGCATTTGTTATGCCGGCTCCTGCAAAACCACCTATCAGGGTGTGAGACGAACTTGAAGGAATGCCAAACCACCAGGTGATCAGGTTCCAGCTGATAGAGGCTATCAGGCCAGCCAATATCACATGGAGCGTTACGTAGTGCTCTACTACTATTTTTGACACGGTATTGGCTACTTTATAGTCTTTTACAAAAAAGTAAACTAAAAAGTTAAAGGCAGCTGCCCATGCTACCGCCTGGAAAGGGGTTAGCACTTTTGTTGAAACTATTGTGGCTATGGAATTTGCCGCGTCATGAAAGCCGTTGGTATAATCGAATATTAACGCGAGGCAAACTACTAATACAAGGGTTGAGGTAACCATTTAGTAAAGATCAGGCGTTTTTAACTAAAATTGATTCCATCACGTTTGCTGCATCTTCGCACCGGTCGGTAGCCGTTTCCAATGCTGCGTATATTTCTTTATATTTTATCAGGCGAATCGCATCGGTTTCGTACAAGAACAAGTCAGCAACGGCCCGGTCGAACACATAATCGGCCTGGTTCTCTACGCTATTTATCCGGATGCACGAATCGGCAATGGCGCGAACGTTCCTCAGATCCTTCAATTCACGAACTGCCTTTTCCAGGTCCTGGCTGGCTTGCAAGATCAGTTCAGAAAGCTTGCGTATATGGTCGTTCAAATCGTCAACGCGGTAAAGCAGCATCCGGTTTGCGGCGCCCTGTATAAAATCGGCTACATCGTCAATAGCAGTTGCCAGGGAGTGGATATCTTCCCGGTCGAAAGGCGTAATAAAGTTTTTGCCCAGTTCGAGATATATCTGGTGCGTAATCTCATCCCCTTTATTTTCCAGCTTGTCTATATGCTTATATAATTCTTCCCGCGCTATCGGATTGCCCGAATTTACAGCTTCAACCAGACTATTTGCCATTGCAACTACATTGTTCGATGCCTGTTCAAATAAGGGGAAAAATATTTTTTTGTCCTTTGGGACGAAATACTGGAAAATGCTATTAAGAGACATATGTTTCGCGTAAGAGGATTCGTCGTTGTGTTAAATTTTTGCAAAGCTAATGTTTACAATGTTAAGTTAATGTTAACTATTCAAAATGGGTATGGGCGGAAAAGGAATTCCCTGTTTGGCTTTTTGCAGCGTAAAACCGAATGTCGATCCCAGCCCTTCCGTGCTGCGTACATTGATAGTTTGCTGATGCGCCTCTATGATATGCTTAACAATTGCAAGGCCCAGTCCCGACCCGCCTATTTGCCTTGAACGGCTGGTGTCCGTCCGGAAAAAGCGTTCAAATAAACGGGGCAGGTACTTTTCCTCGATACCAATACCATCATCTGTCACCTCAACCAATACCTGGTCGTGCAGTTCAAACAGGCTCACCGACGTGCTGCCTTCTTCCTTGCCATATTTGAATGAGTTATCGATTAGGTTCACCAGCACCTGTCTTATCTTTTCCCGGTCGGCATTCACCATGATAGCTTCATCATATTTTTGCTTGAAGATAAGTCTGATGTGATGCTCTTCGGCCTTCATTTCAAGTGATTCAAATACTTCTTTGATAAGGTCGTTGATCTTGAATTTGGAGTAACTTATCGGCATTTCACCAGTCTCCAGTTTTGAGATCTCATCAAGGTCCTTGATCAGGTAGCTGAGCCGGTCGACGTTTTTAGAAGCTTTATCCAGGAATTGTTTGGCCATGTCGGTATCTTCGAAGTCGTCGTCTACTATCGCATCGATATAACCCTGTATGGCAAAAAGCGGCGTTTTAAATTCATGAGAAATATTGGATAAGAAATCCCGCCTGAATTTTTCCTGTTTTTTCAGATCTTCAATTTCGGTCTTTTTTTGTTTGGCCCACTCTGTTACTTCTTGCTCTACGTCATTTATCGGGTCGGCGCTTACGTGTTCGCCCAGTGCGTCCCGCAGGTCGCGGCCCAGCTTCAGGTTGTGGATGAGTTTATAAATGATCTTGATCTTGGAGTAGATATATTTCTCAAGCAGGATATAAAAGGTTACGAAACTAATCAGCAGCGTGAGGCCGAAAGTAACGCCAACATCATACCAGTTATGCTTGAAATAATAGTTGACCGCCGAGACCGTTATAGCCACTGCCAGCGCATTTATAAATACCAGGACACGCAATTTCATACCGTAAAGTTACGATTTGCGCGCAATTAGGAGGCTGTAAACCAGTTGGTAAATGTTAAATTAAGGTTATTTATTTGTGGCTTTTGTTATAAAGCAGGCGCTACCGGGCAGTCGTAACGTCTATATCAACCTTCACATCGTCGGACATTACCAGGCTTTTCCCACCGATGCCAAAGTCGCTGCGTTCAACCTGGAAATTCCCTTTAAATGAAGCTGCGCTTCCTGTTTCAGTGTAAGTGAAAGGTATTTCCACGCTTTTGGTTACGTCCTTGATGGTAAGATTGAATGTACCGCTATAGCTATTGCCAAATTTATGTTTAAAAGCGGTAGATTTTATAGTTATGGTAGGATATTTGGCCACGTCGAAGTAGCTATCGCTTTTCAGGTGGTCGTTGCGGGTGCCGTTATCGGTGTCAATAGTGTTGGTTTCGACGGACGCTTCTATGGTGCTGCCCGCCAGGTTTGCAGGGTCAAATTTAATGTCCCCCTTAAAACCCGCGAAAAGACCATTAACGGTAATACCTATATTTTTGATGTGAAAAGCAACTGACGATTTAGTAACGGTTTGGGGTTTAACCTGCGCATATGAATGGCTTATAAATAATATTAAAAAGAGTAAAAAGGGGTATATTTTTTTCATGCGTAAATATAATTAAGCAATTCAAAAATAAGACGAATGTATTGTTGAATTATTACATTAGTTGCGAAAATATAGTTAGTACCTTATCATATTGTAACATCAATGAAGTCGCAGAACAACACCGATATTTATGGCAGATAATTTAGATAGAACGACGCTGCACTTTAGTCCGTTGATACAACTTACCTTTTTGGGATTTTTGTCACTTTTTTACTTTTTCGTTAAGGGTAAAGTAGATGCATTTATCGTGGAAGACCCTTTGTACTTCTTTCTGTCATTGTCGGCACTTGTGTTAATTTGCTGGACGTATATAAGGGCTTTCGGTTTTGCGCTTATACGGCGCCCCGCCATTATATTGACAAACGATTCCCTTACCAATACTATAGACGGGTATACTGTAAAGTGGACAGATGTAAGAAACGTGTATATGACAAGCGAAGACGTTGGCGGTTATAAAGATTTAATACCGCTTAAAGGATACTCTATAACAATAAAGGTAGAAGATAATGACAAATATTTCGCCCAGATCAAAAACCCTTTTAGCCGGTGGTTCCGCCATGCAGTACGCAATTGGCCTACCGACACACTGGAGATCGACCTGGGGCTGGTTCGCGGCGATGAGGATGACATATTACATACCATTTTAAGGTATTATCAAAACAATAGGGGTTTCTAAAGCTCTACATGCGCATGGTTGGTTCGACTCAATCAGCTATTCATGATCTCCTCGATATGATCGGCCTCCAGGGGTATGTCGGCCATCAGGTCGATGTTCCCATCCCGGGTTATCAAAATATCATTTTCCAACCGGATACCCAAACCCTCTTCCGGAATGTAAATGCCGGGTTCACACGTGAGGATATTGCCCGTTTCAAATGGTGAATACCTGCTTGCGAAATCATGCACATCAAGGCCCAGGTGGTGCGAAGTGCCGTGCATAAAATACTTTTTATATAAAGGCATCTTTGGATCCTGTTTTTCTACGTCGTTCTTGCTTAGCAAGCTCAGCCCTATCAGTTCGCTGGTCATCATTTTACCGACTTCTTCGTGGTAATCCGACAATAATATACCATTCAGTATTAATTTTGCCGCGCCTTTCATTACTCTTAAAACAGCATCGTATACATCCCGTTGCCGTTTAGTAAAACGTCCGCTCACTGGTATGGACCGTGTCATATCCGCATTGTAATTGCCATATTCGGCTCCAAAGTCCATCAGCAATATGTCGCCACCCTTGCATGCCTGGTTGTTATCAATATAGTGCAGTACATTAGCGTTAGAACCCGAAGCGATGATCGGACTATAAGCATTCCCAGTGGCCCTCTGTTTTAGAAACTCGTGGGTTATCTCAGCTTCGATCTCATATTCAGCGACTCCTGGCTTCACAAATTTCAATACCCGCACAAAAGCGTCGCGTGTTATTTCGCAGGCCTTTTTGGTAAGTTCGATCTCGATGTCTGATTTAACTGCACGCAGGCTGCGCAATATAACGGCCGATCTTTCATAATGGTGAAGCGGGTATTTACGGCGCAGGTCTTCATACATTCGGATGTCACGATAGGGTACGGTGTGACTATACCGATCGTTCTCATTAGTATTTATGTAAATATTATCTGCATAATTAATAACACTATGCAGTATGGCATCAAGTTCATGAAGCCAATAGACATTATCAATACCTGATGCAAGGCGTGCTTCGTCTTTGGTATACTTATGGCCTTCCCAAATGGCTATTTGTTCGTTAGTTTGTCTTAAAAAAAGTACTTCTCTGTATAGCGGATTAGGACAATCCGGATATAACACCAGTATGCTTTGCTCCTGATCTATGCCAGTTAGGTAAAAAAAATCAGTATTTTGCTTGAAGATAAAGGCCTGGTCGCCATTCCTGGGGAACTCATCATTGCTATGGAATATAGCTATCGAATTGGCTTTTATTCTTGAAACGAAATTTTTTCTATTAAAAGTAAATAAAGCATTACTTATAGGTAGGTATTTCATCAATCGCAGAATTATTTATTTTTCGAAAACATTTTTTTTATTTTATTTGTATTAACTATTGTAAAAATTGGAACAATGTTTGGTAATAAAATTCAAACTTAATTACTATTTTTGAAAGAAAAATCACAATTAAATTGTTTAATCTTAAAAACTATGAACTATTCTACATTAAAAAAAACAGTCGCCCTTTCATTAGTCTCTCTACTGGCTGTTGGGATAGCAAACGCTCAAACTGATACCAGTAAAGCAGCTAAACCCATGGCCATGTCAGATTCAGCTACCACTGCCAAAGTTTTTGGCGGTAGGGGCCAATACAACACCTGGAGTGTTGGCGTAAATGTTGGTATTACATCACCAGCACTTGCAACGGGAGGATCTTCCGATTATACCACAAAAAAACTCTCTTTAGGCTATGGCATCTCGGTAAGAGATCAAATTGCGCACAATTTTGCCTTGCAATTTGACTACCGTGGTGGTAAAGTGCAAGGGGATGATAGCGGCATCGGTGGTCCCGCTAGTTACTCCACTGCTTTTAACCAGTTTACTTTAAGCGGTGTAGTTAATGTTGCAACTATTGACTACATACGACGCAAAAACGTAGTGAATTTCTTCCTTACCGCAGGCGCAGGCTTAACTTACTACAATCCAACCGGGGTTGACAAGGCTGGCGCAGCTTTTGACTTTAAAGCAGCGACTAACCACGAAGTTAGAGAGTACGTAATTCCATTGGGTGCAGGCGTAAAATTCAGGCTGTCTGACCAGTTAGCGTTGAACCTTGGTTATACTGAAAACTTTATTGACGGGGATAATTTTGACGGATTGAAAAACAATTCGTTGCATAAGGATAGGTACTCTTATGGTTATGCAGGTTTGGAATACACTTTCGGCCCGAAATCAAAACCAAGTTTAGAGTGGGTGAACCCTGTTGCAATGATGTACGACGAGTTGTATGACGCAGCGCTTCGCCAGGAAGTTGAAGCATTAAAAGGCCGCGTAGGTAACGTTGAAAATGCTATCAATGACCTGAAGAAAGATTCTGACGGCGACGGTGTTGCTGACCAGTTCGACAAATGCCCGAACACTCCTGCAGGTACAGTTGTTGACGGATCAGGTTGCCCAATCAACTTCCCGAAAATTGACACCTCACTGTTCGTAAGGAAACCGAGCGCTGAGGCTGCTAAAGCTTATTCTAACATTCAGTTCGAATTTGACAGTTCAGTATTGAGAACATCATCATATCCCGCTCTTGACGCTACTTCGGCAGATATGCGTGCCAATGCTTCTAAAAAATACGAATTAGACGGATTTGCTTCGTCTGAAGGTACTGCAGCTCACAACCTTAAGCTGTCAAGAGACCGCGCTAACTCTGTAAAAACTTACCTAGTTAACTCAGGTGTTGATTCAAAACGTTTGAAAGTAAAAGCTTACGGTGAAACTCACCCGATAGCGGATAATTCAACCGAAGAAGGCCGGATAGCGAACCGCCGCGTTGAGTTCAAACAAAAATAATATCCAATAAATTAAAATATTCAGAAGGCTTCCCATTCCGGGAAGCCTTCTTTTTTTATTAAATTTGTTCATGTATTTTTTCCGGAAGAAAGATCCGAACAGGCCCACCAGTTTTAATCTGAAGGTGATGCATATCATCAATGCTACGGCTATCATCATGTTCGCCGCCGGTATCCTCTGGAAATTGATTGACTGGTTTATCCTAAAAAAATAATGAAGAAGATTATAAAAACTGACAATGCTCCGGCACCAATTGGCCCTTATAACCAGGCTATAGAAGCGGGTGGTTTTGTTTTTGTTTCGGGGCAGATACCACTCGATCCTGCTACCGGCGAAATCGTAACAGATGATATCAAAGCTGAAACAAAAAAAGTAATGGAAAACATAGGTGCCATTCTGGATGAATCTGGTCTCAATTTCAGTAATATAGTTAAGACCAGTATCTTTCTGACCGATATGCAAAGCTTCGCCAACGTAAACGAGGTATATGGTTCTTATTTTACCGACCAGTTTCCGGCCAGAGAAACCATACAGGTGGCGGCTTTACCCAAAAATGTGAATGTTGAGATATCAGTAATAGCCCTCAAATCCTGAAAAGCAGCAATTGAACCCACAGGTATTTCAAACACCCATAGCATATCTGAAGGGCGTTGGCGCCACTCGCGCCGAGTTGCTGAAAAAGGAATTAGGGATAGCTACGTTTGAGGACCTTTTAAGATATTTTCCCTACAAACATATTGACAGGACCCGCTTTTACAAAATACGGGAAATCGATGCCGAATTGCCTTACGTGCAAGTAGTGGCGCGTGTAACCCATATTGAAATCATCGGCGATAAACGCGCCAAACGCCTTGTTGTACAGGCAAAGGATGATACCGGCATAATTGAATTGGTATGGTTCCAGGGCATCAAGTGGATCGAAAAATACTTATCTATCGGGAAGGTTTATATCCTTTTTGGCAAACCGGGATTGTTCAACGGCAAGGCCCAAATGGCCCACCCGGAGATGGAACTGTATTCGCCCGAAGCACTGAAGCAGAAGGGCAATATGACTTTGCAGCCAGCCTATAGTTCAACTGAAAAATTAAAACAATTTGCATTAGATAGCAAAGGTATCCTGAAGCTAACGGCGACTTTGCTCGAACAGCATAGTTCTGAAATTCCGGAAAACCTGCCGTTGTATATTCTTAATCAATTCAAATTATTGGGACGTGCTGAGGCTTATAGAAATATGCACTTCCCCGCGGATGCTGTATTGCTGAGTGAGGCGCAGCATCGCTTAAAGTTTGAAGAGTTATTCCTTATCCAGCTGAAATTGCTCAAGAATAAATTGCTGCGTGTACAGAAATTCAAGGGGCATATCTTTCAAAATGTGGGGGATTATTTCAATGCTTTTTATAACGAAAGACTTCCGTTCGAGCTAACGAATTCACAGAAAAAGGTTCTAAAAGAGATAAGGCAGGACACGCAGCGCGGAGTCCAGATGAATCGCCTGCTGCAGGGAGATGTTGGCAGCGGCAAGACGGTGGTGGCCCTGATGAGTATTTTGATCGCTATAGATAATGGATTCCAGGCTTGCATCATGGCACCGACTGAGATATTGGCTAACCAACACTATCAAACTATTAAAAGTCTTGTTGGCGATGGCTTTATTGACGTGGCCCTGCTTACCGGCTCAACACCCAAAAAAGACAGGAGAGTATTACATGAGCGATTGGAAAATGGCCAACTGCAAATACTGATCGGTACACATGCCCTTATTGAAGATAAAGTACAATTCCAGAATTTAGGTTTTGTAGTGATCGACGAACAGCATCGATTCGGTGTGGAGCAACGCGCTAAACTATGGCGAAAAAACAATATCCCGCCGCATGTTTTGGTTATGACCGCTACTCCTATACCCCGAACCCTTGCTATGACACTTTACGGCGACCTGGACATTTCCGTTATCGATGAACTACCTGTGGGAAGAAAGCCTATTCAAACAGTTCATTATTATGAAAACCAGCGCTTGCGTATGTTTGGTTTTATGAAGCAGGAAATTGCCAAAGGCAGGCAGGTTTATGTGGTTTACCCTTTGATACAGGAAAGTGAAAAGCTCGACCTGAAAAACCTGGAGGAAGGTATTGAAGTGATGCGGCGTGAATTTCCGCTGCCGGATTACCAGATCAGTATTGTACATGGTAAGATGCCGCCAAAAGACAAACAGTTTGAAATGCAACGCTTTGTGAAGCATGAAACGCAGATCATGGTGGCGACAACAGTGATTGAAGTTGGCGTAAACATTCCCAATGCATCCGTGATGATCATTGAAAATGCGGAGCGTTTCGGTCTTTCCCAGTTGCATCAGCTGCGGGGCCGGGTAGGGCGTGGGGCCGAACAATCGTTTTGTATATTGATGAGCTCGCATAAGTTAAGCTACGATGGTAAGATCAGGTTGGATACCATGGTGCGAACCAATAATGGTTTTGAAATATCCGAGATCGACCTGCAATTACGCGGCCCTGGTAATATAGAGGGTACGCAACAAAGCGGTGTGCTCGATCTTAAAGTAGCCGACCTGGTTGCTGATCGGCAGTTGTTAATACAGGCCCGCAAATGTGTAGAAGATATTTTTACCCGCGACCCGCACCTTGCACTGCCCGAGCACCAAATTTTACACCTGGCGTTTTTAAAGAATGCAGGCTTAAGCTGGGATAAGATTTCGTAACATTATTGTCACTTTTATTCATTTGAATCAGCTGAAGTAATAATCTTCCCCAAAATATTACTTTTGCTGACAAGCAATTCCTCTCACATGAAACTAAAAATTACCCTGATCTCTTTACTCGTTTGTATGACCTCGCTTCTTAAGGCCCAGGACTCCTTAATGCTCCGTAAAATTTACGACGAAGAATTGGTGAACGGCCAATGCTATCAAAATCTTCATTATCTATGCAAAGACATCGGACAACGTCTCAGCGGCTCACCGAATGCGCAAAAGGCGGTTGAATGGGGAAAAAAACTTATGGAAAGCTATGGGTTTGACCATGTGTTTTTACAAGAGGTGATGGTGCCGCATTGGGTACGCGGTGAAAAAGAGCAGGGGTTTATTGTTGATGGCGACAAAAAGATTGCTGTTGCTATTGCAGCACTAGGTATGTCGGTAGCTACGCCAAAGCAAGGTTTAACCGCGGAAGTGATCGAACTGCATAGCCTTAAGCAACTGGACTCTTTGGGCGAAAGCGTAATAAAAGGGAAGATAGTTTTCTTTAACCGCCCGTTTGACGAGCGGTTTATCGAAACCTTACGGGCTTATGGCACCGCCGGAGATCAGCGTAATACCGGCCCTGCAGCAGCAGCTAAATATGGCGCCGTTGGGGTAATCGTCCGTTCGCTAACCGGCACGCTTGATAATTATCCGCATACCGGGGCGACCAAATATGATCCAAACGGTGGCAACATCCCCGCTGCAGCAATATCTACCGAAGCAGCCAATGAGTTAAGCGGGTTGCTTAAACAGAAGAAATCGATCAAATTTTTCTTCAAACAAAGCTGCCGGATGTTGCCGGATGTACTTTCCTACAATGTTGTGGGTGAATTGAAAGGAACTGAAAATCCCAATAAATTCATTACCGTAGGCGGACACCTGGATTCATGGGACCTTGCCGAAGGCGCACACGACGATGGGACGGGCGTAATGGGCTCCCTGGAGGCGGTACGGATTTTGAAAGCATTGGGCTATAAGCCGAAAAACACAGTCCGTGCTGTATTTTTTATGAACGAGGAAAACGGAGACAGGGGAGGTATCAAATATGCAGAACTGGCGGCGCAGAATAAGGAAGAGCATATTGCCGCTATAGAATCTGACCTCGGCGGTTTTACACCCCGGGGGTTTGGCTTTACAGGATTATCATCTGATCAGTTGAAAAATCTTTCGGGGTGGAAAACACTTTTCGCGCCCTATGGTTCGGAAAGACTTATTGTTGGGGGCGGAGGCAGTGATATAGGTCCGCTCAAAGACAAGGCGCCGGGAATAATTTTGATCGGATTTTCGCCTGATTCACAAAGGTATTTTGACGTGCACCATACCCCTAATGATGTGTTTGAGAATGTAAACAAGCGCGAACTGGAATTAGGGGCTGCATCAATGGCTTCTTTGATCTATTTGATCGACCAGCATGGGTTTTAGTTAATGTAGGAGTGATTTTTTTAAACACACAAACGGCCAATTCCATACAAATTGTAAATTGCAGCGCATCAATATTTAAGTCCTCATAGTGCCCGACGAAGAAAATAGTCAGCCCCGGAAAAAGGATTCATTTGCGGCCTTGCGTTATAAGGACTTTCGCTCTTATCTCGGCATGCGTTTCTTTTTCACTTTCGCTTACCAGATGCAAACCACGGTGCTGGGCTTCTATATTTACCAAATTACGCATAGTAAACTGGCCATCGCCTTAATTGGTTTAAGCGAGGCCATCCCGGCCGTGGGAATCGCATTATACGGAGGTTATATTGCCGATAAATATGAAAAACGCAAGATGCTGCTCCTGGTTGTTAGCGGAGTGGTCCTTTCGTCCCTCGTCATGTCTGCCGTAACGCTGAAGAGCCTTGGCGGATATGTACACATTGGCTGGATTTTGCCTGTGTTGTACGCGATGATATTTTGCAATGGCGTAGCACGCGCGTTTTACGGCCCCGCGACATTCACCGTGTACGCCAATAGTATACCCCGTGAGATATTTCCTAACGCTGCGACGTGGAGTTCACAAAGCTGGCAGGTTGCCTCTATCCTGGGGCCGTTCGCCGCCGGCTTTATTTATGCTTTTGCAGGCGGCATCTCCGGTTGTTTCACGGTGATATTAGTATTCCTGCTGGTCTCTTGGGTATTAGTTTATCGTCTAAGGCAATATCCCCCGACATTTGTTCCAAAAGAAAGCATCTACAAAAGTCTTTCTGAAGGAATTCACTTTGTTTTCAAAAACAAGATGATGATCGCTGCCATGAGCCTGGACCTGTTCTCGGTTTTCTTTGGGGGAGCAGTGGCGTTGCTCCCAGTTTTCGCGCTGGACATCTTACACGTAGGTTCGGAAGGGCTTGGACTGATGAAAATGGCGTCATCGCTTGGCGCTGCGGCAACGATGGTGGTTATGATACGCCACTCACCTTTGAATAAACCCTGGCGCAACCTCCTGATAGCCGTAACGGGTTTCGGACTTTGTATCATTGGCTTTGGGTTATCACGGAGTTTCCTGCTTACAATTTTCTTTTTATTCGGACAAGGCGCTTTCGACAGTATAAGTGTCATCATACGCGGAACGTTGGTGCAACTATTAACACCTGACCATATGCGCGGGCGCGTATCTGCGGTGAACTCCATGTTTATCGGATCGTCAAATGAGATAGGGGACTTTGAATCTGGTATTGCGGCACAATTGCTGGGCACCGTACCCGCCGTTCTTTTTGGAGGTACCATGACCTTGCTGATTGTCACGATCACCTATTTCAAAACTAAAAGCCTGCTACCTCTTGGGATAACCGATATTCACACTGTTGAGACAGAAGCTGAATCCAAAAATGAAACCCCGAAATCCGAAATCTAAAGCGTTTTAACTTTTCGCCAAAACAGGTAGGTGAGCGACCCTGCTATCGGTACCACGATAATGATGATGACCCATAGAATTTTGGACCCCTCGTTAACCTTGTGCGTCCGAAAGATATTGATCAAAGTATAAAGGCTTAATAATCCCCAGATAATTAAGAATATCAGACCAAGCGTACCGCCGATGGCAGAGGTTATCAGGTACATATTTTTTAACTATACAAATAAACTAATGACCTTAAATTATAAGCCCCTCTCCCCCTGGAGAGGGGTTGGGGTGAGGCTCAATCAATATCCGCTGTATCCTTCTCACCAATCTGTTGCCTCCACATAGCATAATACAATCCTTTTTGCAGGATAAGATCAAGATGTCTTCCCGATTCCACTATCCGGCCTTTTTCGAGTACATATATGGTATCGGCGTGCATGATAGTAGATAAGCGGTGCGCGATCAAAATGGTTATATGGTCCTTCAAAACAGAGACGTCACGAATAGTTTCTGTGATCTCCTCTTCGGTAATGGAATCGAGCGACGAAGTGGCTTCATCAAACACCAGTAAATCGGGCCGGCGTAATAGGGCGCGGGCTATAGATAGTCGCTGTTTTTCTCCCCCCGAAACCTTTACGCCGCCCTCGCCGATAATGGTGTCCAATCCTTCCGGTGCCCTCGCCAGCAAGGTTTGGCAGGCAGCGCGCTGCAGTGCTTCCATACACTCTTCGTCTGTAGCGCCGGGGCGCACAAATAATAAATTTTCGCGCATCGAGCCTGAGAACAATTGCGTATCCTGTGTAACAAAACCCACTTTTTCGCGCAGCTCATCCAGGTCGATCTCTTTACCAGCGATGTCGTTGTACAGAATCGATCCTTCTAACGGTTGATAAAGTCCCACCAATAATTTCACTAAAGTGGTTTTGCCTGAACCTGAGGGACCAACAAATGCAATGGTCTCGCCCGTATTCACTTCAAAATTGATACCCGATAATGCATTCCTGTTTGCCGTCAAATGTTTAAAACTAACGCTATCAAAAGTCAATTTCTCAATATCACGTAAACGAACCGGGTTTTCAGGCTTAGCTTCAATTGGGCTGCTTAATATGCGTTTAAAATTTTCAAGTGATACTTCGGCTTCTCTCCATGACTGGATGACGTTTCCAAGTTCCTGCAATGGATTGAACAAGAAGAAGGAGTAAAACAAGAACATAAAATAGTTCCCTGCTGTTAATGTTCCTTTAAAAATGAGCATCAACAAAATGACCACCATGGTGCTACGGACGAAATTTACAGTGGTGCCCTGTACGAAGCTCATGCTACGGACATATTTAACCTTTTTAAGTTCGAGGTCTAATATTTTGTAAGTAGTTTTATTTAGGCGCTCAATTTCCTGTTTAGAAAGCCCAAGACTTTTTACCAGCTCGATATTTCGTAGCGACTCAGTTGTAGATCCGGCAAGTGAGGTGGTTTGGGACACAATCTTTTTCTGTATGGACTTGATCTTTTTACTTAAGGCCATACTTACAAACATAATAACCGGTATAGCTCCCAAATAAACTAATGTGACCTGGTAATTTACTTTCACCGACATTATCATCACCATAATCATACCTATCAAACTAACAAAAAGAACGCTGATAAAAGAGATGATAAATTTCTCGCAATCCAGTCTTACTTTTTGCAAAATACCAAGGGTTTCACCACTACGCTGATCTTCAAACACCTGGAACGGTAATTGAAGCGAATGTTTCAGACCATCAGCGTACATTTTTGCACCGACTTTCTGCGTGATGATATTGGTGTAATAGTCCTGGAAATTTTTCGCTATGCGCGAGACCATTGCAGCTCCGACGGCTAAACCGATTAACGTTAATACTCCAACGATAAATTGATGATAACTTACGTTGTACATTGACTTAATAACCTTGTCGACCATTGCACCGGTTTGATTGTGATCAAGGGCCTTTAGATCGGTCTCTTTAATCTTATCTACAATTTCAACGACCTTATCCCGGCTAAGATTTGTCGGCACGATATATTTATCTACAATTATACCCGTGATATAAGGGTCCAGTAGTGAGAATCCAATGTTAAACGCGGCGAGCACCAGGGCAAGTGCCACTACCCAACGGTGTTCTTTTAGATATGACAAGAGTACTTTCATGTGTAGGGTAAAAATAAAAAAAGGGAACGGCTTAAAAAGCTCATTCCCTTGATTTTGACATTATTTTGGTTATTATACTGTCATGATATCTTTTTCCTTCGCGTCGGAGTGCTGGTCAACCTTGACGATAAAAGAATCAGTAAGTTTTTGCACTTCGGCTTCGCCGCTTTTCATTTCATCCTCCGAAACACCTTCCGATTTTAGCTTCCTGATCTTTTCGTTGGCCTCTTTCCGGATATTACGGATGGCGATCTTACCGGTTTCTGCTTCGGCTTTAGCCTTTTTTACCAGGTCGCGGCGACGTTCTTCAGTCAGCGGTGGCACATTGATACGGATGATCGTACCGTCATTTTGAGGATTAACCCCAAGATTGGCCTCCATTATGGCCTTTTCAATGGCACTTAATAACGACTTTTCCCATGGCTGTATCACTATGGTACGGGCATCTGGCGTGTTTACACTGCCGACCTGGCTCAGAGGTGTGGGTGTGCCATAATACTCCACAACCACATCATCCAGCATGCTGGGACTTGCCTTACCGGCACGTATCTTTTGCAACTCGCCTTCACAATGGTCAATAGCTTTTTCCATAAGGGCGCGGGCATCCGAAACTTGTTTTTTAATGAGTTCGCTCATTGGTCTTAAATTTGGATTCAAAAATAACAAAAAGTATCATTTTACTTTATTAAAATCCAAGTCTTAAAAAGGATTACCTGCACCACAGTTTTCTTTCAATTTTAGTGTAAGCAACGTTCCTTTAACTGTTCCCGTAACTTAAAATAGCAGTTACATAAAAGATGGGCTCCAGAAATGCATTTTCGTTCGTAAAGAGCATGGTTGTATTCATACTACTTGCTGCAACCAATTCCTGTACATCGCCAAAGATCACACCAACCCCTCCGCTGACGAATGCCGAATTGTTAGCATCCGGCGAGTGGTTTACAACCGGCGGCACACTGATGAAAGACGACGGTACGTCACTCGTATTGGCCGGCAACGACCCTTTCCTTAAAACGATATTGCTATATAACGTCACTTTCTTTGCAAACGGAACGGCTACAGATACCAACAATCCCAATGGTCTTACGTCCAATGGACTCACCTGGACGGTGGCCGGCACACATTTGCTTGTCCATGTAAATGGTAACAACACTGATAAAGTAGATGGCATGATCACTTTCCTGAGTCAATATAAACTCGTAATAAAAGTAACCGACTTTTATGTATACAACAATGACACCTACACGAGCCTGATACAGACATTTGGACATTAACGGTAGTCACAGACTATTACTACCGCACCGGAAAGCCGGCATTAAAGTTATCTTACCACGGTTCCAACATTTTCACCATGGGCAATCTTCATAAAATTACCGGCCTTGTTCATGTCGAATACGATGATGGGTAGTTTATTTTCGTGACAAAGGGTAAAGGCGGTCATATCCATCACGCTTAAACCCTTATCAAACACCTCCTGGAAGGTGATCTCGTCATAACGGGTTGCCGTAGGATCCTTCTCCGGGTCGGCGGTATAGATGCCGTCAACACGGGTGCCTTTTAAAACCACGTCCGCCTTGATCTCTATGGCGCGCAGTGAAGCTGCGGTATCTGTAGTAAAATAAGGGTTACCGGTTCCTGCGCCAAATATCACGATCTTGTTCATCTCCAAATGATGCATAGCACGGCGGCGGATGTAAGGTTCGCATATCTGTTCCATCTTGATAGCCGATAGCAGGCGCGTTTCAACTCCGATACTTTCCAGTGCGTTTTGCAACGCCATGCAATTGATCACGGTGGCCAGCATGCCCATGTAATCGGCCTGTGCGCGGTCCATACCCGATTTCTCGGCGCTTAAGCCCCTGAAAATATTGCCGCCCCCTACAACGATAGCGATCTCGATACCTGCATCATAAACACTTTTGATGTCTTTTGCGTACTGGATAACCTGGTCGTTGTCAATGCCGTATTGTTTGTCGCCCATGAGCGACTCGCCGCTTAGTTTAAGGAGAATGCGTTTGTATTTCATGCAGGGAGGTTTGTCAAAAGTATTAATTAAAATTCAGTGTTAAAATAGTATTCAGCTTAGTTTATGCGAACGCCTGCCATAAACGTTCCCGCCAGCTTGAAACTATCATCGAACACGGTAAGATCAGCATCAAAGCCAACTGCTATTTTTCCTTTGTTCAGCTTTGCTAATTGCGCGGGATACAGCGAGGCCATGTTCACCGATTCGGCCAGGCCGATCCCGAAATGGTTGACGCCATTCTCCACGCATTTCAGCATAGTAAGGCATGAACCCGATAGTGTTCCGTCAGGTAATGTATAACGGTCGCCTGTGAAGCGATGCTGGTATGGGCCGTGGTGTGTTTCAGTAACAGAGTCCGTTATGAAGAATAGCTTATCACCCAGTTCCCGTTTGGCCAATCGGGCCATCACAAAATCAACATGGATGCCATCAGGCACAATGCTGGTATATGGCTTTTCTTCGAATATAGCAGGAATATAGCCGGGGTCACGATGGTGCATTTGCGGCATAGCATTGTAGATGTGTGTTACCGCTGGTATGGGATTATTCAAAAATGATTTACCTTCCGCATAGGTAGCATTGCTATGGCCTGATGACAAGATAACCCCATGGTCATTCAAATAGTCGATCACTTCCTGGTCCTGTAATTCGGGTGCGATGGTCATCATCGCAATAATGCCGTCCGCCATTTCGATCCATTTTTCCACGAGGTCCAACGTGGCCTTCTTGATATAATTTGCGTTGTGTGCCCCCCTGCGTATGGGGTTGAGGAAGGGTCCCTCCAAATGCAAGCCTAAAAAATTACCCCTGCTTTTTTCGCGGTAATCCCTGCAAACCGTGATAGTCTGCTCAATAACTTCATCAGTATTGGTTGAGATCGTCGGGAAGAAACCTGTAGTGCCCTGTGCAAGCAGATCATCCTCCATCTGCAAAAGGGTAGCCTCATCTGTGTCGATGCTCAACAGCCTGCCGCCACTGCCGTATAACTGCAGGTCGAGAAAACCAGGTGCGACGTAGTTACCATTAAGGTCGATGCGTTTTGCGTCCGATGGCATCGCCGATTCGTTGATCACATCCTTGATCAATTTACCATCGATCAATACGGCTTTACCTTCTGTGATTTGTCCGTCCGATACTATCCGGAGATTATGCAGGGCTGTTATCATGATCACAAATTTATTATTATCGTAGAGACGCAATAATGTATTGCGTCTCTACAGAAAAATATTATTGCAAAAAAAATCCCCCTCATTTTGGTGAGGGGGATTAAATATTTAAGCTCCCAAGGCTACCCGCTTGAATGCGGTAACGGTAAGTCCTTTATCAACCGTGCTCAAAAACTGGGCAACGTTTTTCGAAGGGTCCTTCACAAACTCCTGGTTCAACAGGGTCGAGTCCTTATAAAATTTGTTCAGCTTGCCGGCAGCGATCTTCTCAACCATTTCTTCCGGTTTGCCTTCAGCACGGATCACTTCTTTTGCGATCTCCAGCTCACGCTCGATAGTCGTAGCATCAACACCATCCTTATCAACCGCGATAGGGTTCATAGCGGCGATCTGCATAGCCACATCCTTGCCTGCTTCATCAGCACCGGCAACGTTAGCGCTTAAAGCCACTAACACACCCAGTCTGAAGTTACCATGGATATAAGCGATCACCTTTTCACCTTCAACTACTTCGTATTTAGATACGCCGATCTTCTCGCCGATCTTACCTGTTTTGTCCAGGATAGCGTCAGCAATAGTAACGCGGCTTACTTCAGTATCAACTGATAACTGACCCAGCGCTTCAATATCGGCAGGCTTATGTTCTACAGCTTCGTTTGCGATCTGGTTTGCAAAAGCAACAAACTCGGCGTTCTTAGCCACGAAATCAGTTTCGCAGTTCAACTCGATGATCACACCGCGTTTGCCGTCAGCTGATGTACGCGCGATAACCACACCTTCGTTCGATTCGCGGTCCTGGCGGCTTGCTGCCACTTTAGCTCCTTTTTTTCTTAAGTAATCAATTGCAGCTTCAAAATCACCGTTAGTTTCGGTTAAAGCCTTCTTGCAATCCATCATGCCTGCACCTGTCTGCTGGCGCAGTTTATTTACATCAGATGCTGTTATTTGTAATGTAGACATATCTTTTATGTTTTAAGTACTGAGTTTTGAGTGGTGAGTTTTATCCTTAACCCAAAACCATAATCAGTATTCTTGAAATTTGTTATTGCTGTGAGTTGTGAATTATACCCATAACTCACTACTCACAACTTATAACTTTAAATTATTCCTCAGTCTTCTCAGCGGGAGCAGCAGCCGGAGCTTCTGCTTCAGCAGCAGCTACTTCGGTTACGCGTTTCCTTTTTCCGCCTTCAGCAGGTGCCGATGGGGCAGCAGGAGTAGCCGGGGCTTCAGCTTTCGGAGCGTCGGCTTTAGCTTTCGCCAAGGCTGCTTCTTTTTCTGCTTCGTCCTCTTTCTCGCGTTTGCGTTCGTCCAACCCTTCTTCTATCGCTTTGATGATGATACCGGTAACCAATGAAATTGATTTGGTAGCATCGTCGTTCGCCGGGATAGGGAAGTCGATGTTCGACGGGTCAGAGTTGGTATCCACCATCGCAAATGTCGGGATGTTCAGTTTCAACGCTTCCGAAACAGCGATATGCTCTTTCTTCACGTCGATCAGGAACAATGCGGCCGGCAAACGGTTCAGGTCGGATATACCGCCTAACAATGATTCCAATTTGATACGCTCACGCTGTATCATCAATCTTTCTTTTTTCGAAAGGTTGCTGTACGTACCGTCTTTAGTCAATTTATCGATGTTCGACATCTTTTTGATCGACTTGCGCACGGTAGCGAAGTTGGTTAACATACCACCTAACCAGCGTTCGGTTACGAAAGGCATGTTCACTGTTTTCGCGTAATCGGCTACGATATCCTTCGCTTGTTTCTTTGTTGCTACGAATAATACCTTACGGCCCGATTTTACTATTTGTTTGATAGCTGAAGCAGCTTCTTCAACTTTTACTAAAGTCTTGTTAAGATCGATAATGTGGATGCCATTGCGCTCCATGAAAATGTACTGTGACATTTTCGGGTCCCATTTGCGGGTAAGGTGACCAAAGTGTACACCTGCATCCAGCAAATCCTGGTATGTTGTTCTTGCCATTGTTGTTTCCTCCTTTGATTAACGTTTACTGAATTGGAATCTCTTGCGTGCTTTCTTGCGTCCTGGTTTTTTACGCTCAACCATACGGTCGTCACGGGTCATCAAACCCTTGGCGCGTAATGCAGGTTTCTTTTCAGCATCAAGTTCAACAATAGCCTTAGCGATCGCTAAGCGAACGGCTTCTGCCTGTCCTTTTACACCGCCACCTGCTACGTTTACCTGTACATCAAATTTACCGGTCGAACCAGATACTTCGGTCGACTGGGTAACGATGTATTGTAAAGGCAAGGTGGGGAAGTACTCTTTGTAATCTTTACCGTTTACGATAATGGCGCCGCTGCCATCTTTCAGATAGATGCGGGCAACTGCGGTTTTTCTTCTGCCTGAAGTGTTAGTTGTTGGCATTTTCTTTCTCCTTTAAATAATTGATTAAATGGCTTTAGGGTTTTGAGCTTGATGCGGGTGCTCGGCTCCGGCATAAACATGCAGGTTGCCAAATAAGGCGCGGCCCAAACGATTTTTAGGTAACATACCACGCACGGCTTTTTCAACCACACGCGTAGGATGCTTTGCCATTAACTCCTTAGGAGAAATGAAACGCTGACCGCCCGGGTAACCGGTGTAGGAAACATACTGCTTGTCGCTGAATTTGTTTCCGGTCAACTTTACCTTGTCTGCGTTGATAACGATTACATTATCTCCGCAGTCTACGTTCGGGGTGAACCCTGGCTTGTGTTTTCCTCTGATCATAGCAGCGATCTTAGAAGACAAGCGCCCCAAAATCTCGCCCTGAGCGTCAACAACAACCCATTCTTTGTTAACGGTCTTTTTATTGGCTGAGACAGTTTTGTAACTTAACGTATTCACTTGCTTTAAATTAAATTAATTAAACGTTTTCTATACCCCGTAATTTCGGGACTGCAAAGATACGCCATTTTGTTTAATTGCCAAATGGTTTTTGAGGATTTTGTTGCGTATATATTTAGAGGGTCAGGTATTGCAAAGTTCGTATGAAACCGCGCGTGTAAACTCCGGGAATTAGCAGCGCATCTTTTTTACAATTAAGTTAATTTTTTTCTTAGTTTTAAAATATTAAAACCCTGTTGCGATAAATAAAATGTCTCATGAAAAAAACAAGCTTGATCATACTCTTAATACTGGCAGTTAATTATTGTTTTGGCCAGAAGCTGTCAACATCCAGCAAGATTGAGATTTTATGGGTCAATAGCTGGTGGCCGGGCAAAATATTGGAAATAAAAGGGGATAAATTCAAGGTGCATTATAGTAACTATCCTTCTTCGTATGATGAGTGGGTAACAAAAGAAAGGATCAGGATTGACAAATTTAATGATGGTAAAACCCATCCTAATGCACCTGCAGCTATAAATACTGACAACAAAGCACAAGCAACAGCTTTTAAACCTGGTAAAATAGCGGGAATAGGAAAATTATACAGCGGGTCCTCACCGCAGGGCGGAACGGTATATTACTTGCTTTACCCATCCGGCCAAATTATAATGGGCTGCCCCAGGGGAGGACTGGAAAATTTTAATTTCAATGCCTTTTGTAGTGCAGGTAGCGGTATTTGCGGCACATATACTACCAGTGGAAAAACAATTACTGTGCATTGGAGCAGCGGGAACATACTGACAGGCAAACTCATCGCAAATGGAGATATGGAGTTGAACAGCAGCCTGGTGGGCCCGGTTATCAAGTGCCCTGCGAGATTATCGGCCTCTTATGAATTTACAGCTAGCCTGAGCGGGCTGTCAGTTGTCGAGGTTACTAAATTTAATGATGATGGAACATATCAATTAACCAGGGAGGGCGGATACGACAATAATGATGGGAAAAACAGCGCAGAATGGCAGTCGGCTAGTAAAGGGACTTATAATATAAAAGGATATACGATTACGATGACCGATCAAAGCGGCAAGATAAGCAGACACACGATTTACGCCCTTGATGAAGGAAAAATGCCAGGATTTTTAGGTTGGGATGGGAATTTTTTGTCCCGGGCGAAATAATGTGCTTTTATTCCCCGGCGATAAAAGGACAAGTAAACTGTTAATACTATAATATGATCGTTATCCATAATTACCCCGAATTTGAGTCTTACCTGGGCAAAGAGCTTGGCGTTTCCGGCTGGCACACGATCACCCAGCAGCAGATTGACAAGTTTGCCGATGCGACGATCGATCATCAATGGATACATACCGATCCGGAGCGTGCAAAAAATGAAGGGCCATTTAAAGCAACCATCGCGCACGGATATCTCACTGTATCGCTGTTGCCCTACTTCTGGCACCAAATCGCTGACGTGCAGAACCTGAAAATGCAGATCAACTATGCTATTGATAATATCAAATTCGGACAGGCTGTGATTGTTGACAGCAGGGTAAGGCTAAAAGCAAAGCTGGCAGCCATCGTCAATTTAAGAGGCATTACCAAAGCTACCATCGCCGTTGAAATGGAAATTGAGGGCCAAACCAAATCCGCTTATACCGGTGAGGTTGTTTTCCTTTATCATTTTAACGGGTGATTTTTAAAGGACAGGTTGTCATATTTATAACAACAACCTTCTATCGGTTGGAGATGAAAAGCGCTTTCCAGTCGTCATTATGCTTATAGATTAAAAATACCTACCTTTAATTTCTGATCATTACGAAATGAAATGAAGAGGGGCCAGCTATTGCTTTTGATCGTGGTTTGTTTTTGCATTTTCGGGTGCAAAAAGGAAAAGACCGAAGGGCCTGCTTTAAACGATTACCTGCCCGTAACCAATGGCTCCTTTTGGAAATACAGTTACGGCTCGGACGGCGGAAGCACCGATACCCTGACCATCACGATGACGGGCGGCACCACGAAGATCAACGGGAAAACCTATTATAACGCCACAAGCACCTATCGGCAGGGCTTTAGCGATGGCTATTTTTACGCCGGCAATCACTTCTATGCTACGCGGACGGTTGCGCTCGGCTCGAACGTTGCCATGGAATTTCAATTACTGAATGATACGGCGTCGGTCGGTTATCATTGGATAACCAGCCCTACCGACGACGGCAAAGTAAGCGGTATCCCCGCACAAACCATCAATACCATTATGGAAAAGGGCATATCGAGAGTGATCAACGGCCGTACCTTCAACGATGTGATCCACACCAGGGTCGAACTGCAGTATAGCAGCGGCGCAGGTTTCCAAACCTATATCACCTACGATTTTTACTTAGCCAAAGGCGTGGGGCTGATCGAAAACGACGCCAATACGCTCGATTCGTTTTTTGAGAAGGAAACCCTGTTTGATTATACGATAAAGTAAATATAGGCGCTATATTTCCCGAAACACAGGTTGGCCATTTCAATACAGCACCCTATACAAAACATTTGTGCCGGCGGGTTGTAGTATTAATGTATTCCGCATCGCCCTAGCTATGGGTCGATCTCTTTACCGCAAGTTATTATCACTACTTACATCTTAAAATTTCTCAAAATGAAATTAAATCTATTAAAAGCAAAACCGTTGCTTCTGTACACAACAATGGTTTTGATCATGTTCGCCATCACTTCATGTGCCCAAAAAATAAGGTTTGTCAATTCGTCGGTTGTCCCTGCTGCGGAAGGCACGGTAAAGATCAAAAAAGACAACAATAAAAATTATAGCATCAGCATTGATGTGATACATCTTGCCGACCCAAAAAGGCTGAGTCCCGCAAGAGAAGTCTACGTTGTGTGGATGGAGACAGATAATGGGATGGCGAAAAATATCGGCCAGATAAAAAGCTCATCCAACATTATATCCAGCACACTCAGGGGTTCTATCAACACCGTTAGCCCCATTAAGCCAACGAAAATCTTTATAACTGCGGAAGATACGGCAGACGTGCAATCGCCAGGTGATGTTATTTTGACTACGAGTTCGTTCTAGCATACCGCTCCACGGTTAAACACGATTTTCATCCAGACAGGAGGGGTTAATTTTACAAACCATACACAACCTCTTCTATATTTTTGTGTTTTTAGGTTGATCTATGAATACAAAACAAATCCGCCTCAGCGTGTTGGACCAATCACCGGTACGTAAAGGCGTTACGGCCGAACAGGCTGTAAAAGAAACTATCGAATTAGCTAAACATACCGATCAACTGGGCTACACCCGGTTTTGGATATCCGAGCACCACAATACCGGCAGCCTGGCCGGCTCAACGCCCGAAGTGTTGCTGGCCTATTTGGGCAGTCAAACCCAAAATATACGCATAGGCTCGGGTGGTATCATGATGCCAAACCATAGCACCTTAAAAGTGGCCGAGAACTTCAGGATGCTGGAAGCGCTTTTTCCCGGTCGCGTTGACCTGGGTATGGGCCGCGCGCCGGGTACCGACAGGCTGACGGCATCGGTATTGAACCCATCCAACCAGTTCAGCGAACAAGAGTTTATTAGCCAATTATACGATCTGCTCAATTACTTCCACGACCGCGGCGAACCGGGAACGCCTACCTCGAAAATACGGGCGATACCGCAGGTACAAACCGTGCCGGATATGTGGCTATTAAGTTCAAGCGGCGAGAGCGGTTTGTTCGCTGCGCACTTTGGCATGGGGCTTTCGTTTGCCCATTTTATCAATCCTATCGGCGGACCGCAGGCAGTTGCAGCATATCGCGATCGCTTCAAACCGTCCGAGGACCAGGCCGAGCCCGCCGCCAGCGTGGCAATATTTGTCTTTTGTTCGGAAGATGAGGAAAAGATCAGGCGGCACCAGGCGGTGATGGATTTCAGGTTCAACCAGTTCGAGCAGGGGAAGGGCATTGTGCCGGTAGCATACGAGGATGTAAAGGATGTTGTCTACACCATAAACGAGCAGGAACGCATTGCACACAACCGGAAACGAGTGATAACCGGTAAGCCGGCCGAAATGAAGATCAAACTAACCAAACTGGCGGCAGAGTATCAAGTGGATGAGATCATCGCGGTAACGATAACGGAACATTTTGAGGATAGACTAGAATCGTACCGGCTTTTGGCAGAGCAGTTCGCGCTCAACAACTAATTTACGGCCCTTTTCTTACTTAAAAATATTGCCTTCCAGTTGAGTAAAATATCCGGCACGACCAGGCCGATGATGATCGTAAAGTAAAGAAAATCGGTAAAGGCCTCGATTCCCATATTCTTCATAAAAGTAGTAGGGTCCAATACACGAGCCATTACAAATACAAAAGTGACACCGTAGCTCCTGGCCATCCAAATCTTATGCAGCCCGATCTGGCGGTTGCGGGCGCAAATAAAGGCCAGCAGGGTAGTTAAAAACCAAACTGATCCCTGTACGCAGTTTTCAAACATAAAACGTGGCGTATCGCCCTGCGGAGCGTAAACTGTGGCGATGATCAGCGAGAGCAGCGAAGTGGTCAAAATAGCTGAAACATATATCTTGCCCAGCCTGCGGTGCAAGGCGTAATTGCGCTCCCGTATACGCGACGAGAATTGCAGCGGCCCTGTCACCAGCCCGATAAAGCCTAAAATACCGTGCGGCAGCAATATCCAACGCATGCTTGCCAGGTGTTCATGGCGGCCGCCTTTGTTGAGCACAAGCGGTATTTCGTCAAAAATAACAACTGAAAGAAACATCAACGCCATTAACAGGAATAAGATAACTTTTCCGTTAACATTCATTGGCAAGCCCCGCCATGTGCCTGCCGTAGGAGATTTTGCGGTGTCCATTGTTTTGAGTTTTAGGTTGTTTTATTTAAAAGAAGAAATTAGTCCTAATATAGGCATTTATACCAGAATGTCAACAGGTTACGATAATTTGACGATCCGGGAAATTTGATCCTTCCATTGTCATATTCATAGTACGCATCTAAAGCTTTTTGCCTTAGGCTTTAAGCTTTTACTATATTTGCCACAATATTCCAACAAACATGAGTGTATCGGTACTGGCCCGGAATTTAAGGGGCTCTGAAATTATTAAGATCGCGGGCGAGATCAACGAGTTGAAGCGCCAGGGACAAAACATCGCTAATCTTACGATCGGCGATTTTGATTCGAATATTTATCCTATTCCCGAACCGCTGAAGCTGGGTATTGTTGATGCCTACAATCACCACCAGACCAATTATCCGCCTGCCGACGGTATGCTCAACCTGCGCGAAAGCGTATCCGGCTTTTTGAAAAGCCGTTATAATTTGGAGTACGCACCCAACCAGATATTGATCTCGGGCGGATCGAGGCCATTGATCTATTCAACTTACCTCGCGTTGGTGGATCCGGGCGATAAGGTGGTTTTCCCTACGCCATCATGGAACAATAACCACTATTGCGATTTGACAGGCGCCGTGGCCGTGATGATACCAACCACGCCCGAAAACAACTTTATGCCAACAGCGGATGAGCTGCAGCCTTATATTAAAGGCGCTACCATGCTGGCATTGTGCTCGCCGCTGAACCCTACGGGTACCATGTTTACCAAAAAGGACCTGGAAGAAATATGCGACCTGGTTATTGCCGAAAACAAAAGCCGCAAGGCAGGCGAAAAGCCTTTATACGTTTTGTACGACCAGATCTATTCGCAATTGACTTTTGGCCATCACCAGCATTTCGACCCGGTTACTTTAAGGCCGGAGCTAAAAGATGTTACCATATTTATCGACGGCGCATCCAAATGCTTCGCTTCCACCGGCGTTCGCGTGGGCTGGGGGTTTGGTCCGAAGGATGTGATCAACAACATGAAAGCCATCGTGGGCCACATGGGCGCATGGTCGCCGAAGGCGGAACAAGTAGCTATGTCCAAATTCCTGAAACAGGATGATGAGGTGAACGGCTACCTCAGCGATTTCAAAGCAAAAATTCAAAATAGTCTGAATACGCTGCACCAGGGTTTCCAGCAACTAAAGGCCGAAGGCTTTAAAGTGGATTCTATCGAACCGATGGGCGCCATCTACCTTACGGTGAAAGTCGATTACGCCGGCAAAACCACCCCGGATGGCGACCTGCTGAAAACCGCGACTGACATCAACTTCTACCTCATCAAAGAGGCAAAAGTGGCTTTGGTGCCTTTCTCAGCTTTTGGAACGGATGAAGATGTATTCTGGTTCAGGGCATCGGTTGGCGCCAGTACACTGGAGGATATCGGGCAATTGATACCGAGGGTGAAGGCAGCGTTAGCGAAGCTGAAGTAAGGTTTGGGAACCAGGAGTCAAGAATCAAGAGCCAGGACAATTTAGGTGAAAGGTTTGCACAGCCATTGCCGGATGGTTTACATGGTTTACATAATTTCGCATTTTTATAAATTAAATTGTTGATTGTCAATAACTTAAGTAAAATTCGGCCAAAATGATGTAAACCATAAATTGAGAGTTTTTTCCGGACGAGTCAGACGAGTCACAACGACGTTTCACTCCTCCATATCTGCAACAACGAAACAAAAAATCCTTCACGCTCACCCTTCGGGTGCCTCAGTGGGACAGCCTTATATTTTAGCCATGAAAGCCGGTTACTTTGCTGAAGATAAGGAAGGTTATAAAAAAGGTAACAGCAAAACTGACCAGGAAGAGCAGGATGCTCCACGTAATAGCTCCGGCGCCATCTGATCGCAGTAACTTATTATATAAAAGCCACGCAAAAAAAAAGGACAGCACAAAGGGCACAATAAAACAAACGGCCATTAACGGAGTAACCATGCCAGGTGTATGAGTTGATATAATTTATCAAACTAAGATACCGATTTATTTTGTTTGACTAACTGCCGGGGTTGGCGCCGGTCACCGTTTCACCCGTTTCACTCCCCCACACCTGCAACAACTGAAACAAAGCTACCGATGGGCAGCAGCCACGGAAAAATTGTTGCCGGTGCGGTAACCGTCTTTTTTGATGACGACATATTGGATCAGCGAATCCACTTCGGTATGATGCCGCGCTTCGAGTGAGATCAGCTTCGTCATCCGCTGAACTTTATTTTTATCCAGGTTTAGCCCAACTGCCGCGATATGATCAGTAATGCCTGCCAGGCCATACATCAAACCGGTGCCGGTGTTGGCGCGGGCTTCAACCGGGTTGGCAAACAGGGTAACAAACTTTACGCCGGCAGTTATTGAGCAAAGCGTTGGCACGCCTTTTTCGTACCCGGTAATATACAGCACAATGGAATATTCATGCCCCGCCAGGTAGTTTTTCTGTTTGCGGTTGTAGGAATCCAGCTCTGTTTGCAGGGTCTTTTTCAGTTTAGCTTCGATGACGGGCATATTTTCTTTGATGGACCGCGTGGTATCATAAATGCCGGTTACAAATGCCCGGGTTGACGTCTTGCAAAGTTCGCTTAATCCGGCAATAGCAAAAAAAGTGTTCCCGAGGCGGAATATCTTTTGAGCGGTATCGGTAAAGGTGACTTTCTTCTCACGAAAGGCAATATCTGTTTCCCTGGAATCTGCCGCCATGACAATACTATCGGCATCCATCGATACGATGACCACTGTCCCATGGCGCATGCCTTTACCGCAATGCCCCGTAAGTGTTCCGATCGCTAAATACAGAACAGGCACCAGGACTATGACGGTTATAACGGCAATAAGGAGCTTGCGCGGCATAGCTTCAGGCTTGAGTTGACGAATATAACGGAATAAATGAGGAATTGATATGAGCACGGCGAAAGCTTGTTTCACTCCTCCACACCTGCAATAACTGAAACAGTAGGCTTTTTTTAAGCTACAACTGTCGCCAGCATTTCGTTGGCTTTCGTTTGCAGGTTGTAATGTTTAAATATCAGTAGCCCTATAAATGGTAATGTAATTAAACCTCCGATATAGCTTCCATTTACAGATACGAAGATATTAATGCCCACGACAATTATACCCACCCAGATAAAATCAAAAATGGGTATTGGCAAATATTCAAATACAACAGCGCGGGTATTTTCAATGTTAACAACCTCAAATTTCCCGCTATTTAACCGGCTCGCATATTCCCAATTGCCTACAAACAAACGCCGATTATCGTCGAAAGATACACTGCTGCTTGTTACATCAACAATGCCATATTTTTGTTCGTCAATCAGAGCAATTACTTTCTTGATGATTGTTTCTGTACTTAGTTCTGTGGTTTTGACGATTTTATATTTTAGTTTCATTGTAATAAGAGAAAGGTAAACCAAATGTACTAAAAAGTATTATCCATGAGCGTTTCACCCGTTTCACTCCCCCACACCTGCAACAATTGAAATAAAAAATATGTCATCCTGAACTTGTTTCAGGAACTCACAGGACAGGTCGCCGCCATGCATGTGGGGTGCCGAAACAAGTTCGGCATGATATCCTGGTTATGTTGTTTCACCCGTTTCAATCCTCCACAACTGCAACATCTGAAACAGTGCAACAAGGTGAAAGGCGGAAACCTGCCTGCCGGCAGGGGGCAAAGGAGAAAAGTTTTTGTATTGCTACCTTTTACCTTTCGCCTTTAACCTTTCACCTCTCCGCAAAAACTACTACATTTAACGTCACTATAAAACTAACCAAAATGAACCAACAAATCGCTTGCAGTAACAGGTATATAGGCCGTATCGTGCCTGTCCTGTTCATTCTCTGTTTATTTTTTATCAAAGCCAATGCCCAGCAAACCAAGGACCCGGATGTGATAGGCCGCTGGGACCTGACCATTGACAAGGACGGCAAAAGTCTGCCTTCGTGGCTAGAAGTACAAAAATCAGGCACACATACGCTTATCGGGCGTTATACCTATGCTTTCGGCAGCGCCAGGCCTATCTCGCAGGTGATGGTGAAGGATGGCAAATACAGCTTCTCCATTCCCCCGCAATGGGAACCCGGCAACCGCAATATGGACTTCGAATTTGAGGCAAGCGGCGATAATATCCACGGGACCATGGTTTACACCGATGGCAAAACCTATAACTGGACCGGTGTACGTGCGCCGACGCTGGAGCGCGACAAACCGGTGGTTTGGGGTCAGCCGATACGCCTGTTCAACGGCAAGGACACCAAAGGCTGGCATACCGACGGCACCAACCAGTGGGTAGTGGAGAACGGTATTTTGCGCAGCAAACATTCGGGCGCCAACCTGATCAGCGATAAAACTTTTACCGATTTCAAGCTCCATATCGAGTTCAGGTACCAGCAGGGCAGCAACAGCGGCGTTTACCTGCGCGGACGGTACGAAACGCAGATCATCGATACCAAAAGCGGCGAACCCGAGCCCCTTGCCAACCAGTTCAGCGCTATTTATGGTTTCCTGCAGCCCAATAAGATGATGGCTAAGGACCCGGGGCAATGGCAGTCGTACGATATTACGCTGGTGGGCCGTACGGTTACCGTGGTGGCTAACGGCCGTAAGGTGATCTGCGACGCGATCATTCCCGGCATCACGGGCGGCGCCATTAACAGCAAGGAAGGCGAACCGGGACCGGTATTTATACAAGGCGATCACGGGCCGATAGATTACAGGAATATTGTGATCACGCCGGCTAAATAGTTGGTGTTAGAGTCAGGAACCAAGAGTCAAGAGCCAGGATTGTCTTGATTCCTGGCTCTTGCTTCTTGGTTCTCAAGATCAATTTCCTAACTTCGCAGCTTTTAGGTTAAACCGAAAGACAATGAAATACTTGATCATAGCCTGCCTGATCGTATCAGGAGCGTTCGCCGCGAATGCGCAGGCAGCAAAACCCGATACTGCGCACGTTCCAGCGATCGTGTTTGTGAACCAGGACACTTTGCTGAACAATTACGATTATTTTAAAGCGGTAAAAGTAAAAATGCAAAACCTGGCACAAAAAGCGCAGGACGAGATAACCGCCAAAGGACAAGCCTTCCAGAAAGAGGTGGCCGCATACCAAAAGAGTGTTAACCTGTTGAAGCCCGCGCAAAAAGCAGCTAAAGAAAAGAAACTGGCGGCAGAACAGCAGCAATTGCAAAACATGCAGCAAAATACCGGCAAACAGTTGCAGGATATCGAATCGAGCGAAAACGCCACGCTTTACGATAAGATAGCCGCGTTTCTGAAAGGTTATTGCAAAGCCAAAGGCTATAAGATCATACTCACTTATTCAAAAACAAATCCATCCATGTTGTATGGCGATGGCAGCCTTGATATAACCAAAGACGTATTGGTTGGCTTGAACGCGGAGTATAAGGCGGGGAAATAGGTTGTACGTCTTACGTACTACGTTGGACGTTTTTGTTGGGCAATAATTTTAACGGAAATTCCGTTTAATTAGCTGTTTTTCAACCATAAACAACGCATTGCTTTTTGTGAAGAAATACGCGGCCATATTCCTCGCGCTCCTGGTTTGTTCGGGCTGCGCCATGATCAGCAAGCAATACTATTACGAGCCCTCGGTTCCACACCAAACTTATAAGGGCCGCTTTAGTCATTCCGATTTCAAAATGATCTATAACAAGGTGAGGATTTCGGGCAACGCAGGTGACAGCATTGGTTCAATAGCTGTGAGTAACGGTATCGGCCGGCCGCTGTTAATGGGACCTTTTCTTCCCGTTATACCGGTAGGCGGTTTCTTTCAAAAAAGAGCCAGCCAGTTTATATTAGAGATGACCGTAAATTGCAATGACGGTTATTTTATGCCTCTGGCTATTGACAGTAATGAATATAAAAGAGTTAGGGATTCGTTGAACGGCTTGAAAATAGGCACAAAAGGCGCGTTGCCAGGCAGTCAATGCTATATGATCGTCAACGACACTTTAAAAGTCCCGCTCCAGGTCGGCGAGTTCTTTATGGGCTCCACAAAGTCGCATAGTTATTGGATGACATCAGATATCCGGTTTCGAAAAGTAAAAACCATGAAACTGGTGACCGGAAATACTTTGCTGGACAGCACACTTAAAAATGTGACTTTTAAACGTAAATTCAGGATCAAGTTCGAGTTGATAGGGCCGGGATATTAGGTTGGACGTTTTACGTGGTACGTTATACGTTTTTTTCTTCCACAAAGGCCACACGTATAACGTCAAACGTACAACGTATAACTCTTCTACGCTGCATTCGAGATATATTTCACCAAACTCCTTTTGGCTACCGGCAGCAAAGTTTGCTCCAGCGGGAAGCTGATGTCGCTTGACACATAATACAATGCCGGGTTGGGCAGGTGCTTGCGTTTGCTGATCAGGTCGAGTTTAATCGACTCAGGGGTATTGGTAATGCTTTGTTCGTAGGTATCTACAAACTGGATATTGATCCCCCGGAATTTATCGTCCGCGTTCTCAAATATGGTGATCTGGTATTCGTAGATCCAGTTGGTGCGTTCCTTACCGTTGCGCAGCGAGAAATACCCGGCATAAGGCATCAGCGGCACCAGGCCGATGGGGTCGATACTCAAACGGCTTTCTACAAAATCATATATTTCCTTTCCGGTTTGAATAGCCGGGTTCATTTTGTAGAGGGCAAACGATATAATGCTTTCTATCTCGCGCATGGTGCTGTCATCCTGCACTATTTTCTCATAGGTCAGCTTCAACGCGTCGATATCGGCCTGTGTCAGACGCTGCGGGAAAGCCTGCTGTAAGACAGTTTTGTTGTGTTTGAAGTCGAGTAGATTATTGTAGTGAAACACCAGGTCGGCCAGGTTGGGGTAAAGACGGCTGCGGTCGAAATGGCTGTTTATTTCCTGTAAATAATCCAGCAGGATGTATTTTTTATGTTCAAAGTCTATTGAACCCTCGATGAACCAATTCGTACCTAATGATTTCATACCAAACTCATTTTCGCTTTTGCCTCACCTAAATCCTCTCCAAAGGAGAGGACTTTTTAATATTTATCCGCATTTCGAGCCCCTCTCCCCCGGAGAGGGGTTGGGGTGAGGCTAAAACTCATTTTACGGTAGCTTAAATTACAAATTAAAATATCAAATTGCAACATGGTTTCCGGAACGCTTTATTTGATCCCCGTACCCCTTGCTGATAACGCCGCGGCAAAGTCGTTTACACCTTACCTTAGCGATACGATCAACCAGATCAGAGAATACATTGTCGAGAACGAAAAAACCGCCCGCAAGTTTTTAAAAGAGGCCGGTTTAACTATCCCGCAAAGCGAGCTTTCCATACATGATTACGGAAAACACAACCGCGATGTTAACATCAACAGCTTCTTTATTGGTTTGACGGCGGGGCACGACGTTGGTTTAATGAGCGAAGCCGGTTGTCCGGGTGTAGCTGATCCCGGATCTGAAATAGTCGCCGAGGCGCACCGCAGGGGCATAAAAGTAGTTCCGCTGGTTGGACCGAGTTCCATCCTGTTAGCTTTGATGGCCTCCGGTTTTAACGGGCAAAGCTTTACTTTTCACGGGTATTTGCCCATTGATAAAGTCGAACGCGCTAAAAAGATCAAAGAGTTAGAATTATTAGCCTCCCGGTTTAATCAAACGCAGCTGTTTATCGAAACGCCATTCCGCAACAACCCCATGCTGGAAGAAATATTACGGTCCTGCACGGCCAAAACCCGGCTTTGTATCGCCTGCAACCTGACAGCGGAGGACGAATTCGTTCAAACCAAAACCATTGCCGAATGGAAACAAAAAATACCCGATCTGCATAAGCGGCCAACTATTTTCCTGCTGTTTCGTTCCTGATATACATGCGAATTACCGAACGACATACCAAAGTGCTCATCGTAGGCGCGGGACCGTCGGGCCTGATGATGGCCGCGCAACTATTGCGGTATGGTATTCAGCCTTTGATCATCGACAATAAAGAAGGACCGACCAGTCAATCCAATGCCCTGGGCGTACAGGCGCGTTCATTGGAGATTTACCGGCAACTAGGTGTTGTTGACAAGGTTGTTGCCAATGGCAAGCAGGCAAAAGGGGTGATCTTCACCGAAAACGGTAAACAGATGGCTTCCCTTTCATTGGCCAACGCCGGTGTCGGGCAAACCCCATTCCCATACATACTGATGTACCAGCAGTATAAAAATGAACGTGTGCTGCTCGATTATCTCACGCAACATACCTGCCCGGTTTACTGGGCCACTTCGCTGATCACTTTAACACAAAACACCGGCTATTCGGAAGTCCTGCTGAAAAATGCCGAAGGCGAGTATACTCTAAAATGCGACTGGGTGATCGGCGCTGATGGCGCACATAGCGCCGTTCGCAAACAGTTGGGTATTCCTTTTAACGGCGATACTTACCCGCATTATTTTTATTTGGCCGATCTGGAGATTGCCGCACCTTTTTTAGAGGGCGATTTTGTACAACTCTACCTGGCGAAAAACGGCATCTGCGGCTTTTTTCCAATGCCTGAGAAAAACAGGTACCGTATCATCGGCAGCCTGCCAGAGGAATTCGAAAACAATACTGATACCAAATTAGAAGACATCTTACCTGAAATTGACAGGGTAGTGGGATACCCGTTAAAAGTAATAGCAAACGAATGGTTCACTACCTATAAGCTGCACCACCGCATGGCTGAGAATTTCAGGAGGCAAAACTGCTTCCTTATCGGCGATGCGGCGCATATCCATTCGCCGGTTGGTGCTCAGGGGATGAACACGGGTTTGCAGGATGGTTATAACCTGGCCTGGAAACTGGCAGGGGTGATCAACGGTAATTTGCATGAAACCATCCTGAACAGCTATGCCGACGAGCGTATGCCCATTGCCAGGGAACTGCTCAACACCACCGACCGTGTGTTCAATGTGGTGATGTCGGGCAATTGGCTTGTCGTTTTCTTTAAAAAACGCGTGTTGCCCCACATTTTACATTATTTAGGGAACAGTGACAAATTAAAGGCCTTCGGTTTCAAACGGGTCTCGCAGATCGGTATTTCCTACCGCGACAGCAAGATCAACCTGCACCTGAGCAATGCCGGGAAAATAAGAGCCGGCGACCGCCTGCCCTACCTTGAAATATATGACGAAAAAAAGCAGGAAGAGACCGATCTGCACGCCTGGTGCAGCAAGCCGGGCTTCACGCTGATCATCTTAGGCCGGTTTGATGAAATGTTCCTGTTCAATATCGCCAAATGGATCACCAACCGCTACCAGGGGGTACTTAATTTCTTTTACCTGCCGCCATCAGGCAAAAACCTGGATGTGTTTAACGCTTTCGAAACCAGTCCGCACCAGGAAAAGGCCATTATCGTTAGGCCGGATATGCATATCGGTTATATGAATGATTTGGTGAGTATAGCCTTGCTGGATAATTATTTGAAGAATGTGGTTGGATTGTCGTAGAGACGCATAATTATGCGTCTCTACCCGTGTATGGTTTCGCTTTTGCCGTAATTACGGATCACTTGTGCTTCGTAGTCCAGGAATTCCTTCCAGCGTTTGTCGACATCCAAATGGCCGCAATATTTTTTTGCCAGGCGGATAAAGGTAGTATAGTGTGTTGCTTCGCTGATCATCAGTTCGCAGTAAAAAGCGGATAGCTGTTCGTCATCAATGTGTTCCGACATCACTTTAAAACGTTCGCAGCTGCGCGCTTCTATCATAGCTGATAATAGCAGTCGATCAAGCAATTGCCCTTCGCGACTACCACCGGAGGCCAGGAACTTGCGAAGTTCATTAACATAATCATCTTTCCGTTCGCGACCAAGGACATAACCCCGTTCCAGGATAATGTCATGCACCCGCTTAAAGTGGTCCATCTCTTCCTGTACCAATAAAGCCATCTCTTGTACTAAATCGGAAAGGCCGGGATTTTGCACGATCAGCGTAATGGCGTTGCTGGCTGCCTTCTGTTCGCAAAAGGCATGGTCGGTCAGTATTTCTTCGATATTGCTTTCAACTACGTTCTTCACCCACAGCGGATCGGTGGGTAACTGTAGTTTCAGGATGGTTCTTTCGCTCACGCCGCAAAAATACCTTTTATAAGGCGAAAGGTAAAAGGATAAAGGCGAAAGGTGATTTGTAACCTTTAGGATTTAGAGTTTAGAAATTAGAGATTATCCCCACATATCCATTTCTTTTTCCAGCTGTTCGTGTGAGCGATAGTGATCGGTGGCACCTTCGTTGGCCTGTTCAATTTTGGCCATCAATAATATCTTGTCGAAAAGTTCAACAACATCTATCTTTTCGGGCATCTGGGTCACAAAGTGTTGTAATTTTTCTTTCGAGAGTTGCATATTGTTCCGTCAATTTTTGAGATACGATTTATACGCTATTTGACGGACAAAAGTTCCCGATGTTACACCAGGTTACCCGTTTCGGTACAGCGCCTTGCTTTCAATAAATTCAAGCACGCTGTCGGGCACAAAGTATTGCACATTCTTTTTCTCTGCGAGTGAGCGGCGGATAAAGGACGCCGAAAGCTCCATCAGCGGCGTCATGGTAATGGTTACCGAAGGGTGTGAAGCCAGTTCGGCGTTTTCATAGCCGGGGCGGGGATATACGTAGATCCTGTAATCGCGCAATATCAGTTTATAATTCTTCCATTTATGCAGCGTGCCCAGGTTGTCCGAACCCATGATAATAGCAAACTCGTGGTCGGGGTATTTCTCCTTCATATGTGCCAGCGTATCGATGGTGTATGACGGTTGCGGCAGTCGCAATTCAACGTCGCTGACCTTAATGTTCCTCGAATTGTCCGTAGCCAGTTTGGCCATTTCAAGGCGGTCATAGGTATTGATCAGGTCGCCATATTTCTTTAAAGGGTTTTGGGGGGATACCACCAGCCAAACCTGGTCGAGGTCGGTGTAGTTTGCCATGTAGTTGGCGATGATGAGGTGTCCGATGTGGATGGGGTTGAATGACCCGAAGAGTAAACCTATCTTCATTTTCACTCTGTGGTTAATAGTCCGTAAATTTATTCTAAGCTTATAGAACCCCTTTCATGATCCATTATTTACGAACCACCAACTACCAGCTTATTCAGTTTTTGAGAAAATTCTTCACTAATTCCTCCGCTTCTTCACATGCCGTTTGAAGATCGTGATTTTTTAGGATAATATCAAACTCCGGCGCATAATTCAATTCTTTTGCAGCTTTTTCAAAACGCTCCTGCAATTTATCATGGGTATCAGTACCCCGACCGGCCAGGCGCTCTTTTAACACTTCCAGCGATGGTGGTTGAACAAATACAGCCAACGCCGAACCATCATATTTCCTTTTCAGGTGCAGGCCGCCTTCTACGTCGATATCAAATATTACCGTTTTGCCATGGCTCCATATTCGTTCAATCTCGGTTCTGAGCGTACCATAAAATGTGCCGCTGTAAACCTCCTCAAATTCAACGAATTGTTTTTTGGCTATCCGATGCAGGAATTCCTGCTTGGTGATGAAGTAATAATCTTTTCCTTCTTCTTCGTCGCCACGCGGTTTGCGTGTTGTAGCTGATACAGAAAACTCCAGCTCAGGTATTTTTTTGAGCAGGTGCTGCACAATAGTCGTCTTACCCGCCCCGGACGGCGCCGAAAATATGATGAGTTTTCCGTTATGGCTCATAGTTCATGGTTCATAGTTCATGGTCAATGGATAGATGGCTATGATCTATGAACCATCAACCATGAACTACTATAAAACATTAAGTAATTGTTCCTTTATCTTCTCCAGCTCTTCCTTCATGCCGACAACCAGTTTTTGGATATTGGCATCGTTGGCTTTTGAGCCGAGGGTGTTGATCTCGCGGCCTATTTCCTGCGATATAAAGCCCAGCTTTTTGCCATTGGCATCCTCACTCTTCAACGTCTCGATAAAATAATCGCAATGGCTTTTCAGGCGGATCTTTTCTTCCGTGATATCCAGCTTATCGATATAATAGATCAGCTCTTGTTCAAAGCGGTTTTGATCGATAGCTTCCCGGCCCACCGCCTCCTGTAAAAACTGGTTAAGCCTTTCCCTGATCACGGGCACCCGCTTGGGCTCTTCAACTTCAACCAGCTCCAGGTTTTTGAGTATGATCCCTATGCGATATTTTACATCCTGCTCCAGCACGTTGCCTTCATCGGCCCTGAACTTTTGAAAATTGTTTACCGCCTGCTGAAAGGTTTTCTCTACGATCTTCCACTCGTCTTCAGAGACGGTCTCTTCTTCGTATTTCACTACCTCGGGTAAGCCAAGCGCTAATTGGAACAAGTTACTTACAGGTTCCTTCAGATCTTCACTTACCGATTTAAGCTGACCGAAGTAATGCCTCAGCAGCTCTTTATCAATGCCGGCGGCTTTAACAGTGGCATCGGCCTGTTCTACATTGATCGACAAGCTTACCTTTCCACGCTCTATCTGCTTATTGCATTCGTTACGCAGTTGAAACTCTTTTTCAGAAAAGGATTTGGGTATGCGCAGGGTAAGTTCGAGGAACTTGCTGTTCAGGGATTTGATCTCGACGGTATATTTGGTATTACCTGAATCAAAAACGGCAATGCCGTACCCTGTCATCGATTTTAACATGCGCAAAGATAGTTGTTTAGTCCGGAAGTCCGCATAAGTCGGGAAGTCCGAAAGAAAAAACGTGTATGGCTTTCGGACTTATGCGGACTTTCCGACTTCCGGACTATTTAACATCTTTTCACACTATTAAACGCCTTTAATAGTTAATTTTACAAATTGTAATGGTACGCCATCTGAAAATATTCATCTTTTCCACTGCTTTTTGTTGCATTTGCACCGCTGTAGCTGCGCAGCAGGCCGTTACTATAAGAGGTGTTATCTTCATGAAAAGCTCGACGCAACGTGTTTCGCAAGTGCTGATCAATGACCTGAACAACAAGAATGTGATGATGAGCGACGACCTGGGCATGTTCAGCATCAGTACCGCCATTGGCGATACCCTGCTGATCACTAAAAAGGATTATACCCCTTTAAAGGTAGCCGTCGTCGATAAAAACGACCTCTCGCTTTTCCTGCAGCCTGTGGTACAACTGAACCAGGTTACCGTCAAAGGCCAGACGGAAAAGCAGGAACTGAACGATGTAATGAAGCAATATGGCAAGGATGGGATATTTAATGACGGCAAGTCGTTGCCGTTTTGGGAAGCATTTAATTCGCCCGTTACCGAGTTATTTAACCTATTCGCCAAAGGCCCCGCCGACGCGCGGAGGTTTGCCGCTTTTTCGAAAAACGAACTGGAAAGCAGTGAAGTAAATAAACGTTATACCAGGGACCTTGTAAAAAGCGTAACCAGGCTTTCCGATGATGAGGTATTAAAATTCATGCAATTCTACACCCCGTCCTACCAGGATGTTAAAGAATGGAACGATTATCAATTGATTGCCGCAATTAAGAGGAATCTCGTTTATTACAAGCGTACGAAGAATCGTCGGCCGCAGCAGCAGGAGTTACCTAAAGTAAATTCGCCGGAGAGTTTGGAAGACAAGAAAACTCAGAATTAATCGAAATCAATCTTTCCGACTTCCGGACCTGCCGGCAGGCAGGCTTACGCGGTCCCGATAGCTATAGGGATTCGGACTATATAGCCAGCGCCTCGCACGCCTTTTCAGCGGCAAGCTTTTCGGCGTTCTTTTTATTGAATTCCTTGCCTGCGCCCATAATTTCGCCATCGACGATCGCTTGAACGGTAAACAGCTTGTTGCTTTCGCCCTCTTTATTTTCGATCAGTTCAAAGGTAATATCCTTGCCGTGCCGCTGGCACCACTCGATCAGCTTGCTTTTGAAGTTAGTTTCCGTCTGCTCCAGCTTATGGATATCGATATGCGATTTAATGATATGGCTGATGAGGAAATTCTTGGTGAAATCGTAACCCTTATCCAGGTATACCGCGCCGATCAACGCCTCAAAGGCGTCACCGAGCAGGGAACCCTGCCGGGCCGAGTTGACCATGCGGTTATCATATTGTATCAACTGGTCGAAACCCAGTTTACGCGCCAGTTGGTTCAGGTTGCCGCGGTTGACGATCTTGGAGCGCAATTCGGTCAAAAAGCCCTCATCCTCGTAAGGGTATAATTTAAACAAAACTTCGGCTACCACGCTCCCCAATACCGCATCGCCCAAAAATTCAAGGCGCTCGTTGCTGTTCTTGATTCCTTTTTTTACGGCCTGTGCTACCGATTTATGGCGAAATGCCAGCCGGTATAAAGACAAATTGCCGGGCACAAAGCCAAGCAAATTCTTTAACGACTTGACATACTTTCTATTGGGCGATAAATAAAGCTTATAGAACCTTCTGATCGGCATTCAATGCGGTTAATCTTCGTACTTCTTAAATATCACTGAAGCGTTATGGCCGCCAAAGCCAAATCCATTGCTTTGGGCTATCCTAACAACTCTTTTCTGTGCAGTGTTAAACGTGAAGTTAATTTTAGGATCAAACGCCGGATCATCGGTAAAATGGTTGATGGTCGGTGGGATAATGTTGTTTTTGATGGCCAATATGGCGGCAATCGCTTCAACGGCTCCTGCGGCACCCAGTAAATGGCCTGTCATTGATTTGGTCGAACTGATGTTGATGCGATAAACATCCTCGCCAAAGGTATCCCGTATTGCTTTAACTTCCTGCGGGTCGCCAATAGGGGTTGACGTTCCGTGAACGTTCACGTAGTCGATATCATGCGGTGTCAGACCGGCATCTTCCAGGGCGGCCTTCATTACCAGCGCGGCGCCAAGCCCTTCGGGGTGAGGTGCCGTCATATGGTATGCATCGGCACTCATGCCGCCGCCTATCATTTCGGCATAGATTTTGGCTCCGCGTGCTTTAGCATGCTCTAATTCTTCCAGGATGATAGTTCCCGCGCCTTCACCGGCGACAAAACCATCGCGGTCAAGATCGAATGGGCGCGATGCAGTCGCAGGGTCGTCATTCCGGGTAGATAAAGCGTGCATTGCGTTAAAACCGCCTATGCCGGCTTCATTGATAATGGCTTCCGATCCGCCGGTAATGAACATATTGGCCTTACCGAGGCGGATATAATTGAAAGAATCGATCAACGAATTATTGGATGAAGCGCAAGCCGAAACTGTTGTGAAGTTTGGCCCCCGCAGTCCATATTTAATAGATATATGGCCCGGGGCAATGTCCGCAATCATTTTTGGGATGAAGAAAGGATTGAAACGCGGCGTGCCGTCGCCTTTTGCAAAATTGACAACCTCGTCCATAAAAGTTTTCAACCCGCCGATGCCTGATCCCCAGATCACACCGATGCGATTGGTATTAAGCTTTTCGAAATCAAGACCAGCGTCTTTTACCGCTTCTTCTGTTGAAAATAAGGCGTATTGAACAAACGGGTCGAGTTTCCGGGCATCTTTCCTGCCCAGAAACCCGTCAGCGTCAAAATTCTTTACTTCGCAGGCGAATTTGGTTTTGAAGTTGGTCGTATCAAAACTCTTAATCAGGGCGGCGCCGCTCACTCCTCTGACCAGGCCGTCCCAATATTCAGGAATGCTGTTTCCAATAGGAGTAAGTGCCCCAAGTCCGGTTACAACAACTCTTTTAAACTCCATTTAATAAAGATGGGGGAGCGCTTATTTAACGTTCTTCTCGAGGTAGGCGATAGCCTGACCTACGGTACCGATAGTCTCAGCCTGATCGTCAGGAATAGCTACGTTAAATTCTTTTTCAAACTCCATGATTAGTTCTACGGTGTCCAACGAGTCTGCACCAAGATCGTTGGTGAAGCTAGCCTCAGGTGTTACTTCACTTTCGTCAACACCTAATTTTTCTACGATAATAGCTTTTACTCTTGAAGCGATATCAGACATACTTTTGATGGTTTAATGATTAATAAAAATTCTGTGCAAAGAAAGGCAAATTCTATTAAATATCAAATCTAAAAACTTTTGTAATACAACTAACAATATTTTATTGCAAGGGTTTGGTTTAGTATTTTTGGCGGTGTAAAAGTAGTGATTTTGAACAGGAAAACATTAAAGTTTGAGATCGACCTCGATTTTGTGCTGATAGCGATCACAACGTCACTCAGAGACTACCGCCTTTGCTATCATATTAATAAGCGTCTTAATTTTAACTTTACCAAAAGCACCGACCTGGAGATCATACAGGGGGGGATGCCTGTCTATTTTTCCCTGTATCAATTCCACTGGGAAGCCAGCGACACCGATTTCTATTTTATAGCCAATAAAGGCTCGGACGGATATCTTATACCCGAAATGCGCAAAGTGGATTATTTCATTATGATCAGGAATTATATAGCCGACGATGAGCTTGAAAAATTGGTTACGGACCTGAATAAAATACAGGAAATTGTGGCGGCGGTGAAGGTAGATCCAAAAAAAATTAAGTCGAGGGAAAATCTTTTGCTATTTTAGCGCCAAATTAAGAAGTGTATCTATCACACTAATTTATACTTAGAGACAGCCAGTTTTAACCCGATATTATGAAATTATCTTACAACCGTACTAAAATTGTTGCTACGATGGGGCCGGCATCTACCAAAAAAGACGTTTTGGTATCGATGATAAAGGCCGGAGTGAACGTATGCAGGCTCAATTTTTCGCACGGGAGACCTGAAGATCACCAGAAAACAATAGACACGATCCGCGAAATAAACGAACAATATAAAGTAAATGTGGGCATCCTGGCCGACTTGCAGGGCCCGAAGATCCGCATCGGTTTAGTGAAGGACGGCGGCATCCATCTCATCAACGGCAAACACATTAATATTACAACGCACGAATGCATCGGCGACGATAACCAGATATATATTACTTATGATACTTTTCCGCAGGATGTAAAAGCCAACGAGATCATCTTACTTGATGATGGCAAAATACAGATGCGTGTGATCGAAACCAATAAAAGGGATACCGTTGTTTGTGAAGTGGTGCACGGTGGTATATTAACGTCCAGGAAAGGTGTTAACCTGCCCAATACTAAGGTGTCTATCCCCAGTTTGACGGAAGAAGACCTTATTAACCTGGATTTTGCGCTGAAAAACGACGTTGAATGGATAGGCCTGTCTTTTGTCCGCACCGCTGAAGATATTGTAGAACTTAAACGTATTATTTCGCGTAATGGCAGCGTTGCACGTGTAATAGCCAAAATAGAAAAACCGGAAGCCATTGATAATATCGACGGCATTATAGCTGTTACTGACGGCTGTATGGTGGCCCGTGGCGACCTGGGTGTTGAAATGCCTTTGGAAGAAGTGCCCCTGCTGCAAAAAATGATCGTGCGCAAATGCCGTGAATCTTCAAAACCGGTGATCGTAGCTACGCAGATGCTCGAATCTATGATCACTACCCCCCGTCCGACCCGTGCGGAAGTAAACGACGTTGCCAATTCGGTTCTGGACGGCGCTGACGCTGTGATGTTAAGCGGCGAGACCTCGGTTGGCGAGTTCCCGCTTATCGTTATCGAAACCATGGCCAAGATCGTGAAGAATGTAGAGGAGCTGGGTTATCCCTTTAATACCACTATTGAGCATGCGAATACATCGCCTGCCAATTACCTGAGCGATGCGCTTTGCGGCTCGGCGGTGTACCTGGCCGAGCATACCAACGCGGTTGGCATCATTTCCATGACCGTATCCGGCTATACCGCCTTTGAAATATCCAGTCACAGGCCGAAGGCAAGTACCTATATATTTACTTCCAATAAAAATCTATTGAACGCGCTGAGCCTGGTTTGGGGCGTAAAAGCCTTCTATTACGATAAATTGGAGAGTACTGATCAGAGTATCAGCGATGTAAACGAGATATTAAAATCTGAAAACCTGATCGAGGTTGGCGATGTGGTGATCAACACCGCGTCAGTGCCTATTACTAAACAAGGTAAGACCAATATGCTGAAGGTGTCTGTGGTAGAGTAGTTTGATGTTGAAAGGTTGGAATGTTGTAAAGTTGAAAGGTTATTTTTAACCTCAATATATGATCCCGGATAAATTCCGGGATTTTTTATGTTAAGCTATTCATAACCATGATTAATTTTGATGAAACTATACGAAAATCGTTTAGTGTTGATTTCTGTCAACGACTGGAATATCATTTATCCCGGGCATTCCGTAACTCTGGTAATAATTAATTCAGACAGATATGGTGCGATGGAATTGAAGTACCTGATGCCGTAAATCAATCTTTAGAAAACTTCCTTGAGACCAAAGAAATAGTAACCGGAGCATGGCTAGGCATGACAGGCCAAGATAAATATAGCGTCTTTATAAAATTAGGGGATAAATCCTTAGAGACATGTCTAAAAGGCTTGAGTTTAAACAACTGCATACCAAGTGACGAATCACGGGATTGGGTTCAACTTAATATTGAAAATAAGTCTATTGTATTGCAATTAATATAGCGAGATAATGTAATGAGGTAATTAGCCGCAAGCGACAACATTACAACGTTTCAACTTTACAACCTTTCAACAAATTAATAGATCCTCGCCTTGCAAGCTTTCTTACGCAACCTGCTGTTCCTGGTAAAATAATAATCCCAATAAATTCTTACGATCCTCATATCCTTAATTTTTTGGTTCAATCTATATGAGCCGATAACGGCCCGATGGTTTAATTATTTTATTAGTTTAGTTTAAAACAACCACAATAGTATTGCAATATTATGGTTTTAAAAGCCGTTTTTCAAATACTCGAAAAACATAACAAATTTAACTGAAAAATTCTTTAAGTTTTTTCACTTTTTAGTTTTCCACAGATACAATACGTTGTAAAACAATCTTTTATAGTTAACAAATAATAACAATGGCTGTTAAGTCAACATGGTGTGGAAAATTCTGAATTGAATCGGGTTAGTCTGAACGATAAATTTGATTAAAAACCCCTAAGGATTTTTTAACACGCTAATAACTTAAGATATATATAGAAAATGGGCAAGAACTCGACAAAAAAAGCAGCCGTGCAGGCAACCGGCGGCAAAGGGCTGAAAGTACAAAGGTACTTTAGCCAGGATGGGAAAAACGTATATGACCTGTTCAAATACGAAAAGCGTTCATCGGTGATACGCAATCCGTCGGGCGATGCCGTATTTGAAATGAACGATGTAGAAGTTCCCGCCGCCTGGTCGCAGGTAGCGACGGATATTCTTGCCCAAAAATATTTCCGCAAGGCAATGGTTCCCCAGCCTGACGGGACTACAGGTTCTGAAAAAAGCATCAAGCAGGTTGCCCACCGTATGGCTAATTGCTGGAAGGACTGGGGAATGCGCTATGGCTATTTCGCATCAACAAAAGATGCCGATATATTTTATGACGAGATAGTATATACTATTGTTGGCCAGTTAGCGGCGCCAAACTCGCCGCAATGGTTCAACACAGGTCTGCATACCTCTTACGGCATCACAGGGAAACCGCAAGGGCATTATTTTGTGGACCCGGTTACCGAAGTATTAAGTAAATCAACCTCGGCTTACGAGCGCCCGCAGCCCCATGCCTGCTTCATCCTTTCGGTTGAGGACGACCTGGTGAACGAAGGCGGTATCATGGACCTATGGGTTCGTGAGGCACGCATATTTAAATACGGCTCGGGTGTAGGGACCAACTTCTCAAAAATACGCGGCGAAAGCGAAAAATTATCCGGCGGCGGTTATTCATCCGGCCTGATGTCGTTCCTTAAAATAGGCGACCGTGCAGCCGGCGCCATCAAATCGGGCGGTACTACCCGCCGGGCAGCTAAAATGGTTTGCCTTGACCTGGACCACCCCGAGATTGAAGGTTTTGTAAACTGGAAAGTTGAAGAAGAGAAAAAAGTTGCCGCTTTGATCGCTGCAGGTTATTCGTCCGATTACGAAGGCGAAGCTTACCGCACTGTCTCTGGTCAGAATTCAAATAATTCAGTACGTATCCCGAACGACTTTTTCTACGCTTTGAAAGAAGGCAGGGATTGGGATCTGAAGGGACGTATGAACGGAAAGACCGTAAAATCTATATCCTCACAAAAATTGTGGGACGATATCGCTTTCGCGGCATGGGCATGCGCCGACCCGGGTGTACAATATGATAGCACCATTAATGAGTGGCACACCTGCCCCGAAGGCGGCCGCATCAACGCTTCTAACCCTTGCTCGGAGTACATGTTCCTGGACAATACGGCATGTAACCTGGCATCCATCAACCTGGCGCATTTCTTCGACAAAGAAACCCGCACTTTTGATGTAAAAGGTTTTGAGCACGCCTGCCGCGTTTGGACCATCGTGCTGGAAATATCCGTGTTGATGGCGCAATTCCCGTCAAAAGAAGTTGCACAATTATCTTATGACTATCGCACCTTAGGTTTAGGTTATGCCAACTTAGGCTCGGCCCTGATGGTGAACGGCATTCCTTATGACAGCGACAAAGCACGCGCTATAGGCGGCGCTATTACCGCTATCATGACAGGCACCGCTTATGCCACTTCGGCCGAGATGGCCAAAGTGCTGGGCCCATTCCGCCGCTTCGAGGAAAACAGGAAACACATGCTCCGCGTAATGCGCAACCACCGCTACGCGGCTTATAATTCTACCGAGAATTATGAAAGCCTGGAAATTCATCCTCCGGGCATCAACCCTAAATATTGCCCCGATTACCTGCTTTCGGCAGCATGCAACGCATGGGACAAGGCTGTTGAAATGGGCGAGCAATATGGCTACCGAAACGCGCAAACCACCGTTATCGCGCCAACCGGCACCATCGGTTTGGTAATGGATTGCGATACTACCGGTATCGAACCTGACTTTGCTTTGGTTAAATTCAAAAAATTATCGGGTGGTGGTTATTTCAAGATCATCAACCAGGCCGTACCTGAAGCTTTAGAAAACCTGGGCTACCAGGAGCACGAAGTGACTGCCATTGTAAACTACGCCAAGGGCAGCGCAAGCTTAAAAGGCGCGCCGCATATCAACGTGGATACCTTAAAAGCCAAAGGCTTTACCAACGACGAACTGGAAAAATTGGATAAGGGTTTGGTTTCCGCTTTCGAGATCAGTTTCGCGTTCAATATCTGGTCGCTGGGCGAAGAGTGCCTGAAACGCTTGGGCATTACTGCCGAACAATACAACGCGCCTGATTTTAATGTGCTGCGTACACTCGGCTTCACTAAAAAACAAATTACCGAAGCAAACGAGTACATCTGCGGTACCATGACTATCGAAGGCGCACCTTATTTGAAGCAGGAGCACTACCCGATATTCGATTGCGCCAACAAATGCGGCGCTATAGGCGAACGTTACATCCACGCCCACGGCCACATCAAAATGATGGGAGCCGCGCAGCCGTTCCTGTCGGGAGCTATTTCAAAGACCATCAACCTGCCGAATGAAGCTAAGGTTGAGGAAATAAAAGATTGCTACGATCTGTCCTGGAAATTAGGCCTGAAAGCAAACGCGCTTTACCGCGACGGTTGCAAATTGTCTCAACCGCTTTCAACCAAATCCGATAAGAAAGAAGAAGCGGAGGAAAAACTGGATACCGTTGAAGAAGTTTTAGGCGAAGCCGCAAACGTGAAGCTGAGCGATCTGACACCGGAGCAGGTGCTGGAAGCCGCGATAGCGATCATGGAGAAATCGAAAGATACCAACTTCATGCGCCAGTTATCGCGCGTGGTGCAGAAGAAGAGTCTGCCCTACAAACGCCGCGGTTATACGCAAAAGGCCAGTATCGATGGGCAAACTGTATTCGTTCGCACAGGCGAGTATGAAGACGGGACTTTGGGCGAGATCTTCGTGGATATGCACAAAGAGGGTGCTACTTTCCGCTCACTGATGAACTGCTTCGCGATAGCTGTTTCGGTTGGCTTGCAATATGGTGTTCCGCTGGAAGAATATGTTGAGAAATTCACCTTCACCCGCTTTGAACCTGCCGGTATGGTTGTCGGCCACGCTAATATCAAGAGTGCCACTTCGATCATCGACTATATCTTCAGGATGCTGGGTTACGAATATCTTGATCGCAGCGACCTGGTACATGTCATCACCGAACAAAAAGCGATTACCGGCAACCCGCAAATGGCCGATGAGGACATGAATACGGATGAGACCAACGTTTACCAGCCGGCAAAAACTACCGGCGAAGCAGGGAATACCAAAAAACAATTGAGTGTCGACCTGAGCATGGGTGTACAAAGTGACGCACCATCATGTAACGTATGCGGACATACCACCGTACGTTCAGGTACTTGCTATAAATGTTTAAACTGCGGTAATTCGATGGGTTGCTCGTAATGAGGGGAAACCTGCCTGCCGGCAGGCAGGGGATAAAGGTAAAAGACGAAAGGTTTTTAATTGAGAAACTGCCCTTTACAAATTGACGTTTTCTGTTCAGTTTTATAATGGTTAATGTGTGCGGGCTCCGGCGTAATGCCGGAGCTTTTTTATTGAATTTATTCAATACCTTTAACTCCACTTTATTCAAACCTGGTTTAACTGAAAATGAAACGATTATCATTGATTTTTGCCTTGCTGGCGGTTTTCGCTATTACGAAGGTCAGCGCGCAGAGTAAGGAACAGATGATAGCCGACTGGCAGCGTGCTAAAGCCTATACGAAGGCCTACCTTGATGCTATGCCTGAGAGCGGTTACAGCTTTAAGCCTACGCCCGAGATGCGCACGTTCGCTGCTCAGATGCTGCACCTGGCCGATGGCAACTTTTATTTCGCTTCATCAGCAAGTGGCAAGCCAAATCCAATGGGCCAAATGTCAGCTGAGAAAAAGATCGCGCAAACTAAAGAAGCTACTACCAAAGCCGTTATGGATAGCTATGATTTTGTCATTAGTAGCATACAAAGTATGACGCCGGCAAAATTCCAGGAAACCGCCAAAGTTGAGGGAAAAGTAACACCAAAAGGAATTATTTTCAATAAAGCGTTTGAACATCAGACCCACCACAGGGGTCAAACTACGGTTTACCTGCGTCTGAAAGGGGTGAAACCGCCGGAAGAAATGCTTTTCTAATGAGGATGCTCCCGTTGGAACCTTTTATTAATTATTCAACTAAAATTCACAGCATATTATCTCATTTAACCAAAACGATTGATTATGAAAAAACTAACATTAATGTTTACCCTACTGGTAACAGCTTTTATTTGTACAACGGCCCGAGCCCAGGTGAACAAAGATCAGATGATAGCCGACTGGCAGCGTGCTAAAAGCTTTACCAAAGCTTACCTGGACGCCATGCCCGCAGATGGCTATACCAGCGTTAAACCCACTCCGGAAATGCGGACATTCGCAGGGCAAATGCTCCATTTAGCTGACGGCAATTATTTCCTGGTGGGTTCCGTAACCGGCAAACCCGGTCCGTTAAAAGGCTCGGCTGAACAAACAATCGCTCCTACGAAGGAAGCCACCGCCAAAGCGGTGCTGGACAGCTATGATTACGTGATCAATTTACTGCAAACCATGACACCGGAGCAAATGCAGCAGAAAGGAAAAGTTGAAGGCGCCGAGATCACAGCATCCGTTGCTTTTAACAAAGCATTCGAGCATCAAACACACCATCGCGGACAGACGGTGGCTTATTTGCGGCTCAAAGGAGTTACTCCTCCGGGAGAAATGCTATTCTAAGATCTCCGTTAAAAAGAAAGGGCCCCGAGAAATCGGGGCCTTTTATATTTAATAAGCGTTTGCTTTTTAGTGGATCATCGGTTCGTCGATGTCGGCTTTATGGTCCATCAAACCATCCTTGAAAACATGCCTTGGCTCGTCGCTGAACGGTGAGTTGTAAGTAAATACTCCCAAGAGCAATAACAGCAATCCCAAAAAGAATTGTGGCAAATACACCTCATAGGTATAGCCATATATAAATGGCGATGACAGTAAAAAGAATCCCACAACGGCATCGATAAAGCAATGCATGGATACGGGGAACACTTTAATAAAGCCAAACCTGTGATTGGTGAAAATAGCCATGATCAGTTGCAGCCAGCCCAAATACAAGGGCAATAGAAGCGATGCGCCGTGCTGGTGCTGGAAGCCAAACAACCAGGGCGAAGCCAGCATCGTGATGCCCAGGGCATAATTAAAAAAACCGTAAACTGCTGTTGATATAAAGGGTTTCATTGTTAATGATATTTTACGCCGCTAAATTAAGTTTTATTCTGATTGTTTACAATCACATTTTAAAGCTTAAGTATAACAGCTATCTCATTAAGTTGTTGCCGGGTTTTTGGTCACGATCTTTGATGCGGTAAAAGCAAACAAGCCGAGAACAAGGCCCGAAGCTATACCGAAGAAAGGTCCCGTAATTAGCATGGCTAGTCTTGGATGATTGGGAAGCATCGGGTGTTCCTGTGATATCTTATATATTGACGGGTGATGGGTAATATAGCTGCTGTAAAATATGATGTGCGCTCCGGTTATCCAGATACAATTGACCAGGCTTACGCAAAAGCCATGGAGAAAGTATTTGCCGGTACATACTTTGGCGATAACATAGGCGCAAAAAAGGAAAATAGCGAGCCAAAAGGCGGGTTCTATTGTTTCAGGAATAAGTGAAATGGTGGCCAAAGCCATGATCAAGCCAAAGGCTGATAATTGAAAAGTGAGTTTCCAGTTCATTTGATGAGGGGTTTAAATAGGGGTTGCAAACCACTTATTTAAGCAATTTGTTATAGTAAATATATCAAACATTCCGGAAAAACAATCCCGGTAGGGCAGGTTAACGAACGACGGTCTTAGGCACCTTATTATTAGAGTCCCTCGATTCGATGAGCACCACGCCGTTTAAGGCTTTTTCACCGTAAAGCAGCACATACACGTTGTCTTTGTCAACATGTTTTATCACCCTGATGCTGTTGATGGTGTTGGGGTCGATATTGTTCAGGTTAGGAATGGCTTTACCATCCAGTAGGTATAAGGCATTCGCCTTAAAGTCAAATTGGTCGCCTATTATCATATTGAACTTTCGCGACGTGTCGGCATTATCTTTACCCGTATTCCGGGCTTGCAATGGCGAACCATCTTTTATCGAGAATGAGACCTTAGAAACGGTATCACTCGCATTTTTTTCTTTCACCAGGTCAAAGCTTATCGGGAGAGTATACCTCACCCTCACAGGCACGCCGTTTTGGAGTCCGGGCTGCCATTTCGGCGATTTTTTCAAAACCCGTATGGCCTCCTCCGCAGATCCGTAACCTACATCCCTTATCGATTTGACGTCGGAAACAGAACCATCTTTCTCTACTGTCAGTGCAATGATCACCTTACCCTGGATATTGTATCGCATCATTTCCGGCGGATACTGCAGATTGGCAGCCAAAAACTGGTAAAATCCCATCATGCCGCCCGCAAATCGCGGCTCATTTTCTACCGAAACAAATATGGCTTCGGTGTGCAACCTGTTAGCGTTCTGCGACCTTGATTCCAGTTTATCATTACGCGCCTGGTTTTGGTCCGGAGCTGGAAATTTAACGATCGGAGTTGCGGTTTTACTGTCGGTAACTGTTAACGAAGTTGCAGGTGATGACAGCACCTCTGCGGCCTTATGATTAAAGAAGCGTATTGTGTGGTTTTTGATAACAGCAGCCGATGACAGGATAAGCATCAGCATAAACAGCGGCGCGGAAAGGCCGTATTTTACCAAAGCCATGTACGTCGACCTGCTTTTTTGCAGCATCAGAATACGCCTTTTTAGTAAACTGTTGTTAAAGAAGGGGTTCACCAGGTCGTGCGCCGGGGTTTCCAGCGTTTGGCTCAACAACAACAGGGCATACTCAGCCTTGGTAGTACCATTTTCAACCGCTTGCTTATCAGCAATAAACTCATGGATATGTTTTATGCCGCGCTTATAAATATATACTATCGGGTTGAACCAGTTGATGATCGCTATTGTTTCGATCAGTAATATATCGGCCGAATGCCATTGCCTGGCATGCACCAGCTCGTGCGCTTCGATAATATTCTGGTTATCCACATTAGGCCCAAGCCTTATGCTTTTAAAAAACGAAAATGCTGTGGTAGATTCCGGTTGGTTGATGATCCGCCGTAAGGATATCAGTTGCCCGATGAGCCTGATAGCAAGAAATAATATCCCGATAGAATATATTACAAAGAGAAGGTTACCTATAGTAACATGCTGCTGCTCGATCGGCTTATATTGGTAGATGCTTATCGGTCGCGCATAAACCGATATGGTTTGCTGCACCCGCTGTGTGATGAAAAGCTTGTTTACCCAACTGGCATGCACCAGCGGGATAAAAAATGACATCAGCGCCGATGTGACCAGGTAAGCCCGGTTAAGATTGAAAAAGGTTTCCATGCGCAGCAATATGGCATAAAACCCGTAAAATAATACAAGGTACAGGTTAACCAATAACAAATATTGCCACCAGTCCATAGCTGATTATTATTTATCCTTTAGCTGCCCGATCAGTTTCATGATCTCATCGGCCTCTTTGAGGTCTATCTTTTCCTTTTTCACAAAAAAGGAGAACATACGCTTTACCGAATTATCAAAATATCCGTGCAAAAGCTTGTCCGTCGCGAAACCCTGGTATTGCTCCTTACTTATAATCGGAAAATATTCATGGCTCTTCCCGAAGGCGGTATGATCTACGAAGCCTTTGGTCTCCAGTATGCGGACAAACGTGGACACAGTATTGTATGCGGGCTTTGGTTCGGGCAGGGCATCTATTACTTCTTTTACGAAGCCTTTTTTAAGCTGCCAAAGCACTTGCATGATCTGCTCCTCGGCGCGCGTTAATTCTTTAATTTCCATGATTATCAATGATTTGATGTTGTCAGCGCATTTACCTATCCGCACCGAACTAAGTTAACAACTAAAATTTAAAAAAGCAACTAACCGCTTAGTTGCCTTACAGGCCTGGATTATAGCCGGATGCCTGCCGGCATAGCACGAAAATTTACTTGTTCGATTCGATCAATACCACGCCATTCAACGCTTTTTCGCCATATTTCGTCACGTATTCGCTATTCTTCGGAAGATGTCTTATAAGCCTCATGCTGGCCACTTTGTTGAAATCAACATGATCCAGGTCGGGAACTAATTTGCCGTCAAGCAGGTATAATGCGCTTGAATTAAAATCAAAATCATTCCCCAGGATCATATTAAATTTCCTGGAAGTATCCTTTTTTTCCACATATCGCGCCAGTTCAGGTTCTTCCGCCTTGTAGTTGAAAGTAACTTTCGAAACCGTCTCGCCCGAATCGGCTTTTTTTAGGTTGAAGCTAATAGGCAACATGTACCTCACCCTCACTGGTTCCCCATTCTGGTATCCTGGCAGCCATTTGGGCGATTTTTTCAGCACCCGGATAGCCTCTTCAGCCGAGCCGTAACCAACATCTTTGACCGACTTGATATCGGATAACGATCCATCTTTTTCCACGGTTAAGGATATGATCACGTTACCCTGGATATCATACCGCAGCATCTTTTCCGGATAGCGTAAGTTGAGTGCCAGGAATTGATAAAAGCGCAGCATCCCCCCTTTGAATTGTGGTTCGCGCTCAAATGTAAGCATCACATGGTCGGAGTGTACTTCACTGGCTGTTGCCGATCGCGCTTCAGGAATATTATCACGCACGGGCACGTTTGCTTCCGAAACGCTGTCGGCAAGTATCATTTTTTTAACTGATGATTTATCTTCGGCAAGCGTCACATTCTTTTTAACGATTTTCGACGTGCCTGTGAAGCCAGCAGGCGTTGAAAATATCTCTGCAACTGTGTGATTCAACAATTTTAACGGGCGGCTTTTAATGATCGCTGCCGACGACAATACCAGCATCATCATAAACAAGGGTGCCGAAAGCCCGTATTTCAACAAAGCCATATAGGTCGAGCGGCTTTTTTGCAACATGATAATGCGCCGTTTTAAAAGGCTATGATTAAAAAAAGGTGTTACCAATTCATGCGCCGGCGCTTTCAGCGTCTGGCTCAACAGGAGGAGGGCGTACTCGGTTTTGGTGGTGCCATTTTCCAGCGCCTGCTCGTCGGCTATAAATTCGTGGATATGCTTGATGGCAAGGCGGTAAAAATACACAACGGGGTTAAACCAGTTGATGATGGCAATCGCTTCTATCAGCATAATATCCGCCGAATGCCATTGCCTGGCATGTACGTCTTCGTGTGCGGCAATAATGTCATGATTCTCTGAGTTGGCGCCGAGCCTGATGTTTTTAAAGAAGGCAAAGGCACTGGATGGTTCAGGCTCGTTGATCACTTTTCTCAGGGAGATGAGCTGGCTTATTAACCTGACCGTTAAAAAAAACGTCCCAGCAGCATAAATGATAACCATTAGTGCACCAATGGTAAAGTGGTGCCCCCCGACCGGGTTAACGTGATAAACCGAGATGGGGCTGGCATAAAAGGATATCGTTTGCTGTACCTTTTGCGTGATGAAAAGATTGCTTATCCAATCGTTATGCATTAGTGGGATGAAGAACGACAGAAGCGCCGAAGTAACAAGATAGATCCGGTTGAGATGGAAAAAAGTTTCTGAGCGGAGCAATATGCCGTAGAACCCGTAAAATAATACGAGGTACAGGTTAACCAATAATAAATATTGCCACCAGGTCATGGTTAAGGTTTTTATTTATCCTTCAGCTGCCCGATAAGTTTCATTATCTCGTCAGCCTCTTTCAGATCTATCTTTTCCTTTTTCACAAAGAATGAAAACATGTGCTTTACCGAATTGTCAAAATAGCCGCTCAAAAGTTTGTCAGTGGCAAAATTCTGGTATTGCTCCTTGCTGATAAGCGGGAAATACTCATGGCTTTTCCCGAATGCAACATGATCAACAAAGCCCTTTGCTTCCAGTATGCGAACAAATGTCGACACCGTATTATAAGCAGGTTTGGGCTCAGGCAGCGCATCTATCATCTCTTTTACAAAGCCTTTTTTCAGATGCCACAGCACCTGCATTATCTGTTCCTCGGCACGGGTTAATTCTTTAATTTCCATAATATGAGTTGATCTGCCGGGCATGGTCAGTCCCTTTGCATTCGCGCTATCGAAGCTAAAAATTAAATATGTAAAAAGCAACTAAAATATTAGTTTCTTTAAACGAAAAAAGAACCTTTTTTCAGGAGATTTCCAAAGCCCGGGGAGTTAGGTAGCAGTTGCACAGTAACGTCCATTTGTTAAAATCCAGGTTATATTTATTCCGATGGCCTGCACGTTTAAAATACCCTTACCTGTTTGACGCTATAGATAATAATTGCCCGTCTATAAAATATATATTTAAGAAAAATTAAATTATGAAATATGTAATACTGATCCCAGCTATTCTTATTACACTTTCTGTAGCAGCTCAAGATTGCAGCAAACAGCTGCTTCGGAATAAGCCTGGTACATGGAAAGCTGGCCGGCAAGGCTCCATTGCGAATGTTACTACGAAAGATCTAACAAAAGAAAGATCGGTTATGGCAGCCGTCCACAAAATGGTTACATCTAACTATAATCCAACCGGATGCCAGGTTTCGTACAGTACTGTCTACGGTAAGCAACTTAATGCTGGGGACAACTGGATCGCTGATCCCTATCATTATTCCATGTATATACTTCCATATTTATGTGATGGCAACAGTAGCGATAAATCAAAATACCATGTTGCTATTGCTTCAGCGACGTCAGTTGATATTACCGCTAACGTAATTTATTCATTGAACGATCTTTACGCCGCAAATATGCCTGGCGATGATTTCAGGGGTTATTTAAAGCTGAAACAGAGGCCTCAAAAGAAAGATGGCGCATGGTTTATGGGGGAAGAAATAACAGGTGATTATGGCACAGACAGCGAAATAACGGAATCGCGCTGGTTAATTACGTACGACGACACACTGCCATTTTCGCCCCTTAGCCGTAAAGAATACTTAATGATACAAAGGAAAAGACTGGAGCGATCTTTAAAAGAGAGCCCGGGTGAAGGTGACTACATCAAAAAGTTCCAGAATAATATTAATGAATATTTGAAGCACCCCGAAGCCGAGTTAAGCAAGCCGGCGATTTGCATGTGGAACGACGAAGAAAAGTTTGAGAAATTTGTGGAGGAAGGAACTAAGGGTTCTTTTGTTGCAGTTAAACCCAACCTTGATTACTATCATAAAAAAACTGGCAAGTCGTCGCCCCAGTTTTTTACCGTTGTATATACCATTTCTAAAGGTGAACCTGTATTTGAAGATAATATCGCGGCGATAAAAAAAGCCGTCAATTTTGAAACGCTGAAAAGTATGCTGGGGAAGTAATTACTATTACCTAAAAAAATACCCTCATAAGTTCCTGCATTATGAGGGTATTTTATTTAGCTAAATAACGTATATAAGTTAGTTGGTTCCCTGCACTTTGGGGAGCTCTGCTCTTGGTATCATTTCTTCCCGCTGCGAAGTATTGTAAACAAAGGTAGCCACAATTGTTGCTGCCTGTTTCAGGTCATCTTCGCTCAAGCGATCATAAGTATCCTGGTTGCTATGGTGCGTACGCGTGCCGTAGTCCATCGGTTCCTGGATGAATTGAAAGCCAGGAATACCCACAGCATCAAACGAAAGGTGGTCTGTACCGCCGGTATTGCTGATAGTTATCGTGCTTGCTCCTAAATCCTTAAACGGTTCGAACCATTTTTTGAATATCGGTCGTGCTGCCGAGTCACCCTGCAGGTAAATACCGCGGATCTTACCGGTGCCGTTATCCAGGTTATAATAAGCGGATACCTTAGCCTGTTCCGGTTTCAGTTGCATGGTCTTAGGGTCGCCAAAATGGTTCAGCACATAAAACCTTGAGCCAAATAATCCCTGCTCTTCCGAGCTCCACAAACAAATGCGTATCGTGCGTTTTGGTTTGAAGCCGGTAGCTTTCAAAATACGCATAGCTTCCAGCATCACCGCACTGCCCGCGCCGTTATCGGTAGCGCCGGTTGCGGCATGCCACGAGTCGAGGTGCCCGCCAATGATCACCAACTGGTCTTTCAGTTTTTTATCTGTTCCGGGTATTTCGCCTACTACGTCATATCCCTGCAGGTCATCCGTAAAGAATTGCGTTTTAACATCTGCCTCCATCTGAACCGGGATGCCGGCTTTTACGAGGCGCAAAATACGCAGGTAATCTTCGCCGCTGGTTTCCAGTTCGGGTGCTACGGCTTTGGCGGTATCGGCGTAAGAGGCGCCGTTCGTGGTAAATACTGTACCATCAGTTCCCCGCGCCATACTCAACACCAATTCTACATTTTCCTGCTGCAAAAATGTATTGATAGCGTTGCGCAGCGCTCTCAAACGCACGAATTGGGCAAACTGGGGGCTGGGCCCGCGGCGAGGAGCGGCAGGCTGCTTCGCCGCTTTTTCCATTTTATCCAGTTCTTCGTCAGTATAACGAAGCAGGTCTGGCTTAACACCTCCGGCCAGCGTGGTTTTGGTATCAAATATCACGATCTTACCGGCCAGCTTGCCTTTATATTTATCAAAATCAGTAGTAGTGTCTATCTTGACCAATGTCACCTCACCTTTAACAGCGCCGTTGGTACCAGGTGTCCAGGCTTTGGGGATAGCTATAATAGCGTGATAATAAGGAACGGTGATAGCCGCGTAGTTTTTTTGAACTTCCCAGCCTTTGCCGAATTTGCCCCAGGGTTCGCGCTGCGCATTCACCATACCCCAGCTTTTCAGCTGGCTTACGGCCCAGTCCTGTGCACGTTTCAATCCCGGCGAGCCGGCTAAACGCGGACCTGCGACGTCAGTCAAATAAAAAGCGGTTTTCATTACCTGGGAATGGGTCATTCCCTCGTCGCGGATCTTCTGAAGCATTGCAGGGTCGCCCTCGCTTTGCGCGAAAGCCGGGCCTGATACGGCGGCAATAAATAAGCAGGAAAAAAGTAGTTTTCTTTTCATCGTTTTGATCAGTTAAATTATTAAGAATAAACAAACCTATTTATTTTATGCTGATTTTTTTTAGCCTGTAGATTAACAAATTTGTTACAGGGCGAAGGCCTTTTCAAGTATATTTGTATATGAGTTCGTACCGATTAGATAGAACAGCTTTTAAGGCACAGACCGCAGAAGAAGCTTCAAAAGAAGATGCCGCCTATTATAAGGCGCTGACTTGGCAGGAAAGATTACGCATTGCCAATTATCTGAACAGTATTGCCTATAATTATCCTGAAAATGATCCGCCAAGGATGGATAAAACCATTTTCGAGGCAAGAGCGCGTAAATAGAATGGGCAATATTTTTAAAGAAGATTTCAGAGATTTTATTCAGTGTTTAAACGACTGCGATGTAAGATATATACTTGTCGGAGGATTTTCTGTAATACTTCATGGATATACGCGAACCACTGGCGATATGGATATTTGGGTCGACAGAACATTAGAAAATTATAACCGAATAAAACTTGCCTTTTTACATTTTGGCATGCCTGTTTTTGATATGACAGAAGAAAAGTTTTTAAATCATCCTAATTGGGATGTTTTTAGATTCGGAAGGCCGCCTTCTGCTATTGACCTTATGATTAGGGTCAAAGGGCTTGATTTTGATGAATGTTATGACAACTCTATTTTTTTTAATGAAGATGGATTACAAATACGGACCATACATCGTACCGACTTAATAGCCGCCAAAAAGGCAACCGGCCGCGCTAAAGATATAAATGATTTGGAAAATCTAAACCCTTAACCATGCTCCAATCTGCCATACCCATTCTTGCTTCGCTTAACGCTGAAGACACAATCAAATTTTATACTTGAAAGCTGGTTTTACCTTCCATATTTTGGATAATAGCGGGAATATTATCCATTTCGACCAAATATGAGTGAGGATTAACGGCTTCGCTGGAATTATTTTTACATTCGCCGTCAACAAAACCCCAATCACAAAAAATACATGAATACCAAGTTAATTATGACCGCCAGCGCGGTTTTTCTTGCCCTGGCGGGAGTTAGCCTGACCTTTTTCCCAAATGAGATCGCAAATCAAATCGGGTTAGGTTCCGAAAAACCTGCGCAATTAGTTATACAGATACTGGGGGCGTTATATTTCGGATTTGCGATGCTAAACTGGATGGCAAAAGGAAGTATCATCGGGGGCATTTATAACAAACCACTGGTTATTGCTAACCTGTCGCATTTTTTAATCGGGGGCCTGGCCCTGATCAAAGGAATGATGAAGATTGACAAACCCTCTTATCTGTTTGTACTATTGATCGGTGTGTATATCATTTTCGCAACGCTCTTTGGTATACTGTTCGTCCGTCATCCGGGGAACAACACAGGCGCCTGAAAAGTTTAATTGATCAGCAGCTTATAGCCCCTGCCGTGCACATTGATGATCTCCACATTGGTATCATCTCTTAAGTACTTCCGTATTTTGCTCAGGAACACGTCCATGCTGCGGCCGTTGAAGTAATTATCGTCATGCCAGATATTCAGCAGCGCCTCTTCACGGGTAAGTACTTCATTCTTGCGCAGGCAAAGCAAGCGGAGCAGCTCACCTTCTTTAGTAGATAATTTTTGATGATGATCGCCGATCGATATCATCTGGGTGGTATAATCAAAATCGTAACGGCCAATCTTAAAATGCGTTTGTTTTTCTTCTTCACTCTTTTCGGAATTATTCACCCGTTTTAATAATGCATTGATGCGCAGCAGCAACTCCTCGATCCGGAACGGTTTGGTGATATAGTCGTCTCCGCCCAGGTTAAAAGCCTGTGTTTTATCTTCGAGCATCCCTTTTGCGGTAGCGAATATGATTGGCACTTTGTCGTTAATGCGTCTCACTTCCTTTCCCAGCGTAAACCCGTCCTTCTTTGGCATCATTACATCCAGTATCAACAGGTCGAAACCCTGTTTCGTGAACGCCCGCAGACCTTCCTCGCCGTCTTTGCATAAAACCACTTCGAACTTACCTTTTAGCTGAAGGTAATCCTGCAACAGCAGCCCCAGGTTCGGATCATCTTCAACCAGTAATATTCTCTTCATGCTTTAGGTGGTATGAAATTTAAGTTCGAACTCGGAGCCCTTTTCGCGCTCCGATTTTACGCTGATGGTGCCATTCAGCCTTTTTACAATCGTATTTACGTAGCTCAGGCCCAAACCGAAGCCCTTGACATCGTGTATGTTCCCGGTAGGTATGCGGTAAAACTGCTCGAATATCTTAGCCTGCTGGTCGCGGTTCATGCCAATGCCTTTATCGGCAACACGTATCACCACCTGGCCGTTCTTATTCAATGTACTGATGGTAATATCGGGTGCATCCGGGCTGTATTTTATGGCATTATCCACCAGGTTGTACAACACGTTCGAGAAATGCAGCTCGTCCGCTTCGATCACCGCTTTTTCGGCGTCCAGGTTCAGGTGGGCCTTCACATTATACTTTTGCAGCTTCAGCGCCATGCTGTCGAGCACCGTGGTAACCATTTCATTCACGTCAAGCCGTCTGATATCCAGTTTAAAGTCGTTTTTTTCTATCCTGGCGATATTCAACACCCTTTCAATATGACTGCCCAGGCGCTGGTTCTCTTCAAATATGATATTGGCCAATCGCTCCACACGCGTCTTGTCTTCAGCAATTTCCTTATCCTTCAGTGCCTCGCTGGCGATCATGATCGTTGACACCGGGGTTTTGAACTCATGGGTCATGTTATTGATAAAGTCCATTTTCATTTCGGATACTTTTTTCTGTTTCAGTATCGAGAAAATGGTGTAGACGAAGCAGAAGATCAGCACCAGCAACAAAGCGCCTGAAGTCGCCATTGTGGCGGTCATTTTGGTTAATATCAGCGAACTTTTTTGCGGAAAGGTGATCTTGATCTTGCCCGGATCGTTAATTACGTCCTTACTGAAAATAGACACCTGGTAGGTATTGGCCGGTATAAAATAGGGCTTGTTGCCGGTGTAAGATATACTTGAAAATATAAGCGAATCGGTGTTGAACGTACTCACCAGATAATTATAATCCAGGTATATACCCTTATTATGCAGCTCAAAACGCAATAGTGAATCGATCCAGAAGGGGCTCAGGCGCTTAGCCAGCGGTTCATTCGATTTCTGGTATTCGGCCGCCAGGTTTTCTATCACGCTAACCCTTGGTCCGGTTTTCACCTTTTCCAGCGAGTCGGCCTCAAGCATTTTTCTGACCTCGGCAAACTGCCGCTCATTTTTCTTTCGCTCCTGCTCGCGCTGCCATAGCGGGTTTATCTGCACTACGGGTATCACCTGCTTGCCAAATTGCGGATCGATATAATTCACAAATACGGTATCGTACTTATGCAGTTTGGAAGGCTTCTTAAGGACGACGGGATTGCCCGGCTGCGGCACTATTTTGGGATCCGTCATGCGCTGGTGCACCATGCCGAACTCGTCGGTATATTCTTCATAGCGCAAGTGAAGCATCAATTGCCCCGCCTGCGCCATATTGAAAAACTCCTCATCCAATTTATTGCTCTGAATTACTTGCCTGAGGCTATCGCGCAGGGCGCTCAGCCTCCGCTCGCGCGCGGTCATTTCCTTTTTGGGCTGCTGCGGCACCGAATGCCTGGGCAATGTCTTCTGCGTATTGACAACTAAAACAGGAGCGTTTGCTTGTCTTAGCCTGTCCATCTGCTGCGCCTTGTAGTTCAGAAAGTTGTTGGCATCCTGTTTGGCCAACTTTGAAACCACGTTGTTTAAAGCATCATTGACCGAGCGGTCGAACAAGTCGGATTGTGTATTATAGGATTGCTTCAGAAAATATAGCTGCATGGACATTACGCCCAATAGCGCGAAGCCCATCAGCCCTATGATCAAACTAATACTTCTTTTCTTCATTCTTCAAAACAAAAATATCTCAAATAGACTCAAAACCACCCGATTTAACAATTTTTAACACATTTGGGCCAGGATGCGTCACATCGCTACACCAAGTGTTCACGTTCAGGCGCCCATCGGCCATATTCAGCCGGTTAAAAGCCTAATAATTAACTATTTATTGCTATACACTAAGGGCTTAAATTACACGAACTTAGCACTTTTCGTGAACAGTAAGAACACAAGATACTGTAAAATAGCTCATTAGTTTATTTGAGCATATGCTGAAAAAAACGACCATCCTGACGAATAAGTAAGCAAATTTTTCATTTTTGATCAATTAGCGACAGCTTTAGGCAATTTTAGCGCCGAAAGTAGGGTTAGTGTTTCTGCGATGTGCATCTGTTTTGAGATACGTTTGTGGGGGTGCGTACACTATGAAATGTTTGTCCCTGGAATTGTGGGCAAAACATCGTCCTCTTCGTGTGGCACTGAGAAGTATTTACAACGAAAAAGAGCCTTCCTCATCGAAAAGCTCTTTTGTATTTTTAAGTACTGCCAACTGCCCACTCAAAACTACCAACTGACTCAGAACGGCAGATCGTCCTCTTCGGGTGTAGAGGTCAGGTCAACCGGTGGCGCGTATTCGGGCACGGTATTGTTGTTGGCCCCGGCCAATACGTTGATCTTCCACAATTGCAGTGAATTGAAATAGGTCTTTTTGCCTGTTTTGTCCGTCCATGGGCGGCCGCGAAGATTGAAGAACACTTCCACGTCGTCGCCTACGCGCACATTGTCCAGCAGGTTGCAGCGGTCCTGTATCGCTTCAAACTTTAAGTACTCAGGGTACTGCGGGTTTTCGATATATTCTATAATAACTTCTCTCTTTTTTAATGAATCGGTTACCTGTACGGTTGGTGCAACCTCGTGTATTTTGCCCTTAATTTCCATAGCTTCTCTAAAATTTAAAATGTAAAGTTAATGGTTATGGTATAAAATCGGGGTATTTAATTCATAAATTCGCCAACAATTTATGGAAGTTTTCCACACAGAAAGCAAGGTGATCATCACCTGCAACAAACGGCTGTCACCCTATCTTCAAACAGAAGTTGAAGCCCTTGGATTTAAACCGGTTAGGGTTTTTCAAACGGGGATCGAGCTAAAAGCTACGGTCAATGATTGCATCGCTTTGAACCTCAACCTGCGCTGCGCGAGCCAGGTTATTTACCTTTTAAAGAGCTTCACTGCCGCCGATCCGCAGGAGCTTTACGAGGGATTAGTGGAGATAGAATGGGAAAACCTGATCGACTTCACCGGCTATTTTTCAGTTACGTCGAACGTGAATAACGAGCATATCACCACGCCGCTCTATGCGAATGTGAAGGTAAAAGACGCCATTGCCGACCGCATCAAATCAAAAAAAGGGTTAAGGCCCAACTCGGGCGCCGAGCAGAACAAAACCGTGGTACACCTGTACTGGCAGGATGATAGCGCGGAGGTATTCCTGGATACATCCGGCGAAACGCTTGCCAAGCACAGCTACCGCAAAATACCCGGCAAGGCCCCGATGCTGGAAGCTTTGGCCGCTGCTACCATCATGGCCACCAACTGGGACAAAAACAGCCCGTTCATCAACCCCATGTGCGGTTCGGGGACGCTGGCTATTGAGGCCGCGCTGCTGGCTATGGATAAAAGTCCGGGCTTTTTCCGCATGAATTACGGTTTCATGCATATCATGGGCTATGAGGAAGAAGTGTTTTTTGTTGAACGCCGCAAGCTGAAGGACAAAGCCAAAAAAGGGCTCGACTTTAAAATCATCGCTACGGATATTTCGGAAGACGCCATAGACATTTCGCAGAAGAACGCCAGGACAGCGGGTGTAGAACATTTGATCGATTTCAGCGTTTGTGATTTTGCCGACACGCCGGTTCCCGAGGAAAAGGGTATAATTATGTTTAACCCGGAATACGGCGAGCGATTGGGTACACATACTAAACTGGAGGCCACCTATAAGCGCATCGGCGATTTTATGAAACAGGCCTGCAAAGGGTACAGGGGTTACATATTTACCGGCAACCCCGACCTGGCGAAAAGGATAGGCTTGCAAGCCAAGCGCAAAATAGAATTTTACAATGGCAAGCTCGATTGCAGGTTATTGGAGTACGAGTTGTACGAGGGCAGCAAGCGGGAGCCGAAGGACGCATAATGGAATATCGAACACTGAATGTCGAATAATGAATGATGAAGTGAACCCAATAACCATAATAACTTCGATATTCGGTGTTCATAATTCGATATTCGTTATTAAATGAACAATGAGAAAGATAATATTGATCATAGCCGTATTCGCTTCAGTCCAATCCTTCGCACAGGAAAAACTGGCTTTTCCTTTCCAGGGCGGCAACAAGGTTATGATGCAATTTTTTAAAGACAGCCTGAAAGTTTCGCCGCAGATCGTACAAGCCAAAGCGACAGGGCTGGTTATATTCAAATTTTCGGCCGATGAAAAGGGCGATATCAAGAACCTTGTTATTTATTATGCTGATGACGCTATTCTCGCCGGACCGGCTGTGGAAGCGCTGAAAAAATCAGACCATAAATGGATCATACCGGATAATGAAAAACTGCATGACTTTGTCCTGCCATTCCTCATCAAGTTCAACGCGACACAGGATGATAATATGGAAACGCAGCGCGCGCTGCATTATTTTTACGCCAAACGCAAGCCGATTGTAACTAAGGACCAGGTACCGTTGAATTTGACCACACTGCTACCCGAGATAGTGGTAACTTATAATGCGGAATAGAAAAACTGTCTTTTCGAAATCCGTCCGCGACCGAATTTCGTAAATAGAAGCAGGTTTGAACCCTACAAACCCGTAATTTATGAAGGATACGCTGGATCTGAAAGTTAAAAAAATAGCTGCCAACATCAGGAAAATAAGAGAATACCGCAATTACACGCAGGAATATCTTGCTGCCAAGCTGCGCATTTCGCAAAACGCCTATAGCAAAATTGAGTTGGGTCAGACCAGGATAACGGTCGACAGGTTATTACGCGTTGCGGATATCCTCGAAGTTGATCCAGTTGCTATACTCAATTGCGAGGAATCGGAATATTTATCCCCAATCAATAGCAATATCGCATAGTCGCTTATTTTTGCGTGTTATTAATATTTATGAAACACGCCGAGATCATCGAAAAAACCGTTGCCTTTACCAGGCAAACACTTGAAAACGCCGAAGGCGGCCACGACTGGTGGCACATACACAGGGTATGGACCAACGCCAGGAAAATAGCCGAAAGCGAGCGCTGCAACCTGCTGGTGGTTGAACTGGCGGCGCTGCTGCATGATATTGCCGACGCGAAGTTTCATAAGGGCGATGAAGAGATCGGCCCAAAAACCGCGGGTAAATTTTTAAAATCGATTAAGGTTGATCAGCAAATTATCGAGCACGTTCAGCAGATCATCCGCAACATCTCTTTCAAATCGGGTTTTGATAAGCCAAAATTCCACTCAAAAGAATTAGCCATTGTGCAGGATGCCGACAGGCTGGACGCCATGGGCGCCATCGGTATTGCGAGGGCTTTCAGCTATGGGGGCTTTAAGGGCCGGGAAATTTACAATCCGGAAATTCAGCCCAACCTGAATATGAGCAAAGAGGAATATAAAAACTCTATCGCACCATCCATCAACCATTTCTACGAAAAACTGTTACTGCTTAAAGAAAAAATGAATACGGTCGCGGGAAAGCGAATGGCTGGGCAAAGGCACGAATTCATGGAACTGTATTTAAAGCAATTTTACGAAGAAGTAAAATATGATTAGATATTGCCTGCTAGTAATAGCTCGAACTACTTAACACCATCTTAATGCGACACGCCTATCTTTGCGCCGGTTTATGAAAAAATATCTACTTACTCTTCTACTTCCAATACTGTTATTCAGGATCGCTTATGCACAGGACACAGCAAAGTCTGGTCGCACAAGCCTGCATTTTCAGCAAACCATTATCACCCAGTACAAGCCGGCTTTTAATGCGCCATACACCGGGCTGAACAGTTTGTCGCCTACCGAAGAAACGCAAAGTTCAATCACCTCGACATTGTTCGGCGCCGCACGGCTTTGGAAAGGCGCCGAAGCTTATTTCAACCCCGAGATCTCAGGCGGCGCTGGTTTGAGCAAAACTTTGGGCGTGGCAGGTTTTCCGAACGGTGAAACGTTTAGGGTAGGCGGCGCCGAGCCAAAGATCTATATCGCCCGCTTGTATCTTAAGCAAACCTTCGAATGGGGAAAAGAAAAGGATACCCTGGAAGATGACCTGAACCAGTTGGCCGGGATAAGAAGTAAAAGATATTTCTCCTTAACCGTTGGTAAATTCGGTATGGCCGACTTTTTCGACGGCAATAACTTCAGTCACGATCCGCGCACCCAATTTATGAACTGGGCGCTGATGGATAACGGCGCATGGGATTACCCCGCCAATACCCGCGGCTATGCGATTGGGGCAACGGCCGAACTCGGCCAGCCGATGTGGACGCTGCGATTTGCTTTTACGATGGTGACAACCGTTCCGAACCAATCGGTTTGGGACGCTAAGATCGGCAAAGCCAATACGCAGACTATTGAATTTGAAAAAAGATACACCATCGGCGGGCAAAAAGGAACTTTGAGGATTCTGACCTTCCTGAACAATGGCAAATTCGGCAATTACCGCGATGCCATAGCGCAAAATCCCGCTGCGCCCAATGTAGACAGCACACAAAACTACGGCCGGCATAAATACGGCTTCGGCATCAATACCGACCAATTCCTGACCAAAGACTTCGGCGTATTTGCCAAAGCCAGTGTTAACGACGGGCATACCGAAACCTGGTTCTTTACGGAGATCGACCGCTCCTTTACTTTCGGCGGCGTGCTCAAAGGCAATTCATGGAAGCGCGCGGACGACGAGATGGGCCTGGCCTTTATCGTCAACGGTCTTTCGGCGGATCATCGTGATTATCTTGCGGCAGGTGGTTACGGCTTCCTTATTGGGGATGGACGATTGAACTACTCGCCCGAAATGATAGCGGAGTTTTATTATAAAATAAACGCCTATCAGAAAAAATTCTGGCTTACGCCCGACTACCAGTTCATCCTGCACCCGGCGTATAATGCTGACAGGGGGCCCGTGAACGTATTAGGGATCAGGGCGCATGTGGAATTTTAATGATTTGATTTGGTTCAACTAAGACTTACGAAGTTTTTAAAACTAAGTCTAAACACGCTTAGTTCATAAGTATTTGACATACTTTTTCATCACCTCTTCGTGCGGGGTAAGCTGGCCGGCGTCAGCTTGTTTTTTTGAACGGATTATGCCGTCTTTAACATATTTGGGCAGACTTGTCCAAAAATCCTTTTCATGCGATTCGAAGACATTTTTAACTTCTTGTAATATCGATTTATCATCGGTATCCAGTAAACGCCTAACCAAGTCGATCTTCTCTGCCTGAATGTCCATAAACAAATTTAGGCTCATATCGGACAATATGCAAATTTTGAACTCCAAGGTCGAATCTTCTCAAAGGTGTAAGGCAGCAATTGGAGTTTTAGAAATTAATCATTCAGCCGGCCATTCCTCAACAAAACTGTACAGGTTGAAACCGGGCTTTGCCAAAGCCTCGGCAATGCTGTTCCGTAATGCTGCTTTATCAATACCCGCCATTCGTCTTTGCTGGATGAGTTTCCATGCTTTTTCGGCCAGAAGCAATTCTTTGCGTGCGTTTTGGTGAGAGGATACTGAAGAAATAAAAGCAATTACCTCGTCTATCCCTTTGTTTTCTGACGCGATGGTTTTGAATACAGGTACATCGGCTCCTTTTTGCTGAACCATTTTTTGCAGGTTATTGGCGAAAATATCCGCTCCGTCGCGGTCGGCTTTGTTGACGACAAAAGCGTCGGCAATTTCCATCAGTCCCGATTTGATGGTTTGTATCTCATCGCCGCCTTCGGGAACTAAAACCACCAGGGTGATATCGGCAAGACCAGCTATTTCAATTTCCGATTGCCCTACGCCCACAGTCTCGATCAGGATATAGTCGAACCCCGCCGAGCGCAGCACATCGGTCATCTCGATGGTTTTGGCCGACAGGCCGCCCAGCGATCCCCGGGTAGCCAGCGAGCGGATGAATACGCCGGGGTGGTTGAAATGTGCCGCCATCCGGATGCGGTCGCCCAAAAGGGACCCAAAATTGAACGGTGATGTCGGGTCGATGGCCAGTACGGCTACCTTGCTGCCTGTTGCGGTTAGCCTTTCAAGCAGGTCGTTTACCAGCGTGCTTTTCCCGGCTCCGGGAGGCCCGGTGATGCCAATTACAGGGGTGTCTTTATCGAATTTAAGATTTTTAAGCAGGTCGGCCGCGCCGTTAAGGTCGTTCTCCACTACCGTTAATGCCCGCGCTACCGACTTAAAATTGTCGGCATCCGCTGTGATATGGGATGATGTACCTGGCATGATCTACCCGATAAAGTAACAAAATATAATGTACTTAAGGAAACGAACTATATTTGCCGCTGAACGATAACACCCGGTGGACAGCAAAAAAAGCATTTCGGTCATTATCCCCAATTATAACGGCATCGGGCTGCTGGAAGCGTACCTGCCCTTTGCCCTGGAGGCGATAAAAAATGCGGGCGTTGATCATGAGGTAATTATTGTGGATGATTGCTCGACGGATGATTCCGTTAATTTCATCAGGCAAAAATTTCCGGGTATTCAATTGATCGTTAATAAAGAAAATCGCGGGTTTTCCTTCAGCTGTAACAGGGGTATCGAAGCCGCGCGATATGAATTGATCTTTTTGTTGAATTCGGACGTTAAGCTGACGCCTGATTACTTCAGCTACCTGTGGAAATATTTTTCGCAACCGGATACTTTCGGCGTGATGGGGCGTATTATAGATATGGAGGGGGACGGTATGCAGGATGCGGCGCGCCTGCCAAAATTCAACGGGCTGAAATTGAAAACGGGCTATTTCTATTACAGCAACAACCCGGATGACCGCCTTTACACGCTGTATCTTTCGGGTGCAAACGCGTTGATAGATGCTGCCAAATTGCGCGAGTTAGGCGGCTTCGACGAGTTATTTTCTCCCTTCTACAGTGAAGACCTGGAATTGAGCACCCGTGCCTGGCGCCTGGGCTGGAAATGCTATTATGAGCACCGTGCCATTTGCCGGCACAGGCTTTCGGCCACTACAAAAAACTACAAGACGCCCCAATGGGTGAAGCGTGTTTATTTTCGCAACAGGTTCTATTTCCACGCTATTCATTTCGATGGCCTGGCTTCTTTTCTTTATTACTGCCAGATAACGCTGATCGACTTGCTTCCCAAGCTGCTGGTGGGCCAGTTTTGGATATGGAACAGTTACCGCGACTTGTTCAGTAACCGGGGCCTCATCGCTCGCCGCAAAGCCGAGTTTAAAAAACTCATGGACAGGCACAATAGCCGGGTAAGCCTTTTCACGGTTGTGTCAAATATCAGGCAATCAGTAAAAAATAAAAACATTATACGTTTCAAGCCCTAAGCGCCGTGATTATACTTTTGCCCAATTACTGTTAGCTTTGCAAATATTTTTATTTAATGAAGACTTATTTCAGGCTGCTATCTTTTGCTAAACCGATCGAGAAGTTTGCCATACCATATATACTCTTTACTTTATTGTATGTTTTCTTCAGTTCGATGGTGTATATACTGCTACCCTCGCTGCTGAACACGCTTTTTGGCAATAATGCACATGCGGCTTCAAAAGTTGCGCATCCGGGAGCTGCTGCGACGCACCCCGGCCTTTTTGATCTTGGTGGTTGGTTTGCACATTACCTGAACTATTTTATAAATACATATGGACAGTGGGGCGCTTTGGAATTTGTGTGCGCCCTTATTATTGTCACCATATTTATAGGGAACTTTTTCCGGTATTTATCAGCGCGTACGATGGAAAATCTCAAGGTGCACACCTTGTTGAAATTGCGGCGCACCGTATTTAATAATGTGATGGATATGCACCTCGGATATTTTAATAATGAGCGTAAAGGCGATATTATTTCAAAAATAGCGTCAGATGTGCAGGTAGTGCAATTTTCGGTAACGGCTACTTTGCAGGTTATTTTTAAGGAACCGGCAACGATGATCGCGTTTTTGATAATACTTTTTAAGTATTCAGTAAATCTTACACTTTGGTCATTGCTGGTCGTTCCCGTATCAGCTTTTATAATTGGGAAAATTGTTAAGCGTCTGAGGTCGCAGGCAGTATCGGCGCAGCAGACTTACGGCAATATGATCAGTTACCTGGACGAAAGCTTGTCGGGGATTAAGATAGTAAAAGCGTTTAATGCCAGCGATTTTATTAAAAAGCGCTTCGACGATGAAAACAGGCGTTACTCAAAAATACTGCGTTCGATGGCCAAACGGCAACAGTCAGCTTCACCGGTTTCGGAAGTGCTCTCAGTCACCATGATCTCGTGTATAATATTGTACGGTGGATACCTGATACTTAATAAACAATCAACTCTTGATGGGGCGCATTTTATAGCCTATATCGCGGTATTTTCGCAATTGATGCGCCCGGCGAAAGCTATTTCAGATTCTTTCAGTAATATCCACCAGGGCATTGCTGCCGGTGAGCGTGTTTTAGCCCTTATTGATGAAAAACCGACAATAATTGATGCGCCAGGTGCCATCAATATAAATGAATTTAACGAAGGTATCCACTTTAATAATGTATCATTTGCATATGAGGATCGGGTGGTATTAAACAACATTAATTTTACTGTTCCGAAAGGCAAAACAGTGGCATTGGTAGGTCCCTCGGGCGGTGGCAAATCGACTTTAATGGACCTGATCCCGCGTTTCATCGAGCCGCAAGCCGGCGAAATATGCGTGGATGATAAGAATGTCCAGTCTGTGACGATGCATTCGCTTCGGGCATTAATGGGCATAGTGAACCAGGAGACGATATTATTTAACGATACCATTTTTAACAACATTGCTTTCGGGAAAACCGGGGTGACACAGGAAGAGGTAGAAGCCGCGGCGCGGATAGCGAATGCCCATGAATTTATCATGGAAGCTGAGAATGGTTATCAAACCAATATCGGCGACCGGGGCGCCAAGCTTTCCGGCGGGCAAAGGCAGCGCATTTGTATAGCGCGCGCGGTGCTGAATAACCCGCCGATCATGCTGCTTGACGAAGCCACATCGGCACTGGATACAGAATCGGAGAAATTGGTACAGGACGCCCTGAACAATCTTATGAAAAACCGCACCTCGCTGATTATCGCGCACCGGCTCAGTACCATTCAGAACGCCGATATCATCGTGGTGCTGGAAAGCGGCGTGATCGTTCAGCAGGGCAAGCACCAGGAATTAATGAGCCAGGGCGGTTTGTACAAGCGCTTGATCGATATGCAAACTTTTCAGTAATATTCAACCCGGTCAATGGAGCATCAACCCAGGAAAATAGAGCGAAACGAGGTGTTTGAGTTCGTATTTTCGATATGTACCCTTGTTACTGCTATGGCCGAATACCTGGAGATGCGGAATTCTTTCGTTGAGAAAGGCTTTACAACGGACAGATGCGAATACATCTATATAGATAATATTGGTGAAAATACTTTTGAAGCGTATGCGGGGCTGAATAGATTCCTTCGCGAGGCAAAAGGTAAATATATCATATTGTGCCACCAGGATATTTTACTAAAAGATCATGGATTTGATTACCTGTGTGCCCGGATAAAAGAAATTGAAAAAGCGGATGCCGCATGGGCTTTATTAGGCAATTCGGGCGGCATTAATATAAAATACAGGGGTTTGCATATCGTCAATGAATCAGGTAAGGAATGGCACGAGCCGCACTTACCTTTAAGAACTGCCACCCTGGATGAGAACTTCATAGTGGTGAGGAAAAGCGCTAACCTCGGATTATCTGCAGATCTGCGTGGGTTTCATTTTTATGGAACGGACATCTGTTTGATCGCAGACATTTTGGGGTACAATTGCTACGTTATTGACTTTAAGATTATCCACAAAAGCGACGGTGTCGATGATGAGAAATTCTACGTGCTGAAAAAGCAACTTATAAAAAAATATGGAAGAGCGTTTAGGTCCAGGTTTATTTCAACGACGATAACCCGTTTTTATATCTCAGGTAATAGACTGTTAAATAGGATAGGTAACACGGGTTTCGTATTGTTCTTTGCCAGACAGTATTACAAGGTTTTCCGCAAAAAAAAGCGCTATCAAAAAGAAGTTTAGCTGGAAGTTTCAGGAACAAATGCAGTCAATTTTTTGCTCACCCGACACTAAAATATATATCTGCTGCCCTGCAGGGAATGCTACCGGCGGACCTGAAGCATTGCACCAGTTAGCTCATCACCTGAATGAATTGGGTTTCAATGCATTGATGTATTACTACAAAACCCCCGATAGTATAGGTATAGTACATGAAAATTACGCCGGGTACAATGTGCCTTATGTAACCCGCCTTGAAAATGAAAGCAAGCATGTGCTGATCATGCCCGAAACCTACCTGTCCCCGATATTTAAAAGAAAATACAGCCGGATAAGGAAAGTAATATGGTGGCTGAGTGTGATCAATTATTACAAAACGCAGAAACCGGGCATAAACGAGCCGACACCTAAGGGGCTGCCGGGCTTGCTTAAAAGGATAAAGACCAGGAAGTCGGCCACTTTTGAAAAGCTGAAGGAACTAAATGTAATGAATATCGCGCATTCTCATTATTCGTTGGTCCATCTTAGGGATAAAGGTATTCAACCTGTTGGGCAGATATCGGACTTTATGAATGATATCTTCTTTGAATTGGCACAAGAAGAGGTTAAAAAGGAAGATATCGTTATTTACAACCCCAAGAAAAACGATGAATACCTGGATGAGATCATACGCCGCACGCCGGCCCTCTACTGGAAACCGTTGGGTGGGATGAGCCCCGCTGAGGTAGCCGCTTGGATGGCCCGTGCGAAGGTTTACATTGACTTCGGTTACCACCCGGGCAAAGAGCGAATGCCCCGCGAAGCCTGCATCATGCGATGCTGTTTGGTAATTGGTAAAAGCGGCTCCGCCGCATATGCCGAAGATATGCCCATCCCGGAAAAATTCCGGTTTGAAAAAAACAAGGATGAAATTCCCCGCGTTATAGCCCGCATCACGGATTGCCTGGACAACTATGACAAAAGGATTGCGGAGTTTGAACCCTATCGGCAAAAACTGTTTAACGAGAAGAAAGAATTCGTCGCCGATATAAAAAAGGTCTTTATTAAACATTAAAACCTGGTAGTCGCAAAAGCTATGGCCAATCCCCTGGTATCGATCGCGCTGTGTACGTATAACGGTGAGCAATATTTGGCCGAACAACTGGACAGCATTATCGGCCAAACCTATCAAAACCTGGAGATCGTTGTCGTTGATGATAGCTCGTCGGATCGTACAGCCGCCATTGTAAAGGATTATGCCGGGCGCGACAGCAGGATAAGCCATTTCATCAACGAAAATAACTTAGGATTTAACGGAAACTTTGAAAAGGCATTAAGTTTAACTTCGGGTGACTTCATTGCCATAAGCGACCAGGATGATATATGGCTTCCGGATAAAGTGAACGCTTTACTGAAGAACATAGACAATAACTGGCTGATTTTTTCTAATTCAAGCTATATAGGAAATGCTGCAGAAGGCGAAATGCTAAAAGACTTTAGTCTGCCCGGGAACTATAAAGGTATCGTGTTACATAATTACGTGACAGGGCACACTACGTTGCTTAGGCGGGAGCTGCTGGGCTTTGCATTGCCAATTCCGGCAGTGGGATATTATGATTGGTGGCTTGGATTTATAGCCGCGTACCATCATAAAATTGCATACCTGCCCCAGGCCCTAACCCTGCACCGCATCCATACTGCATCTGTGATGCAAAAAGTCGCGAATGAAGACAACGTCAGGCAACAAGGATTTGAAATTACAGCATGTATGTTATCTGAATTTGCCGGATATCGTCATCTTAAACCCGAAGATAAGACGTTCATTTCCGTGCTTCATAAGGCTTATCGGTTAAGCGGATCGCAACACAGACCGATGCTTTTGATGAAGATGGTTTATAAGTATTACGAGGCCCTTTTCCCAAATGCAAAACGAAGGCGATGGTTTTCAAAACTCAACTTCGCGCGAAAATATGCCAAAGGAATATAAAGTAACTTACAATTTCAGGGCGTGTTGCGGTTTTATATCTGCGGCAAACCCGGGAGTTCTTTGAGTAAGGTGAATTTTGCGAGAAAGATTTGCTTTAGGTAGTGCAGCGGATAAGCTGAAATTTTAACGCCTGTCCAGATTGAACAAAAGCGCCCCGGTAACCCCGGGCGCTTTCTTCTTTAAGGTATAAATTAAAATTTAATGCCAAGTCCAAACTGCCAAACCTGGTTACGGTAATCCGGTATGGGCGAGTTAGCGTCATAGGTGTTGTTATTCAAGTCGATCAAATAACGGGCATGAAGATCGACATTCTGGTTTAGCGCAATACTAAAACCAACAGCGCCGGCGATATAGCTTTTGTTGCTGCTATCCGTATAGTAGGACTCGCGCGAAACAGCGAATCCGTTGTCGTAAGTAGTCGTGCTGGTTACCGGTATGTTGATCTGCGGGCCTATCAGGAAATTAAAGCCGCGCACCAGCTGGAAGTTTGCCAGCAAAGGGATATCAATATAATTATTACGCTGAATAAGGGTTCCATCCGTAGTATATGCCTTATAGCCTTTTTGCGAAAACAGTACTTCAGGTTCGAATGAAAAAGGGTAGATCACAGGAACGGTGGCCGTCAAACCCGCATGAAATCCTAATATACTGGCTGTGCTGTAGCCCGCGTCGTAAGAATCTACCGTGTTTGCGATACTTAAACCACCTTCAATACCTACACGGGGCTGGTAAAATCCATCATTCCGGCGTTCCACGGGCTTGCGGTGCGCACGGCGGGGTGCATAATAATAGGTTTGCGCGCATACGCTGCCCGCTATGAACAGGCATATCGCTAAAGAGAATAGTTTTTTCATCATCACAATACGTTTTTTATAGTTTATGTCCTTTTTAGAGTAGAACACCCCAAGTAGGTTTAATGTGTTATAGAATTTTTTTCTTTTCAGTTGAATAATTAATACACTTAGCGATGGGTTTAAACCCACCGCTATGCTTAAAAATCATACATTTGAAATGTATGCGAAGGCCTGAACGTACCACATTTCATTTTTTATTTTGCCTGCTGATCTGTTTTGGCCCCGGCGCTTTTTCGCAGCAAAAGCAAGGGTATATCGCCTCGCTTGGCCGGAAGAACCATTGGGTGGATTCTGTCTACAAGAAATTAAGTAAGAAACAACGGATAGCCCAACTGTTCTTCGTACGCGCCCATACTGATAGAGGCCAGGCCTATGAGGACTCCGTTGGCAAGGTGATCAAAGATCAGCAGGTGGGCGGCCTTGTATTTTTCCAGGGCGGCCCGGTGCGGCAAGCCGAACTGATCAACAAATACCAGCAGTTACCAAAGGTGCCGCTGCTGATCGCACAAGACGGGGAGTGGGGCTTGGGTATGCGGCTCGACTCAGCGATCTCTTACCCTTTCCAGATGACCCTTGGCGCTATACAAGATAATTCGCTTATTTATAAAATGGGGCAGTTTGTGGCCTATGATTTTAAACGTATGGGCATGCAGATAAACCTGGCGCCGGATATGGATGTGAATAATAATCCGGATAACCCGGTGATCAATTACCGTTCGTTCGGCGATAATAAATATAACGTCGCGGCAAAAGGAATAGCCTATATGAAAGGCATGCAGGACGGTGGAATACTAACCACTGCCAAGCATTTTCCCGGCCACGGCGACACCAATGTGGATTCGCACCTTGATCTCCCTTTGTTGCCATTCGACCGGAAAAGACTTGACACGCTGGAAGAATACCCATTCCGCCAGGCGGTAAAGGCGGGTATCAGTGGTGTGATGATCGCGCATATGGATGTACCGGCGCTGGATAGCACCAAAAACCTGCCTTCGACACTGTCGCGAAAGATAGTCACAGGCGACCTGAAAGATTCGCTCGGGTTTAAAGGGCTGGTAGTTTCTGACGCGATGGAAATGAAAGCCGTGACCAAATACTTCCCAAATGGCGAAGCTGATGTGCGGGCTTTCCTTGCGGGAAACGATATCATCGAATTATCCGAAAATTCTGAACTGGCTATAGATCTCATTAAAAAAGCGGTTCGCAAGAAGCAGATCCCGAAACAGGAGTTTGAGGCCAAAGTAAAGAAAGTACTGGCTGCCAAATATTGGGCAGGACTGAACCATTACCACCCGGTTTCAACCGAACACCTGGTTGATGATTTGAATCGATCCCAGGCCAAAAATTTGGTGCAGCAATTGTGCGATAATGCAGTTACCCTGCTAAAGGGTGACGCGGCGACGTTACAGCTTAACCCTATTGGCAAAACTGCTATAGTGAGTATCGGGGTTGAGGGGACCACATTGTTCCAAAAAGAGTTGGCGCCCTGGTACCTGAACAACGATCAATTTATTGTGGGAAAAGCCACCTCCGCCGATCAGTTGCTTGAGCTTTTAGGGAAGCTAAGGCAATATGACCAGGTTTTTGTCAGCATCAATGACACCCGCCCGCGCCCTGCCAGTAAGCTGGATTATAGCAACGGTGTTAAACTGTTCATTTCGGAGCTGGCGGTATTTCCGCATTCGGTAATTTGTGTTTTTGCCAATCCTTATGCAATTGCCGGTTTGCCCGGTATTGAAAAAAGCGGCGCATTGATAGCCGGTTACCAGATGAACGACGAAATGCAGCGCTCGGCGGTGAAAGTCATATCGGGCCAGATCGAACCTAAAGGGAAATCGCCGGTAAGGATCGATCAGTATTTTCCTTCGGGGAGTGGCGTGATATTGAAGTGAATTATCTTTTCCTGAATTTCTTTTTAGGATTTCGGCTGGTATGAAATATTGAAATAACAATAATCTTCAGTTCTTTTTCATCTGCATAATAAACGATCAGGAAAGGAAATTTGTCAGTTAGCGCTTGACGGAAACTCTTATATGTTATTTTGTAGTGAAAAGGATTTTTACAAATATGTTCAAGTTTATCATTTACCGCATTTCTGAATTTTATCCCTAGCCCGGCTTGCTGCTCTTCATACCAGATCACAGAATTAGTCAATTCTAAAAGCGCTTCCTGGCGTAGTTCAAATGAATAACTCATTTGCCGTTTCTGCGTTTTTGCAATTCCTGGTCAATATGGACCACGGTTTCTTCCCATGTATAATTTTTGCCAATACCATTTTGGTAATTATATAAACGTCTGTCCAGTTCAGCTTTTTGTTCATCAGTAAGCTGGTGTTCGTCTTCAATATCGTCTTCCAGCAGGGTATAAATGGCCTTTAACTTCTTATCTTCAGCCGATTCGATATACTCGTGCAGGCGTTGTTTTATACTTGCTGTTGTCATGACGTTTTTTTGCAAATTTAATAGTTAAATATACAAATAATAACCTTTGTCGTTATTGAAAACTTGTTGAAGTTGGACAGATTTGCTGCTCTTTTTGCATACCTTTACTTGTACAATTATGCAACCCTCCCCCAATAAATACAACGAAAAATTCCTCGAAGCGTTAGCCCGGTTGAACCCCGAACAATTGGCCGCAGTTGAACAAACGGCTGGCCCGGTGCTGGTTATCGCGGGGCCGGGTACGGGCAAAACGCAGATACTGGCCGCCCGAATAGGCAAAATTCTTTTAGAGACGGATGCCAATGCGCACGAAATACTGTGCCTTACCTATACCGATGCGGGCGCGGTGGCCATGCGCAAACGCTTGTTCGAATTTATCGGTCCGGATGCATACAGGGTGAATATTTATACGTTCCATGCTTTTTGTAACGAGATCATACAGGAGAACCTGGAATATTTCGGCAAGCTGAATTTGGAACCATTATCCGACCTGGAATCCGCCATGCTGTTCAGGGAACTGGTGGATGAATTTCCGAATGATCATTTATTGAAGCGGTTCACCGGCGAAATTTACTACGATGTACCACGACTAAGAAGTTTGTTCTCCGTAATGAAACGTGAGAACTGGGATGAGGAAATGATCGGCAAGGCTGTAGCCGCCTACCTGGAAGATCTCCCTAATCGCGAAGCATTTATTTACAAACGCGGCAATCCCGCCAAAGGCATCAAACCGGGCGATCTGAAGCAAAAGGATATAGACGCTGCAAAAGATGTAATGACTAAATTGCTTGCAGCGGTAAGCGAATACCAGCGCTATGATGCGAAAATGAAAACCCGCGGCCGTTATGATTACGACGACATGATCCTATGGGTACTGAAGGCATTTCGCGAGAACGAAGACCTGCTGCGCAGGTACCAGGAGCGTTACCAGTATATTTTGGTGGACGAGTTCCAGGATACCAGCGGTTCACAAAATGACCTGCTAAAATTCCTGCTGAATTACTGGGATACGCCTAATGTGTTCGTGGTAGGCGATGACGATCAATCGATCTTCAAGTTCCAGGGTGCCAACATGAAGAACATCCTGGATTTTGCGGCTGAGTATTCCAAAAACCTGAAGATCGTCGTACTGAAACACAACTATCGTTCAAACCAGAATATCCTTGATATATCCAAAGTATTAATAGAAAACAACAGGGAGCGCCTGACGCAGCAGCTTAACCTCGATAAGAATATCAGGGCCGCGCATCCGAGGTTTGATGAACTGGCAATTGAGCCCGCTATCCGCGAATATGAGAACCCCGACCAGGAACTGGTAGATATCGCGCGGCAGATCAAAAAGCTGTCGGAACAAGGCGTCGAACCCGCGGAAACAGCAGTGATCTATCGTAACCACAGCCAGGCCGAGCAACTCGTAAAATATCTTGACGCTGAAAAGATCGCCGTCAATATCAAAAGGAAGATCAACATACTGACATTGCCCTTTGGCGAAAAGATTATCAACATCCTGCGCTACCTGGCGATGGAAATGGATTCGCCCTACAGCGGTGATGAACTGCTTTTCGAGATCATGCATTATGATTTCTTTGGCATCCCGCCGATAGACATCGCGAAAGCGAGCATTGCGGTAAGCAAAGAGAATTTCAGGACATCATCGGACAACGAGCCGAAGACGTCGCTGCGCAGGTATATCAGCGAATTAAGGGCGCCGGCACAGCCCGGTCTGTTTGATGTGGTACAGAATATGGAGATGAAAACGGTCATCAGCCATATTGACGAATTGTTGAAAGGCTCTGTAAGTGTCACCATGCAGCAGCTTTTCCAGCAGTTGATCACCAAAATGGGAATTCTCAAATACGTGATGGAGCAGCCGGATAAAGGCTGGTACATGCAGGTGCTCACCAATTTCTTCGATTTCCTGAAAGATGAAAGCCGCAAAAACCCGGACATCAAACTGGCGGACCTGGTGGCTACCATCGAACTGATGAAAAAGAATGACATCCGGCTCGATCTGAACCAGGTGATCTATTCCGATAATGGTGTTAATTTTCTTACCGCGCATGGTTCAAAAGGATTGGAATTTGAACATGTGTTCCTCATCGGCGCTGACAAAAGGACATGGGACAGCAAGGGACGTAATTATGGCTTTAGCTATCCCGACACGCTAACGCAGGCTACAGCGGACGATACTTCACAAGCTGAGGAGTCGCGGCGTTTATTTTATGTAGCTATGACCAGGGCGAAACAATGCCTGGTCATATCATATAGTGGACGAGACAGGAACGGAAAGGACCAGGAGGCATCGCAATTTGTGGGCGAGATATTGGCATCTTCGCGTTTGCAGGTTGAGCATCCGCGCGTAAACGAGGATGAAATGATCGGCTTTTATCTTACCCAGTTGAGCGAAGAGGATAAGCCAAAAGTTGAGCTGATCGACAAAAATTATATTGAGCAGTTACTGCAGAATTATACCTTGTCGGTAACGCATTTGAGCAGCTATCTCGATTGCCCGCTGCGGTTCTATTTCCAGTGCCTCATCCGTGTGCCCTCGGGTAAAAACCCGGCGGCTACATTTGGATCGGCGGTGCATGATGCCTTGCGCAAGGCTTTTAAGAACCTGAAGGACAATGGCGAGGAATTTATGCCGGTAGAAACCTTTATGAAGGACTTCCGGTCGTATATGTGGCGCAACCGGGATTCGTTTACCAAAGATGACCTAAAGCGCCGGATGGATTATGGCGAAAAGATACTACCGCCGTATTATGAAAAGAATGTGCCGTCGTGGAATAAAATAGCGCTGGTGGAGTTACCTATAAAGAATATCGAAGTGGCAGGCGTACCCATCAAGGGCAACCTGGATAAAGTGGAGTTCACAGGTAAAAACGTAACCGTGGTTGATTATAAGACCGGCAACCTGAAATACGCAAAGAACAAATTTGCCAGGCCGGATGAAGGTGATCCCAATGGCGGTGATTACTGGCGGCAGGCGGTGTTTTATAAATTGTTAGTGGATAATGATCGCACCAAAGACTGGCATGTGGTGGACACCGTGTTTGATTTTGTGGAGCCGGTAAACCCGGATGAATACCATAAGGAACATGTCAACATCACACCGGAAGATACAGCCCTGGTAACAGAGCAGATCAGCGCCGTTTATCAAAAAATAACGGCACACGATTTTAATACCGGCTGCGGTAAGCAGGATTGTGAATGGTGCCATTTTGTACGAAGTAATTTCACCCAGCCGGGGAATATATTGGAGATGGCTTCGGGTGCCGAGGAATAACCTTGTAGAGGCGCAATGCGTTGGGGGTTATTAACTATGCGAAGCTGTCAAAAAATCGCCCGAAAGATACACCCCTGTTAAAAGAATTGTGTTCGACCAGGCAAAGAAAAAATCATAATTCATTTGCAATTCTTATATTCGTAATAACCCTGTAAAAATCTAAATTTTATTTTCTAAGGTTTAGTTATAACTAAACAAAAATGAGTAAATTCGCGTTAGATGAGATGAATAATGTTAATGGCGTTATAACGTTTTATAGGCTAATAGAAGATGGTGTTTGTTATTGGAACGAGTTCTGCGTGGAGATAGAGAAAGAAGGAACTCATTATGAACAAGTTTTTGCATTAACCGCCCAGATGAATAGAAAAGCAAATTTGCAATCTTTAGCTGAAAAAAAATATCATGCTTATGACACTAAAGTTACAGGTGTTAGTGGATTTGAGTTTAAAACTAAAGACTTGAGGGCGTACGGAATTAAAGACGAACAAGGGAACATCATAATTTTTGCCGGAAAAAAAAGTAATCAAGACGACGATGAAGTAACATTTCGGTCAATTGTAAAACGCTATACTGAATCTAAAAGATGAAAAGAGAAGATGTATTAAGACACCCTGCTTATTGGTTTGAAGATGTTCAAAATGAATTATATAGTCAAGTTGTAGACTATATGGACAGAGAAAAAATTAATAGGTCGGAACTTGCTAAAAGGCTGAAGGTTTCTAAAGGATATGTGTCTCAGATATTAAACGGTAATTATAATTACACGTTAAAGAAATGGATTGAACTATGTCTCGCTATTGGTATCGTTCCGGGAGTGTATAGGAAACTTGACGATGTAATAGAGGCTGATAAAGAATTTGCAAGAGCGAAAAAAGATGCAATTAGAGGCGAAACAACAACAGTTGTTGACTTAGACAAGATTTCATCGATCAACTTGAAGCACCTTAAAACAGGCACTTCGACAGCGTCAGGAGGTCACAAGATTGCCGAATATGAATACAGGGAGTTTTCACCATATACAGCAAAAACAGTTTTAGAACCAGCTTAAATGGAAAATCAACATCCTCAATTCGGTTTCAATGTTTTAAGAATTCTCGACAGTGTGTTTTTTGTTGAAGAAGGCTTAGACCCAGACCCTAATGAAGTCAAAATTAGCTATGCACTAGGCTTTCATGGGAATATTGAAGAAAGTTGGGTTCAGTACAACATTAGGGCTGATTTTTCGACCGAGGCTACTAAAACCTTTGCAACTGGGACGGTAGTTACGAAATTTGGTATTGATAATATGAAATCTTTTATCGAAGGAGAAAACATAGCTTGGCCTGTTAATTCATTAGAGACAATGTTCAGTATTGCTTTTAGCCATCTACGAGCGTTATTGGCTAAAAATATGGCTGGGACAAAATTCTCAAATTACATTGTGCCCTTGGTTAATCCAGCCACTCTCTTTAAACAGCTAATGGAAACCCATCCAGATTTTCAAAATATTATGGCAGAGACTCACCAACAAATAGGCGAAAAACTAAAAGAGGTTAGAGAAATCAAATCAAGGAAAAAAAAAGGCGCATAATCTCTGTTTTCGGCTGTTTGGGACACTAAACTATATAGTTACCAATGCAGTGCGTCTCTATGTAAATTATTTAAGATGAGATACCTGAAATTTATTCTGCCTTTATTTTTCAGCCTTTCGGCAATGGCCCAAACCACTATCCGGCAGGACGCTGCTATTAAACAGATGACCGACGAAGTATCGTCAAAAAACATCGAAACGATCATCAGAAAATTGGTAAGCTTTAGGACGCGCCACACTTTGGGCGATACCACCAGCCAGACAACCGGCGTCGGAGCCGCACGCAACTGGATAAAAGCGGAATATCAAAAATACGCTGCCGACTCCCACGGCCGGATGACGGTGCAGTTTGATACATTCACCCAGCCTAAAAGCGAAAGGGTGAATAAGCCGGTGAAATTAAAAAACGTGCTGGCCATACTCAAAGGGACCGATCCGAAAGACACACGTGTTTATATTGTTTCCGGGCATTATGATTCGCGGAGAAGCGATATAATGGATCCCACTGGCGATGAACCGGGCGCCAACGATGATGCTTCCGGAACGGCGGTTTCGATGGAACTTGCACGCGTAATGGCAAAACGCTCGTTTCCGGCGACCATCATTTTTATGGCCGTGGTAGGTGAGGAGCAGGGCCTGTATGGCTCGACCCACGTGGCCAAGCGTGCCAAGGCAGAAAACTGGAATATAGACGCCGTGCTGAATAACGATATTGTGGGTAATACGCATGGTATGGATAACGACCTGAAAGATAATATACACGTTCGTGTGTTCAGCGAAGGCGTACCTACCGTCGCGGCAGACAACCAAAAACAGATTGCCGGCATGATCTCGCTGGGGGGAGAAAATGATAGCCAGTCGCGTGAGTTGGCACGATATATTAAAGAAACGGCGGAACGGTATGTCGACCAATTGAACGTAAAACTGATCTACCGGCGCGACCGTTACCTGCGCGGCGGCGACCACATCCCGTTTTTGCAGCAGGGCTACAGCGCGGTGCGCCTCACCGAAATGAACGAGGACTTTAACCGCCAGCATCAAAATATCCGTACCGAAAATGGCATAGATTACGGCGACCTGCCCGATTTCGTCGATTTCAATTATGTACAAAAGGTAGCCCGCATGAACCTTTCGGTATTGGCTAATCTCGCATTAGCGCCTGCCGAACCCCAAAACGTCGGTGTGGTTACCAGCGGCCTCACCAATAAAACAGAACTGAAATGGGATGCACCGGCAATGGGCAAGAAGCCTGCGGGTTATTACGTGCTGATGCGGGAAACCACCAGTCCGTACTGGGAACAGAAATTCTATGTCACGGATACGCGCGTCACACTCAATTATTCAAAGGACAATTACTTGTTTGCAGTGCAGTCGGTGGATGCGGATGGGCACGAGAGTTTGCCGGTAGTGCCGAAGCCGGTGAGGTGATTTTTACTTCACGCTCTTCTTCAGCACAATAAAATACCCAAGGATAAACACGCCAATGGAAACCGCCAGGCTTACCCATATATCTTTGGTAAGCAAGTCGACTGTGAGTTGCGGCATAGCATGATCACTGCCGCCCCTGGCTTCATGCATACTTTTAACGGTAAGCATGGCATGCGAGTAAGGATAGAGGTAAGCATATTGCCAGCCTGTACCCGCTAAGATAACGCCTGCTATAGTAGCGGCAAAGCCGATGCCCATGGGTTTCAGGAAGTCGCGGAAAAGAAGGCTTAATAGAAACTGTATAGAAAGGATGCCTAAGGACGACAGCAGCAGTTTGAAATAAAGCTGTGTCAAAAAGCCTTCCATATGATATTCATTGAATTTGAGGGTCGGCTTCACTACACTAAGCAAGTTGCCAAAACCCAGTGTAAAAAGGAGGAACAAGGCAAGACATAAGGTTACCAGGAAAAGCGCATAAAGATATTTAGCAGAATAAACCGAAAGTTTGGATATCGGCAGGCTGAACAATGTTTTCCAGGTTTCGGCCTTATGCTCGATATTATTGACCGAATAGGCTATAAAAACGATAAGCATAGGTAACAGCAACGAGCCCATTACGCCCAATATTGCCCCGGCAAACTGGAACCAAAGCATGGCGCCGGGCTGCTTTGCCAGGTTATCGCTGTGGCTGAAAAACCCAACGAAGAGCAAAAGACAGATGACTAGCGGCAGGATAACGGAACTCCAGAAAGCAGCGGTTTTACGCGTTTTGTAAAACTCCGAACGGAACGATAGTATAAATCCTTTCATGTGTTCAGGCTTTTTGGGTGATGTCTAAGAAGAGTTTCTCCAGGTCCTTTTGCACCTTATGGATGCTGTATACCTGGTAGTTGTTTTTATTGAGCAAAGCGTTGATCTCGCTCATTTGTGTTTTTGAAATAAACGGAACGGATAAATTATCTTCTGTTATGTCGGTCACCGTAAAGCCTTGCTTTTTCAGCAGGTTGGCGGCATCAACTGTGTTGTTGACCTCAACCTGTACCCTCGGCTGGCTGATGGCCTCCAGGTCCTTAATACTTCCCTGGAAAAGCAGTTCTCCGTGATCGATTATACCGACGTGTGTAGCCATACGTTCCACCTCGGCCAGTAAATGGCTGGACACGAATACCGTTTTGTTATGTTTGGTAACTAATTTGATCAATAGCTCGCGCACCTCGATGATGCCGTTGGGATCGAGGCCGTTGGTGGGTTCGTCCAGAATGAGCAATTTGGGATCAGGCAGCAAAGCCAGGGCGATGCCCAGCCGCTGCTTCATCCCTAAGGAATATTTGCCCGCTTTTTTGTTGGCGGCATCTTTTAAATGAACCAAAGCCAGCATTTCGTCGACGCGGCTTTCGGGCACTTCCAAAAGTAATGCCCTGTTCATCAGATTTTCTTTTCCTGTAAGATGAAGATAAATTGCTGGTTGCTCGATGAGTGAACCAATTTGTGCGAGTATTGCGATACGATTGCTTTGCAGGTCCTTATCAAAAATACGAATGCTGCCCTCCTCTGTTTTTAACAGGTTGAGCAGCAATTTTATGGTAGTGGTTTTCCCGGCGCCATTTGGTCCAAGAAAACCGTATATACTTCCCTCGGGTACTTGCAATGATAGCGATTTAACTACCTGCTGGCTGCCGAAATGGAAGCTTAGCCCTTGTGTATCAATTACCATAATTTTTCTTTGGCGATAGAGCAAACCGTTTTAACCAGGGTTACGCCTTTATAAAACAGCGAAGTGGCTTGTGCCGACTCTGTGCCAATGCTAAAATCTCTTTTTTGCTGAACCTGGTAGCTTATCCCCATCACTAAAGCAAATACTACGGGTAACAGCAGCAGGATAAATGGATTCGAGTTTGTGATCAGCTTTTTCATTGTGAGTGCTTTTTTGATGCAACAAAGGAATAGTTATTTTTTTTCCTGCTAAAAAGTTTTAGACCAACGGACGGCTTTTGTAGATGAACGGGCAAATATGGCTATAAAAGCGTTTATCGGAAATATTGGCGGGTTCATCGGCAAAAAATCTGCTTAGATATAAATGTCAGCGTATAAAGCGAACAAAATATTACATTAGATGCAATGAAACCATCATGAGCCACCACCGCAAAATGAACAATTCGGCTTATGATAGCTTCATCACCATTGAGAACGGCGAAGTGTTCTTGAGTGCCAATGAAAAAGCCAATTATGACACGAAAAAATAATTCATATCGATGAAAAAAAGCTGGCAGATATTTTGGCATGTTGTTTTTTGGGTAAGTATAGTATCCTACTTTGCGCTCATCACGCATAATAACAGCAAGATAAGCACCGAGGCTTTGGTGGTGATATTCGGGCTTTACAGTGCCATCAATATCGGGTTGTTTTACCTGAACTATTTATACCTGATTCCCAGGTTTTTAGATAAAAAAAAGTATCGTTATTACACATTGGCGTTAGTCGCGGTAATTATCGTTTTTGCGGCTGGGAAATACGGGATCGCGCTCAACTTTAAGCATATCATACTTATCCACGACGATGGAAAACAAACTACTTTTTTGGAATACTTTATCAGTTCCGGTTTAACCAATATTTTTTTCCTTTTCCTGAGTACAGCGTTGAAGTTTGGCACCGACTGGTTCCTGAATGCCGGCATACAGCGCGACCTGGAAAATCAACGCCTGACAGCTGAACTGGCTTTTCTGAAATCACAGATAAACCCTCACTTTTTGTTCAATTCGCTAAATAGTATTTATTCGCTGGCCTACCAGAAATCGGATACTGCGCCAGAAGCTATATTGAAACTGTCCGAGATCATGCGCTATATGCTGTATGAGAGTAACGATAATAAGGTGGACCTGGCAAAAGAGTTGCAATACCTGCAAAATTATATCGACCTGCAGAAAATACGCTTCGGCAATAAAGCGTTTGTTGAATTTAAGATAACCGGCGAGGTGGGCAATCAGAAGATCGTGCCCTTGCTGCTGATCGCGTTTATTGAAAATGCCTTTAAACATGGCGTAGCTAATGATCCTGCGATGCCTATCAGGCTGTTGATCAATTTAGACGGCGCGAACCTTTATTTTTATACCGAGAATAAGAAACATATGAACAACCGGGACCTGGAGGGCGGCATAGGTTTGCAGAATGTGAAGCGCCGGCTTGACCTGCTTTACCCCGGCCATTATAAATTGGACATACAGGATAAGCCCGATGCTTATATCTGTGAATTATCATTAGTTTTATAGCATGATCAGGTGCCTTGTAGTTGACGATGAGCCGCTGGCGCTCCACATACTGGAGGATTACATATCCAAGATGCCCTTTTTGCAATTGGCGAAAGTGACGACCAATCCGATCGAAGCATTGCAATTGGTGCAGGAGGGGAATATTGACCTGGTTTTCCTGGATGTTCAAATGCCGGAACTGACGGGCATCCAGTTTTTGCGTATTGCTAACGGCAAATCCAAAGTAATCCTCACTACCGCTTACCCGCAATACGCCTTAGAGGGTTATGAGTTGGATGTGATCGATTACCTGTTAAAACCCATTGCTTTCGACCGGTTTTTTAAATCGGTGCAAAAGGCCCAGGCCATCATCCAGCCGTCGGTAAAACCAGAGATCAAACAGGAAACAGCGGCACCTCAAAACGATTTTCTGAGCGACTTTATCTTCGTAAAAACCGAGCATAAAATCCAAAAAGTATATCTCAACGATATTTTATTCATCGAAGGGTTAAAGGACTATATATCCATTTTCACCCCGGCTGAGCGTATCATTACGCTACAGAACATGAAAAAGATGGAGGACGCCTTACCTGAGAGGCATTTCATCCGTGTACACAAATCCTATATCGTTTCTATCAATAAGATCGACAGCATCGAACGCAGCCGCATTTTTATTGGCGATAAGGTAATACCGGTTGGTGATACCTACCGCGACGAGTTTTTCAAGATCGTTGACGGGAAGAATATTTAACCCCCAACCCCTGAAGGGGAGTTTATTTTATTATCCGGATAGCCAAAATTAGGTTTTATTCCCCCTTCAGGGGGTAGGGGGCCTGCCCCAGGTTCTTCCTGATAGCAACTTCCGCTTCTTTTACCACATCATCCGCGGTCCTTCCTGCAGGTTCGATAGGCGTAAGTACTTCCCAAGTCATACTTATAAACGTATTTAGTGGATATACCCCATACTGCACCATTTTCCAGGAATTATTGATGGCGATGGGAACAACTAACGCCTCCGGACATTTCTTAAGTAAAGTAGCCACGCCGGCGGCCTGGAATGTTTTTACGGTTCCGTCTTTTGAACGTGTTCCTTCGGGGAATATCACGGCGCCCCATTTGTTTTCTTTCATTCGGGTGCCCAATTTCATGATCTCGGTGATAGACTGGCGGGGGTCTTTACGGTCGATATTGGCGGCGCCGCCATGACGCAGGTTGTAAGATACTGAGGGAACGCCTTTGGTTAGTTCGATCTTGGAAATGAATTTGGCATGGTATTTCCGCAGGTACCAGATCAATACGGGTATATCGTACAAGCTCTGGTGATTGGCGGTAAAAATAATTGGCCGGCCAATGGGCAGGTTTTGCTTATTGGTGAATTTGACCGTATCGCCCATAGAGTAATAAGATGCGACGACACAGGCGTTCATGATATCCACCACCCATTTGTGGGCTTTATAGCCAAAAACATTAAAACTGATCCACTGTATGGGATGGAAAATACACAGGACCAATCCAAACCACAAGTAATGGATAGGCGATAACAGGTAACCGAAAAATTTTCTCATTCGGCTGCAAAGTTAAAGGTTTGGTTGATTAAGTGGAATGGTTGATTGGTTGAATAAGTTTAGGTCAGTTACATAAACTTATTCAACTTAATCTAACACAATCAACCATTCAACCCGGTCTACTCCGAGCGAAGGCTCTTCACCGGGTTTGCCAGTGCTGCTTTAATAGCCTGGAAACTTAGCGTACTTAACGCGATCACAAAAGCCATTATCCCTGCAACACCAAATATCCACCAACTGATACTGATCCTGTACGCGAAATCCTGCAACCAGCTGTGCATAACAAACCAGGCGACTGGAGTTGCGATGATAAAGGAGATGATCACCAGTGTAAGGAAATCCTTCGAAAGTATGAAAACCACATTCTTTACCGATGCACCCAGCACCTTGCGGACGCCAATTTCTTTGGTACGCTGCAAGATATTATAAGCTGATAAACCTACCAGGCCAAAGCATGCGATAAGAATCGCCAGGAAGGAGAACAAGGTGAACATCTCGCCGAACCGCTGGTCATTTTGATATTGCGTGTTAAACTCGTCGTCCAGGAAGAAATAATTGAAAGGGTCATTCGGAAAATATTTGTTCCAAGATGTTTTAACTGCGGCTATTGTGCTTTGAAGGTCTTTGGTTTGCAGTTTAATGGAATAAGCATTGCGCGCATTAGGGCGCAGTGTTATCAGTTGCGGGTCAATAGGCTTTTGCAGCGCCATGTGGTGGAAACTTTGTACCACGCCGATAACGGTTAGTGTGTCACCGTTAGTAATTTTTTTACCGATCGCATCCTGGGGGTCTTTGAAGCCCATTTGCGCCAGGGCTTTGTCATTGAGTATCGCGGCCCTCTTATCAGTTGGAAAATCTTTTGAAAAATTTCTTCCTGCAAGTAGTTTCATTTCAAACTGGGGAATAAAATCATAATCAACGCCAAGACGGTAAACCGTCGAGCCGCCAAGTTCTTTATGGTCCAGGCTTTGAAAACCGTTTGTCCAATAGATCTCCTGGCCCATTACGTTAGTCGATGCGGTGATGCCTTTTATCCCCGGGTTTTTGAGCACTTCTGTTTTGAATGGCTGTAACACATCCTTGTACACCGAGTCGGGAAGCGATTGTACACCGTCAAGCACCAGGGTTTGATTGATATTGACGCCCAGTTTTTGACTACGCATAAAGTTCACCTGCTGGTAAACGATAATTGTGCCGGCTATCAGGATAACGGATATACTGAATTGAAGAATAATGAGGCCCTTGCGCAGGACCAGCCCACCTGATGTGTTTTTGAACGCGCCTTTTAATACCGCCACAGGTTGATATCCCGATAGTACAAATGCCGGGTATACTCCCGATAGTAAGGTTCCCGAAACAAAGATGCCGGAGAAAATTAACCAGTACCTCCCTGTCATGGAAAAGGTCTTGATGGTAGCTTGCCCCATCAACTCGTTGAACCAGGGCGTCAGTACATAAACCGCTACGGCCCCTATAGCGATTGCGGTAAGATTTAATATGATGTTTTCAAGCATGAACTGGGCGATAAGGTTCTGTTTAGCAGCACCTAATACCTTACGCACACCGACCTCTTTGGCTCGTTCTACCGAGCGCGCAGTCGACAGATTGATATAATTGATCCAGGCGATGCCAAGGATAATAAGTGCAATCAGGAACATAAAATTCACCGAGCTGCCGTTGCCGTTTACTTCAGCCTCCTGGTTAGAGTTGGAATATAAATGGATATTACTGAACGGGATGAGGTATAATCGGTCCTGGATATTGTTCGCCTTGGCCCATGGCTTGGCTTTGTTGATATATTTATCGGCAAAGGCCGGCATTTTTGCCTGGAATTTCTGCAGGTCGGTACCCGGCCGCATTTGCAGGTATACATAAAAATCGTACCAGCCTATAGCGTTATTGGCGGGATCATCCGTGTTGCCTTCTGCTTTTAAGTTTTTTCGCAACGTTTCGTAGGATACCAGGTAATCGATTATCAGATGTGAATTAGCGGGATAATCTTTAAATACGCCTGTGATCTGGAAAGTTTCGACCGCGCTTCTATTGCCACCCCGCGAGATCAATGTTTTACCCACCACGTCTCGTGTCCCAAAGTATTTTTTAGCCATGCTTTCCGAAATGATCATCTTATCGGGCGCATCCAGGGCTTTTGATCCGTTTCCGCCGGTTAATTGGATTCCCAGCATGTCAATCGACGACGGGTCGGCATAGTAACCTTTCTTTTCAGCAAATTTTACATTTTTAGCATCGTTACTCAGCAACAGCTCGTCATCAATCAGCCTGCAATAATTCTCAACCTCCGGATAGTCCTTTTTCATCAATGGCCCGAATGCCGGGTAAGACGTCGCCGATTGCCACATCAATTTTCCCTGCTTGTACTCGTCCAGCCGTATGCGTACAATGCGCGAAGCGTTCTTTTGGAAAGTATCGTAGCTTTTTTCGCGTGATACGTATTGAAAGATCAGCAGGCAACAGGTAATCCCCATCGTAAGCCCGAGGATATTCAATGCCGTATAGCCTTTTCTTTTGAAAAGATTACGCAGGCTGATGGTGAAATAGTTCTTTATCATGATGTTTAAATGCTAAATCCTAATTTCTAAAATCTAAATCCTAATTACCCAACTATGCCAACTGTTCACTGAAAACTATCCACCGCTTACTCGCTTCTAAGGCTCTTCACCGGGTTTGCCAGCGCTGCTTTAATAGCCTGCGAACTTATTGTGATCAGCGCGATCATTATAGCGCCCAAGCCAGTCAAAACAAATACCCACCATTCGACCGCTACCCGGTAATTAAAATTCTGCAGCCATTTGTTCATAGCCCACCAGGCTACCGGCGAGGCGATCAGTATGGAGATCAACACCAATTTAATAAAATCTGTTGACAATAACTTGGCTATACTGCCAACACTGGCGCCCAGCACTTTGCGGATACCGATCTCTTTTACCCGGTTCTCGGCCATATAAGCTGCCAGGCCAAAAAGCCCCAGGCATGAAATAAATATAGTTAATCCGGCGAAAAGCGCCGAAAGTGTACCATCCTGCTGCTCCTGCCTGAAATTACGCGCGTACATGTCATCGGCAAAATAATATTCAAACGGGTATTGGCTATTGTAGCGCTTAAATATTTTCTCGGCTTTGGCCAGGTTAACAGCGGTTGTATTGGCCGGGTTGAGCCTGAAATGTACAACGGGGTATCCTGTTGAGAGCCCCTGTACGACCATAGGCTGAATTTCATCGTACGGCGATTGGATAATAAAGTCCTTTAATACACCGACAACGTGAAAGTTTGTACCAAATTGGCCACGCACCGTTTTTCCAATGGGATTTTTCAAACGCATAGCTTTAACGGCTGCTTCATTCAGGAGTAGGGCTGTGGTGTCGGTTACATAATTATTCATATCAATGTCGCGGCCCTGTAATATTTTGGCGCCGGTTGTTTTGGCAAAATCGGCATCCGCCTGGAATTGCAGGAAATTGGTCTGCTTATCCGCATCGGTACTGCCGGGCCATGATAAACCGGTAACCGTGCCCCAAACCCGCGTGATGGGGGAGAAGGTTTTGGTAACAGAACTCGCTGCGCCCGAGCTCAGCAGGTCGTTTTTTATGACCGTATAGTTTTTCTGCACGTCGCCCTGCGAGAAGATATAAACTAAACCGTTTCTGTTATAACCAGCATCCCGGCTACGCGCAAACCGCAATTGGCTTTCGACAATAATGGTACAAATGATCAATATAATGGCAAAAGTAAATTGCAGCACAACAAGCACTTTTCGCGGCGTGATCATAGTGTCGGCCTTTCTGAAAGTACCCTTCAATACCTCGGCCGGGCGGAATGATGACAAGTAGAATGCCGGATAGCCGCCGGCAAGCAGGCCCGTGAGCAAAACAAACCCGGCAGCGAACAACCACCAAGAAACATTGCCGAAATTGACAGACAATGGCACACCAACTACATCACTGAAGGTGGGTAAACTGATCAGCACCAGGGATAAGGCAATCGCAAAAGCGATCATGGCGATCATCGTGCTTTCGCCAATGAATTGGAATATCAATGAATTCTTACGCGCCCCCACCACTTTGCGTATCCCGGCTTCCTTAGCGCGTTTCTCGCTTTTGGCCGTGCTCAGATTCATAAAATTGATGCAGGCTATCAGTAAAATAAATATCGCAATAGTGATAAACAATCTCACAGCCTGTATTCGTCCGTCAACAAGCTTGCCGTTATCAGATTTTGAATACAAATGTTCCCTGTTGATCGGCTGGCTGAATATTTCCCGGGTAGCGCCGTTTCCCTGGTTTGCATGCCCTTTAACAATATTCTGTATTTTTTTGTCTAATGCGGCAAAGGATGTGCCCGGCTTTAGCAGAACGTACGTTTGCGCATTGGAAGTGACCCATGTTTGATTTCTATCCCAGCCCAGCTTAGTGATATAACTCCAGGGCAACAGATATTGATAGGTGAACTGTGTGTTGCCTGGCAAATCTTTAAGCACACCTGCGACGGTAAAATTATCAGCGCTGTCAATTCGGACAGTTTTTCCCATCGCCTCTTCATTGCCAAACAGCTTCGTGGCCAGGCTTTCGGTGATCACTATTTTGTGATTGTCGTTCAGCGCATTTTTAGCATTTCCCTCCAATAAGGGGAAGTTCAAAACTGATAAAAAGCTCGAATCGGCAAAACCACCTTCCGTGTTCATATGCTTTTCGCCGACAGTCATCAAAAAATAAACAGTTCGGAATCGCGCTGCATCTTCAATTTCAGGATAGTCCTTTTTGATGACCGGCGCCATTTCAGCAGGCGTATTGTTCCATACATCTAACCTGCCGTTGTTGATATCGCGGCTATACATCAGGGCTATCCGGTCCGCATTCTTATAAAACCGATCGTAGTTCAGTTCATTTTGTACCCATAATAAAATGAGCATTGCTGCCGCCATACCTATCGCCAGGCCGGAAACGTTGATGGCTGAAAAGCTTTTGCTCCGCCATAGTGTGCGGAAGGCTACTTTAAAGAAATTTGGTACCATGTTATTGCGTTTTGGTTTTTCAGAAGCCCAGTTTGGCAGGCTTTCCGGACGCAATATTACCGGACGTATCCTCGACATAGGGGCCAACTTATTTATTGGCACCTCTTTTTTTAAGAGGTTCTTATATTCCAACGGGGTTTTGCCGGTTGTCTCTTTAAAAACGCGGTTGAACGTTCTTTTGGAATTGAACCCCGACTCGCAGGCGATACCTAACAGCGTGAGCCGGTCGTAAGCCGGGTTCTGCATTTTACGCACAACTTCACGAACCCGGAATTCATTAATAAAATCGCTGAAATTTCTTTCCAGTCCTACATTAATGATCCGGGATAGATCATTCGGATGAATATTTAACTTCGCCGCGAGCGTGGCCAATGTCAGTTCGGCGTCCTCGTAGAAACGATTAGCGACCACTGCTTCCTTTAGTCTCCGGCTTTTCTCCCTCACGTGCGACCGATCGGTTATTGGCATTACCAACGCGATATCGCCGTCCGGTTTCTGTATAACCTTTACAACGATATAAATCAGAACAAAAGCTACTGCAAAGGAAAAAATATCATTAACCAGCCATAACAGGCAAAACAAGCCGAGCAGTTGCAGCGCCCTGTCCAATTGCCGAAAAGCAAAACGTGGCCGGTCCATCAATACTGGGCGCAGCCGGTCATAGAAGCTTTGTATCAACCGGCGCGAGAGGTATAAGTAGGCGACGGTCCAAAGTAAAACCGGCCAGACCGGTACCCAATAGCCCGCAAGCAGTGGACAAAAATGCAATATATCTTTCCTGCCAAACCGATGTTCAGGGGATAATCGCTGTCTGGTATAAAAATAAAGCAATGGCCCAAGCGCGGGTAATAAAATTGATGTAAGCCCCCCGGCTTTTATTACTATGACCGCCAAGGCCGAACTTAAAAACAGGTTGGCCGGTTGTCCTGTTCGCTTAGCGAACCCTAAAAGCAAAGCAAGTGTCAGCCCCGCGAACAGGATCGCCAATGACACCAGGTCATAAACATGGATATGGAAAAAATAGGGCCTCAAGTTCAGTTAATAGCTTTAATTATTGATCCAAATTGACCATTTATTTATAAAAAAATCACTCCGACCTCAAACTCTCTTCGAGAGCCGTAGCTTATTCTGAGCGAAGGCTCATCACCGGGTTTGCCAGCGCCGCCCTGATTAAATCCTAATTTCTAAACTCTAAATTCTAATCCTTCAATTTTATATTACTCATCTTTTAAATACTTTGTCGGATTGGAAGTATGCGCTTTAAATATGTGCCACGAAACGCTTACCACGGTCATTACGATAAGGCCTATGAATGAAAAAATAAGGGGGTAAACAGAAACGACGGATTCAGGTGTAACCTGGTTAAAAATGCTCCTGACAAGCCACCAGGACACGGGCAAGCCAAAAAGGATGGCGAAGCCTATGGCATAGATAAACTCCTTGTTAATCAGGAAAATAATATTGCGGATGCCGGCGCCGAGTACTTTTCGTACGCTTATTTCCTTCATTTTCCTGCCTAATATCAACAGGGCCAGGCCAAAAATGCCCGAGATCGAGATAGTCATCATAATAGCGGCGGCGGCGCCCATCACCTGCGAAACCTGGTTAAATCCTTTAAAATACTGGTCAAATACACCCTCCTGATAGTAGTACTCGAAAGGCAAATTTGGGTTAACTTTTTTCCATACCTTTTCTACTTCTGTATGTGCATTTGTAAACAAGCCCGGTGCAGTTTTTACATAAACATAATTTATATCCGCAGGCTTGCATCCCATGAGTACCAGGGGGCCGACCGGGGTTTGAAAATTCTCGAAATGAAAGTCGTTTACCTCGCCCACTACCAGGTACCGGTGATTTTCGTATTCGATGTTTTTCCCAATGCCCGTGGCCCAATGCATTTGGTTTAGAAATGCCTGGTTAACCAGTACAGCATCTGTTTTGTCGGCTTCAAACTCCGGGCTAAGGTCCCTGCCTTTGATAATGCTTATACCCAACTGTGTTGCAAAACCAGGTAAAACACTGATACTTTGAACGGTTTGTTCCTTGCCCTCGGTTTTGATCACCAGCTGTTTGGAAAAATTACCCAGCGATTGTACTGATCCTGAAACATACTTTACGTTATTGTTGCGTTTCAGCTCGTCCTTAAAAGCTTCAAAGCTGGCCGATTTATCCAGCGACACTACCACATTATTTGAGGGATCATAGCCCCAGGGCCTTGTTCTTATCTGTTTTGTTTCCCGTATAAATGCCAGTGTTATTGAAATAGCGAGGAAGGTAAGAAAAAACTGGAACCCTAAAAGGGCTTTCCTGAAGCGATTATTGCTTCCCAGCGTACTGTTACCCTTTATAATGTTTATAGGCTTGAATGCTGATATCAGTATGGATGGATATGCAGCGCCGCTTAGCGCCGATATAATGATCAGAATTACTAATGCTATCCAGGTGCGGTAATTGTTAAAGAGATTTTTTGAAAGGTCGACATTGGCTATTTGGCTAAACCATGGCAGGAAAATATACTTGGCTAAAAATAAACCGATAGTGATGGCTATAGTGCAAAGGATAATATTCTCTAAAATAAACTGGATAACGATTTGTCTCCTGCTGCTGCCCATCACCTTGCGAACACCGATCTCCTTTAGCCTGGTTGAAGCGGAAGCTATGGCGATATTCATATAATTGAAGTATACCAGTAATAAAGTTGCTATAGCAATTACAGCAAGCATAATGTAGCCTACTATATTCGTAGCAGAAAAGTGGTTATTGTTAACTTTGTAGGAATGGAAACTCATCGATCTCAATGGTTGAAAATGAAATGCAACGATTTTGTCATCTTTATTTGAGGCATTATAGAGTTGCAAGTATTTTTTAGCCTGGTTAATAATGGGTTGCAAAGACATTTCATTCCCTGTTTCAATAAAGGTCATATCCATTCTCTTGCTCCAGTCGCCGGTTTTGTCCATCCCTAAGGCAAGCATCTTTTGATAAGGAACCAGCGCGGAAAAATAGAATGACGATTCGGCCGGCCGCTTGTCAAATACTCCCTTAACTGTAAAATTCACTATCGTTTCCTTGCCGTCTTTATTAAAACGGACGCTTACGTTCCTGCCGGTAGGGTTTTCTTTACCAAAAAGCTTTTCCGATAGCTCATCGGTTAATACTATCCCGTCCGGGTCAGTAAAATGCTGCTTAATACCCCATTTGACGGGAAAATTGAACATCTGATAAAAGGAATCGTCAACAAAACTTACGCTTTCCCTAAATACATTATCCCCTTGCTTGATGATTACCCCTGTATAATTTAAACGCGCGTCATTTTTAATTTGCGGAAAATCGGCCTTTAACATGGGACCCATCGGCGACGGAGAATCAACCCATAATTGCTGGTTCCCATCTTTCACAGAAACTCTTTCGATTACAAAAAGATTATTGAGCTTATGATGAAAATTATCCATGTGCATGGACCAGTCAAAAAATTGAAACACCACCATGCAGCAACCGACCGCAAGCCCAAGCCCCAGGATGTTAATTGCGGATGACAGCCGGTTCTTTGCCAGGTTGCGGAAGCCTAATTTTAAATAGTTCTTAAGCATGATACTTAAATTTAAATCCTGATTTCTAAACTCTAAATTCTAACCTGTTTGTAACTGCCAACTGCCACTGCAAACTGCCTACTCGCTTCTAAGGCTCTTCACCGGGTTTGCCAAAGCCGCCTTTATCGCCTGGAAGCTTACGGTAAACAGCGCGATGAAAATGGATACCACGCCCGCGATGGCAAACATCCACCACGTAATGGTGACTTTATAGGCAAACGCCTCCAGCCATTTGTGCATGGCCCACCAGGCTATAGGCGTGGCGATAACAAAAGATATGGTAACCAATTTAACAAATTCTGTTGATAACAAACCGACAACGCCGGCAACGCTTGCGCCCAGCACCTTGCGGATACCGATCTCTTTCTGGCGCTGCTCGGCGCTGAAGGCTGCCAGGCCAAACAACCCGAGGCACGAGATCAAAATGGCCATTATTGTAAATGAATTGATGATCTGCGACATGGTGATCTCGGCTTCATATTGCTTTTGCACCTCCTGGTCAAGGAACGCATAGTCAAACGGAACACCCGGCAGGCTCTTTTGCCATACGGTTGCCAATTTGCCCAACAGGTTTTTGTAATCGGCGCTATTTACAGAAACAGTCATGAAAGAAAAGGCATTCGGGTCGCCGTTGTAGAATAACATAAATGGTTTAACCCCGCCGTGTAATGAATTATAATTAAAATCCTTCATTACACCCACCACATCAACATAAGATTTTGGGCCGCCCAGGTACTGGCTGTACAACCTGGTTCCGGGCGCTTTTTGAGGATCGAGCCCGAGCCTTTTGCACAAGGTTTCGTTAATGAGTGTTTTTAGGGTGTCTTTAATGTGGAAGTCGCGCCCGCTGATGAGTTTGATCCCATTGGCCTTTAAAAACTTGTCGTCCGTATCTATATTCTGTGCGTCAATGGCGTTCGACTCATTTCCGCCCGACAGAAAAACCCCGTGGTCGCGCCCAATGAACTGGCTCAGGTACGCATTTGACCTGCTTACGGCCTTCACTTCTGATAATTGTTGCAGGTCGGTAGCCAATGTGGTCATTTTTTGCTGCGAATCCCCTGTATAAAAGCTCAGGATCAGTTTCTGATTCTTGTCGAATCCAAGATCCTTGTTTTTGATATAATTCAGCTGGCTGTAAATAATAATGATGCCAGTTATCAATACAATGGATAGTACAAACTGGAACACCACGAGAGAACGGCGTATGCCCGACGCTGATACATGACTGGTGAAGTTACCTTTCATTACCTTGATGGCCTCGAAAGCCGAAAGATAAAAGGCCGGGTAACTGCCCGCTACTACGCCGGTGACGATAACAATGGCGGCAAGCATCAGCCAGATGCTATAGTGATTGAGAAATGATATTTGAATTTCCGTATGCGTGATCCCATTTAAATAAGGAAGCACCAGGTATAGCAGTGGGAGCGCCAGCAGCACGCCGATCAGCGACAGCAGGAATGATTCACCCAGGAATTGCCGGATCAGATCGGCCTTGCCGGCGCCAACCACTTTACGTACACCAACCTCCTTTGCACGCTTTGAAGCCCGCGCCGTCGAAAGGTTCATGAAATTGATACAGGCTATCAATTGTATCATCACGGCTATCAGTATCAAAATATAAAGCAGCGTTGGACTTATGGTGGGGCTCAATTCCACTTCATAAGTCGGTGTGGTATGCACAGAGGTTACAGGCTGCAAATGCAAAACCTTTTTCATACCCAGTGCCTTAAGCTGTTGGGCGCCGTATTTATCTAAAAATCCCGGCAATTTCCTTTCCAGTGCGGCTGCGCTGGCGCCTGGTCGTAGCTTTATGTACGAACAAGCCAAATTATAACCGGCCCAGGCGGTGTTGTCCAGCACAAACTGGCCAAAACCACCACTGCGCATGGTGACAAAAATGTTGGCTTTGATGCTCGTTTTGCCGAGGCTTTCATCTACTACGCCATTCACCTTAAAGTCGTGCTTGCCAAAGCCATTATCTATCGAGATCGTCTTACCGATCGGGTCATCATTGCCGAATAGTTTGTCGGCTACCGGTTTCAATAATACTATCGTATAGGGTTGCGCGAGTATATCTCTTGTATTTTTGCCGTTGTCGAAGTGATAGGTAAAAACATCAAAAAAGGTTGAATCGACATATACCAGGTCCTTTTCATAAAACGATTTTTCCTTGTATTTCAGCAAATTCTTGCTGTTGCCCAGCATGCCGGTTGGTATCAGCCGGGTAAATTGTACCACCTCCGGGAAGTCGCGTTTGATGGCCGGTGCAATGGGCGGCGATGCGGTTGAGTTATTGTGCTTGTCGCCCGTAATTTCCAGTGACGACGTAACGCGGTATATATCCTTTGCGTCTTTATGGTGTTTATCATAGCTGTACTGGTCCTGTACATACAATAGGATGTAAAGACAACATAACGTACCTGTGGCAAGACCGATGATATTAATAAAGCTGAAAGTTTTGTTTTTCAGCAGGAAGCGCAGGGCGGTTTTAAGATAACTTCTGATCATGACAAAAACTTGAGTTTGACTTGGCTAAAGCCAACTCTAATAAGATGCCAAAGGTGTATCCTTTTGTTTATGAGCTATTTATGAAGATTTTAAGCGATGTAAATGTTCGCTTTCGATACAACTTGTGTACGATTATGGGTGATAAGTTGATGGAGTTTATTGGTTGACTGAGTTAAGGCGATTAATCTTTAAGAATTATTTAATTCAATCAACCGAATCCAACTTAATCAACTAATCACAATTTGCCTTCCACGATCATCAACTGTAGCTTCAATACCGCGGCGATGGTTATGGCATCGGATATTTCACCGCTGCAAACTTTGCCGTAAATTTCAGCGAAGGGTACCTTACGAACGGCAAGTTTTTCGGTATCCTCGGGCTCGGACTCAAATTGTTTCAATCCACGGGCAAGGTAAACGATAGACAGCTCATCCGACACAGAGTTCGACAGATGCATGCGCAGCACCTCGCTCCATTTGTCGGCCTTCAGGCCGGCTTCTTCCAATAATTCGCGTTTTGCAGAGTCGAGGGGATTAGTTTCCTCAAGCGGACCTCCGCCCTCAGGAATCTCCCAGCTATAGCAATCGGTTGCAAAACGGTACTGGCCCACCATGTAGGTGTTCATTTCCTCGTCAAGCGGTATGATGCCTATTGCCAGGTTCTTGAAATGTACCTTGCCGTATATCCCCGGATTGCCGGAAGGGTTTATCACCTGGTATTCCGTAAGGCTGATCCAGGGGTTATCATATATGTTTTTTTCAGAAGTAACCTGCCAGGGGTTTTCCTCAATATGCATCGGCGCTGAAAGTTCTAAATCCTGCATAAAAATAAGTATAGTATTCTGTAACTTTACTTGTACGGTGTATTCTAATTATTGTTATGCGTTACTTCCTCTGCATCATACTGCCGCCTCTGGCCGTTTTAACAACAGGCCGTATCGGCGCATTTTTACTGAGCTGCCTGCTTACGCTGTGCCTCTGGGTGCCCGGCGTTGTCCATGCTATCCTCGTCACCAATGATTATTATGAGGAAAGGCGCCACCGCCAAATGATGCGGGCTATAAAAAGAAGCAGGTAGAATCTTTTTAGGATTAAGGACTTTTAGCCAGTCGGGGAATTATCTTCGTAAGGTATTGTAATCCAGCTTATTTTTTTATATTTATGGTATGAAAAGAGCGCTAACCCTGATTATTGCATGCTTCTTTGCGATAACTATTGCCAACGCCCAGGCAGGTTGGGTGACCCACAGATGCGATAACAGGATTTCGGTAAAATTTCCTTCAGAGCCTGCGGAAAACCCTCCGGGGAGTTTTATAGCGACTAACGATACTAAAACCCTGGCCTATGTCTTAACAGTGGTTGATTTTGTGCAGGTCGCCAATATCGATTCGGTGGCTCTTGCGCCAATTAAAACGACTCCGGAATTTGCTGCTCAATTGAAGACTGGGATTTTGCAAAGCCTGCCTACGGTTGATCTGTCGGATTTTACTATCGGTACATGGAAGGGATTTACCAGCTACACAGCGACCGGCACCGACCCCGATAAGAAAAAATACGATATGTTTATGGTCATTATCGGCAACAAGCTTTATAGTTTTTCAACCATAACTGCCGAAGGTGAAAGCCTTGAGGGCCACGACCTATTTTTAAAGTCTATTACATTAAGTAATTAGCAAATAAAAATAGCGATGGGTTTTATACAGTTTTATACCCATCGCTATCCAAATATAATATTTTAAAGATTTTACAAACCGAATGCCTGCTTCACTTTATCCACGTAATCCAGTTTCTCCCAGGTAAACAGTTCTACTTCATTAGTCACCTGCCGCCCTTCAGGACTGGTAAAGGTTTTAGTTACTTTTATGCTCGGCCTGCCGAAGTGGCCGTATGCAGAGGTTTCGCTGTAAATGGGGTTGCGCAGTTTAAGGCGTGTTTCAATGGCGTAAGGCGTCATATCAAAAATACCTTCTACCTTTTTGGCTATTTCGCCATCGCTCAGTCCTACTTTGCCCGTACCATAAGTGTTCACATAAATACCCATCGGTTTTGCAACGCCGATAGCGTACGATACCTGAACCAAAATCTCGTCACAAACACCCGCTGCTACCAGGTTTTTTGCGATGTGACGCGTAGCATAGGCTGCCGAGCGGTCAACCTTTGAAGGATCTTTTCCCGAAAACGCGCCGCCGCCGTGCGCACCTTTGCCGCCGTAGGTGTCTACAATGATCTTACGTCCCGTTAAACCGGTATCGCCGTGGGGGCCACCAATCACAAACTTACCGGTCGGATTGATATGGTATTTGATATTGTCGTTAAAGAAGTCCGCATACTTCGCATATTTTGCCTTCACACGCGGTATTAGAATACCTATGATGTCATCGCTGATCTTTTTCAGCATGGCCTGCTCTTCGTCAAAGTCATCGTGTTGCGTTGAAATAACGATAGCATCAATACGTACTGGTTTGTTGTTATCATCATACTCCAGCGTTACCTGCGATTTTGCATCGGGACGAAGGTATTTGATATCCTTGTTTTCGCGGCGCAGCGCGGCAAGTTCAATTAATAAAGCATGCGCGATATCTAATGCCAATGGCATGTAATTATCGGTTTCGCTGGTAGCATAACCGAACATCATACCCTGGTCACCGGCGCCCTGCTCTTCTTTTGCAGCCCGGTCAACACCCTGGTTAATATCGGGCGATTGTTCGTGTATAGCGGAGAATACACCACATGAACTGCCGTCGAACATATACTCGCTTTTGTTGTAGCCGATGCGGTTAATCACATCGCGCGCAATTTTTTGTACATCAAGATAGGCCGTCGATTTTACTTCACCGGCCAAAACAACCTGGCCCGTGGTTACCAGCGTTTCGCAGGCCACTTTGGAGTTTGGATCGAATGCTAAAAAGTTATCAATCAGCGCATCGGATATTTGATCTGCTACTTTATCCGGATGTCCTTCGGAAACGGATTCTGACGTAAATAAGTAAGGCATAATTTTTTCTGTTACAGTTTTAATTTAATGAATGAAAGACACTTATAGGAATCGCGGGTAAAAAAGGGGACAGAGTTTTAGCACTTTTTTACGTGGTTGCAATCCAGTTCCGGCTTCATAGGCAATAATCAGGCCGGAACAATCAAATCAGTCCACTTTCGGCAGCAAAAATAAAACAATTTTTCACAAAGCCGAAAATAGGGGTTACTTTTGACGGCCAAAATTACAAATTGCTTGAAGAGTAAAGCATTATTTATTATTAATCCGATATCCGGGGGAAAGAAGAAGGACAACGTGCCGGAATTGATCGAAAAAAACCTGGATGCCACGCTTTTTGATCCAACCATTGTTTTCACCAACAGGGCCTTTCATGGCAACAAACTTGCAAAAAAGGGCGTTGGCGAATACGAATACATCATAGCCGTTGGCGGGGATGGCACCATTAATGAAATCGCTTCTTCAATCGCCGGAACTGACGCAGTGCTCGGGATTATTCCATTTGGATCGGGCAATGGGCTATCGAGGTTCCTGGGTATACCGATGGACACCGAAAAAGCGATACAAAATCTTAACGAAAAAAGGATTGCCGCTATTGATGCGGCTAAGCTGAACAGGCAATGGTTTTTTAATATGGCGGGTATGGGGTTTGATGCACATATCTCGGAAGTATTTTCACACGATAAGACCCGTGGTTTTGGGGCGTATATCCGGTCTGCTTTTCGCGAAATAACGAGATATAGGGGCGAGGACTATCAATTGGAAATAGACGGCGTGCACTATGACCGCAAAGCCTTTATGCTGAGTTTTGCCAATTCATCGCAATATGGTAACAACGCCCACGTTTCGCCTAAGGCTTCGGTGCAGGATGGCTTACTTGACGTATGTATCATTAAGCCTTTCCCGCTTTACAAGTTTATTGCGATGGGCTGGCGGATGTTTAATAAGACCGCCGACAAGTCACGATATGTTGAGATCATCAAAGGGAAGCACATACTGGTTAGAAGACAGCAGGATGGTCCGGTGCACCTGGACGGTGAACCGCAGATAATGGGACCGGATGCCGAGATAATCGTCGTGCCGCGCTCGTTGAAGATCATCACCGGCAGGGAATTTAACGGGGAAGAAGTGATCGGGACAATTGGCGACAACCATCCACATTTAGCTGTTAACAGATAAGTTCAGTATTAGAATTTATAGGTCATGTCAAAAAAATTCAAAGATTTTTCAGGAATAGTTTATTCTACAAATACCGATTACCAGTACAATGGCGATACGGGTTATGCCGCTTCGACACTGCCACCGCAGCAACAGGATCTCAGGATTTACCTCGACCGCAGGGGCGGGGGGAAAGCCGTTACGCGCATAACTGGTTTTGTCGGAAAGGAGAGTGATCTCGAGACCATTGGTAAGCAGCTGAAATCTAAATGCGGGGTGGGCGGATCGGTTAAAAATGGGGAAATTTTGATACAGGGTGACTTCCGCGACAGGGTGCTGACTTTACTTCAGGCCGATGGATTTAAGGCAAAAAAGGCCGGAGGTTAGTGTAAAAATATTTTTCGATACACTAACATAATAAATTGATTTACAAATACTTAAACATAGTGTATTTTTTACATATTGTAAAAAATATTTAAAATTTTTCTTGTTTATCGCTTCTTAAAGTCGGATTTTTGCACCAACCAATTTAACCGATTTGATGAAACTGTCATGGTTAATACTAAAGAGAAGTAAAACAGCTCATGATGGGTTCGTTACCATAAAAAGCAAATTATTCGAATGAAGAATTTTATTAATGGAATACCTGATCTGGCGTACTTGAACCTGGATCGGGCAAAGGAAGTATTTTTTCAATTGCCGACGGCACAACTGGTTGAAGCGGCTCTAAAAAGAGGTGAAGGCGTGCTTGCCGATAACGGTGCGCTTGCAATAGATACGGGCGAATTCACAGGCCGGTCGCCTAAAGACCGTTTTATTGTGGAAGACGCTATTACCCGCGACACCGTTTGGTGGGGCGACATTAATATGAAGTTCGATAGTGAAAAATTCGATGCATTATATAATAAGGTGTCGGATTACCTTTCGGAGAAAGAAATATTTGTGAGGGATGCATCGGTTTGCGCAAATGAAAAATATCATATCGATGTGCGTGTTGTTACCGAGACAGCGTACCAGAACCTGTTTGTACATCACCTGTTCCGCCGGCCCGAGCGCATTAACTCGTCGCACAAGCCGGAGTGGACGGTAATAGCGGCCCCGGGATTTTTTGCTGATCCGCTGACAGATGGCACACGGCAGCATAATTTTTCCATTATTAATTTCGGTAAGAAGATCATACTCATCGGCGGTACAGGTTATACCGGCGAGATCAAAAAGGGAATATTTTCGGTGTTGAATTTTGTATTACCATACGAAAAAAAGGTGCTTTCCATGCATTGCTCTGCCAATACCGGTGCAAAAGGTGATACGGCGATATTTTTTGGTTTGTCGGGTACGGGAAAAACCACGCTCTCGGCAGATCCGGAACGCAGCCTTATAGGTGACGACGAACACGGCTGGAGCGAATACACGGTTTTCAACTTTGAAGGTGGCTGTTATGCCAAATGCGTAGGACTGACCGCCGAAAAGGAGCCTCAGATATTTAATGCGATAAAATTCGGCGCGCTGCTGGAGAATATCAACTTCAACCCGGGCACGCGCACCGTAAATTATAGTGATATTGAAAAAACGGAAAACACCAGGGTGGCCTATCCTCTATATTTCGTTGATAATACGGTGATGCCGTCGATCGGCTCATCGCCAAAGAACATCTTTTTCCTGACGGCAGACGCCTTCGGCGTTTTGCCTCCTATTTCAAAGCTCACAACGGCACAAGCCATGTATTACTTCATTTCGGGCTATACCGCAAAGGTTGCCGGAACTGAGGCCGGTATATCCGAGCCTAAGACTACCTTCTCTCCATGTTTCGGCGAGGCATTTTTACCGCTTCATCCCGCAGCCTATGCCAACTTGCTGGGCAAAAAGCTGGACGAGCGTGGTGTTAATGTTTGGCTGGTGAATACGGGCTGGACAGGGGGGCCTTACGGCATAGGGAAGCGTATGAGGCTTAAGTACACCCGCGCGATGATCACCGCCGCTATTAATGGCGAGCTGGACAATGTGCCCTATCGCCGCCATGCGCAATTTAACCTGCAAATGCCTGTGATGTGTCTTGGTGTGCCCGAAAATATCCTCGATCCGCGCAATACCTGGGCCGACAAGGACAGCTATGACGAGACGGCTAACCACCTGGCGCGGGAATTTGCACGCAACTTTGAAAAGTATGCCGGACACTGTGACCCACAGGTGCTTAAAGCCGGCCCTGCCATTAGTATAGCAGTTTAGTTACAGTTTTTTCTGGGGTAGCGCTTGCTATTATTAAAAAATTTATTTTTCATTGTAAAAAATTGTCAGCATTACATGACAATTTTTTTGCTTTTTGGCGTTGGTATGTCGCGAGAACATGCGAAAACCAACATTTGTATTAAATAATCATAAAGAATGACATAAAAAGTTTTTTTATATCATTAAAATTCTAATTTTGTTATCCGCTTTTTACACAGCACATTAATTAACTTTTATTATAAACATAACTAAACTAAAAACTAAAGTAATGGCAACCGCACCAACAAAACCAACTACACCAGTAAAAAAAGAAAGCTCCGGAGCATCAAGCACTTTTGCATTGCTAACCATTCCGATCTGTATTATTGTTGGAATTCTAATTTTCGTATTCATCCTTGGCGACCCGAGCCACTACGCAGGCGGCGATGTGGAAAATGCACAAAAGATGGATGTTTTCGGAACAGTTCACAGGGGAGGCTACCTCGTGCCTTTGATCATGTCGTTCGTGTTAATGGTAATCGTTTTCTCTATCGAGAGGGCAATTGTTATTGGCAAAGCATCGGGGTCGGGCAGCATGGACAGCTTTGTAAGAAAGGTTACCAGCTTACTTAATGCAGGCAACATCGACGGCGCTAATGCAGAATGCGATAAGCAAAAAGGCTCCGTTGCCAACGTGATCAAAGCCGGTTTGAAAAAATACCGCGAAATGGAATCTGACGACCACCTGACCGTTGATCAGAAAACCCTGGCTATCCAGAAAGAAATTGAAGAAGCTACCGCTTTGGAAATGCCTATGCTTGAGCAAAACCTTACCATCATCGCTACATTGGTATCTATTGGTACATTGTGCGGCCTGCTGGGTACTGTGTTAGGTATGATCAAGGCCTTTGCTACCATGGCTACAGCCGGCGCTCCAAACACGTCGCAGCTTTCAACAGCTATTTCAGAAGCACTGATCAATACAGCTTTGGGTATCACTACCTCGGCAACCTCGATCATCCTGTATAACTTCTTTACATCAAAGATCGATACGCTGACTTATGCTATTGACGAAACAGGTTTCAGCATCGTACAAACGTTTGGCGCATCACACACCGCTAAGAGAGGGTAAAAAAAATACTTTAGTGCTTAATTTTTCGTTGGCCGGTATGGCCGGCGCAGAATTCAAAAAAACATAAAACACTATTTATTTTTTAAAATTATTCAACTATGGCGAGGATAAAAGTTCCGAGAAAAAGTACAGCATTGGATATGACCGCTATGTGCGACGTAGCCTTCCTTCTGCTTACCTTTTTCATTTTAACAGCGAAACTCCGGACGGAGGACCCGTTGCATATCGATACGCCTTTCTCATCTGTTCCGCAGGTAGTGCCCGATGAAAACGTAGCTACAATAAGCGTTGGCAAGGGTAAAATATTCTTTGGGATAGAAGGCACAGATATACGCAAGGCCCTGCTGGAAGAAATGGGTAAGCAATATAACTCGCACTTTACTCCCGAAGAGGAGCAGCGATTTAGTTTGATACCAACATTCGGCGTGCCGATGAGCCAGTTGCACCAGTTCATTGCACTGGATGAAAACCAGAGGAAGGATTTCAACCAATCCGGCATACAAACCGACACTAGCGCAAACAACGAGTTATCGAGCTGGATATACCAGGCCCGTTTGGTGACGAAGAACCTGAAGAACCAGGAACTGCGGATTGCGATCAAAGGCGATGCCAGGGATATGTACCCAGAGTACAAAAGAGTGGTGGATGTATTACAACGTCAGGGTGAGAACAAATTTGTTTTAATAACTCAATTAAAAAGTAAATAAACTATGGCAGAATTAGATACCTCCGGGGGCGGTAAGCACAAAGGCGGGAAGATACGCAGCAAAAAAGCTTCGACCCGTATTGACCTTACAGCGATGGTTGACCTTGCTTTTTTGCTGATCACATTCTTTATCATGACCACAACTTTGGCAAAGCCTAAGGCTATGGACATGTTTATGCCGGATAAATCAAAGAAAGATGTGCAATTGCCTGTTCCGGAAACAAGGACAATGACGGTTTGGCTGGGAGCTAACGACAAAATAGAATGGTTTATAGGGGCACCTGGAAAAACACCTCCGACAGTTAGCAACTTCGGTAAAGACGGTATCCGTAAAGACCTTGTCGAACAAAATCAGAAGATAAAGGCTACGCACACTGGTCCGGATAATGACATGATCGTACTGGTGAAACCGAGCGACCATTCGACTTACAAGAATTTTGTAAACATGATGGATGAGCTCAGTATTGCTGGTATCAATAGGTACGGCGTGGTAGATATTACCCCCGCTGAAGTAGCCCAATTGAAGAAAGACGGCAACTATTAGTGTGCAGTACTAAGAAACAACAATTAACGTTTAAAATTAAAGCTTTTAGAAATGTTAGGACAGAAATTAGATATCTTAAAGCAGGAATGGATAGATGTAGTCTTCACCGACAGGAATAAAGCCTACGGCGCCTACGAGTTACGCAAAAGGAATGGCTTCAATACCACCAAAGCGCTGATCATAGGTATAACAGCATTTGTTTTTGCGATATCGTTGCCGACCATCATCAATATCATTGCGGGCTTTATACCCAAAAAGGAGGACAAGGTGAAAATAGTTCCCGTTGTCCTTCAGCCGCCGCCACCTCTCAATAAACAGAAACCGCCGCCGCCGCCGCCTGAGCCGCCGAAACCAAAGATCGATCAGGTGAAGTTCCCTCCTCCGGTGGTAAAACCGGATAATGAAGTTAAGGAACAACCGCCAACGGTAAAAGAATTGGAGGTAGCCGACCCTGGCCAGACAAACCAGAAGGGCGACCCTAACGCCGATATTGTGATCAATACGCCCGTGGGTAATGGTGATGAAAAGGCAGTAACCGAGGACGAAAATAAAATCTTCACAGCGGTTGAACAGGAACCAACACCGGCCGGAGGTATTGGAAAGTTTTACGAATATTTGGCAAAAAACATCCGATACCCGGCTGTCGCGAAAGAAAATAATGTTCAGGGTAAAGTTTTTCTAACATTCGTTGTTGAGAGAGATGGTTCCATAACGGATGTTAAAGTATTGCGCGGGTTGGGGAACGGTTGCGATGAGGAAGCTATGCGTGTGCTTAGAGCAGCGCCTAAATGGAAGCCAGGTATACAAAACGGCCGTCCGGTTCGGGTGCAGTACCAGGTTCCTATCAGTTTCGCACTACAACAGGACGATCAATAGGTTCAATGAACTATAAACTTAATTCCAGACAAAAATCGCCCCAAAGGCGGTTTTTGTTTATTTTGGGCTTAGTTACCTTCCTTGCATGCTTTACCCTTGGCCTTATGGTTATGTTTTGGGGGAAGCTTATAGACAGGCTTGCTATGCCGACCAACTACAGACTGATATTAGGCGGTTTGCTTTTAGTATACAGTATAATAAGGTTTTTACGTTTCTTTAGAAAAAGGCCCGATGAAGAGTAGCATGATCATTGTAATATTGGGAGTGGCTGTTTTAGCTGCTCTCGCAGCCTGTAATACTAAACAGGAGGCAAAGAATTATAATGATACCTATAATTCAGGCACATTGCAATTCGTATCTGACGAGTCTTTTTCGCCCATAGTAGACCAGGAAGTATATATTTTTAAGCACGATAATCCCGAAGCAAACCCCCAGGTTGTCTATCGTTCTGAAGGTAATGCCGTAGCTATGCTGCTGGCTGACAGCGTACGATTTGCATTTTTATCCCGTAACCTGACGCCGGCAGAAATGAGTGTTTTAGCTCAGCGCAACCTGCCCGCTACCGTGAATAAATTTGCCGAGGATGCTGTAGTGATTATTGTGAATCAAACTTCGGCGGATACAGGAATTACTGTTGGCGAGATAAAAAAAATGCTTTTGGGACAGGCTAAAACCGACAAAAGTATCGTTTTTGATAATCCCAATTCCAGTTTAGTAAGGTACCTGAAGGAACTGGCAGGTGTAAAAAATTTTCCGCGGAAAAATGTTTATGCTTTAAAAACCAGTAAAGACGTGATCAGGTATGTTAGTGAGCACCCCGAAGCTATCGGGATCACTGGTTTTAGCTGGCTTGAGGACCCTGATAAAGATTATGCCGACGCGGCTGGAAAGGTAAAGATACTTGCTGTGCGCGATGAAAACAGTAAAACAGCGCCTGGCCAGTATTTCAGGCCGTCGCAATCAACGCTGGCTTTAAAACAATATCCGTTACAAAGAAGTTTATACATGGTAAACTGCACGGGTAGAAAGGGACTTGGCACGGGTCTTGAACTGTTTATAGCAGGAGACAAGGGGCAGCGTATTATACTCAGATCGGGACTTTTACCCGTTCAGATTCCCGAAAGAAACATAGAAATACACCACAGTAAATTATAACAAGGAAACATTTATACTAATTCAGCAAGCACATAAGAGAATTTAACACGTAACCAAGCATAAAATGAAAATTATCAATAAAGCGTTCGCAGCCGGTATCGGGCTTATATGTATAGGCTCCTCCGTTTTTGCACAAAGCCTTACCGACGCGAAGAAGGCCATTGACGCGGAGCAGTTTCAGAAAGCTAAATCGATGCTTAAGAACCTGGTGACGACGCAATCCACCAAGGCGGAAAATTATTTTTACCTGGGTTGGGTTTACATCAAACAGGATTACCCTGATTCTGCAAAAACGCAGTTTCAGAAAGGTTTGAGCGTTGATCCTAAATCTGCCCTGAATTATGTAGGATTGGGCGTGGTTGCGCACCTGGACAAGGATGCCGCGGGCACAACTTCTAATTTTAACCAGGCCGAAGCTTTGGCAGAAAAGGACAGCAAACCCTACGTTTACATGGGGAAGGGGTATTTGTTGCCGGTCGGCGGGGCGGCTAATCCGACACCGGCTGATGCGCAGGCGGCTCTTGCTATATTGAATAAAGGTAATATTGCCAGCGCGCCCAAAGCGAAAAAGCATGAGACTTCGTCTTCGACAGACCCTGATTTGTATATGACCATGGGCGAGGCGGATCGCATTTTACTGAAAAGTAACGACGCTTACACGAACTTTTCTACAGCGCAAACGCTTGATCCAAGATCGCCGGCAGTTTATGTTGCTTTGGGGGTATTGTGGAAATTTGCCGATAATTTTGAAGATGCGGAAAAGCAATTTCAGCAAGCGCTAAATCTCGATCCGAATTATGGTCCCGCTTATCGCGAATGGGCCGAAACGGATTACCGCTGGGCCACATCCGTTCCTAAGGACGCGGATAAAAAGATCAAAGAAGCAGTACAGAAATACCAGAAATATTTGAGCCTGACCGATACTTCGCCTGAATCGGAAATGCGTTATGCCGACTTCCTCATCAATGCCGGCGATTACAAGGCCCTACAGCAAGTGGCCACGGAACTTTCAAAATCAGCTGGCTCGAATTTAAGGGCATATCGTTATATAATGTATTCGGGCGTCGAAAATAAAGACTTTCCTGCAGCGGTGGCGGCCGGTAATACCTGGATATCTAAAGCCGATCCGAAACGCGTTATCCCGCTGGATTACATTTACCTGGGCCGCGCTCAACTGGGAATGAACGACTCTACCGGTGTTGCCACTATGAAAAAAGCTTTGAGCCTGGATTCGACAAGGACGCAGGTTTATGGTGAAATTGCTAATTTCTATTATGCACAGAAGAAATATGCAGAAGCCGGCGATGCTTTCGCGATTTATATTAGCAAGGGCGGCCGCAAAGTGACTTTGAATGACTACTATAGGGAGGCCTATAGCTATTACGTGTCTGCAAATAAGATGAGCAAGCCGGACACAGTTATGCTGAATAAAGCGGACTCTGCATTAAGCTATGTACAGCATAAAATGACCAATCCTCCTGCGGCGATCATCATACTCAGGGCTCACGTAAATGATGCAAAAGACCTTGATCGTAACAACATTAAAGGCTTAGCCAAACCATTTTACGAGCAGTATATCGCAATGATGACCGACCCTACCGCGTTTAGTGCCGAAGAAAAAGGTTATATGGTAGAAGCCTATGATTATCTTGGAAATTACTATTTGTACAAGGAGAAAGACACAGCTAAAGCAACTGACTATTTTACGAAAGCTCACGGTCTTGACCCTACCGACAAAATATCTTCCGACTTTTTTAAGAAAAAGCCGGGTGTTAAGAGCAGATAACATTTTAAAATAAAAAAGCCCCGTATCGGGGCTTTTTTATTGCGTATACCTTAGTATATTTGCCGCATGGAAGTATTGAGTTCGTCCAAGGATTTTTTGCCTATCATCTTCCAGATGATAGTTGCCGTGGGGTTTGTTGTAACAACAATGTTTTTTACCCACAAACTGGGACCTAAACGTGTAACCAGTGATAAACTGACGCCATTTGAATCCGGCATCGAGGTTATCGGTAACGCCCGCACGCCGATGTCTATCAAATATTTCCTGGTGGCGATACTATTTGTGCTGTTTGACGTGGAAGTGATCTTTATGTATCCCTGGGCGGTGAATTTCAAAGCGCTCGGGCAGGAAGGCATGATAGAAATGTTCATTTTCATGGGCACCTTATTGCTCGGTTTTATTTACGTTATCAAAAAAGGAGCATTGGACTGGGATTGAGTTAGTGAATAATCAATGGTGAATAAAAATTGACTATTCACCATTCACTATTGACTACTTAGAACGATTCTAAATAAGTACCCGCCGCGCTGGTGTATTTTTTACATAGTTATTTGTTGTAAATTTGCTACCGTTTTAAGGCTTTGCCTTAGAGCGTCATTCTATTTATATAGATCATGAGTGATATTAAAATGGTGGATGCCCCGCCGGGCGTAGAAGGTTCAGGATTTTTTGCTACATCGGTTGATAAAGTAATAGGTTTAGCACGCTCTTATTCCCTGTGGCCGCTCCCCTTCGCTACTTCATGCTGCGGTATTGAATTTATGGCTACTATGTCGCCTCATTATGATTTGGCAAGGTTTGGCGCCGAGCGTTTGAGTTTCTCGCCCCGCCAGGCTGACCTGCTGATGGTAATGGGCACGATCTCTAAAAAAATGGGCCCCGTATTAAGGCAAGTATATATCCAGATGGCCGAACCGCGCTGGGTGTTGTCTATGGGTGCCTGTGCCTCGAGCGGTGGAATATTCGATACGTACTCGGTGCTTCAGGGCATCGACGAAATTATACCGGTGGATGTTTATATACCAGGCTGCCCGCCGAGACCCGAAGCCGTTATAGATGGCTTTATCCAGATACAAAAACTGGTGCAAACCGAGTCGCTGAGAAGGAGGGATACGCCCGAATATCAGAAACTATTAGCTTCATACGGAATTCAGTAATGGGTAAGATAAGCAACGAAGAGCTGCTCAACAGCATCAAAGCGAAATTTGAAAGCGACGTAACCGAGGTTTCCGAGCCGTACGGATTGCTGACCTTTGAAACCAGCCGGGAGAAGATCATCGACCTGCTGACATTCCTGAAGAATGACGCTACGCTGCAGTTCATTTACCTTACAGACATCACGGCCATTCACTATCCTGAACAAGAGAAGCAAATTGGCGTAATTTATCATGTGCATAGCCTGGTGAATAATGTACGGGTGCGGATCAAGGTATTTATGGAAGACAGCAACCTGCATATCCCGACTGCCACCACATTGTGGGAGGGTGCCAACTGGATGGAGCGCGAAACTTATGATTTCTTCGGCGTTTTGTTCGATGGTCACCCCGATCTGCGCAGGATATTGAATGTAGACGATATGACGGTTTTCCCGATGCGGAAAGAATACCCGCTTGAGGACCCGAACCGTGTTGATAAAAAGGATTACTTTTTTGGAAGATAATAAAAATGAAGAACCACCTGCTGCTTGATGATAACGATCCGCAAAGTGAGCTTTCAACACTCAACTTAGGGCCTACCCACCCCGCAACGCACGGCGTGTTCCAGAATGTGCTGCAGCTCGATGGGGAACGTATCGTGAGCGGTGTTTCTACGATAGGCTATATACACCGCGCGTTTGAAAAAATTGCCGAACACAGGCCCTTTTACCAGATCACACCGTTGACAGACCGCATGAATTACTGTTCGTCGCCGATCAACAATATGGGCTGGCATATGACGGTAGAAAAGCTTTTGGGTATCCAAACACCCAAAAGGGTCGATTATATGCGTATCATCATTATGGAATTGGCGCGTATATCCGATCACCTGATCTGCAACAGCGTAGTGGGTGTTGATACGGGCGCTACCGCGGGTTTCTTTTATGTAATGGAGTACCGCGAGGCTATTTACGAGATATATGAGGAAATATGCGGCTCGCGCCTGACGACAAACATCGGTCGTATCGGCGGATTTGAGCGTAATTTCAATGCCATAGCATTCGCCAAGATCAAGAAATTTTTAAAAGAATACCCCGCTGTATTAAGGGAATTTGAAGCATTGCTTACCCGCAACCGCATATTTATCGATCGTACGAAAGATGTTGCTGCCGTTTCGGCCGAAACGGCGCTCAATTATAGCTGGAGCGGCCCGTTGCTGCGTGCGGCAGGTGTTGACTATGACGTACGTGCGATGGAACCTTATTGCTCTTACGAGGATTTTGATTTCGAAGTACCTGTAGGCACTAATGGCGATGTTTACAACCGTTTCCTGGTGCGCAATGCCGAAATGTGGCAGAGCCTCCGCCTGATAGAACAGGCCATGGAGAAACTGGAAAAAGAGCCATCGGATATTTTCCACGCTGATGTTCCTGAATTTTACCTGCCTCCGAAAGAGGAGGTTTACAATAATATGGAAGCGCTGATCTATCACTTTAAAATAGTGATGGGCGAAATAGAAACTCCGAAAGGGGAAGTTTATCATGCGGTTGAAGGTGGTAATGGAGAGTTAGGGTTTTACCTCGTGAATGATGGCGGCCGTTCGCCGTATCGTTTGCATTTCCGCAGGCCGTGCTTCGTCAATTACCAGATGTATGCGCCTATGAGTCGCGGCATGCTGCTTTCAGATGCGATAATTAACATGAGTAGTTTAAATGTAATAGCCGGCGAATTAGATGCTTAAAGTAGAAGAAACAAGCGCCCCGGTTGAGTTTTCACCGGCTTTGGTTAAGCAATTTGATGAAATTGTAAGCCGCTATCCCAAAGGGAAACAGAAGTCGGGCTTGCTGCCTATTTTGCATTTGGTACAGGCGGAATATGGCTGGGTAAGCACCCCCGCGATGGATAAGGTCGCTGAATACCTTGGCCTGGAAGATATTGAAGTGTATGAAGTGGCCACTTTTTACAGCATGTACTTTATGCGCCCGCAGGGCAAATATATGCTGGAAGTATGCCGTACAGGTCCTTGCTGTTTGGTCGGGGCGGAAAGGATAATGGACCATTTAGAAGAGAAATTAGGCGTGAAAGAAGGCGAAGTAACTCCTGACGGCTTGTTTAGCTGGCGCGGTGTGGAATGCCTTGCTGCATGCGGCTACGGACCGGTATTGCAGATAGGCCCTGAATATACTTTTTATGAAAATTTAACCAATGAATCGGTCGATAAGCTGATCGATGAGTTGAAGAAGAAAGCGAATAACTGATGAATATTACCAGGTCCAGGGTGATAATCGGGGATATTTTTATCCTGATCGTTTTGGCAGCAATGTATTCTGCTACCAGGGGGTTCACCGAGAATGTGCTGGCGGTAGGCTTGGTTTTATTGATATTGATAGCAAGGAGCGTTTTTTACCATGTAAGTTGGTTTAAAACGACCGGTAAAATATACTGACATGACCAGGTCAAACCTGATATTGGCAGATACATTGTTTGTGGCCGTAGTGATCACGGTGTACAACAGCAATGATCTGAAAAAATATCCGGTGATACTGGGGCCTTTAATGATCATAGCTTTTGCTGCTTGTGTCATAAGGCATGTTCATTATTATCATATGTATAAAAGAATTTTTTAATAGGAATGGGACGGAAACTACTGTTAACCAACATCAACGTACCCGGCATCAATACTTTTGATGTTTACCGAAAAAACGGCGGCTATTCTTCTGTAGAAAAGGCGCTGAAGAAGTTAACGCCTGATGAGATTGTTGAGGAGGTAAAAAAATCAGGTTTGCGCGGACGCGGCGGGGCGGGTTTCCCAACCGGCATGAAATGGAGCTTCCTCGCCAAACCCGAAGGTGTGGCGCGCTACTTAGTTTGCAATGCTGACGAATCAGAACCCGGGACATTCAAGGACCGCTATTTAATGACTTATCTTCCCCATCTTTTGATCGAGGGAATGATCGTTTCCAGTTTTGCACTGGGCGCCAAAACGTCTTACATCTATGTCCGCGGCGAAATGATGCCGCAGATACGCATCCTGGAAAAAGCCATTGCTGAAGCCAAAAATGCGGGTTTCCTGGGCAAGAATATTTTAGGCACGGGTTACGATCTTGAGCTTTACGTTCAGCCAGGCGCAGGCGCTTATATCTGCGGCGAAGAAACCGCTTTGCTGGAATCACTCGAAGGCAAACGTGGCAATCCGCGTATCAAACCTCCGTTCCCGGCCATCGCCGGCTTATATGGCTGCCCAACAGTGGTAAACAACGTGGAATCGATTGCGGCAGTTGTGCCGATCATCAATGATGGCGGCGAAGAATACGCTAAAATAGGTGTTGGCCGCAGTACGGGAACCAAGCTGATATCAGCGGGCGGTAATGTCAAGAAGCCCGGCGTATATGAGATCGAATTGGGTGTATCCTGCGAAGAGTTTTTATACTCAGACGAATATTGTGGCGGCATAGCCAATGGCAAACGCCTGAAGGCCGTTGTTGCCGGTGGTTCGTCTGTACCGATCGTTCCGGCCAACCTGTTTTTGAAAACGATTAACAACGATGCCCGCCTGATGACCTATGAATCGCTGGCAGATGGCGGGTTTGTGAGCGGAACAATGATGGGTTCGGGCGGATTTATTGCGTTTGATGAGGATCAGTGTATTGTGCGAAATACCTGGAACTTCGCGCGTTTTTATCGCCATGAAAGCTGCGGGCAATGTTCGCCTTGCCGCGAAGGAACAGGATGGATGGAAAAGGTGCTATACCGTTTAGAATGCGGTCACGGTAAAATGAGCGACATGGATCTTTTGGTAGATGTCGCAAAAAAAATAGAAGGAAATACGATTTGTCCGCTGGGTGACGCAGCGGCATGGCCGGTGGCCAGTGCCATACGCCATTTCAGGGACGAATTTGAATGGCATGTTACGCATGCTTCCGAAGCAGTTACGAGAAATTACGGACTGGCGCATTATGCTGATCCGTTGCCGAAGAAGGAAGAAGTAGCGAGCTAGAATATAAATTGTTAAACAGACAATGAAAGTAACAATAGACGGGATCAGCATAGACGTGGAGCCGGGAACAAGCATCCTGAACGCTGCGAGGCAGATAGGCGGCGACATTGTTCCGCCGGCAATGTGCTATTACTCCAAGCTTGAAGGAAGCGGCGGTAAATGTCGTACCTGTTTGGTAAAGGTAAGTAAGGGATCTGAAAAGGATCCCCGCCCTATGCCCAAACTGGTAGCTTCATGCCGCACGACGGTGATGGATGGCATGGAAGTGCAGAACATCACTTCGCCTGAAGTTATCGAAGCACGCAAAGGTATAGTGGAGATGTTATTGATCAATCACCCATTGGATTGCCCTATTTGTGACCAGGCCGGTGAATGTGATCTGCAAAATCTGAGCTATGACCACGGTGTGGCTAAAACACGTTATGAGTTTGACCGGCGCACCTTCCATAAGATCGATATCGGCGATAAGATACAGCTGCATATGACCCGTTGTATCCTTTGCTATCGCTGCGTTTTTGTTGCCGACCAGATAACAGATCATCGTATTCACGGTATTTTGAATAGGGGTGACCATTCTGAAATATCGACCTACATTAAGGCTGCTGTTGACAATGATTTCTCAGGAAATGTGATCGACGTATGCCCGGTGGGCGCGTTGACCGATAAGACTTTCCGCTTCAAAAATCGTGTTTGGTTCACCAAGCCGGTAGAGGCGCACCGTGATTGTGATCATGAAAAATGCAGCGGCAAAGTTACTTTGTGGTATAAGGGCGACGATGTATTACGCGTTACCGCCCGTAAGGATGTTTACGGCGAGGTGGAAAGTTTCATTTGCAATACCTGCCGCTTCGACAAAAAGAAAACGAGCGATTGGGTGATAGAAGGTCCGCGCAAGATTGCCAACTGGTCGGTGCAAAATTCTAATCATTATGAAATGCTGCACCCGCTGCCGGTGGTAAAATCCAACCCGCAATTGCAGGAGGCTAATAAAGAACAGTTTGAAAGGGAGACACGCTTATAATGGGAACCGCTGATATACTAATAAAATTTGCGCTGATCATTATTATATTTCTGATCAGTTTGGTAGTTGCCATGTACTCCACCTATGCGGAACGTAAAGTTGCTGCATTTTTCCAGGACCGGATAGGCCCTAACCGTGCCGGCCCCTTTGGGATACTTCAGCCTTTGGCGGACGGTGCCAAAATGTTCATGAAGGAAGAGATCATACCGGCAAGTTCAAATAAATTCCTGTTCATTGTCGGCCCTTCACTTGCGATAATGACGGCTTGTATAGGCTCTGCCGTTATTCCCTGGGGCGAAACGCTGACTATAGGCAGCTACAGGATCCCGTTGCAGGTAACCGACATCAATGTTGGTGTTCTATATATTTTCGGCGTAGTGTCACTGGGTGTATATGGCGTGATGATAGGCGGTTGGGCATCAAATAACAAATATTCATTGCTTGGCGCTATCCGTGCCGCATCGCAAAATATCAGCTATGAAATCGCGATGGGCCTTTCCATTATAGCGCTGTTAATGACCACGGGAACTTTGAGCCTGAAAGAAATAGCCGCGCAACAGCACGGCTGGCATTGGAATATTGTTTCTCAGCCGCTGGGCTTCCTGATATTCATCGTATGCGCCTTTGCTGAAACTAACCGCGCACCTTTTGACCTGCCCGAATGCGAAACTGAACTGGTTGGTGGATACCATACTGAATACTCGTCCATGAAACTGGGTTTTTACCTGTTTGCGGAATATATCAACATGTTCATATCGGGTGCTGTAATGGCCACGCTTTACTTTGGCGGATACAATTTTCCTTATATGCATCACCTGGGCTTATCGGAAAATTGGGTTACGATATTGGGCGTTGTTGCGTTGTTTGCCAAAATATTTTTCTTCATTTTCTTTTTCATGTGGGTGCGCTGGACACTTCCCCGTTTCCGGTATGACCAGTTGATGGACCTGGGATGGAAAACATTGATACCTTTGGCAATAGCCAACATTGTGATAACAGGACTTTGGATGACGTTTATTAAATAATCGGAGGCAAGAGAGCAAATGGAACCATTAACCAGTAAACGTAAGCAGGTAGAATCAAAGCCGCTCAATTTGGCTGAGCGCATATATCTTCCTGCAATTATAAGAGGGCTTTCAATTACAATGAAGCACTTTTTCAGGAAGAAAGTTACTATACAATACCCTGAACAAAAACGCGAGTTTTCTGAAAACTTCCGTGGCATGCACTCACTGAAACGTGACGAGCAAGGCCGTGAGCGCTGCACAGCTTGTGGGTTGTGCGCCTTATCGTGCCCGGCTGAAGCGATCACGATGATATCGGCTGAGCGTCAGCCCGGTGAAGAAAACTTATATCGCGAGGAAAAATACGCGGCCGTTTACGAGATCAATATGCTGCGCTGCATCTTTTGCGGGTTGTGCGAGGAAGCTTGCCCGAAAGAGGCGATCTATCTTGACGGTGATATTGTGCCGGCCGATTATATGCGGAAGGATTTTATTTATGGTAAGGATAAATTAGTGGAGGCCCCCTTAAATCAATAAAAGAAGTTTATAACTTTGCCTCGCTTTTTGGGGCAGGGTTACTGTAAATATCAAAATGAGTATATTTTATTTTATCGCATTTTTGTCCATACTGTTCTCGGTACTGGTAATATCTGCAAAAAACCCCGTACACAGTATTCTTTACCTCATACTCACCTTCTTCACCTTTACCATTCAGTACATTTTGCTGAACGCGCAGTTCCTGGCTATAGTGAATTTCATCGTTTATATGGGCGCCATATTGGTGCTGTTTTTGTATACGCTGATGCTCATCAACCTCAATAAGGACTCGGAGCCGGCAAAGTCCAGCATGCTGAAAATAGCAGCCGTGCTTGGAGGAGGATGCCTGATGGTGGTGATCATCGCTTCGCTAAAAGCGCTGGGTGTTTCGCAGCCGGTAGTGTTAAAGAATCCGGACCTTGGACTTGTTAAGAACCTGGGTAAAGTATTGTTCAACGAATTTTTATTGCCATTTGAAGTATCATCGCTGTTGTTGCTGTCGGCAATGGTAGGCGCGGTATTGCTGGCAACGAAAGATAAAAAAACCACTGTGTGATGAATAGTTTTTTTGACACCGTAAAATCAGTACCGCTAAATCACTACATCATTTTGAGCGCCATCATTTTTTCGATAGGCGTAATGGGTGTATTGATCCGCCGAAATGCGATCATCATTTTTATGTCCGTTGAATTGATGCTGAACGCGGTAAACCTGTTACTAACAGCGTTTTCGGTTTACCACGGTGACCCGAACGGGCAGGTTTTTGTGTTTTTCATTATGGCGTTGGCCGCAGCCGAAGTTGCGGTAGGCCTGGCCATTATTGTGATGATCTACCGGAACACCAATTCGGTGGATATTAATGTGCTGAACCGGTTGAAGTGGTAGCCCCCAACCCCTAAAGGGGAGGTGGTGTGAGTTTAAATATTTAGAAACAATTAATACAAGTCTCCCTTTTAGGGGAGATTTAGAGGGGCTTATGGATAATTACATCTGGCTTATTCCGATATTACCTTTAGCTGGTTTCCTGATCAACGGGCTTGGCCGTAATATTTTACCAAAAAGTGTGATAAGCATCGTGGGGTGCCTGGTAGTGCTGGCCTCTTTTGGATTGAGCATCGGGGCATTTGCCCAGGTAGGTTCAGGTAAACAAATTGAAGCCAACCTGTTCAACTGGTTCAATGCGGGGACGCTGAATGTTTCATTCTCATTTTTGGTCGACAGGTTAAGCGTACTGATGATGCTGATCATTACGGGCGTAGGCTTTCTTATCCATTTATATTCGGTAGGCTACATGAGCCATGATGAAGGCTATGGAAAATTCTTTTCCTATCTCAACTTGTTTATCTTCTTCATGCTGCTGCTGGTAATGGGGTCTAACTATCTCGTTATGTTTATTGGCTGGGAAGGTGTCGGTTTATGTTCGTACCTGCTGATCGGCTTTTGGTACACCAATCCTGATTACGCTGACGCCGCAAAAAAGGCATTTGTAATGAACCGCATAGGCGACCTGGGTTTCATTATCGGTATATTTCTTATTCTTTATTATTTCGGCAGTACAGCTTACGCCGATATTTTTCCAAAAGCTACACAGATGAATGGCTTTAATGTGCCATTTACGTTAATAACATTATTGCTATTTGTCGGTGCCGTTGGTAAGTCGGCACAGTTGCCGTTGTTCACCTGGCTACCCGACGCAATGGCCGGCCCGACACCTGTTTCGGCCCTGATACACGCCGCGACGATGGTTACCGCCGGTGTTTACATGGTAGTCCGCTCGAACATCTTATTCAGCCTGGCGCCTTTAACAATGGAGATCATTGCAGTTGTCGGTTTGGCTACCGCGACGTTTGCAGCGTTGATCGCCTTATCGCAAACGGATATTAAAAAGGTACTGGCTTATTCTACCGTATCGCAGTTAGGTTATATGTTTTTGGGTTTAGGCGTAGGTGCTTATACCGGGGCATTTTTCCACGTGCTGACGCATGCTTTCTTTAAGGCATTACTATTCCTGGGCGCTGGTTCCGTGATCCACGCCATGAGCAATGAGCAGGATATGCGCAAAATGGGCGGGTTAAAAGGCAAATTGAAAATTACCTTCATCACGATGCTTATCGGTACCGTCGCTATTTCGGGTATACCGCCGTTTTCAGGGTTCTTTTCGAAAGATGAGATATTAGCGCACGTGTTTGTCCATAACAAGGGGATGTACGTGATCGGCGTGATCACAGCCATGTTCACCTCGTTCTATATGTTCCGCCTGTTATACCTTACGTTTTATGGTAAGTTCAGGGGCACAGCAGAGCAGGAGCATCACCTGCATGAATCACCCCGGACCATGACCATTCCGCTGATCGTATTGGCAGTACTTTCTATAGTTGGCGGCTTCATCGGGATCCCTGAAGTATTAGGGGGCCATCATTGGTTGTCGCAATGGCTATCGCCGGTTTTGGCTGATTCAGCTAAGCAATTACATCCATCAGAACTAAGTTCTTCGACAGAGATCACCTTGATGTGTGCTTCGGTTGCGGGTGCGGTGCTGGCGTTGATATACGCTTATGTGAAATACGTAAAAAATGCCCATGTGCCGGCGGCCGATACCGAAGAGCGTCCGGGCCTGGTGAATCTTTCGTATCATAAATTTTATATCGATGAGATATATGACTTCCTGATCCGCAAGCCGCTGGATGGTTTATCAGTATTTCTTTATAAGGTTGTTGATTTGCTTGCAATAGATGGCCTGGTCAATGGATTGGGAAAAATAACCATACGGTCAAGCAAGGGGGTTAGGCTTTTGCAGACAGGTAACGTTGGGTATTACATTTTTATGATGGTGATTGGTATCATAGCAATTTTAGTATACAGTTTTGTTAAAATATAACAATAAGCGCACAGATAAAAGATGACAGTTAGTATCCTGATTTTTTTACCGGTTATAGCAGCACTTGTTGTTCTGTTTGTTAAAGGCAACGCAGCTAAATATGCGGCTTTTTTATTCGCCCTCGCCAACCTGGTTATCACCGGTATTTTCGTGAGCCGCTTTGTACCCAATGCCGCTACGCAGTTTTCTGTTACGGTACCATGGATACCTAAAGCCGGTATTTATTTTAATGCCGGCATTGACGGCATCAGCATGATCATGGTGATATTAACCACTTTGTTGGTGCCGCTGATCATTCTCACCACGTTCAAGCATCAATACAAAAATGCGCCTGTATTTTACGCGTTGATATTGTTTATGCAGGCGGGCCTGCTTACGGTATTTACCGCGTTGGACGGGTTCCTGTTTTATGTGGGATGGGAGGTGGCGCTGATACCGATCTACTTCATCTGCGCATTATGGGGTGGCGAAAATCGTATCAAAGTCAATATCAAGTTTTTCATTTATACGTTTGCGGGTTCGCTGTTCATGTTGCTGGCCATCATCTACCTGCGCATGCAAAACCCTACCGGGCTTTATGATCTGCACCAGTTTTATGAGAATAAACTTGACGGGACCCACCAAAGCTGGATATTCTGGGCATTCTTCCTGGCGTTTGCTGTTAAGATGCCGATATTCCCGTTCCACACCTGGCAGCCGGATACCTATACCGAGGCGCCGTCCGCGGGTACGATGATGCTATCGGGTATTATGCTTAAGATGGGTATCTACGGTGTTATCCGCTGGCTTATACCGATTGCGCCACTTGGCGTTCAGCGGTGGGGCTTTGTTGCCTTGTTCCTATCGGTGATAGGTATTGTGTATGCGTCTATCATCGCATTTAAACAAAAGGACGGCAAGCGCCTGGTGGCCTATTCTTCTATAGCGCACGTTGGATTGATATCTGCAGCACTATTTACTTTTGTCCGCCCCGACGGCACTTTTATCTGGACGGCGCAGGCCATACAAGGCGCGATGATCCAGATGCTCAATCACGGTATTAACGTGGTTGGATTGTTTTTTATATGGGATATTATCAGCACCCGGATGAACACCCGTGATATTGACCAGTTAGGTGGTATAGCTAAGGTAGCGCCAAAATTTGCCATCGCGTTCCTCATCATCACATTGGGTACCGTGGCTTTGCCGCTAACGAATGGGTTTATCGGCGAGTTCCTGTTATTGAACGGCGTATTCCAGTATAATATATGGATAGCGGCGCTGGCGGGTTTAACCATGATATTCGGCGCTGTGTATATGTTGAGAATGTATAAACAAGTGATGCAGGGAGAGACAAACGCCCTGACGGCTACGTTTACGGATATCAGCGGATCTGAAAAGGTGGTGCTGGCAGTAATATGTATCCTGATAATTGCCATAGGAATATACCCGCAGCCCATTCTGCATTTGTCGGATGCTGCGGTAAGTAATTTAGTTAATTCAATACATGCAAAAGTTCCAGTGAAGTAATTTAAAAAAATCTAAAATCTAAACGCTAAATTCTAAATGATCAAGTGACAGATCCGGAAAATAAAGAGGGTAAGAAATACGATCTGGAGGACAGGACATACTATTTTGCTGAAAATTGCAAAGATTTTTTAAAAAGAATAGATAAATCGATACATAACATAGAATAGTATAAGCAGCTTATCAGATCATCGGGGTCCGTGGCTGCAAACCTGATAGAGGCGAATGAAAGTTTTAGTCGAACTGATTTCTCGCATAGAATAAAGATTTGCAGAAAAGAGTCGAAAGAAAGCCGGTTGTGGTTGAAACTTGTGGATATAAAGGAACAAATGGAGGCAGATAGAGCCTCATTAATACAAGAAGCTACCGAATTGATGAAAATTTTCGGGGCTATTCTTGAGAAAATGAAAAGTAATTAATGCTTTAGGATTTAGATTTTAGAGCTTATAAATTTAAAGATGAATACCTTAATACTGTTATCCGTTTTACCAATCGTGCTTTTGTATTTGGGTTTGTTCAAAGCCAAAAATGCTTTGCTGCCCGTGACTGTCATCGGATTGCTGGCGGCATTGGTGCTGGCGATAAGGTATTGGAACACCGATGCAAAGCCGATATATCACGGTATGATGCTGTTTGACAACTACTCGGTGGCATTTGCTTCAATTACTATTGTTTCCACCATATTGATCTTGTTGTTATCAAAAGAATACTTTGAGAAGATCAGCAGTCACGTTGCCGAATATTACGCTATTATCCTGTTCTCGCTGGCGGGTATCATGGTTATGGTTTCGTATTATAACCTAACGATGCTTTTTGTTGGTATCGAGATTATGTCAGTTAGCCTGTATATCCTGGCCGGCATCAAAAAGAATGATTTCGCATCCAATGAAGCCGCTTTGAAATACTTCCTGATGGGGGCATTTTCAACAGGGTTCCTGCTATTTGGTATTGCCTTGATCTATGGCGCATCGGGCTCATTTAGCCTCGATGCCATAAGTAAATGGGTTCTTGCCAAACAAGGTGTCGACCCGATGTTCTACACGGGTATCCTGCTCATTATAGTAGGCCTGTGTTTCAAGGTAGGCGCCGCACCTTTCCATTTCTGGGTACCGGACGTTTACGAAGGCTCGCCTACGTTAATTATGAGTTACATGTCCACCGTTGTTAAGACCGCTGCTTTTGCGGCTTTCCTGCGCCTGTTCTCTGTATGCTTTGCACCGCTTTCTGATTTTTGGATGCCCACAATGCTTATCATCACGGTAATTACCCTATTTATAGGTAATATTACCGCTTTATACCAGCAAAGCTTTAAGCGGATGCTGGCGTTTTCGAGCATATCGCATGCAGGCTACATGTTATTTGCCATCGTGGCCCTGGGATCAGGGTCTGCTAACTCGGTATTTATTTACGCTACCGCTTATTCTATCGCCTCTATTATTGCTTTTGGGGCGCTGATATTGGTTCAGCAGCAATCGGGCACCGACAATTTTGAAGCCTTCAATGGCTTGGCTAAGAAAAATCCTTTCCTGGCCCTGGTGCTCACAATTTCTATGCTTTCGCTGGCGGGTATACCTCTTACAGCGGGTTTCATAGGTAAATTTTTCGTTTTTTCCGGGGCGTTATCGCAATACCATACTACGCTGGTTATCCTCGCGGTGATCAATGCCATAATCAGCATTTTCTATTATTTCAGGGTAATCATTGCCATGTACTTTCGTACAACGGAGCGCGAAGAAGTTGTTGTACCGGGTTACTTTAATTTTGTACTCGGCCTGTCAGCTTTAATAACTATTTTCATTGGGGTTTTCCCGGGCTTCATAGCCAACCTGATATAATCAGATATCGCCGTAACAATTAATTCATTTAATATTAGTAGTTTTACGGTGATAGTGAATGGAACAATTCTGGGAACACCTTCAAAATTTAACAGACGCGCACTCCATTATCAGCAAAGGCGGTTTCTTATTATTGCTCGTCGTAGTTTTTGCTGAAACAGGCTTATTTTTCGGTTTCTTTTTGCCGGGCGATTACCTGCTTGTGCTTGCCGGGCTGCTTTGCGCCATGGGTGTGCTGCATGTGCATATTACGGTACTGATCCTCTCTCTTATTGCTGCCGGCGTTTTGGGTAACTATACCGGTTATTGGTTTGGTTTTCGTACCGGCCCCGTATTATTTAAACGAAATGAATCATTGTTCTTCAAAAAGCGTTATGTAACCATGGCCGAAGAATTTTATTCAAAGTATGGCGGCATGGCGCTGGTTTTAGGCAGATTTTTCCCCATAATTAGAACTTTTGCCCCTATCTTTGCGGGAGTTGCCAAGCTGGATATCAGAAAATTCAGCCTGTACAATTTTATAGGCAGCATAGCCTGGGTAACTATTTTAACTTTAATAGGATTTTTTTTAGGACGGAAATATCCCGAAGAGATCAAATATTACCTTAAGTATGTTGTATTGGGATTAATATTACTTACAACTCTTCCGCTGATCGTAGCTTATATTAAAAGAAAATCGATCAGGGCGGAAACAGGTAAGGAGAATTTATAAAATCTATCGAAAATAATAATGAGTACACAACATCCCTGGCACCAGGTATCACCGGGTGATAATATCCCCGAGATAGTACATGCCATAATTGAAATACCCAAAGGCTCGAAAGCCAAATACGAAATAGATAAAGAATCGGGCTTGCTCAAGCTTGACCGCGTATTGTTTTCGTCGGTAATGTACCCGGCAAATTATGGTTTCATACCCCAAACCTACTGCGACGATCATGACCCGCTGGATATATTGGTTTTATGTTCGGTTGATGTTTTCCCGATGTCGATCATCGAAGCCAAAGTGATAGGGGTGATGCATATGGTTGACAACGGCGAACAGGACGATAAAATAATCGCTGTAGCGAAAAATGATATGTCGGTTAACTATATCAACGACCTGAACGAACTGCCACCGCACGCCATGAAAGAAATTGTCCGTTTTTTCCAGGATTATAAAAAACTTGAAGGTAAGAACGTGACCATCGAGCACCTGCTCGGCATGCGCTATGCGCATAAAGTAATTAATGAGAGCATGGACTTATACAAGTCGACTTTTCCTGTGTACCAATAACTGATTAATGGACCCTGTCGGAACAACTGTCAATTACTTTTACCTTTTCCTCACAGCCTTCCTGGTGCTGCTCAACGGGTTTTTTGTTGCCGCAGAGCTTGCTATGGTGCGCGTGCGCGGTTCGCAGATAGAACTAAAGATTAAGACCGGCAGCAGGGTAGCCAAGATTACCCGCGGCATCATGAGCAACCTTGATGGATACCTGGCGGCGACGCAACTGGGCATTACCATAGCCTCGCTTGGTTTGGGTGTCGTCGGGGAAGGTGTTTTTACCAATGTAATGCTCGCCATGTTTAAGTCATTCGGTCTGGTGATTACCTCAGACTTTGTGATAACCCTAAGCCGCGTCCTTGCTTTCCTTGTCATTACCATTCTAAGCATCGTATTTGGCGAGCTCGCCCCTAAAAATATTGCTATACAACGCTCGGTGCGTACCGCATTGGCAGTGTCGACACCACTGCGATTGTTTTTCGTCGTTTTCAGGCCGATCATCTGGATGCTGAATAAATTCGCCGGCGTAATACTTAAATTACTTGGGATAACGGCGTACGAAGGTGAGGCGCATCACAGCTCTGAGGAATTACAATATTTGCTTGAGCAGGGCAAAGAAACCGGCGCTCTCGACTCGACGGAGCATGAACTCATTCAAAATGTATTTGAATTTAACGAGCGCGTTGTGAAAAATATCATGGTGCCGCGCACCAAAATATATGGCATTGATATCAACGCAGACCGGAAGGAGCTGCTGGATATGATAATCAATGAAGGCTATTCACGTATGCCGGTCTACGATGACACAATAGACAAAATCGTGGGCATTGTGCACGCCAAAGACGTATTGCCTTTGTTGGTACATCACCAGGATATCGTGTTGAAAGACATTATCCGTAAACCATACTTCATCCCTGAAACAAAAAAGATAAACGACTTGATGGCCGAACTCCAGCAAAAGCGTATACAGATCGCTATTGTATTGGACGAGTTTGGTGGTACGGCGGGCATGATAACGCTGGAGGATATTGTGGAGGAATTGGTGGGTGAAATACAGGATGAATACGACGAAGAGCGGCCGATAGTGGAAGTGGTAAACTCGCGCGAGTTTATTGTAAACGCGCTGGCGCCTATATATGATGTGAACAGCCACCTGCCTCATGACTTGCCAGAGGACGGCGACTTTGATACAGTATCGGGCTGGCTCGGCGATATTTTTGGAAAAATACCTGACGTCGGAGAACAAAAAGAGTCAAACGGTTACAACATCACCATCCTCAAAAAATCGGATCAGAATATTGAATCGGTGAAACTGGAGCTTCTGCTCAACGAGGAAGATACGATCGACCTGCATTAACCACTTTTGCCGGATGCAACTCTTTTACACTCCCGATATTGATACCACATCTTCAACCTGGGCGCTAAATGAGGAAGAAAGCAAGCATTGCGTGCGCGTTTTGCGGTTGCAAATCGGCGCGGTGATCCAACTCATTGATGGTAAAGGCAATTTCTATTCCGCTGGGATCACCGATGCACACCCAAAAAAAACGCAGTTGAAGATATTATCGGTCGAGAGGGATCCCAATAAAAGAAACCACTACCTGCACATCGCGATCGCCCCAACGAAAAATATTGAGCGGCTGGAATGGTTCCTGGAGAAAGCTACCGAAATAGGTATCGACGAAGTATCGCTGATCATCTGCCAGCGGTCTGAACGTAAAGATGTTAAAATAGACCGGCTCAATAAGATCATCACTTCGGCTATTAAGCAATCCATTAAAGCGTGGCACCCTGTGTTGAATGAACCAGTAACATTCAATAAGATTTTATCCACGCAATTTGAAGGGCAAAAGTTTATCGCTCATTGTGAGACAAGCGACAAACTTAACCTTAAGGAAGAACTGAGGCCATTGGGCAGATTCCTTATCCTGGTCGGCCCGGAGGGGGATTTTACGCCCAAAGAAATAGACGACGCGATAAAAAATGATTTTAAAGCCATAACTTTAGGAAAAAGCCGTTTGAGAACTGAAACGGCGGCTTTGGAAGCTTGTTTCGAAGTGAATTTTTTAAATAGGGTATGAAGATATTCTCAGTTTTAATCATCGGAGCGCTTTTGAGCCTGAGCAGCTTTAACAGCGTTTCGACCTATAAAATGGCTAAGCTAAAATATAATGGCGGGGGCGACTGGTACGGGGACCGAACGGCTTTGCCTAACCTGATCAAGTTTTGTAATGATAACCTGAAAACCAATTTTCAACCCCAGGATGATGTGGTGGAAGTGGGCAGCGACCAGATATTTAATTATCCCTTTATTTTCATGACCGGGCACGGAAACGTTATTTTTTCGGACCAGGAAGCTGCAAACCTGCGCAAATATTTAACCGGGGGCGGCTTTCTGCATATCTGTGACAATTATGGGCTTGATCAGTTTATCCGCCCGCAAATGAAAAAGGTCTTTCCCGAATTGGATTTCGTGGAACTGCCCTTAAATTATCCTATTTATCATCAGAAATATGATTTCCCCGGTGGATTGCCCAAAGTGCACGAGCATGATGGCAAACGCGCACAGGGTTTCGGATTGATCTATAAAGGGCGGCTCGTTTGCTTTTATGATTATGAATGCGACCTTGGGAATGGCTGGGAAGACTTCGGTACCTACCCGGGTGATACGCAGGATACCCGCCAGAAAGCTTTAAAAATGGGGGCGAATATCATACAGTTTGTGCTAACGCAGTAAAAGTGACTAGCGATCAGAGATTTGTGATTAGGTATTTTTGCGTAAAAAAAGTAGTTTAGGCGTGGTAATTACAAATGATCCTTACACAACTAGTCACTGATTAACTAATCTCCGATCACGACCGCAAATGTACCATATCAAAGTAAATAACAAATTCGATCTTAAGGTTGAGCATAAGGGGGAGAGACTCCTGGTCAATGATCACATCGCAGATGCGGATATTAAGCAACTTGCCCCGTCGGTTTATCATATTATTAATGAATTCAAATCATACAATGTCGAAATAGTCAATTTTGACCGTGAAGCAAAAATTGCGGAGATCAAGGTCAACGGCAATATTTATAGCGTTACGGCAAAGGATCAGTACGATATCCTGCTTGAGAAATTGGGCTTGAGCAATCTAAGCAGCGCCAAAATAAGCGAGATCAAAGCTCCGATGCCGGGGTTGGTATTAAAGGTGTTTGTTACCGAGGGAAGCACGGTGCAAAAAGGTGACAATCTTTTTGTGTTGGAGGCTATGAAAATGGAGAATATTATAAAGTCGCCTGCAGACGTGGTTGTAAAGACTGTCAAAATAAAACCGGGTGATAAGGTGGAAAAAGGACAGGTTCTGATAGTATTTTAATGAAAACGGCCCCCGAATCTTCGGGGGCCGTTTTGCTATATATCTTCTGCAATAGCTTTATTGTTTAGCATTAAATTTTTTTGCTTTTTTAACAGTATAGTGCGGTTTACCTGATGGGGAAATTTCAGGTGCGCCAACCATGGTCATAGCACAGCGGAAGCCAACTTCGGCACTCGATTGATCTTCATCCATGAAACGGCGGGTACCGGGGTTCAACCAGAAAGCCATGTCATTCCATGAACCGCCTTTGTAAACTTTTGATTTATCGTTCACCAATGTAGTAGTGCCATAAAGCGAGTTGTTTACCGAGTCCTGGGCACCTCTGAAGTCAGGGTTGTAAGGCTTACCTGCCAGCGGATTAGTGGTAGGCGTGTTAGGATTGGTTGCATTCGCTTGTTTTTGCGAAGCCATCATTTCAGCATAAGTTTGCTTTCTTGCGGATACAGCCGGATCAAAGATCGGTTTTCCGTATTTATCTTTTGCCAGCTGGTCTTTTTGCGGATCGGCAAGGCGTTTATTCTTATATTCGTTACCACGGAACGGGTTGAAATCTTCAAACTCTTCAAATGAGGTCTGGCGATAAGTATCCTGTACCCATTCGTTTACGTTTCCGGCCATTTGATACAGACCGAAGTCGTTTGGCGGGTAGGATCTTACAGGCGCTGTTATATCAGCTTTATCGTTCAGGTAACCGCCAACACCCATGTTGTCGCCAAGGCCGCGTTTAAAGTTGGCCATGATCATACCGCGGGTTTTTTGCTTGGCCGAACGTACACCCAGGCCATTCCATGGATATACTTTATTATTGTCAATGTTTTCAAACTCTGTATTCCCGGCTAATGCCAGCGCGGCGTATTCCCATTCGGCTTCAGATGGCAAGCGGTAACGTTGTTTCAATATACCGTCCTCTATTCTTGCGGGCCTAACAGGTTTATTATTCTTGGCAGCAGCGCCATTGGCGCCGGTTACCGGCTTAGCCGTCGGGCTGATATCAGGTATCATTTTTTTACCGTCAATCCCTTTGCCGGTATACTGGCCGTTAAGATATATGTCGGTATTAAAGGGATCTTTGTTTGCAGGTTGCACAGGGGCATTTTTTCCACCTTTGCCCTTGCCGCCGTTAGCCGCCGCCGATGCGTCGGCCCACGTTACCAGCCTGCCGGTTTCACGTAAGATGTTCTCGTTCATGCGGTCGGTACGCCAGCTGCAATATTCCTGTGCCTGGTCCCAGCTCACACCAACTACGGGGTAGTCGTTAAATGCCGGGTGTCTCAGGTAATTTTCTACATAAGGTTCGTTATATGAAAGTGGCCTGCGCCATACTAAGGTATCGGGCAAGGCATTGTAATATAATTCGTAATCGTTCGGGAAGGTGATCTTTATCCAGTGCAGGTAATCCAGCCAATCCTGGTTTGAAACCTCGGTTTCATCCATGTAGAATGAAGGCACGGTTACCCTGCGACGCACATTGTTATAGTCGTAAGTAACATCCTGGTCGGCGCTGCCGCCCATTACAAATGTACCGCCTTCTATAGGCACAAGACCCGGTCCGGGCGCGGGATGAGCTTGCTTAAAGCGCTCGTAGCCGCCATTGGTCTTGTCGTTGTAAGTTATTCCGGTCTTTGACGATTGGGGTTTCTTACTGCAACTGCTCAATAATGCTCCTAAGCCCATCAGCACGAGTGCCGTTCTCGTAAAAAGTATTTTCATATTTTTACCGTATTTGAGTGTAAATCTAAAAAAATTGAATTAATAATTAAACCTATTGGGTACATTAATTTCCAAAAAAAGGACGAACCTTTATTTGGCTTTAAACGTAAAAACTGCCATTGAGTTACACGAATATTACTTTTTTAATGCAGATTGCCAAACATTTGTGTCTCTTTATCTTAAGTTATGTGCTCAAGCGTTTTATAGTGAACCCGATATTTTAAATTTTAAAGTTAAATTGCACCGATGAAGTTTTTCCGTTTACGTCCCCAATATATCTTACTACCTATTATACTATTGCTGCCGGCACTGGCATTTTCCCAGGTAGTTGGTCCAGGCGGGACTAATACCAATGGAGGTAGTTCAACACAGATACCTACCGCCGTGCCCTTCCTTTTGATAACCCCCGACTCTCGTTCGGGCGGTATGGGCGAGGCGGGTGTAGCTTTGTCACCGGATGCTAATGCAAATTTCTGGAATCCGGCAAAGCTAACCTTCATCGAAGGAGATAATGACGTTTCAGCATCGTATAGCCCCTGGCTGCGTAATTTGGTGCCTGATGTGAGCCTTTCTTATATAGCATTCGCGCATAAATTAGATGAAAGAAATTCTTTTGGCGCATCGTTGCGTTATTTTAACCTGGGCTCGATTGAACTAACCGATGCATCACAACAATCACTTGGCACCTATACGCCCAACGAGTTTTCCATTGACGGGTCGTTTTCCCGTAAGTTTGGTAATAGCTTATCATTGGGATTAAGCTTGCGATATATTCACTCCAGCCTGGCGAACGGTTCATTTTTAGCCGGTCAGCAGATCAAGGCGGGAAATGCTGTGGCTGCCGACGTTTCTTTGTTCTATCACAAAACTTTGCAGGAATTCGGCAACGATGCAACATTTGCCTTTGGTACCAATATTTCTAACATAGGCTCAAAGATCAGCTATACCGATAATGGCACTAAGTATTTTTTGCCCACGAATCTTAAATTAGGCATCGCCAACACAATAAACCTGGATGAGTTTAATTCCATAACGTTTGCACTCGACTTTAATAAATTACTGGTGCCTACTCCGCCAATCACGGATATCGACGGCAATATTATAAAAGGCAAAAGCAGCGATGTTTCGGTGCCAGCCGGTATTTTTCAATCATTTACCGATGCCCCCAATGGGTTCAGCCAGGAGATGCAGGAAGTTGCCATTTCGCCGGGATTGGAATATTGGTATAACAAACAATTCGCGTTTCGCTTAGGCTACTTTTACGAAAACCCTAATAACGGTGGATTGCACTACTTTACGGTAGGTACCGGTTTCAGGTACGATATTTATGCCTTCGATTTTTCTTATATTGCGGCCAGTCAGCAGAACAGCCCGCTAGCTAATACCTTGCGGTTTACGCTGATGGTCAATTTCGGATCAGGCAAAAAACAATGAGTAAAATAAGGGTAGGCTTTGGTTTTGACGTTCATCAGTTAAAAGCAGGGCGACCGTTTGTATTGGGCGGAGTAACGCTCGTTCACCCCTCCGGCGCCTTCGGGCACTCAGATGCTGATGTATTGGTTCACGCCATTTGCGATGCCCTATTAGGAGCGGCAAACCTGGGCGATATAGGCTATCATTTTTCAAATAAAGACGAACGTTGGAAAGGCATCAGCAGTCTCCTGTTATTACAGGAAGTGATCCGGTTGCTGACAAAGAAAGGATGGGGGATAGGTAACATAGACGCTATGGTTTGCCTTGAAGAACCCAAAATAAACCCGCATATTCCTGCTATGAAGGCCAGGATCGCAGCAGCAGCAGCCATAAGTGAAGAAGACATTGCGATCAAAGCCACCACCAACGAGAAACTGGGTTTTATCGGCCGCGAAGAGGGGGTGGTAGCTTATGCCGTTTGCCTGATTGAGAAGTCCTGAGTCTTAAGTCTTTAATTTGAGCTATGGTCGGACTTCCGACTCTCGTCAAGCCCTCACGGCTTTATCTTTAACCTTCACGTTCCCGGTACGTTTCAATACGCCCCAGCCGCTTAATTCGCCTTTCAATGCGCGCCGCACGGATTTGAAAAGGATATAATACATCAGTTGTCGCCAGATGAATCGCTGCGGTATAATGTAGATCAGCTTCCTGTAATCCTCTTTTTCCATTTTGAAAGCGATGATGGCTACCACGAAGTCTATCAGTACAAAGGCCACATAGTAGGTTAATATTTTTCCTGGCTTATCGCCAAAAAGGCCTATGACCATCATCAGGTCGGCCAGCGGCGAGAATAAGGGCAGCACGATCTGGAAGATGAGTATGTTGGGCATGCCGATCATACCAAAAAACTTATACTTCTTATTAAACAAGGCATCGCGATTTTTCCAAAAGCTTTGGATTACACCAAAGCTCCAACGAAAACGCTGTTTTAATAACGCGCTCAAAGTTTCAGGCGCTTCAGTGTAAGCAATAGCTTCGGCGCTGTTTTTGATGATATAGCCCTGCTTAAGAATACGCATAGTAAGGTCGCAATCCTCGGCCAGCGTATCCGAAGTGAAATTACCGGCCTTGAATATCGCCGCTTTTCTGAATGCACCGATTGCGCCCGGCACGACGGTGATACTGTTGATCAGGTCGAAAGCGCGGCGGTCCATATTTTGAGCGGTAATGTATTCAATAGATTGCCACATGGTAACGATATTATTTTCGTTACCAACCTTTACTGTACCTGCCACGGCGCCAATCTCATCATCGGTAAAATAAGCCATCAAATGCTGAATGGCGTCATTTTTCAGTTGCGTATCAGCGTCGATACATACCGCAAATTCGTACCTGGTGTGTGCCAGGCCAAAATTTAGAGCCGACGCTTTGCCGCCATTGGGCTTGGTGAGCACTTTTACCATCGGGTGGTTGCCGTACGAAGTGTTAACTAATTCATAAGTCTTATCCTTTGATCCGTCATCTATAAAAATGATCTCAAATTCATGATAGTCCAGTTGCAGCAGGCTCTGTATTGTTTTTATCGCGGTAACTTCCTCGTTGTAGGCGGGCACTATAATACTTACCGGGGCAAGTTTGATGTCGCCTTGATGTTTCTTTCTTTCAGCTTTATTCTCATAGAATTGCCGGATGGCCAGCACAGCGATCAATATTACGCGACCGATGGCAAGGAAAATTGCCGTCAGGAACAGGTACAGCATAAACCAATTACCGTAAAAGGTACCCTGTACAAAAATGTCATACAGCGTGCCCATTATCCCACTGTTGGCGTCGTCGCGAATGGGAGGCATGAGGTCGGCCTTGGTTTTATGCAAAACATCGGCAATGGTTGTAAATTGATAACCGTGGCTCTTAAAAAAATGAATGATCTCGGGCAATGCTTTTACGGTTTCCTCCCGGGTGTCGCCCCCGGCGTCGTGCAATAGCAGCATGGACCCCGCGTCTTTTTGCCTTATCACACGAGCTATTATACTATCCGCGGTTACGCCCGGCTGCCAGTCCCATGGGTCTATCGACTCGCCGATGGTGATATAGCTTTGTTTCCGGCTTTCGGCAACAGGGATTACTTCCGCAAGTGTTTGAGGCTCGGCATCTGCGTTGAATGGCGGCCTGAAGAGGATGGTGCTTCGCCCCGTTACCGACTCGATAAGTTTTCGGGTGGCATTCAATTCAAGATTTACCCGCTGGATGCTGATTGTGGAGATATCGGGGTGGAAGAACGTATGATTGCCGATCTCATAACCATCCTCATATTCGCGCCTAAGGATCGAAATATTTTTTTCGGCCATCGACCCAACGACGAAAAATGCTGCCGGAACTTTCTCGCGCTTCAATATGTCGAGTATGCGGGGGGTATAATCAGGATCAGGGCCGTCATCGAAGGTGAGTACAATTTTCTTGGGGGCAAAGCCATATCGCCTGATCACATATTTTGTTGGCAGCTTGATATAGCGTTGGTTGGTAATGGCGTAGTTTACCGTATCCATTGTCACATCGATCTGGCCCGTTGTAGGTGTAGTTACCAGGTCAAGCACCTCGCCGTCGCCGGCATAATCTATCCTGTTGTTCAAACCAACAGTTTGGAGTCTTTTGATGTCGATACCGGTTTTCCTTAAAGAGTCTATGGATAAGTTTTTCTGGAAGAACGACCATAAACGCGGATCCTCTGAGCCCAGCCTCCACAAAGCTACGCCGCCGACGGCCCAATCATCCGCCATGCGGATGACGTTGAAATTGGTGCCGGCGTCGGTAAAATAAACTGTATGTTCGAGGCTGTCGAGATCATAGTACGTATAATGTAAATTGGCAGAGGAGCGATCATAAGTAATTATACTCTGATTTTCCATTGCGTAGCTGATAGCCTGCTGATAGCTGGCCGACTTACCGGTGCTGCTTTCCGGCCAGTCATAGCCGCCGCCCTGTACGGTTAGTATTACTTTCTCACTGGGTATTTTCGTGCATATATTATCTAATATCTCCTCTACCCAATGCTGGTTGGAAAGGTCGCCGGGATTACTGTCATCAGTGTGTTCGTCAATGGCCATCACAAACAGATAGTCGTTGAAATGCTGCAGTTTTACAACGTCATATTGCTCGTCATCGGGTATTACATTGCAGGTTACCAGGTAGCCCTGGGCGTGCAGCACGGCATAGAATTCCTTCTCAAGCGCAACGAAGTTTTCGTCGTTCCGATTTTTGATATTCTCCAACTCAAGGTTTACACCCCGGAAATGATATTTCGCAAGCTGAGCGGCTACACTACCAATAAATTTAGCCCGCCGGTCCTTGTCTTTTATGATGCGATATAGATCCTTGTTATCGAAGCCGCCCATCGCATCCACATAGTTGGTCAGTGATATTATTACCGGCTTTTTGTATTTTTTGTTAAGGTTGATCAGCCCCGTATCTATTTTGGCGGTAACTGTATCGCCATTTGGAGTAATAGTAAACCCTTCACTCACGACCATATCGAGCCTGGCAATATGATCGACAAGCGAGTAGTAAGCCTGGGGCTCCCATGGCCGGTAGAACCCGGCATTAATACGATTCTTATTATTGGGGTGGCTAAGTTGGTGCCTGCGCAGGTTACGCCGCAATACGCCGATTTTTTCCGTATCCATCTTAAAGGCACGGTACTTGGTCGATCGTTTTAACTGCTCCAGCTCTTCCTTCGATAATTTTTTAGGTGCAGGGTTCAGGTTGGGTAAAACAGGGTATTGTTTGGAAGTAACCGTAACCGCAGCGGCTACGACCGCAGCTGCCAGAATGATCAATATACCACGGCTAAGCCATTTAAAACGAGTCCACCTACCCGGTGTATCAGCTTGAAAAACCTGTTTATCGGCCATTGATCAGATCTGAGATTTGAGACTTGAGATTTGAGACGTAAAATGCAGGTTAATAAGCCGGATATATTTAGGTTTTCTATAGTTATTCAAAATATCAGAAATCTCACATCTCATATCTCAAATCTAACTTCTGTTACTTTTTTGCCCCTGGCGAATCAATGTTTGAAAAATCCACACCGCATTTGCAGTTTTCGCCGCAGCCTTTTTTTGTCGTAAGACTTTTATAGATCGTACGCCCAAAGTAGAAAACAGCTCCTGCAAAAAGTATCAGCACTATGATCAATTGAACATTCATGTCACAAATTTACTACATTTAATAGTTTATATACGAATATACAAGCTTATTAGTATAAGGTTTTACTTTCGCATGAAAGCAATTGTACCACCTACCCAGTCAAAATCCTTGTTATAGCGCACGCCGATCATCTTTCCCCTGCTCAATCGTGCCAGGTTAATAGCCAATGTTGGTTTGCTATCGCCGTCTGGCCATAAGTAAAGCAGTCGTATCTCGATCTTTACTCCGCCGTCCGGGGCTTGCAGGACCGGTTCATAATTCACCTTTTCCTGCAATATCCAATTCTCAGGATCTTTTATCTTTTCGATATCTTCCCTTTTTACATCGATGATGACACCCTGACCGGCAAAGGAGAAAAGCGGCTTCAGCACATAATTTTCCAGTCCGTCCGGTATTGTATGGACGTCGTTCAGGAACACAGTCTTCGGCACATAATCGCCGCTCAGGAACGGCATAGTGAATTTGCTGATGCGATAAAACCAATTGGGGTGGGTGATCCATTCCACATCCAGTGGTTTTCTTATGTCCACAACTTTGTCAAAAATATCCCGGTCACCCTCTATCTCGTCAAATATCAGCCGGTTGTAAATGCGTTTGATAGGTTTAAAAGTGCCCCTGTGTTCATAATAAAGCTTTCCGTTTTGTTCGATCAGATCGCTTAGCGCGACCACCGGTATACCGAGGTATTTTTGCGTGATGTAAAAGTCAACCGCGGTTTTTTGCTCCGGGGCATTCACATCCATCAGCACTACTTCTTCGGCGTGATATGGGCCGACAATAGTTTTCCTGAGCAGATCAAGATATTCCGGCTTTCTCAATTGGTTGAAAAAGATCGTCCAATCGTGGTCAATATCGAAGCTCTTTTGATAAGTATCAGCTAAAAGAACCTGGAAGCCATAAAGCGAAGGGAAACCCTGCAATTCGATCAGTTTGGGTACAATATTGCCTTGTTCATCTTTACAAACGCCAAAATCCAAAGCAATAAAATGGGGATGATCATTTTCGTTAGGGATGTTCCATTTTTCAGGGATCGACCTTTCGGTCAGTTGCTTAAAATCAGGTTGAAGGATAACGTTAATAATATCATCGCCAGCCGCTAAGAGCTTATCACGAAAATCATCGGTCAAAAAAACGGGCGTTTCGGCAACCCGGAATTTGATAGGTTTCCTCACCCCAACGTTTAATAATTCCTGGAAATGCTGATACTTTTCCGAAGTAAAGTTGGCGTTAAAAGCTTTCCTGGCTGACGGGTCCATTATGTCTGAACTAAGATTCTTAAGATTTAAGGATTACCACGATTGACTATTCATAATGCAAATATCCTATAATCTTTTAATCCTTCAGATCATAGTTCAGACATTTGCAAGCTTAACACCGCCTGGTCCAAAAAGTTAGGGATGATGGTCGCCTGCGTATGTGTTATCTTGTCCGGGTCATCCAGGCGCTCCAGCATCTCGTTGTATTTGCTGATGCCGTGTTCATCAACCACTTCCTTTTTCTTCTCCGCTTTCATCAACCAGTTTTTCATGCCCTGTGCGTCAGCTTCGGGGTGAAATTGTGTCGAAATAAAATACTCATTAAAACGAATGGCCATCATAGCACGGGGTAAATCAACATGCGGTCGTTCCTTCTCAACGGCCAGCAGTTGCATGCCTAACTCTTCAAAGCGCTTATGATTGGGGTTGATCACCTGCCATACCCGCGAATCGACCGTATAAAACGGATCGCTCATATTATCGAATACCACATCTGTCCGTCCGTCCGGTGTCAAGTGAACAGGTAAAACGCCAAAGGACGGCGACCTGCGGATATTGATATCACCGAGTCCGTATTTACGGCACATCAGTTGGAACGAATGGCATACAAAAAACGCATGTTTCTTTTGCGACGTATTGGAAAGGTTATGATCTTCCAGTTTGTCGGTGAGGTTGAAATATTTTTTTTCCCATTCGCTGCCCTCGCTGTCGATCGGGCTGCCCGGACCACCGCTGACGATGTAAATGTCAAAATCATTATGATCGGGCACTTCGCACTTCTTACGCACATCGAATATCGAGTAACGTAAATTAACCTTGTGCTTTTCGCGGTATCGTTTTAATATATCCTGGAAGCCGCGCATGCCTTCGTTGGCAATGCCGTCGTACAGGTCGAGTATGGCTACTTTAATTTCGGGTTTATCAGTCATCATTCTTTTTTGAGATGTGAGATATTAGATATGAGATGTGAGACAGAAAGCAAGTATGCTAAATCTCAATACTCAAATTTATGCTCAAATCATTACTGTTTTGCGATATGGGATATCTAGAGGTGAGGCAGGAGGTTATTTACACAAGGCAAAATCTCATATCTCAAATCTCACTTCTAATATCTGTCTTTTAAATTCCTTTTAAAGTTTGTGTAGTAATATAGTCCACCACGTCGGCAAAGTTATTATTTTGCTCGTAAACTGCCAGCTGTCTGTCCGCTCCGGTACCGTGTTCTAATATTTTGTGCACATATTGCAGGTCGTCACGGCAACCCAGTTCATCCACTACATCATCCACAAAGTCCAGCAGTTCAAGTATTAACGAGCGGGTATTTACTTCCATTTCCTTGCCGAAGTCGATCATTTTCCCGTCTATGCCGTAACGTGCGGCACGCCATTTATTTTCGTTAATGAGCGCCCGGTTATACGTAATAAAGGACATGTTCTGTTGACGCAGCTTATACAATTTGGCACATAGCGCCTGGAAAAGCGCCGTAAAAGCCATGGTCTCGTCTATCAGCATGGGGCAGTCACATATCCTGAATTCGATGGTCTCAAAAAACGGGTGAACCCGGATATCCCACCAGATTTTCTTGGCGTTGTCGATGCAATTGGTCTTTACCAAAAGCTTGATATAACGATCATATTCCTCGATGCTGCTGAAATAATCAGGTATGCCCGTCCTCGGAAATTTATCAAATACCTTGGTGCGGAATGACTTGAACCCCGTATTCCTGCCTTCCCAGAAAGGTGAATTGGTCGACAACGCATACACGTGCGGCAGGAAATACCGTACCTGGTTGGCGATATGTATAGCGAGGTCGCGCGACTGGATGCCCACATGCACATGCAACCCGAAGATGAGGTTAGATCGGGCGGCTTCCTGCATCTCATCCACGATCTCGAAATAACGCGGGTGCTCGGTGATCAGCTGGTGCTGCCAGTGCGAGAAAGGGTGGGTGCCGGCTGCCCCGATGCGAAGCCCAAGTTCCCCGGCCAGCATGGCTACCGTGCCCCGCAGTTTGCCAACTTCTTTACGGGCCTCAGTGGTGTCATTGCAAATGTGCGTACCCACTTCCACTACGGCCTGGTGCATTTCGGCCTTTACTTGGTCCTCATGGATCTTTTGGGCCCCTTCTACAATTTTTTGCTCGTGCGATTTCAGTTCCCGGCTCACCGGGTCCACCACCATAAATTCTTCTTCAACACCTAAGGTGAATTTGTTCATAATTAATTAGGTTTTGGTCATAGTTGCGGGCTTCAAACCCATCGCCATATCAGGTTATTTCTTAGCGGCCGGTTTTTTGGCAGGAACTTTTTTAACGGGCCCCGTTTTTATCGTCCCTTCAGCTAATATGCTATGGTCAATATTGCCTTTATCCACCGCTTTTTTATCCGCTTTCTTCTCCACTTTTTTCTCATTGTCCAGCAGGTGTAAGCCGGCGGCGCCGGTTTTTACATACTCGCCCCAGGTGAGATTGTCGCGTCCGTCCTTTTGCTTCTTAGCTCTTTCAATGGCATAATCGGCGGCGGTTTCCACTACCCAATCAAAGTTTTCCTGTCCCACGCTGGTTACCTCTGCATCAGGAGCAGGGTTACAAAAATCAATAGCATAAGGTACGCCGTTTCGCACCGCAAACTCCACCGTATTGAAATCGTAGCCCAGGTATTTATTCAGCTTGATCACATAATTTTTTACCATTTCCAGCAGATGCTTTTCTGCCGGAGCCTTGCCATGTTCATAACGCAGGTGGTGCGGGTTACGCGGTTCATACTGCATGATGCGTACATGCTTGCCGCCGATGCAATAGCAGCGGAAGTAGTCGTCAAAGGTTATCTCCTCCTGAAGCATCATCACATATTGCCTGGTTTGATTGTATTTATCCCACAGGTCATCCGGGTTATCAATTTTGTACACTTCTTTCCAGCCGCCGCCGTCAAAGGGCTTCATATAGGCAGGGAAGCCGACATAATTGAAAATGCCTTCCCAATCCAGCGGGTAAGCCAGGTTACGGAAGGACTGATCCGTGGTATCATCCGGCAATTCCTTCGATGGCAGGATAACTGTCTTGGGCACCGGCACACCGATCTTCACCGCAAGGGCATTATTAAAAAACTTCTCATCGGCGCTCCACCAAAAGGGGTTATTGATAACTGCCGTTCCGCAGATAGCCGCGTTTTTGAGCGTGGCCCGGTAGAAAGGCACGTCCTGCGATATACGGTCGACGATCACCGCGTAGCCAGATGGCTCCGCCTGCATCACTTTATCGATGCGCACAAATTCAGCCATAATATCTTTTTCGCCTTTTTTATTGATGCGGTCAACAAAGGCGTGCGGAAAAGATTTTTCCTGCCCGAAGAGAATGCCTATTTTTTTCATATGGTGTGAGTTAAATTCTAATTTCTAATCTCTAAATTCTAAAATAAGACTCTGTCTCAAATCTCATATCTCACGTCTCAAATCTATTTTATAGTCGACAAATAATGCGGGAACATCGCCCGCCACATGGGCCAGTCATGCTCCCCGATGCCGCGGATATCCAGCCAATGGTTAATGTTCTTTTGTTGCAAAATGTTTGATAGCTGATCATTATCCCAGCGGCAGATATCATGTTCGGCCGCACCCAGTATGATGTTCATGTTCCATAGTTCGGGCTGGTTGCTGCCTGGCAGAAAATCGACGGGGTTGTTGTAAAAAACATCATCGGTATAAACGCCGTCCATAAACTGCCTTACGTCAAAGGCGCCGCTCATGCTGAACAGGTTGCCAACCCTGTCCGGGTGTTTCAATCCAAAATTCGCTGCATGGTAACCGCCAAAGCTGCATCCTGCTGTTGCTACCTTACCCACTCCGGTCTCATTCATGGCCCAGGGAGCCAGTTCTTCGTACAGCATCCGGTCGTAAAAATTATAATTGCGCGCCCTGTCGGCGGGGTGAACGCCTTTATTGTACCAGGTGAGCCAGTCGAAGCTATCGGGGCAATAGATCTTCACCAAACCTTCATCCACAAACCAGCTGACGGCATCAAGCAGACCCTCGTCCTTATTCTGGAAATAACGCCCCTGCGAGCTGGGGAATAAAATAACAGGATAGCCACGGTCGCCGAAGACCAGCATCTCCACGTCGAGGCCCAAATTATGCGAATACCATTTACGATACTGTTCAGTCAAAGCGTGCGGATTTGTGAATGTAAGTTAGGTGCTTTGCTTTAAATTGGCAACAATCTGGGAATTTATTCCGGGGATTCTTAGTTGTACGTTTTACGTTAGACGTTATACGTAGGCATTCACGTACAACGTATTAAGTCTAACGTACAACCTTTGTCCAAAATTCATACCTTTGCCCCCTTTAAAGATTTGTGAAGATGTATTTGAATTGGAATGTGAACGAAATGACCGTAGCCGCAACCGAAATATCCATTGATTCCGAATACCTGAAAAGGAGCGTTACTGTAACCCTGCTGATGCCGGATGGCGAACCAACCGAACCCCTGAACTTGTTTCTGCTGAACGACGGCCAGGAAGCCGAAAACCTGAAATTGAGCGATACGCTGGAGGTTTTATATGACGCCGGTTTATTGAAGCCGGTTGTTGTGGCGGCTATCCATGCCGATGGCGCGCGCCTGCATGAATACGGCGTTGCCGGCAAGCCCGATTACAAGCACCGCGGCGCAAAGGCGAAGGCTTATACCCATTTTATTATTGAAGAACTTTTGCCTGCTATCAAAAAAGAAACGGGTATTGAAAGTTTTGATACCACCGCTTTCGCGGGATTTTCCTTAGGTGGATTATCTGCCATGGATATTGCCTGGCACAACCCGCAGCTTTTTGATAAGGTAGGCGCTTTCTCGGGTTCGTTCTGGTGGAGGAGCAAGGAACTGGGCAAAGGCTACACCGATGCCGACCGCATTATGCACAAAGCCATCCGCGAAACCAAGGGTAAACCCGCTTTGAAATTCTGGCTGCAAACCGGCACCAAGGACGAAACCGCCGATCGTAATAAAAACGGCATTATCGATTCGATAGACGATACCATCGACATCATCAAGGAACTGGAAGCCAAAGGCTATACCCGTCCGGCTGATATCCACTACCTCGAAATGGTGGGCGGTACGCACAGCGTTGCTACCTGGGCCTATGCCATGCCTAAGTTTTTGCTTTGGGCGTTTGGAAGATAAGGCATTGTTTTTGTAAATTAGCTTTATTATGAGTTCGACGCAAGAGTTAGTAAAAAAAATCGAATCGTTGTCATTGGATAAACAGGAGCAGGTAAAACGGTATATCAGGTTTTTGTTAACTGAAGTTGAAAGAGAGCGGGTTTCAAAAATTAAAAAATCCCCACAGGGTGACAGGCGCTAAATAGATTTTAAAATGAAGGTCTTGGCTAATACAAAATTATTAAATGCAATAATACATCTACCAAAAGAGTTGAGTAAGGACTTGGAAGATTATGTAGATTATTTAATAAAACAGGATGCTACAACAAAGGGAGCCTTATCAAATGAAAATAATAGCATAGCTCACTTAACACCGCCAAGGGTTTCGAGCGGGAGGGGATACGGTAGTTTAAAAGGCAAAATCTGGCTATCTGACGATTTTGATGAACCTCTTGCGGAATTCGAAGACTATATGTAATGAAAGTCTTATTGGATACTCAAGCATTGCTTTGGTTTCAAAGTGCAGATAGTAAGTTATCCGACAAAGCCAGGAAAATAATCGATAATTCTGATAATTCTTGCTTCGTTAGCATCGTTTCATTATGGGAAATGGCTATAAAAGTAAATTTAAATAAGTTAAATATCGATATTGGGTTTGATGCTTTTCCCGAATATCTGATAGCTGAGAATTTCAAAATATTAGATATTAAGCCTTTGCATTTGAAGGGGTTATCAAAGTTGTATGCTCATCATAAAGATCCATTCGACCGTTTGCTCATTGCACAAGCAATCACGGAAAATTTAGCTATAGTTTCTGCCGACCGTCATTTTGCCAGCTATCCGGTTAAGGTGATTTGGTAAATAAACTCTTCGGGCTTATTTCCGGGTCCGTTCTTTACAGAGTGTAACAGTATTCCGAACAGACGAAAAACTTGAATTAACCAGGCATGGTTACATCGCGTTCTGTTGTAGTGTTTCAAAATAAAGAACAGAACAGCACAAAGCGCTGCAACGTTTCCATCGTTTCATAAGACTAATAGATATTATATTAGCGTCATGAAAAAACTTAACCTATCAGCATTCTTTACTTTATTGATGATAACGGTGATCGCGGTCACCGCATCCGCGCAAAGCAATGAGATACCCCCCTATAAGCCGCAATCGCAGGAATTGTACAATACCATTGTGCACATGGATAGCGTGTATTTTAACGCCTATAACACCTGCGATATGGCTACGCAAGCCGCTATTTATTCGGATAGCATCGAGTTTTACCATGACAGGGGCGGCCTGATGACCTCGAAAAAAGACCTTTTAGCAGCACTAAAAGCCAACATTTGCGGTAAGGTGACGCGGGTGCTGGTGCGGGGAAGCGTTGAAGTTTACCCGGTACCTGGTTTTGGGGCTATAGAGATTGGTTACCACCGGTTCATCAATCACCAGGAAAGCGAAATGCCGTCCGGTCCGGGCAGGTTTGTCGTTTTCTGGCGGCTAAGAAACGGTAAATGGCAGATAACAAAAGTGGCAAGCATGCATGCCGTGAATTAGGGGTGCTCGCCTTACCTGTTACAAAATAACGGACGGAACACTTTTGAGGTGAAGGGTAGAAAGGGCAAACCCGCCTGCCGGCAGGCGGGGGAGAAAGGTTTTTCCCCGGTCTAACCTTTTATCTTTCGCCTTTAACCTTTTACCTCGATTGTTCGCCTTACCTGTTACAAATAACGGACGGAACAATGCCCAATCACAATCGGATAGCAAAGCAATACACCTTGGGAAGGCGTTTGGAAGATAGGTATGTTTTATGTAAATTAGCACTATCATGAGTACAACGGAATTGATTGAAATCATAAAGAAACTTCGTGCTGATCAGCAAAAGGAGGTGGAGGATTTTATTGGTTCATTAATAAACGAGACCAATGCTCAAGTTCAAAAGGATTTCAAGAGTGGAATTAAACCTGGTTTTGGCGGAGGTAAGGGAATATTTGGAAAAATGGCTGACGACTTTGATGAACCTTTAGATGAGATGAAGGAATACATGTAATGAAAGTATTACTTGATACTCATACATTAATATGGTTTACAGAAGGGAGTGAAAGGCTATCGACCAAAGCTAAATCCGCAATTGGTGATATAAACAATATTAAATTTATCAGCATAGTTTCTTTGTGGGAAATAGTTATTAAATCAAGCAGCAACAAACTTGAGTTTAAGCAATCGCTCATTGAAGTCAATTATTTCCTGTCTTTAAATAATATTCAAACTCTTACAATAAATACTGATCATCTAAATACGCTTTCAGGCCTTCCCTTCCATCACAAAGACCCATTTGATCGTTTACTCATTGCCCAGGCAATTTCTGGAAAATTGGCCGTCATTTCTTCTGATCGCCATTTTAGCAGTTACCCCGTTGAAGTTATCTGGTAAACTTCACGTTATCAATTTGTCAAAAAGCCGGGCACCTTTCCATATCCGGTAAATTAACGCTACCTTTGCGCCAAAATTCAGAGGCGGCATTTTCATGCAAAAAATTAGAAATATAGCGATCATCGCACACGTTGACCACGGTAAAACCACCCTTGTCGACAAGATCTTACATAGTTGCGCCATTTTCCGCGAAGGGCAGGAAACGGGTGATTTGATATTGGATAACAACGACCTGGAACGTGAACGTGGTATTACCATCGTTTCGAAAAACGTTTCGGTAATGTATAAAGACGTTAAAATAAACATCATCGATACTCCCGGTCACGCCGACTTTGGCGGCGAGGTGGAGCGCGTATTGAAAATGGCCGACGGCGTACTTTTATTGTGCGACGCGTTTGAAGGCGCTATGCCGCAAACCCGTTTCGTAACGCAAAAAGCATTGTCGCTGGGTTTGAAACCGATCGTGGTCGTAAACAAAGTTGACAAGGAAAACTGTCGCCCCGAAGAAGTTTACGAACAGATATTTGAGTTATTCTTCAATTTAGAAGCTACAGAAGACCAGCTGGATTTTGAAGTGATCTACGGATCGTCAAAACAAGGCTGGATGAGCACCGACTGGCGGAAACCGACAGAGGATATTTTCCCTTTGATGGATGCCATATTGAAAAATATTCCACCGGCACCGGAAGCTGAAGGTACCCTGCAGATGCAGATCACCTCGCTTGATTATTCCTCATTCGTGGGCCGTATCGCTATTGGTCGTGTTGCCCGTGGCGTCATCAGGGAAAATATGCCGGTATCGCTGGTAAAGCGCGATGGCAAAATACAGCGGACCAGGATAAAAGAGCTGTATACTTTTGAAGGATTAGGTAAGGTAAAAGTATCCGAAGTAAAATCAGGAGACATTTGTGCCGTAGTAGGTATCGAAGGTTTTGATATTGGCGATACGCTTGCCGATTTTGAGAACCCGGAGCAACTGGCGGTTATCAAAATTGATGAGCCGACGATGAACATGTTGTTCACCATCAATACTTCACCGTTTTTTGGTAAGGAAGGCAAATTCGTTACCTCGCGCCATTTACGCGACCGTTTGTACAAAGAAATGGAAAAAAACCTGGCGCTGAAGGTTGTCGAAACCGAATCGCCGGATTCATACCTGGTTTATGGACGTGGTATTCTTCACTTATCAGTATTGATCGAAACCATGCGTCGTGAAGGATATGAGTTGCAGGTTGGTCAGCCACAGGTTATAATTAAGGAGATCGATGGCGTGAAATGTGAGCCTATTGAGACCTTGATCGTAGATGTACCCGGTGAAGTTGCCGGTAAGGTAATTGAACTGGTTACCCAGCGTAAGGGCGATCTATTAGTGATGGAGCCCAAAGGCGACTTACAGCATTTGGAGTTTGACATTCCTGCACGTGGTATTATCGGCTTACGTAATAACGTATTGACAGCAACAGGTGGTGAAGCTATTATGGCTCACCGTTTTAAGGCATACGAACCCTGGAAGGGAACAATTCCCGGTCGTTTGAATGGCGTTTTGGTATCGATGGATACGGGTAAAACCACCGCTTTCGCAATTGATAAATTGCAGGATCGCGGCCGTTTCCATATTGATCCGGGGGTTGATGTTTATGAAGGACAAATATTAGGCGAGCATATCCGTGACAACGACCTGGTGATCAACCTGACCAAAGGCAAGCAGCTGACCAACATGCGCGCATCGGGCAGCGATACCAACGTGCGTATAGCGCCGGCGATCAAATTCTCGCTCGAAGAGTCGATGGAGTATATCCAGGCCGATGAATATATTGAGGTTACGCCTCAAAGCATCCGCATGCGTAAGATATTCCTGAATGAGAACGACAGGAAGATAAATGCAAAAAAGTTTGTGAATCAGTAAGATTTAGAATCAAGAGCCAAGAATCAAGAGCCAGGAGTCAAATAACTTTTGGCTCTTTTTATTTGATAGTTCTAGTATTTCACGCGTGTGTTTCAAAATAACGGACGAAACAAAAAACAGCCGGCGCCAGAAAATGCGCTGCTGATCAGGTCAATTTTTTTGGGGAACAGGATTGGAATAAAAAAATAGGTATATTTGAAAAAGTCCTAAACATTACAAGTATGAAACGTGCGATTGCGACCTTATTCATTATTTGCTTTGGTTTTGCTGTAATCACCTCTTGCAGCAAAAAATCAGATGTCAAACCCGATTTTTCGATCAAATTAGCTTCGGATACTTTAACGCTCAGAGCAGGATTAACAACGCAGATCACGTCTGCAAATTATTCAGCAAGCCAGTTGACCTGGGTGTCATCTGATACCACAGTGGCTACAGTTGATAACACGGGCCTGGCGACCACATTGAAGGCCGGTACTGCATCGATCAGCATAAAGAATACGGAACACAACCAGTCGGCAACATTTACGCTGACCGTTAAACCCGGGAAATTTACGGATGTGGGTGTAGGCGCTGACGGCTCGGTTTACCTGGTGGGTGCAGATTATATACCCGGCACCGCGGGTTACAGGGTTTATAAATACGCGAACAACCAGGTTCACAAACTGCCCGACTGTGGAGCTATACGGATAGCTGTGTCGCCGCAGGGAGTACCGTGGGTGATCAATTACCAGGACCAGGTGCTGATGTATAACAGCGGTGCATGGCAGCAAAAACCAGGACTGGCTACAGATATTGGTACGGGGGCCGACGGTTCGGTTTATGCAACAAGCACTACAGTATATTCCAACACGGGTGGTTTTACCATCTTGAAATGGAACGGAACCAGCTGGGATACCATGACGGATTGCTCGGGCACACGCATCGCCGCGGATCAGCATGGTATTCCGTGGGTAACTAATAAGTCAAACATCGTATACCAATTTAGCGGGAGTGTGCTGTGGAATCCGATAAATGCATTCCAGGCAAATGATATCGGTATTGGCGCTGATGGCTCAATCTACATATCGGCCTGGGATACGGGTGTGTTTGGTTACAATCCGCCGATATACAAATATACCGGCAGCGGCTGGACACAGGTAAACAATGCGTTTGGCACATCCGTATCGGTAGGCCCTACAGGCGCCCTTTGGTGGTTAGATACCTCCGGTGCGCTGCATAATCAATAATATAGAATCAAGAGTCTGGAAAGTTGTTTTCCGGGCTCTTTTCTTTTTGAAGTCTTGATTCTTGTATCTTGGCTCTTGATTCTAAAATAGACATGCGCATACCCGGAATACCAGGATTCGACCAGGAAGCACTCGAGAAATATTTCAAAAATACGGGGATGCTGTTTGTTGGCAGGATAGGCAGCCTCGTGATCAAAATGATCGTCAGCATAGCCGTGGCCAACTACCTCGGCCGCGGGCAGAATGGTATTTTAGCCGGAGGTACAGTATACATCTACTTTTTTTCGGCTGTCGCCACCTTAGGGCTCGACCAGTTTATTGTTAAGGAATTACATGCTTTTCCCGAGAGTCGCGACAAGATATTAGGCACTTCCTTTTGGATGAAGGTGATGGCCGGCTTTGCCTGCATCCCGCTCATCTGGCTGGCATTCCAGCTTTATCCGGCAAAGGGCACACCCTACCATTACGTATTTATTCTGTCCTTTATCGGCGTCTTCCAGGCCTTTACGGTGATCGACGCCTATTTCCAGTCGCAGGTCAGGTCCAAATACATCATGCAGGTGCAGATCGTCGGTAACCTGCTGTCGGCTGCTATCAAACTTGCGCTGATCTTCACCAAAATGCCACTGGTCTATTTCGTATACGCTTATGCATTCGATTTTGTCCTGATCTCTGTCGGGTATTACTTCACCTACCAACGGACGGACAGGAACATCTTCAAATGGACCTACGACCCCGCATTAGCAAAAAAGCTGCTTGCTTTCTCCTGGCCGCTCATCATATCGGGTATTATGGTGGCATTGTATATGAAGATCGACGCCATCATGCTGCAAAATATGAAGGGTGTTAAAGAGGCAGGAGCTTACCAAACCGTAGCAACCATAAGTGAGGCCTGGAATTTTGTGCCGTCAGTTATCGTAACCTCTCTTTTCCCGGCAATTTTGAACGCGCGCCGCGACAACATTGAACGCTATAACAAGCGCATACAAAACCTTTACGACCTTATGGTTTACCTGAGCGTTCCGGTCGCCATTATCATTACCTTTGCTGCTCCGCTGATCTATATGCTCTACAAACATGAATATGCCTATGCCGCACCTGTATTGTCGGTACATATCTGGTCGGGGGTGTTTGTGTTCCTGGGAGCGGCAAACAGTCAATACCTGATAGCCGAGAATTTGAACACACTCACCTTTATCCGTACCGGCTTTGGCGCTGTAGTGAATATCGTTTTGAACTTAATATTGATCCCCAAAATGGGGATGATGGGTGCCGCCATCGCTACTTTAGCCGCTTATGCAGGTGCAGCATTTTTTGTTTTAGCCATTCCAAAAGTGAACAAACAAGGCGTAATGATGTTAAGGTCATTATTCCTATTTTCGTTGTTTCAAAAACTCATTAAACGTTGAATAAATACGCATCCCTGCTGCAGGTACTTTCGCAGCCTTCAAAGCTGAAATCGTTATTGTCGTTCAATCATAAGGGTTACCTGCATGATATCGGGTGGTTCAAAGCTTTTAACTCGAAAAGCCCCGTCGACGGGGAGGAAAACCCGATACCCTGGGTGACCTATTCCTTTATCGATTTCATCAAAGAAAGGATCAAAAAGCAGCATACCGTTTTTGAGTTCGGATCGGGTAATTCCACGTTTTTCTATGCAAAATACGCAGGTATCGTGGTTTCGGTTGAGCATGATAAAGAATGGTATGACAAGATCGTAAAAGAAAAACCTGAAAACTCGGAGATGATCTTCTGCGAATTGGTACGCGGCGGCGATTACTGCAAGATGCCGGTAAAGCTGGAAGAAACCTTCGACATTATAATAGTCGACGGGCGCGACCGGGTGAATTGCTGCAAACAGGCGGTTGATGCTTTATCGCCGACGGGGGTTATTGTGCTGGATGATTCGGAACGAGAGTTTTACAGGGAAGCCGTGGATTTTTTACTAAAAAAAAGGTTTAAGCAATTGGCGTTTACCGGTATTTCACCGGGGCTATTTTACCGGAAGGCTACCTCTGTTTTTTATAGGGACGTTAATTGTTTGGAGATCTGAGCTATGGCAGAGCAGGGAGTTAGCGACAACGTCAAAACCGCATACGACGAATTTTACGAAAAGCATGATGAGGCCTGGCGCATGCTTGGCGCGAAATTCAAGGCGCAGCACATTATCGATGTATGCAAGGACCATATTTTTAAAAAGGTGCTTGAAGTAGGCGCAGGGGACGGAAGTATTTTGAAGTTTTTATCCGAGCAGAATTTCGCGCCCGAATATCATGCTGTGGAAATATCCGACAGCGGTGTGGAGCGCATCAAGCAACGGAACATACCGGGTGTAAGATCAGTTCAAATATTTGACGGGTACCATTTGCCATTTAAGGATAATAGCTTCGACCTGATCATCCTTTCGCATGTATTAGAGCACGTGGAGCACGAGCGCTTATTGCTCAGGGAATTGAAAAGAGTTGCGGAGTATTGCGTGATCGAGGTACCGCGTGATTACAAGGCCGATGTGGATAAAAGATTAAAACATTTCCTGGCCTACGGGCATATTAATGTTTATACCCCAACCTCGCTGCGGTATCTTTTAATGACGGAAGGCTTTGATATAGTATCTGACCTGACGTCGATGATCGAACCGGAAGTGACCAGGTTTAATACCTACGTCAATCAAAAGAAACCGAAGAGCTTGATAACCGATCTTAAGATAAGCGCTGAGTATTCTGTCAAGAAAGGGCTTGTCGCTTTATTTGGTAAGAAGAAGAGCGAAGAAATAGCCAACGCTTACACGGTGCTTTGTAAGAAAGCGGATCATCAACCTGAAATATTCTGATCAGATTTCGATATGCAGAACCTGGCCCCGATAGCCCTTTTTGTCTATAATCGCCCCGAGCATACGCGCCGTACGCTGAGTTATTTGCAAAAAAATTTGCTGGCGGACGAGTCACGGCTGTTTATATTTTCCGATGGACCGAAAACGGAAGCGGATAAGGCTAAGGTTGACGAGGTACGCCGGATCATTAAAGACCTAACGGGTTTTAAATCGGTAAAGGTAACTGAAAGGACTGATAACCTCGGCCTGGCCAATTCCATCATCAGCGGGGTTACCAAGCTGGTGAATGAATATGATAAGGTGATCGTTTTTGAGGATGACCTGCTTTCGTCGCCATATACCTTACAATATTTTAACGAGGCGCTGACGAAATACGCTAAGGAAGAAAAGGTGATGCATGTAGGAGCCTACATGTACAACCTGCCGGATAAGAAACTGCCCCAAACCTTTTTCTATCGCGCCGCAACCAGCTGGGGCTGGGCAACCTGGGTCAGGGCATGGAAAGATTTTGAACCCGACGTCGATAAGCTGATACCTCAATTTGATAAGCACAAGATAAGCCAGTTTTCTATTGAAGGGAATATGAATTTCTGGAAACAGATGGAAGGCTTTAAAGCCGGGAAAAATAACTCATGGGCCATACGGTGGTATGCTTCTATTTTTTTGAAAAATGGACTTACGCTGAATCCATCCCATTCCCTTGTTCATAATATCGGTCACGACGGCAGCGGGGTGCATTCTAAAAGTGAAAAAACGTATCACGTGCAGGTGGCTCAAAAACCGGTGACGGAATTCCCGAAAGAATTAACAGAAAACCACCAGGCTTACCAGGCGATAAAGCAATTCTTATCCAAACGGAAAGGCACGTTGCTACAAAGAGGGTTGCGGTTTGTGAAGCAGTTGCAGGCGAAGTACTTATCTAAGAAATAATACTCGGTAAAACACTTGTGATGCGTTGCGCCGTAGGTGCAAAAGCACGGTAGAAATATGTCAAAAGGACGTTTAGCATGCCGTCAGGTATGCAACAATGTTTCGTACCTACGGCACGAAATGCCATTGTGTGGATTTTTCTACCGACCTTGAACCCCGATGGGGTTATTTTATTGCCTTCACCACAATATATGGCGAAAGCTTTTTGCTTTCCACTGGCACTAATTTGGTGGCGATCTTACCCGCAAACCACAGCGCTTTAATAAACGCTTTTGTGAACCCGGATTGCTCTTCGCGATTCTCGAGCCAGATGGAGAATTTGCCGTAATAATTGGCTTTGATGTTTTTCAATCCTAATTCTTTGCAATAATCAGCGAGCAATTGCGGGTTCATGCTGCCGATATTGTGCTTCTCGTAATTGCTGATATCATATTTACGCTGCACCCAGCCATTCACACCGGTAAAATTGGGTAACGTGATCAATAGCGTACCTCCCGGTTTGAGAAATGGTAAGTGCCGCGCGATGATGTCTTTCGTATCGTTAAAATGCTCGATCAGTCCGCAGGAAAGCACCAGGTCGTATTGTGCTGCCGGCTGGTAATTGAACAGGTCGCCTTCAATTACGTCAATATCTTTTTCGGTAAGATCATTGGCAGCTAACACCTCTTTGAGAACACCCCGATGGATATAATAATCGAACAGCGTAGTTTTTAAGCCTAAATATTTTTTGAGGAATATAGCATAGTAGCCAGGAAAGCCGCCCAATTCGATTGCAGTTTTGACCCGGTTCTGATCAACAATATCCTTCAGCTGCTGGTGAAAAGTATAGTTGGCCGGCACCCGGAACGCTAATCCTTTTTTTGATTCCCAGTAATTGGCCCAAAATGCCCTATCCGTTAGTTCGTTGCCCATCAGGGTGCAAAGAAAAGAAAATAATCATAAACGCCTGCTCTGTTGTTCTCTGTGTAAATCTTTGTGCCCTCTGTGGTTTAAAAGTTTAACCACAAAGAACACAGAGAAAGAAGCCACGGAGAACACTATTATAACAATTGTAAGGTAGAGCGCTTCCTTAGGAGGAAAAATTGTAGTGTGCCAACCCGGTTCCAGGGATGTAGCGAAATCTTTTAAAAATATGGACGAAACCAAGCCGTAAACAGCGAAAATCGTAATGACGCCGGATATGAATTGAAATAATAGCTTGCGACCTTTCACAATAAATCTAATATATGAAAATTGTAGAGACGCATAATTATGCGTCTCTACGGGGTTATCATTTCAATTGCTTCATAATTTCTTCAATGGCCCTGTCCAACTGGGGGTCCTTGCCATCAAGACGATCAGTAAACCCGGTTTTTACATAAATGTCAGGCGCCACCCCGGTTTTTTCTATATCCTTGCCATCCAGTGTAAAGCAGCCCCATGCCGGTATGCGATAGAATGACCCGTCTACCAAACCCTTGCCGCTGGTAAAGATGATCCAGCGGTAAGTTTCGGTACCGATGATCTTGCCCAGGCCGAGCGCCTTAAAACCTTGCGCGGTCATCTCGCCGTCGCTCAGGGTTTGCTCATTCACCAATAATATGATCGGTTTTGCCGATGGCGAAAAGTTAGGCTGCTGTGTTTTTTGTCCGCCGCGGTATTGCCATTGCAGGTACGGCTTTTGCGAGAGGAACTGCAATACTGCATCGTGCACATTCCCGCCGGTATTGTACCGCAGATCAAGTATGAGCGCGTCTTTTTTATAGGCGTCATCAACCATGTCTTCCAGGAAAGTCTCCAGCGCCTCACCACCCATATTTTTCATATAGGCATAAGCGATACGGCCCTTACTTTTTTCAGTAACCTCTTTTCTATTATTTTCTATCCACTCATCATACAAATTGCCTGAAAGATCGCCGCTTGACTCAGGGCGAAGTTTTACAGTGATCGTTTTGCCGCCACGGTCGAAAGTCAGTTCCATTTCCTTTTCCAGTGAAGGCTTTGTGAAATAGAAGTTGCGGTCCTGTTTTTCATCCACTATAGTACCGTCAACGGCCTTCAGCCTGTCGCCGGCTTGTATATCAATGCCAAAACGGTAGGCCGCCGATGTTTTCAGCAGCTCTTTTACTTTGTAAGGGTCGTCGTTATCAAACACTAAGCCCGTTTCCATGGTACGGTAACGCAGCGTTTTGACTTCCTCGCCCCCGTTAGATGAAAAGCCCTGGTGCGAAGAGTTCAGCTCGCCCAAAAGATCGTTGATCAGCAGGCGCAGGTCGGCGCGGTTGGTCAGGTAAGGCAGGTAAGTTGCATATTGATCGTGCATTTTCTTCCAGTCGGTTCCGTGGAAATCGCCGTCATAGTAATTCTCTTCCAGTCCGGCCCAGGCCTCATCGAACATCTGCTTGAACTCACCCGCCATGTTGCGGTCGAACTTGTAGTTCATCTCGATCTTTTCGAGTTTGTTATTGTCAATGTTGAACGTATTGATAGTGCCTGAAGCCAGCACATAGAATTTATCGCCCGACGATTCAATGTCGTATCCAAAAATATCGCCGCTTACTTTGTCGGTTTTTTCCTCGTCAAATGGCTGCTGCGTGGTGTGAAACAGTCCCCATTTACCGGCGTCCTGGTTGGACATATAGAATATATGCGTTTTATCACCCTTTTGTATAACGAAAGGCGCCCGCTGCGCACCGAACCCACTGCTTACGCGTTGCAGGCGTTTCATCAGATCTTCGGTATTAATGGCTAATTCAGCTGGTTTTGGCGCAGGTTGTTCAGGCTTTTTATCGACAGCCTTTTTTTCTTTTGATTTATCCGCTGCCGAGTCTTTTTTAACTTCTTTGAACAGGTCGTTGAATTTATCCAGCCTGAATTCATCTTCAAATTTATAAAGCGGCATCCGATAAATATGTGCGTCAATAGTACCGTAGGGATAATTGGGATGTGTGCGGGAACTTGAAAAATAAAGATATTTTTCGTCCGGCGACCAGAATGGGTCGGATTCCGAAACTCCACTATTAGTGAGGTTTATGGTTTGACCCGAATTGATGTTATAAACAAATATATCCTCTTCAAAATTCCGGTGAGCGTTGTAAACCACATAATCACCTTTTGGCGAAATATAGGGCGCACCATCTTCAAAGCCCCACACCTCGTCTTTAGCAATGGTTTTGCCGGTCAATGTTTTCAGATTGATAAGCCTGACTTCTTCGCGCCCGCTCAGGTACGCGCCCTGCGTATGGTCCTTGTTAGTGGTCAATTGCCTGTTATTTGCCTTATCATTCGTGATCTGTTTTTCTGTGCCCGAACCGTCAGCGGCAATGGTGTACCAATTGAAATAACCGCCGGAGGTTTGACTGAAGATCAGCGAACGGTTATCGGGCAGCCATTTAACTTCCACAGCACGCTCACTGTTGCCCTTGTTGATCTCTTTGATGAATTTGCCTCCAACATCGCTCACAAACAGTTCGCCCCGCGAGATGAAAGCCAGTTTTTTCCCGTCGGGAGATACATCGAAGTTTTCGATCTTACCTTTGACGTCAAATTCCTGCGACTTCGGCAGTACATCGTTACGGTAAATGCTGAAACTGAGTTTTTGTGTTTGTTTTGAGGCCACATCGTACAGGAATAATTGGTAGTCTTTTTCAAAAACAACTTTCTCACCGTTGGCGCTTACAAAAGGCCTTTTGATGGATGACGGGAATTGTGTCAAAGCCGTTTTCTTCCCATTGACAAAAGTGTACAGGTTGTATTCGCCATTCCCTTCGTCGGATACAAAATAGATATTGCCTTTATGGTCGATGGTGGTCCAAAAGTCCTTCCCTATCCAGTCGGTATACTGCTTATACGCTTTGGTTTGCGGGTTATAGGATTGGATATCAGGGTTGTAAGACCCCTTGTAGTGCTTGCGGTTTGAGAAGAAGTTGCTTTCCCAGGTATTGCTGAAGAATAATTCGCCCGATGAAGGATGCTCGACAACACCATGAATGGTATTGAAATAGTTACCAAACAGGCGTTTAGCGGTACCCCCATCAATGCTAACCTTATACTCGCTGAAAGTGTTGTAACGGTTCGAATTGAAATAGATCGACCGGGAATCCCAGCTCCATGAATCCACCTGGTCGCCGGCATCACTGTAGGTCAGTTGCCTGATCTCGCCCCCGGCCAGCGGCATTACGTAAACGTCGTTGTTGCCGAACTGGTTCGACGAAAATGCCAGCCACTTTCCATCCGGCGATACATGCGGACTGGTTTCTTCGCCTTGCATAGCAGTCAGCCGAACAGCAACCGGGGTGCCGATGTCAACTTTCCATAGGTCGCCTTCGTAGCTGAAGATCACCGTTTTGGCATCCGGCGTAAGTGTGGGGTAGGAGGTAAAATACACCCCGGAACTTTGCGCCCCGGCAAAAGAGCAGCACAATAAGACCACTAAGACTGGCAAGTATAGTTTTTTCATATTTCCTGAAATTTATTTGAACTGAATAAATGTATTTTTGGACATCTTGAAAATAGTACATTTAAATACCTACGATGGTAATGGCGGAGCGGGCAGGGCCTGTATCAGGCTAAACCGCGCACTACTAAGCCAAGGTATTGAATCTAAAGTAATTGTACATTACAAATTTGGAAAAAATCCCGACATAGGTGAGTTTAACACAAATTTGTTGCAAAAGGCGTATACAGCGGCCACCATTATTCTTGAGCGGGTGTGGGCAAAAAGGTACCTCAGGGCATTAAAAACCCCATTTTCATTTACCTGGTTCGGGCGTTCGGTAATTCATCATCCCGATGTTAAAGGGGCTGACATTGTCCATTTGCATTGGGTAAATCACGGATTTTTGAACCCGAAACATATCGCCGAAATTGCCAAATTGAATAAGCCGGTGGTGTGGACCTTCCACGATAGTAATGCCTTTACCGGCGGTTGCCACGTGCGCTATACCTGCGATCATTTTAAAAAAGAATGCGGCAATTGCCCCTTGCTTAAAAACGATGGCCCGGATGATGCATCGCATCAAATATGGAAGCAGAAGCATGCAGCTTACGATAAACTGAATTTTACCATCGTGGCCCCGAGCGTTTGGATGCAGCGGTCTATTGCTGAAAGCAGCCTGGCGAAAGGTAAAGCGGTAAGGCAGATAGCAAACACGCTGGAAACAGATGTTTTTAAGCCAACGGATAAAATATCGGCTAAAGAAAAACTGGGATTACCAAAAGATAAATTCATCTTTCTAAGCGGGTTTATGCCCTCGCGCAAAGACTTGCACAAAGGCACCGACTACCTGCTTGTGGCGCTTGAATTATTAAAGGCAAGACTTGGGGTAAAAGCGGAAAATATCGAATTGGTAGTTTTCGGTAACAGGAATACGGAAGAGATGCCTGAATTCCCCTTTAAAACCAGTTTTTTAGGAACTATAAGTGACGACGAACGCCTGGCGCTTTGCTATTCCGCGGCGGATGCATTTCTGATCCCTTCTTTAGAAGACAATCTACCCAATACGGTTATGGAAAGCCTGGCCTGCGGTACGCCGGTTATCGCATTTACAACCGGTGGTATACCCGATATGGTCAAACATGAACAGAATGGCTATTTGGCAGGATACCGCTCGTCCGAGAGTTTTGCTGACGGTATGGAATGGATCATTAACTATCCTGACCGAGAAAAACTACAACAAAATGCGCGGCAAACGGTGATGGAAAATTTTTCGGAAGAAGTAATTGCAAAAAAGCATATTGAGTTATATAATAAAATAAATCCTCTGTGAACTCCGTGTTTTCTCAGCGCTCTCTGCGGTTAAAACTTTTCAAATTAACCACAGAGGCCGCAGAGGGTTTCACAGAGGAGTACAGAGATAGCAATTGAGGCAATGTTTCAACCAAAACTGACAGTTATTACGATAGTTTACAACGATGTAAAACACATCGAACGAACAATGCTTTCGGTGCTGGGGCAAACTTATCCCAATATAGAATACGTCATTGTGGATGGCCTTTCAACCGACGGGACCCTTGATATTATCAAAAAGTACCAGGATAAGATTAGCAAACTCATCAGCGAAAAGGACAAAGGCATCTATGACGCGATGAACAAAGGCCTTGCTGCCGCGACGGGCGACTATGTGTTGTTCATGAATTCAGGGGATGAATTTTATGCGAACGATACCATTTCTAAGGTGTTTGCTACTGCCGAAGGCGCCGACATTTATTACGGTGAGACGGAGATGATCAATGAAAATGGTGAAAGCCTCGGTCAGCGCCGCCATAAAGCTCCCGAAAAATTTACCTGGCGAAGTTTTAAATATGGCATGAGCATCAGCCACCAGGCTATTTACGTTAAGCGCTCAATAGCTGAGCTGTTTAACCGGGAATACGAATTAAGCGCTGATATTGATTGGATATTAAATGCTGCAAAAAGGGCAAAGACCATCGTCAATACCCATCAGTATGTGGCTAAATACATGGTTGGAGGTATGTCCAAAAAACGGCACCGGCAAAGCCTAAAGGAGCGTTTCGACATCATGAAAAGGCATTATGGTTTAACCCCGACATTATTTAATCATACCATCATCGCCTTTAATTTGGGATGGTATTGGCTGCTGCATAGAAGAACTAATGATTAATTGTCCGAATCGTTGATTCATATGATTTAATGATAGCGCTGATCAAATCATAGTAATCAGCGCCATCCGGTAATCAGCGGTTCAGACAAGTGGTATTATGCTTTCTTCGTCTCTTCCTCCGGTTTTTTCCGGAAACTCATAAAGATCGCACCACCTAAAGCGAGCACTAACAATACCGAGCCCGCCAGCGATATCTTCTCACCGGTGTAATACGATGCCGGGTGGAAATCAAAAGTGATCGTATGATTCCCAACAGGTATTACCGCAGCACGCAGTACATAATCGGCGCGGAAGTAAGGCTGTTCTTTTCCATCAATATACATTTTCCAGCCCTTGTCATAGTATATCTCGGAGAAGACGGCAATTGCTGTGGTGCTGCTGCCGCTTTTGTATTCCAGGTGGTCAGGCGAATACTTGGTCAGCGTAATGGTAGCGGCCGGATCAATTGCCAGCGTTTTTCCAGCTATCTGGCTTTTATAACGCTGGTCGACAATTGCCTTTTCTTTAGGTGAAAAAGCCGTGATCGCTTTCATTTCATCGTCAGCATCCTTTGCATATTGTATTTCTTTTACGAACCAGGCATGGCCGCAGGCCGTTTCGTTGCGCTGCATACTCAGGTTGCCCGTCTTCGGGTCCTGCATGATGATGTATTTGGTGTTCAGCATATCCAGCACATCATGGTTGATGCTTGCCGACATCTGGCCTTCTATCAACTCTTCATAGCGCTTCATCCTCGCGGCTGAATAACCGCCTATTGATTTGTAAAAAAACGGCGTAGTCCGATCCATGTTAATTTGCTGGCTGGTATCAAATACGCGGAAGTCCGGGTCAGTATCTTTCATGATGAATTCATCCACCGGCCGCGGCTTCGGCGCCTGTACGTCCTGTTTATCTACAAAATACTCATCCTTCAGGTAACGCTTATCGATAGTCAGCAAATCGGCCAAAATAACAACCAGGAACAGAACCGAGAAAACGGTAACGTTCTTTATTTTTTGAGTAAGATAGGCCCAAAGAAGTCCGAAAGTCAATATGATAAATACAAGCGTGCGGAAAGCATCAGTACGAGCGGCCGAGATCCTGTCCTGAACCAGCGCGTTTGCTATCGAATTGGCTGCGCCTGAATCGCCACCGGTCGCCTTCGTAAGCTGGCCTACGAAATCCAGGTGATTGCCCGCCTTGAATGAGAAGAACATATCCGGAACAGCCAATAGTACCAGCGTCACTCCGCCAACGATATATAACGTGATGAACAGCTTTTTGGTGATTGTTTTTTTGTCGGTCGACTTTATCATTTCATCGATCGCGAGCAGCGCGAGGATCGGGAAGCAAAGCGATGTTACCGCCAATATGCACTCTACCACGCGGAACTTGTTATACAATGGGAAATAGTCGAAAAACAGGTCGGATATAAGTGTGAAGTTCTTGCCGAATGACAGTAACAAAGTGAGCACGACTGTTGCCAGCAGCCACCACTTTAGCCGGTTTTTTACGATAAACAAACCGAGTATGAACAGGAAGAATATGGCTGTACCGAAGTACCAGGGGCCTTCTGTGAAGGTCTTGTCGCCCCAGTACATGGGGAATTGCTGTGAGATCGACTGGGCCTGTTCAGGGCTTTGACGCAAGTCTTCAAGCGCTTTTACCACATGCGAGTCTGGGTCGGTCTGTCCGGCTGTTATGCCCCCATAGAGGTTAGGTACAAGCAGTGTAAACGACTCGCCAACACCTTCACTAAACTCATAAGCATAATCCTTTGAAAGGCCGCTGCTGGCTTCCTTAACACCTGTTGTCAGGTTCGATTTTCCGCGGATAGAATCTTTTCCATATTCATAAGTGCTCCACAATACCGAACAATTCACCATCAACGCCAATACCAATGCACCCGCCATAAAAGCCAGCGACTTGAAAAATGGTTGAGTTTGTTTAGTGCGAATAGCGTTTACCAGCTCAAATATCATCAATATCAGCAGCGCGATCATCAGGTAATAAGTCATTTGGATATGATTGGCTTTGATCTCGGCTGACAGGAACAGGGCGAGTAACGCGAAGCCAAGCCAGTGTTTTCCACGCAAAATGAGGATGACCGAAGCTAGTATAGGGGCGAAAAACGCGATGGCGATCTCCTGGTTGACATGGCCGACGACGACATAGATGATATTATAAGTTGAGAATGTAAAAGCTAAGGCACCTGCCGCAGCCAGCCAGGGATTCAGCCTAAGAACGATAAAAAGGAAGTATGAGCCCAGCATTAGCATCAGTATAATGCCGACAGGATTTGGGAATATTTTGGCGACTGCATCTACCGCGTAATTGGCGATATTGGAGGGGTATGGCGCCCAGATCTGGAAGGTGGGCATCCCGCCTAAAACCTGGTTGGTCCACAGGATGGTTGTGTCCTTAGCCCGGTAATCCATGATCTCCTTTTGGGTGGATTGCGCGCCGATGACATCACTTTGGCCCAATGCTTTGCCCTGGAAGGCCGGGGTGAAATAAAAGAAACAGATCGCTAAAAATATGCCTGTAATGGCCAGGTGGATGCCATTGCGTTTGAACCAGTTACTCATCTAAGTTTTTTAATGTAGGAAAAAATATAATTCCTCAAAAATAGAAATTTGGCTTAGAAAAGGAATTATATTTTAGAAGCCGTGGGAATTAACAAAGCAGTTGTCGTCAGAACATTAAAAATATCAGCGGCAGCCCGCAAAGACCGACGATGAAAGCGATAATGGAAACTTTGGTGATCTCTTCGCGATGCTTGTAAATAGCGAAAACATTGTAGGCAGCCAGCAGGCCCATGATGATCCAGAAAAACCAATGTATCCGGTGATGCGAACTGTTGAAGATGGCCAGGCCGAAAAACACGACAGCATAATCCGTTACGAGGACGTTGAATACCTGGGGATTGCCGAAATGGCGCCGCTGAAATATCGGCTTTTGCTCCATAAGCCTATTTTAGTTCTTCGTAATCGATAAAATCACCTTCCGAATCGGGTATCGAACTCTTTTTTTCGGGGATATAATCAACTTTCACTTTGCCTTCAGGTGCTTTTTGGTTGCGGTATTGTTGTTGCTGTCCCTCTTGCGCTTTGTTAACTACGCTTTGGAAAAGCATAGGCAATAGCAACCGCGCAAGGCTGCGTATGATGTACAATACAAGGATAGCTATAAACAGGAAACGAATAAATTCCATTTTGAATAAATTGAGCGTACAAATATAAGTTTATAAAACAAAAAAAGTTTTATGTAGCTATATATCAGTTATGACGAATGAGAAGGGAAAATATTACAGCGTTTGATGTGCAGATGTGCAAATATGCGGATGTGCAAATGTTTTATGATTTGAAATTGACAATTGTCTAACATGTAAATCAATCTGCCAGATCGTCTGACCACCGTTCAGCTGAATATTTTGATCGCCATTCTCCCGCATAATATCCTCCCAATTCACCAAGAACATCGGGTGTTAAACTTACCACTTTACCATTGGGTGCATTAAATGAAATATTCAAAACCCCTTCATCGACCGCCAGAAGGAGATAAAATATAGCATCGTCAACGCTGTCTGCAATAACTGTTTCTGCAAATTTGTCAATGTTCCCACCGTTTTTAGCATCTCTCCATCGTTTTGCTGTTGGCGATTTCATATTATTAGTATACAATTGAACATCACAACTTCTGATTGCTAAGTCCCTCACATTTTGAACAAGCAGTTTTGCAAATTCATTAAGTTCTTCTTGTATCATATTGCTCAGTTGTTTAATAAATATTTATCAAACTTGTTGTCAAATATCAATAGATTCATCTGCACATCAAAACCGTTCTTCCATTAGTTTTTCCAGCGCGAACATCTCATCCCGCAGCTTAGCGGCCAGCAGGAAGTCCATGTCCTTTGCGGCGGTAACCATTTCTTTCCGCGTATTTTCGATGGCTTTCTTCAGATCGGGCTTCGACATATATTGAACAATGGGGTCGGCAGCCATTGATATGCTGTCCGCTTCAACATAAGCCTTTTGAACCCCGCCAACAAAATCCATCACCGAAGTTTGTTCGATAATGGCCTCCCTTGATTTGCCAATAGTTTTCGGCGTAATACCGTGCTCCAGGTTATAAATGATCTGCTTCTCGCGGCGACGGTTGGTCTCATCCATCGTGATCTGCATCGAATCTGTGATCCTGTCGGCATACATAATTACGCGTCCGCGGTCATTACGCGCGGCGCGGCCAATGGTTTGGATCAGTGAACGCTCGGAACGCAGGAAACCTTCCTTATCCGCGTCCAGTATCGCCACAAGCGAAACTTCCGGCAGGTCCAATCCCTCGCGCAATAAATTGATGCCAATAAGCACATCAAATTCGCCCAAACGTAGCCCTCGTAATATTTCAACGCGCTCCAGGGTCTTCACCTCGCTATGGATATAGCGGCATTTGATACCCAGCCGGTCCATGTATTTGGCCAATTCCTCGGCCATGCGTTTGGTCAATGTAGTCACCAGCACCCTATCACCCATTTTGATGGTTTGATCTACTTCCTCCAGCAGGTCATCCACCTGGTTGATCACCGGGCGAACATCGATTACGGGATCGAGTAACCCTGTCGGGCGTATTACCTGTTCCACCACCACTCCCCCTGATTTTTCCAGTTCGAAATCGGCAGGCGTAGCGCTTACATAAATGGTTTGCGGGGCAAGCTTTTCAAATTCCTGGAAATTGAGCGGCCGGTTGTCCAACGCGGCCGGTAAACGGAAACCATATTCCACCAGCGATATTTTTCGCGAGCGGTCACCGCCATACATGGCCCTGATCTGGGGCACAGTGACGTGGCTCTCATCGATCACCATCAAATAATCATCAGGGAAATAATCCAATAGACAGAACGGCCTTGCACCGGGCTGCCGGCCATCGAAAAATCGTGAATAATTTTCGATACCTGAACAATAACCCAGTTCCCGTATCATTTCCAGGTCGTAGTTCACCCTTTCTTCCAGCCGTTTGGCTTCCAAAAAGCGCTGGTCGTTAATGAACTGCTTCTTGCGCACTTCCAACTCCTCTTGTATGGCCCAGATGGATTGTGTGAAACGCTCCCGCGGGGCAACGTACAGGTTAGCCGGAAACAGCACCATGTGCGTCATTTTCTCGATCGTTTTCCCGGTTGACGGGTCAAATGAGCTTAACTCTTCGATATCATCACCAAAAAAGGAGATCCGGTAGGCATAATCCAGGTAAGCCGGGAAAATATCTACTACATCGCCTTTTACCCTGAAAGTGCCGCGTTTGAAATCGGCTGTTGTCCGTGAATACAAAATCTCAACCAACCGGTGCAGGAAGGCATTTCGACTTATCCTTGTTCCAGCGGCAAAACGGAACACGGAATCTTTAAAATCCTCCGGGTTGCCCATACCGTAAATGCAGGAAATAGACGACACCACGATCACATCCCTCCGGCCCGACATCAAGGCTGAAGTGGTACGCAGCCGCAGTTTTTCGATCTCATCGTTGATCTGCAAGTCTTTCTCGATATAAGTATTCGTAGTCGGGATAAAAGCCTCGGGCTGGTAGTAGTCGTAATAGGAGACAAAATAATTCACAGCGTTCTCGGGGAAGAACTGTTTGAACTCGCCGTAAAGCTGCGCGGCCAGGGTTTTATTGTGGCTCAATACCAGTGTGGGACGCTGTGTTTGGGCAATCACATTGGCAATGGTAAAAGTTTTGCCCGAGCCTGTAACGCCCAGCAGGGTTTGATACGTATCGTTGTTATTGACACCCTCAACCAATTGCCTGATAGCTTCGGGCTGGTCGCCGGTGGGTTGATATTCAGAGGTTAATTTAAAATCCATGCAAAATGTAAAAATACAATAATTAACGATGGCGTCTTTTTCAAAATGTTTATGGCCGATCGCTCAAACAAATAAAGGGCATATTTTGACAATCCTATGTCAGCAGGTTTTACTTCTTGTACATCTTCCGCTAAATATTTATGATGCCAAAAAACTTAACATCAATACAATACGTTTATAAATCAGAAAAGTGTTTAACCCGGTTTAATTTTAATCATTACCCCTATGATCGCATTAGAAAGATTACGCCCGAAATCAGTAGATTTAAGCATGTTTTTTGTACTCAACAAAACCAACACTTTGGGCAACCAGTTTTTAGCCGAACTACGTGATGCCACTACGCAGCTGGATATGTCGCGCTTCAGGCGCAACCAGGAACGCATAGGCGAAATACTGGCCTACGAGATCAGCAAAAAGTTAAAGTATGTTGAGACCGAAGTGCAAACGCCCCTGGGCATCGCGACGGTCAACGTGCCGGCTACACGACCGGTTTTAGGCACTATACTGCGGGCGGGTTTACCCTTCCACCAGGGCTTTCTGAATTTTTTTGACAAGTCGCCCTCGGCTTTCATTACCGCTTACCGCAAAGTGCGCAAGAACGGAGATTTCATTATCAATATCGATCATATCGCTACGCCGAACCTCGACGGGCAAATATTCATCTTATGCGACACCATGCTGGCAACGGGCCAGAGCATGGTTGATGTTTGCAAGGAGTTGTTAGCCACGTACGCCATCAAAGAATTGCATATAGCAGCTATCATTGCCAGTACAGTCGGCATAGAGCACGTTAAAGCGCATATACCTAAGGCTCATATCTGGGTTGGGGCCATCGATGAAGAAATGACCTCGAAAGCATTTATCGTGCCTGGCTTGGGCGATGCGGGAGATTTGGCGTTTGGCGAGAAAATGGTTTAGTAAGGATTTCGAATTTCGAATGTTCAATTTCGAATTTTATTTACTTTTATAAATGCTGAAATTCCTTTTCGCATTAATTATAGTCTGTAGCATTTCTCGCTATGCGAATTGTCAAAATCTTATTTTGACTGCCGGAAAGAATAACGTTTGGTTAAACGACCTTAAGAAAGCTAATTTATCTGAACAATTAGCGTTGATAAAATCAAGGCTGCTGGCTGATACCAATGTTTATGCTGTAAACCGTTCGGATCGCTTAGTTTTAAAACCTAAGCAGGACGACTACAAAAAAGATGTAGAATGTAGGATTCAACTGGTAGTTGATACTGGTAAGCATCTTCTGCCTGTCAAGATAAAAAACAACACGCCGAATTATAGGATAGTCCAGCTTTGTAAATTATTGGATGAAAATAATGTTAAGGCCATTAGGGTATATGACCGCGAAGCATCCGTAAGTATATTTGGCTCAGATGGTATTTGGGGAGCTATCTCATTAGTGCAGAAAAATAGATCTTTGTATAAAAAGATTAGAAAACTAATGGAGTAACTTCGCGGAAGTTTAAGCTCGATAATGCAATCCGAAATCGAAAATCCGAAATCCGAAATCAAAAAATACCGCCACATTTTCTTCGATCTCGACCATACCATCTGGGATTTTGATAAGAATGCCGAGGAAGCGCTGCACGAATTATATGGTATTTACGGCTTAAAGGAATTGGGCTTACACTCCGCCGACCTGTTCATCGAAATCTATACGCGCAACAACCACCGCCTTTGGGCTGAATATCATGTCGGAAAGATCACCAAGGATCAATTGCGCGAAGCACGTTTTAAACAAACCTTTCTTGATTTAGGGATGGAGCCTGGTATTATTCCTGAAGGTTTCGAGGATCATTATGTGCGGTTATGCCCCACCAAAACCAATTTGTTTCCGGATGCACATGAAACATTGGAATATCTCAGCTCAAAATACACCTTGCATTTGATCTCGAACGGGTTCCAGGAGTCAACACAGCTCAAAATCAACGGCACGGGTTTAGAGAAATATTTCCGGCATGTAATCATATCTGAAGTGGTGGGTGTCAACAAGCCCGATAAGGCCATCTTTGAACATGCCATCACACTCGCAGGCGCCACGAAGGAAGAAAGCCTGATGATAGGCGATAGCCTGGAAGCTGATGTCTATGGTGCGCTCAACTTTGGCATGGACGCCATTTATTTCAATCCCAATGGTTCGGACAAACCCGATGACGTATATGCGCAAATCACCCATTTGAAAGAATTGAGGACATTGTTATAAGGTATTACTAAAAACTTAGTTATATTGCCTGGCATCAGCCCTATAAGGTGTTAACACCTTATTTTGCACAAATACACCCATATGAGACTTATCCTTGTCTTCTGTTTTTTATGCCTCAGTGCAGTCGCCTATGGCCAGATAAGCATATCGGGTAAAGTGGTGCGTTCGGCTACTAACGCCCCTATTCCTGACGCTTCCGTTTATATCAATGGTACGTCGATCGGAACAACTACCGATGCGAACGGTGCATTTACGATCAAAACTAACTACAACGGCAGGATAGACCTGGTCATTTCGCATACCGCATACCAAAAAAAGGTAATGACACTAACAGCCGGCCCTATCCCGGTGAACTTAAGCATCCAACTTGAACCCAAAACCAACGTTTTGGATGAGGTTGTGATTGTCAATGACCCCTTGCGGGGCTGGCGAAAATGGCACAACTTATTTACAGACTACTTTATAGGAACATCCGGTTTTGCGAAGAAATGCACGATAAAGAATCCCGAAGTATTGGCATTCCATTATAACCGGGCCGACAACGAACTGAAGGTCACCTCGCGCCGGACACTCATCGTTGAGAACAGGGCACTGGGCTACAGCTACAAGATCGACCTGAATTTGTTCACCTATTCATTCAGTACGCTTGAACTAAAGAGCGATATCACCGTATTCTTTGATAAAATCAAACCTGCAAATGCAACGGAAGAGAAGCTATTTGCTGAAAATCGCAGTATAGCCTTTCGCGGGTCGAAAATGGATTTTATTCGTGCCCTTTATAACAAGGACTATAATAGAAAGGGCTTCGCGGTGGTTGCCATACACGCCAGGTCCAATGCTCAGAAACAGCGCGTCGTACGCATGATATCCGATGCCATCGCGCAAGCTTATCGCGAAAACAGGAATGTTAACACGGTTACGCTCGCTTCGATAGCCAACGGCGTTAAGGATACAGTTGAGCTTTATGACCAGAAACTGGGAGAGCCTGATTATGTCATTAAGGATACTTCTTCAGTGTTTTTAAATGATAGTTTGAGGATCAGTGCAGACCATAAAGGCCTTCTGCGCCTGAAGGACACGTTACTGATACAATATTCCGAGGGCGGAGGCGCTAAAAACCAGGCATTTCATTTGCCATCCGGCGGCGATCAATTTAAATTGGAAAACATTCAGTCCAGTCGCCGCAAGAACAATTCCCACCATTTTCAGTATACCTGGATGACGCTCAGGCCCGCAAATGAGATCACTATTTACCCCGATGGCGGCTACGACGGCGACCTGTTTTCCAAAGGATACATGGATGACGCCAAGGTGGCGGGTTTGCTGCCCTGGGACTACCAGGATACACAGCAAGCAACGCGCAATAATGATATTGGGCGTGAAGAGATGGCTTTATCCCAGGCAGTGGTCTCTGGTGACAAGGCGGTAAAAAACGTATTAGATCATCTTAAAGCGTTTTTGACCGGCAATTCAACCGAAAAGGTTTACCTGCAGACGGACAGGGCCTGGTACGCTGCCGGCGAAACCATTTATTTTAAGGCTTATGTGACAGCAGGTGAGCAGCATGAACTTTCACCGCTAAGCAAAATCTTACATATAGACCTGATCGATGGTAACGACCGTATCGGCCGGTCCATTAAACTTCAATTGAACAACGGCATGGCCTGGGGCGATTTCGCATTGCCCGATTCTATTCAAAATGGAAATTATAAGATCAGGGCGTACACGCGGCTTATGGAAAATGACGCCGCCCCTGCATACTTCGAAAGAAACATGCCCGTTGTCGCCGTAAGAAACATACAGGTTCCGGGGTACGGAACCGGTCAGCGTACAACAAATAAGATCGACCTGCAGTTCTTTCCTGAGGGTGGCGAATTGGTTACGGGTATCAAATCTAAGGTTGCGTTTAAAGCCGTCGGCGATAATGGCCTTGGGGTCGATGTCAAGGGAGTAATCACCGATAACAATGGCAGCAAGATTTGTGATTTTGCATCGCAGCATTTAGGTATGGGCTATTTCTACCTGGAACCGGGTGCGAACAAAACCTATAAGGCCGAATTGATTTACGGAAACAACCTGAAAGATAGCTTTGATGTGCCCAAACCCCTGAAAAACGGATTGGTTTTTTCTGTCAATAACGACGTGGCCGGGAAATGTACGATGACCGTGCGTGTCAATAAAACGTTTTACAACGAAAACAGGGATAAGGATTTCAGTATAATAGTTTACTCCGGAGGGCAAGCCATGCCCTTTATTTTCAGGCTTAATGAGGCGTCCGTTGCGACCGATCTGGACACCCATAGCCTGCATTCGGGAATAGCTGCGGCTAGCTTATTTTCTTCGTCCGGCGAGCCGTTGGCTGAACGACTTTTCTTTGTGAAGAATAATGATATTCTCGATCTTAAAGTAAGCAGCGGCAAGACAGTTTATGCTAAAAGGGAGAAAGTGAAGATCGACCTGCACGCCCAAAATAAAGGATTGCCTGTTGACGGACATTTTTCGGTATCTGTGATCGATGAGAGCCAGATGCCGGATAGTGAATTCAACGAGCGTACAATATTGACCGACCTGCTACTAACGTCCGACCTGAAAGGATATGTGGAACAGCCAAATTATTACTTTGCATCTGGTACCACTGATGTGCGCGATGCATTGGATATACTGATGCTTACACAGGGGTATCGCCGTTTCCAATGGAAAAGTGTGCTTGCCGGCGGCCCTCAACCGCCGCAATCTTTTCAACCTGAAACATCGTTGGAAGTAGCAGGCACTTTAACTACCCCAGGCGGGAAACCAGTACCTAACGGTAAAGTAATATTTATGGACGGCAAAAGCGGTACACTGATAGATACTTTGACCGACGCATCAGGTAATTTCAGCTTTACCGGCCTGAATATTACTGACACAACGACGGTCATTATTTCGGCCCATAAAGGCAACAACGACCCAGGGGTGAAATTAGCGATAAAACAGGATCCAATCCCCCCGATCGAAATAACAGATACAAGCCGGTTCAGGTTACCGCAGCACTACGCTGCGTTGACGCCGCAACAATATCAGTTATTGCAGAGCCGTAAGCAAGGCATTGTCACCCTTAAAACTGTACAGATATCAGGCCGCGCTACGCCGAAGCCAGCCAGGGTGCAGCATTCAGCCAATATGAATGGTGCCGGGCACGCTGATTACGTGATCATGGGCGACCAATTGAATAATTGTACAGATTTGCCGTGCTTATTTGGTAAGCTGCCGGGAACCATCTCAAAAAACGGGAAATTATACCTGACCCGCACGGGTGATCGTCTTGGCCAAAATAAAGGCTATCCGCCCCCGCCCATTAAATTCATCCTGGACGGAATTCCTGTGCCCGATCAGAGTTACATTTTTGGTATCATAAGCGTTCATGATATCTATAGTATCGAACTACTTAAAAGTGGCGGACTATTAGCTCTTTATGGAAGCTCGGCAGCCGGCGGGGCGATCCTCTTCACTACAAAACGGGGTGGCGAAACGCGGAATTCGCCCAATGCGGTATCCCCCGGCCTGGTGAAATTTCAATTTAACGGTTTTTATAAGGCCCGCCAATTCTATTCTCCTCAATACCAACATCCGCAGGATACAAAACAGCAGGACATAAGGCCAACCATTTATTGGAATCCGGAAATGGCGACCGAAAAAGATGGCAACCTGTCTTTCGAATACTACAATTCCGACGGGCGTGGCCCATATAAAGTAATTGTAGAGGGGATAGATAGCCATGGAAACATCGGGAGGCAGGTTTACTGGTATAAGATCGAGTAGGTTAAACGGTAGTTCAATCAACAGTGTTTGCCACGCTACTTCTATAACATAATTTACCTGCAAAAGATATAGCTTTGTTGGTGAAAAATTGATATGACTATCGAAGCCGAACATAGGGCCATAGAAGCCGCACTTGACATTTATCGCAGCCGCCTGGACGCTATTCCTGATAACCAGTTCGATATGACGCCTCCGGGAGGCGGCTGGTCATATGCCGAAGTGTACTCCCATATCATGCAGGCCGACCTGAGTTCCAGTATCGCTCTTGAAAAATGTACGCTAAATAGCTGCAAACCAACTACAAAAGGCCGTACATTAATTGGATTGTTTGTTTTAACTTTCCAAAGATTCCCGCCTTTTAAGGTTAAGGTACCGAAAGCGGTTGCAGCTATCATACCGGCAAAAAAGATCAGCAAGGAGGAGGCAAAAAACCTGATCGTAAAATGCCGAAAACGGGTCAATGATGTGGCGGGCCTTATACACGATTCATCAGTGCATTGCAGGTACAAACATGCGCGCATGGGCATGCTCAATGCCAGGCAGTGGTTTAAATTTATCCTCATCCATTCCAATCATCACATCAAGCAACTAAACCGCATCGAAAAAAAATTTCGTGCGGGATGAAACCTTTTATATTTCATGTAGTCTTAACATTCAGATAATCTGAGTTGTTGACATTTGTTAAATATCTCAACATGAATTTTGAGTTTGCATATTTGGCGGTTGCGGGGTTGCTTTTATTGTTAGGCATATTCTACGTCAGCCCTTATGAGTTGAAAGTTAATGAGGACGACGACGACGAATAGTCGTTACATACCGCGGTCTCCCGATCCGATAACCGGTAAAATCTGCCGGAAGGAAAATTATCCCCCCAATATTTTATGGCAAAGCGAGAAGTAGATATAGTTGTTATATCAGACGTGCACCTGGGTACCTATGGGTGCCATTCTAAGGAACTTCTTAAATATTTAAAAAGCATTAAACCAAAAATGCTGATCCTGAACGGCGATATCATTGATATATGGCAATTTAGCAAATCATACTGGCCCGAAACGCACATGAAAGTAGTGCGCCGTATCCTGAAATTTGTGACTGACGGCATACCCGTTTATTACCTCACCGGCAACCACGATGAGATGCTGCGCAAATTCGCTGATTTTGACCTCGGATCATTTCACCTGAAAAACAAGCTGGTGCTAAACGTGGACGGAAAGAAAGCCTGGGTATTTCACGGGGACGTGTTTGATGTGACCATGCAGCATTCCAAATGGCTGGCTAAATTAGGCGCCGTGGGCTATGATACCCTGATATTGATCAATAGCTTAACCAATTGGTTTCTGACTAAGATCGGTCGCGAAAAAATGAGTTTTTCCAAAAAAGTAAAAGAAAGGTTCAAGGATGCAGTGAAATTTATCAACCAGTTTGAGCAAACCGCTGCCGACCTTGCTGTAGAAAAAAAATACAGTTATGTGATATGCGGCCATATCCACCAGGCCGAAATAAGGGAAATGGAAGCAACCGATAAGTCTGGCTCGGTTCTTTATCTGAATTCAGGCGACTGGGTGGAAAATCTTACCGCACTGGAATATCGCAATGGCGATTGGACGATTTTTAAATACGACCCTGCCGACTTTAAAGCCGATATCGACGAGGAAGATCACACTGATACCGAGGACCTGGAAGCCAAAATGGATGTTAAGAGCCTGCTGGAACGCTTTAAGCTCGAGGTGCATTAATTGTTGTAATGTTCGAAGGTTGGAATTTGTAATGTTATTTAATGCAATATTCAATCTAATTAGAACAAATTTGTCGTAACGTAGTATGTTTGAAAGATTCTAATACTAATTGAAAAAAAGGCTCAACTTTCAAACCTTCCAACAAAAAATGAAGATCCTTTACGCTATACAGGGAACCGGTAACGGCCACATCAGCAGGGCGCGTGAGATAGTTCCGTTGCTGCAGCAATACGGTGAACTGGATCTGTTGATAAGCGGGACGGAAGCGGAGGTATCATTAGCTCAGCCCATTAAATACCGCTTGCATGGTTTTAGTTTTGTATTCGGCACTAAAGGCGGCGTTGATAAGTGGGCCACCTATAAGCGGATGAACTTGCGGCAACTTTGGCACGATATCAATCATTTGCCGCTTAAGCAATACGACCTGATCGTAAACGATTTCGAGCCTGTGAGCGCCTGGGCCTGCCGCAGGCAGAAATTACCGTCAGTGTCATTAAGCCACCAGTGTTCCTTTATTTCGCCAAATACACCACGGCCGGGTAAGTGGAATTATGCGGAGTGGCTCTTTAAATATTACTCGCCCACCACATACCATATCGGGTTTCATTTTGAGCGCTACGACGATTTTATACATACCCCGGTTATCCGGAGTGAAATCAGAAATCTTGATCCGACGAATGAAGGGCATTATACCGTTTACCTGCCGGCATATGACGATAAATTCCTGGTGCAGCATTTAAGCAAAACCGAGGATGTGGAATGGCAAATATTCTCGAAGCGGCAAAAGACCACCTATCGCGAAGGCAATATTTGTGTGTTCCCCGTCGATAATACGGCCTTTAACGAAAGCCTGGCGAGCTGCGAAGGCCTGCTCACAGGCGGCGGATTTGAAGGGCCGGCCGAAGCTTTGTATCTGCAGAAGAAAGTAATGATGATACCTATGACAGGGCAATACGAGCAGCAATGTAACGCCCTTGCCGCGTCAAAATTGGGTGTGCCGGTGATACACGCAATAGATGACAATTTTGTTGCCGCGGTAAACCGGTGGATAGCAGACGATAAAAAGATATTCGTTGACTTTCCCGATGAAACGGCACGGATTGTTGATGATATGGTCAGCCGCTATGCAAAACCTGCTGCGATTTCGGCTTAAACAGTTTTTCCGCTATTATTGCCCTGAAATCCATCGGTCATGATCAAATTTTTCAGATCTTACAATCCACTGAATATTGCCTGGCTGGTTGTTTTGCTGTGTATTCTGCGCGCAGGGTATTTGTATAGCCTGCCTGCCAAAACTGATTTCCCGTTTGCCGAACTTTTTTCGAGGCTGCATTTGCCCACAACCTACCGGTATAATGTACCGCCTGCACTCAACTTATTTATAGCAAGTATCATAGTATTCATCCAGGCCCTGCTGCTTAATTACCTGGTCAATTATCATAACCTGCTGGGTAAGTCGACATTTTTGCCGGCTATCATGTACATCACGGCTTCGGGATTGCTTACGCCTTTTTTATTGCTGGGGCCGCCACTGGTATGCAATTTCCTGGTGATATGGATGCTGTTCAAAATTTTTAGTTTTTATAAAGGTGACGATGCCAAGTCTACCTCGTATGATCTTGGAATGATAGTAGCCGTAGGCACGCTGTTTTATTTGCCGTTTATCTACATGTTCCTGTGTGTTTGGATAGCGCTGATAATCTTCCGCCCGTTCAACTGGCGCGAATGGGTAGCCTGTATCATAGGGTTTGCCACCGTATTTTTCTTCCTGGCGGTGTCGTATTATTTAAGCGATAGCATGGGTCAATTTTACGATATCTGGCTACCGCTAACCACCAGGTTCCAGTTCAAACTCAGCTTTAATTATTATAACTACCTGGTGCTTATACCTGTGATCATTATCCTGGTGCTCGGGTTTTTCAAATTGCAGCAAAACTTCTTTAAAAGCTATGTGCAAACGCGTAAGTCCATGCAATTCCTGCTCTTTGTCGCGTTGATAGGGGGCTTCTCTTTTTATATCCGTCCAGATTTCCACCCCGACCATTTTTTGCTGTGCGCTGTCCCCGCAGCTGTATTTTTTTCCTATTACTTTCTTTATGCCAGCTACCGGTGGTTTTACGAATCGTTGTATATTTTGCTGCTGGCCAGCATCATTTATTTCCAGTTTAACACTTTTTAACTTTTACATTCGTTCAAATTTCGGGGGTTATATTAGTTTTGTAGCATGAAGTTTGGAGTAGTCATATTTCCCGGTTCTAATTGCGATGAAGACATCATACATGTATTAGAAACCATAATGGGCCAGCAGGTAGTACGCCTGTGGCATAAAGATCATGATTTGCAGGGTTGCGATTTTATCGTATTGCCGGGCGGATTTTCTTTCGGCGACTACCTGCGTTCAGGTGCCATCGCCCGTTTTTCGCCCATTATGCAAGAGGTAATACAATTTGCTGCCAGGGGCGGGTACGTTTGGGGTATATGCAATGGTTTCCAGATCGCAGCCGAAGCGGGGTTGCTTCCGGGCGCCTTATTACATAATGCGAACCGTAAGTTCAATTGCAGCAATATTTACCTGAGGGCACAGACCAACGACTCGCTGCTTACTTCGCAGATCGACCTGGAAAGGGCGTTGAAAATTCCAATCGCGCATGGCGAAGGCAATTATTTCGCTGACGCGGATACGTTAAAAGCATTGAACGATAACGATCAGATACTTTTCAGGTATTGCGATGAGTCGGGTAATATTACTGACGAGGCCAATCCGAACGGATCGATAGAAAATATTGCCGGGGTATGTAATAAACAACGGAACGTATTCGGCATGATGCCGCACCCCGAGCGTGCAGCAGACGCTTTACTTGCCAACCAGGATGGACTGGCTATTTTTGAATCCATACTATCAATGGTGAAGGCCTGATGGCGAACCTGGTTATTGACATTGGCAATACCTTAATAAAAGTCGCGGTTTTCAGGCAGGACGAATTGCTGCAGGTTGAGCAATACCAGGCTGTGGATGAAGGGATTTTGCCCGGACTGATCATCAAATACGATATTAAACAGGCGATCATATCGTCGGTTAGAAATGAAAATGAAGCATGGCGCGATGCCATCGGCAAAAAAATCAAGGTAAAAAACTTCAGCGGGGAAATGGCTGCGGGCATTATAAGCCACTATAAAACCCCTGAAACGCTTGGGCCCGACCGATTGGCTGCCGTTATAGGGGCCCATCAATTGTACCCTGCAGAAAACAACCTGGTAATTGGCGCCGGGACGGCAATCACCTATGACTATGTGGATGCAGGGGGGAATTATTTCGGGGGCAGTATATCGCCGGGGCTGAATATGCGTTATAAAGCATTGAATTATTATACGGGTGCATTGCCGCTATTGACTGCTGACGCAGGATTTGATGAAAACTACGGAAGTGATACCGCCGGCGCGATACGTTCAGGTGTGCAAAACGGCATAAAATATGAACTGAACGGATTTGTAGAGAGCTATCATAAGGATACAAAAACAATGAATATCATACTAACGGGAGGCGACAGTATTTTTTTTGATACTCTATTGAAAAATAGCATCTTTGCCACCTGCATTAAAAACGAGCCTTACTTGGTTCTGAAGGGATTAAACGCAGTTATACGATTGAATAATGATTAAATATACCAGGCTCTTTATTACATTCCTGCTTGCTTTTATTATAGTTGAGGCCCGGGCCCAGTCTACTGCTACTACCAGTTCGCCATATTCACGCTACGGCATCGGCGATTTTAGCGACCAGCTTTTTCCACAAAACATAGCCATGGGTGGCATAGCCACCGCCACCAATACTATCGGAAGTTATAATAACGTCAATTTAATTAATCCCGCTTCATTGGGATATATCCATTTAACGGTTATTGACGCCGGAATCAACACTGATTTTCTAACCTTAAAGGAAAATGGCTTTGGCAGCGAAAAAAATTCAAACTTCAAGCTTAGCCATATCGCCTTTGCAATGCCCATCACGTCGCGTTCCGCTATAAACCTCGGCCTGGTGCCTTACAGCCAGGTAGGCTACAACTATAAGCAAACCCTGTCTAAGGGATTTGGCGGCTCGTCATCTGTTGATACCAATGCTGTTAACTATATTTATTCTGGTGAAGGGGGCTTATCAAAAGCATTTTTTGGATACGGGATTGCTCTGGGGCGGCATTTAACAGTTGGAGCAAATGCATCTTACATATTTGGTAATTTAAAACAGTTGCAGTCTACAGAAATACCGAATTTATATGGAACGCTGAATTCACGTATCGAACAGGATAATCATGTAGGCGGGTTTAATTTTGATTATGGGGTTCAGTATATCTTTGATTTCTCCGCTATCACGCACCTGACATTAGGTTATTCAGCTTCGGTAGGTAACAAGATCAATGTGCAAAATTCCTTTATTGTAAGCCAGTATACTTACGATTCGTCCGGCGGACAGAACAACCCCGCAGACAGCGTGTACAATATTCAAAATCCCAACGCTAAACTACAGTTGCCCCGTATCAATCACTACGGATTTGTTTACCAAAAGGAAGGCAGCTTCCTGGTTGGTGCTGATTTTACAACCGGCAATTGGTCCGATTTTTCTATGCCCGGTGAAACGCAACATTTGCAAAACAGCAAAAGGATCAACGTAGGCGGCTCAATTATCCCCAATTCAAACGCGTTGAATAGTTATCTTGCGCTTGTTGACTACCGCCTGGGCTTTATTTATGAGGATACCTACCTGAACATCAATAACGTCGATATAAAAAGGTACGCCGTAACTTTCGGCTTTGGTATCCCGCTACCGCATGACCGTGCCTCATCAGCTTTTTATAAAGTGAATTTTTCAGCAGAAGTAGGTAAGCGCGGAACTCTTGAGGGCGGCCTGGTGCAGGAAAACTATGTCAATTTGCACCTGGGCTTTACGCTGAACGACCGGTGGTTCCAGCGGTTTAAGTTTGAATAACACTTCGGTATGAGAGGGGCAAAACTGTTTACAGGTTTAATTTTGCCGGTACTAATTGCTGGCATGGGCCTGTTGACGGGATGCGAGAACGATCTTAAGGACCTGAAAAAGATATCTGCCAGCGAAGTAAACAAGCCCGTTACCAGTTATACAGATGTTGATGTGATCTACAGCGACTCAGCTAAAGTAAAGGCGCATATGACCGCGCCTTTGATGCTGGATTATGATAAGGTGGAAAAGCCTTATACCGAAATGCCTAAGGGTGTTAAAGTTATATTTTATAATGCCGAACTCCAGGAAACGGGCACAATAACCGCTAACTACGCCATATATCACAAGAAGGAAAAGATTATCCTGCTTCGAAAAAACGTTGTAGGAACCAATGTTAAAGGGGAAACCTTTAGCTCTGATGAGTTGATATGGGACCAGAATACCAAGCAAATAACCTCAAACCAGGTAGTGCATGTAAGGATGGCCGACGGCACGGCGCTTGACGGCACAAGCTTTACCAGCGACGAGGGCCTCAATCACTGGAAGTTCGGCCAGGCGAATGGCACCATAAGTGTTAAAAATCAGGAAATTTCACATTGAGGGAGGATTTTACCGCTAAATTTTTTCTGTTTAAAATTTTACTAAAAGTTGTATCTTGCGCCTCTTTTTGATGAAGCTAAAAGCTGAAAGCAGAAAGACCAAAGCTAATTTAGACTTAAGCTTTCAGCCTTGTGCTTTTAGCTTTATGCTTACAGAGTATTAATATAGATAATAAGAGTATATGGGTGTAATGAATTACTTGCGCGAGCGCATGGGCAAGATAGTGGCCATCGCAATTGGGCTCTCGCTATTTCTATTTATTTTAATTGACGTTGTGCAAAAGGGCAGTTCGTTCTTTAGCAGCGACCGTGATGAGTTGGGCCAGGTAGCGGGACAAAAAATTTCCTATACTGATTTCCAGGCCCAGCTTCAGCAGGCCGAAGATAATTTTAAGCAGCAATCGGGCCAAAATAATATTAATGCTCAATTCACCGCTTATTTGCAGGAGAATACCTGGACGCAGCAAGTGAATCAAATATTACTGAACAGGGAAGTTGATAAGCTTGGCCTTACGGTGAGCCCAGATGAAGTATCGTCCATGGTAAACGGGCCTAATCCTGACCAGGCGATCGTGCAAAATTTTGGTGACCCACAAACCGGGCAAGTAGATCGCAATAAACTAGGTGATTTCTTAAAGCACTTAAGTACTTATCCTGTCGATGTGCAAACGCGCTGGCAAGGTTTTATTAAGCAGCTGACAACTAACAAATTGGCTCAAAAATTTATGTCGTTAGCTACCAACGGCTTGTATGTGAATTCGCTCGACGCGAAGGACGATTACGAAGCCAAAAACAGGCTGGTTAACTTTAAATATGTGGCCCTGGATTATGCATCTATCCCTGATAATAAGGTAACCCTTACAGACGATGATTATAAGGCTTACTATGACGAGCATAAATATAAATTCAACAATAAAGAAGAATTAAGAAGTTTCGACTATGTGACCATTAACGGAGCCGCTTCAAAAGATGATTCGGCGGCGGTTAAAGATCAAGTTGAAAAATTGATCCCAGCTTTCAAAAAAACTACGGACGACTCGCTTTTTGTGCAGCAAAATGCCGAAACCAAGACACCTCTTGCTTTCAGGAAGAAAGGCCAGCTTGGCGACCCTAAATTGGATTCAGTGATGTTTACTGCTCCAAATGGTTTTATCTACGGCCCGTATTTGTCAAATGGCAGCTATAAAATTGCCAAATTGATTGATACACGTATTGGTCCTGATTCGGTGAAGGCACGTCATATTTTGCTACCGGCAACTAATGGTCTGGATAAAGCACATGCTACAGCGGATTCATTGAAAAAATTAATACAGGGCGGCAAATCATTTGCTGACCTGGCGCAGATGTATTCTACTGATAAAAGTTCGGCTGTAAAAGGTGGTGAACTGGGTATGTTCGGACGCGGGATGATGGTAGGGCCGTTCGATGAAGCTGTGTTTAATGGTAAAAAAGGCGACCTGCTGATTGTTACTACGCAGTTTGGTGTTCACCTGATCCAGATCGAGGATCAAAAGGGATCGTCGAAGGTAGCTAAAGTTGCAGTGGTTGACAGGCCTGTTACCCCGAGCCAGAAAACACAATCGGCGGCATACAGTAAAGCGCAGGCATTCCTTGGGGCAGTTACTAAAGGTAATTTCGCCGCCGAAGCAAAAAAAGAAGGGTTAACGGTTAAATCGGCTAATGATGTAAAGGCGCTTGCCGCCGGATTGCCGGGCCTTGATGAGGCGCGACCAGTAATCAGATGGGTAAACAAGGCAGAGGTTGGCGATTTTGGCGACCAGGTGTATGTAGTGGGCGATCAATATATTGTACCGACACTTACAGCGATCAAAGCGAAAGGTACCTTACCGCTTGATGCCGTGAAAAAGCAGATAGAGCCTGATGTGCGCAAGCAGGTTAAGGCCAAACAACTTATTGACAAAATGCAAGCTGCGGAAAATGGGGCAACTACTATCGATCAGGTTGCACAAAAACTGAATTTGACGGCGATCCCTGTTCAAAACGTGGTATTTGCGAACCCTGCTATACCGGGTGTTGCTGTCGAGTACAAAGTTGTGGGCACGATGTTCGGTTCAAAACCTAACCAGTTGTCGAAACCTATACAGGGAGACCATGGCGTATATGCGGTTGCGGTGCAGAATTTCATCAACCCGGCGCCTTTGGCCAATGCGGTAAGGCAGCGGGAGCAGATCGGCCAGACTTTACTGAGTCGCTCACAAAGCGGCGTATTGGAGGCGCTGAAAGATAAGGCGAATGTAAAAGATTACCGCGCCAAGTTCTTATAAGATATTTTGAAGTAACTTTGTATCCGGGAATGGTTTCGTACTGTTCCCGGATTTTTATTTGCCTCACCCCGGCCCTCTCCAAAGGAGCGGGAGCATTAAGGAGGTTAAAGTCCTCTCCTTTGGAGAGGATTATTCGCAGATAATTATTTTAAGCGGAGATCATGAGGGCTACGCCGTTTAGGTGAGGCAAAAAGAAGGGAAGAAAATCTTATATTGAACAAATGGACATCCAGGAAAATATAATGAATAAAGTTGCGCAGAGCGGATTGGTCACGGTTGACCCCGCAACTTTATATCCTGCCGGCGAACGCGTGATCTATGATATCAAGGATAATTTGTACATGGGCCTTATCCTGCGCGAGAAGGATTTCAGGGAGTTTGTGAAGAATCACGACTGGGCACAATATGCAGGCAAAAATGTAGGGATCACCTGCAGTGAAGATGCTATTGTACCTGCATGGGCCTATATGCTTATCGCGAACCGTATGGCGCCGTATGCCAGTGATGTGGTATTTGGCAATAAAGAGGTGTTGGAAACTGTGCTGTTCGAAAAGGCTATGGCATCATTTGACGCAGAGCAATATCGCGACCAGCGTATCGTTATTAAGGGGTGCGGCGACGTTGATGTGCCGGTATCGGCTTATGTTGAATTGACCAAACGGCTAACACCGGTGGCTAAAAGCATCATGTTCGGCGAACCGTGCTCCACAGTTCCTATCTATAAAAGAAAAGACCCATGATGGATCTTCAGTATGCCCGGTAAGCCCATGAAGCTATACATTTTTGCATTTCTTCTCGCGTTTATCTCCCTCGATGAAGCTTTTGCCCAGCAATTTACCAAAATAGACGAAACGGCTTTCAAGCCCGGTGAGGCGCTCCATTACAAATTAAAGTATGGCATTTTTACCGCGGCCGAAGCTAATATCAGGGTGGAAGAGAGCCCGCTTAAGTTTGAAGGGAATCCTGTTTATCATATCATAGCCGAGGGGAAAACAGCAGGCACTTTTGAGCTCTTATATAAAGTAAGGAACCGGTACGAGACCTATATTAACGAGACTACCCTGCTGCCTTATTTTTATGCGGAGAACAGGCGCGAATCGAGCTACAGGCATAGTGATAATGTCACTTTCAACCGCAATAACCATACGATAAAAGCTGCGAAAGGTGTTTTTCCGTTCACAGGCGATGTTTTTGACTTTGTCTCGGCGTACTATTTCGCGCGCTGTATCGACGTTTCTAAACTGCATATTGGCGAAAAATTGGATATGCAGTATTTTTTGGAGGACGGTGTACATATCCTTAGCATAACCTATTTGGGCAAAGAGCGGGTTAAGTGCAGCATGGGGACCTTTGATTGCCTGAAATTTAACCCGACCATTATTCCGGGCCGTATTTTCAGGAAAGACAGTAAACTGTACCTTTGGATCACCGATGATAAAAACCGTATACCGGTGAGAGCGCATGTGGAATTGATAGTAGGCAGTTTAACCATGGACCTGGCGTCGGCCGGAGGGTTGAAGTACGCTTTGAACCCGGTAAGTAAGGACACGGATTAGTTAATTAGTGATTAGTTAACTTGTGATTAGAGATTAGGCGCCAAAAAGTTTAGTGTTTAGAATTTAGTATTTAGAATTTAGGGTTTTATGATCGAGGTTGGCGGCGTATTGGTACACGAAGATGTGGTGAAGGAGAACTTTGTTTGCAACCTAAGCAAATGCAAAGGGGCCTGTTGCCTCGAAGGTGATTCGGGCGCGCCGCTGAACAACGACGAATTGCACATCCTGGATGAGATATATCCAAAGGTGAAACCCTTTATGACCGCCAAAGGCATCAAAACCATCGAAGAAAACGGCACCTACGTGACGGACTTCGAAGGCGATTATACCACCCCCTGTGTAGATACCAATAAAGAATGTGCCTACGTAATATGGGAGAACGGCATTACCAAATGCGCCATCGAAAAGGCCTATGAGCAAGGCGCCATCAATTGGAAAAAACCCATCTCATGCCATTTATACCCCATCCGCATTACCAAATACCCCGAATTTGAAGTACTGAACTACGACCGCTGGGGTATTTGCAGTCCTGCATGTTCATTCGGCAACGAACTGAAGGTACATGTGCACGAGTTTCTGAAAGAACCGCTCATCCGCAAATACGGCGCGGAATGGTATAAGGAGTTGGAAGAGCAGGTGGGGGATATATAATGGGCATTTGGCTCATGCGCTGCTTTAAAAAAAATCAATATCTTTGTTATTATGGTACGTACGATATTAAAATCGAATAAAAATGATCTGACTATTACCTTGCCTGACAATCTTGTAGGTAAGTTAATAGAGGTTATTGCATTTGAAATTAAGGAAGAAAAAGCTACGGACAAGCCTAAACAGCCAAAACCAAAGCCTTCGCAATTGCGTGGATTTTTATCCAGAAAAAGTTCTGAATCAATGCATGATCATATCAACCAAAGCAGATCAGAGTGGGACACCTTGTAGATAGCAATGTCCTCATTGACTATGTTGCCGACCGTTTTAAAAGCAATCAGCTTAAAGCACTTGATTTGATATTTGACGAAGAGTTTAGTGTTTCAGTTATGACTAAAATTGAAATTTTGGGTTATAGCGGCGTGCCCGAAGAGGAAGCCAGGATGATTGAATTTTTAAATTATGCCGAGATAATTGCCTTCAATGAAGAAGTACTTAGTGTAAAAATTAACTTGTTTTAAATCAATAAATTACGCAAAAAAATGCCTTGGCACACACCACCGCGTGGACACCTTAATTGCTACACTTTCACAATTTCATCAACTCCGTTATCCTCGCCAGGTGATGATCGTCATGTTCGGCAACAAATAAAAACGAGTCCATAGTACGCATAGGTGTTTTAAGCCGCGGGTGCAGCGCCGACCTGTATATTATTTCCTCATCCAAATTTTCAATCGCCGATATCGTTTGCGCCCGTACCAGCCTGAATGTGCTCAATAGTTCTTCTAATGATTTTGAATTATGGTTGGCTTCGTCGGTTTTCCGGTTGGCAAGATCAGTGGGTCTTAATTCCTTTTCGCTATTTATGAAATCTTCCAGCCGCCCCTGCCAAAGCGGCTCCAGGTCGGCCAGGTGGCCGATGTTTTCTTTGATCGACCAGGTGCCTTCGGGCTTGAGTTCGAGGTATTCTGCAGGTATGGACCGGCATATTTCTTCAAGGCGTGCGGGCGTTCCTCTTAGCCGTTCAATAATGGAAGGGAAAATATTCTGTTGGGAATTAAAATCGAATTTTCTGTCAAACCATTTAGTTGATTTCATAATGCTGTGATTTTACCTGTAACGAAATTACTCACACAGGCCGGATTAAAGTTTTATATAGGGTGTTAAGGAAAAGTTTGACAATTAAATGGACATCCTGCCCGATAAATTCAAGGTGCAAAACTTGAGATTAGACTACTTCAACCAATACAACTTCTACAACTATTGCAACTAATCCCAATTAAATTGGATAATATTGTGCGACAAAAGCAGCTGCTTATCTGATGAAGAAGGCTTTAATTACGGGTATCACCGGGCAGGACGGGGCTTATTTGGCCGAATTCCTGCTAAAAAAAGGCTACGAGGTGCACGGCGTAAAAAGGCGCTCTTCATTATTCAACACCGACCGCATCGACCACCTGTATCATGATCTGCACGAGACGGGCGTAAAATTCAAATTGTACTACGGCGATATGACCGACTCAACCAACCTGATCAGGCTGGTGCAGGAGGTACAACCCGATGAAATATATAATCTTGCGGCACAAAGCCATGTAAAAGTGAGTTTTGATACACCCGAATATACCGCCAACGCCGACGGCGTCGGCACCCTGCGTTTACTCGAAGCCATCAGGCTGCTGGGGATGGAGAAAAAAACGCGCATTTACCAGGCATCAACATCAGAAATGTACGGCCTGGTGCAGGAGGTGCCGCAAAGCGAAAGGACGCCTTTTTATCCGCGTTCCCCTTATGCGGTGGCCAAGCTTTATGCGCACTGGATCATCGTCAATTACCGCGAAGCGTACAATATGTATGCCTGCAGCGGCATCCTGTTCAACCATGAGAGCCCCGTAAGAGGCGAAACTTTTGTTACGCGCAAGGTTACCAGGGCTGCCTCGAAGATAGTTTTGGGCTTACAGGATTGTTTGTATTTGGGCAACTTGTCGGCCAGGCGCGATTGGGGCCATGCGAAAGATTACATCGAGGCCATGTGGCTAATGCTGCAGCAGGATATCGCCGAGGATTTTGTGATCGCTACCGGCAAAACGACCACCGTCAGGGATTTTGTCCGAATGGCTTTTGCCGAACTGGGGGTTGAAATTGAATTCAGCGGGAAGGACGAGTATGAGAGAGGTGTGATCATTGATATTGACGACCAAAAGATACAGGAGCTGGGCCTGAACGCCGATGCTTTGCGGTTCGGGCAGACGGTAGTAAAGGTAGACCCTAAATATTTCAGGCCGACGGAAGTTGATCTGTTGATCGGCGACGCCACCAAAGCGAAAGAAAAATTAGGCTGGGTACCCAAATACGATCTTGATGCGTTAGTTAAGGACATGGTGCACGCCGATCTGCAACTGGTTAAAAAAGATGACTACCTGAAGAAGGGCGGGTTCAAGACCCTAAACTATTTTGAATAATTTTCGTTATAGCGAAACAGGCCATACGGCGTATATGAAGAAACTATTTACTTGTATACTATTCTTGTTATTCTTTGCCGGTACAGCCTATTCGCAACTGATGTACCAGCCTTACTCGTACCAGTTTTACCAAAAACTGAATTCGGCCGTATACTCGCCAGCTAATAGTGAACACACCGCCATAAAACCATTCTTGATCCGCGATTCCGGTTTTGCGAGACCGCTGTATGATTCACTATTGATGCTTAACGTAGATAACAGCAAGAAAAGCTGGCTGGATCATGTTTTATTCAGCGGGCATTTGGCGGAGGTAAGGAATAAGGACTATACATTTTCCCTGGATTATTTGCCTGATCTGCAATTAGGGCGCGAGTTTGAACAGCCAAAAACAACGTGGCTTAATACGCGTGGCTTCCAGTTGTATGGAACTATCGGTTCCAGGTTTTTCTTTTATACCAGCGGCTATGAGAACCAGGGCGTATTTGCCGGTTATGAACATAACTATATAAACCAGGCGGGCATGATACCGGGCGAAGCTTTTGATAAAAGCTACGGCAAAGCCACCAAGGATTGGGAATATGCCACGGCGCTCATCGGTTATGCGCCCTGCAAGGCAGTAACCATCGTTTTAGGCGAAGATAAAACCTTTATAGGTGATGGCTACCGTTCAGTATTGTTATCCGATTACGCGGCGTCTTACCCGCTAATGAGGGTGACGGTAGACCTGGGCAAAAATGTGCAGTATATGGCGATGTGGGCCTACCTGGAGGACCAGCGTGCACAACAATTTAACTCGTTCAGCAATAACCGGCGAAAATGGGCAGGATTCCATTATATCGACTGGAACATCACCAACCGGGCATCTATAGGATTTTTTAACGCGGTGGTAGCCGAAGAAGCAAATGACCAGGGAAAGGCGCATGGTTTTGACGCTAATTTTATCGACCCGGTATATTTTTCGTCATCAATTGGTCCCAACAGCCAGGCACCCGATCATACGCTGTTCGGCTTTAACGGGAAATATAAAGTGCTGGATAAAACAACAATATATGGCCAGTTTTTGTACGACCAGGCCTCATCAACCGGCAACAACAGCAACAGGAATGCCTGGCAGCTGGGTTTCAGGGGTGCCGACTTATTTAAAGTGAACGGGTTGAACTATCTGTTTGAATACAACACCTCGTCGCCATATACTTATTCGAACCAATTCCCTATAGTTAACTATGCAGAACTTGGCGAGCCACTGGCCGATCCGCTTGGCGCGAACTTTAAGGAAGCGGTGGGTATTCTAAACTACTCGATAGGGAAATTTGATTTCCAGGGACAGGTCAATTACGCGCGTTACGGATTAAATACCGCGACGGTTAATTATGGGAAAGATATCACCCTACCCGATAACACAAACTTGCCAATCTCTAACCTAAATGGCATTACCACAGGTCAGGGGTTAGCAACAACTTTAAAATACGCGGAAGGCACCGTGAGTTATGTACTCAATCCAAAATATAATTTACGTATTGAAATTGGTGGCTTGATACGCCAGGAGATAAATAGTCTGTCAAATGCAAAAACAGCTATGATCACATTCGGTTTAAGAAGCACATTCAGGGATCTATATCATGATTTTTAAAGAATTTGATTTACATATCGTGAAACATGTGCGCGTGGGAAAACCGGCATACAGGATATTCTTTGCGCTTTTGATGCTGAGTTTCACGGTCGTAACTCTTGCTTCCGCACAAACCGAATTTCAGCCCTATTCTTACCAGTTTTATCAAAAACTGAATTCGGTTTTATATTCAACAAAAAGTAACGAACATACGGCGCTAAAGCCATCTTTTATGGATGATTCGCTGCTTAAACCGCGATACGATTCGATCATGAATTATGGAGCTGACGGAAAACAGCACGGTGTGTTCCATCAGAAATTGTTTAACGAGCACCTGGTAGATTATAAGGGCAAGGGTGCGACTTTTTATGCTGACTTGTTGCCTGATGTAGGTATCGGGCGCGACTTATCCGGGCATTTAAATACCAACCTTGCGGCGATAGGCGCGCAATTTGGCGGTACCGTTGGCAATAAATTTTACTACAACATTGCCGGGTATGAGAACTGGGGCGTATTCCCGGAATATATTTCCACTTATATCAACCAAACTGGCATTATACCCGGGCAGGCACAGGGCTACTATTCCGGTACAAATGGTTACAGCTGGGCATATGTTACTGCTGTGGTTTCTTATGCGCCGGTGAAATACCTCAATATATCAGCCGGTAACGATAGGACCTTTATTGGCGACGGCTACCGGTCGATGGTGCTGTCGGACTATGCATCTCCGTACCCGTTCTTTAAGTTGACGGGCACGCTTGGCAATGTGACCTACATGGCCATGTGGACCTATATGGACGACCCCGCATCCACCTCGCAATATTTGATTGACAGGAGAAAGTTTGGCGTTTTTCATTATTTAGATTGGAACGTAAGTAAACGGTTGTCAATCGGCTTTTTCGAAAACGTAATGGGCTTTTTTACGGATGACAACGGTGCGAAACGGCCTTTTGATTTTAATTATATCAATCCCATTATCGTTTTAAAGCCCCTAAACAATTCGAGCGATGACCCGGATAAATCGCTGATAGGCCTTACAAGTAAATACAAGGTGACGGATGGAATTACGGTTTACGGCCAATTTGCGCTGGATGAGTTTGTTTCTAAAGACTTCTTTTCGGGTGATGGCGCCTCCACCAATAAATACGCATGGCAGTTGGGCCTGCGCGGGACGAACCTCCTGGGCTGCAAAAACCTGAACTGGCTTGTCGAATCGAACAATGCCAAACCTTATACGTATTCGGCGCGCTCGGCAATCGAGAATTATTCAGAGAACGGCGAGCCGCTGGCGCATCCATGGGGAGCGAATTTTCGTGAGGTGGTGGGATTGTTGAACTATACCTACCACAGGTTTGATTTTTCAGGTGAGTTTGATTACGGTCACTACGGTTTGGATATAAACGGACTAAACTACGGGAAAGACATCTTTCAAATCTATACCAGTCCCGCTAAACAACTTGGCAACTTTACGGGCCAGGGACTTGTTACGGACATGTATTACGCAGAGGGAAAGGTTGCTTATATGCTTAACCCAAAGTATAATTTACGGTTAGAACTCGGCGCGATTTTGCGGAACGAGACCAACGATCTATTCAAAGATAAAACAACCTGGCTGACCATTGGCCTCAGGAGCTCGTTCAGGGAAGTATATAACGACCTGGCAAGTTTCCGCTCGCATTGACAACTCAAAAAGGTATCTTTGGGGCATATATAAATCTCTTGAGGTTTTTTTTACTCAATAGATCTCTTCACTTCCCGGCGAGCTATTGATAACTATCAGAAATACAATAGGTTTTTTCTGAAACTATTAAGGCGCGGTTTTTGTATAAAGGAATGCAGATTAATAAATCACATGATTTCTCCGGAACACAATACTTCTAACATTCCGACCGTAGGGTTGCTGGATTACTCGATACTCAACGGCGACTTGGACAAAATAAAGTTTAATTCTAAATGTCTGATCAATACGATCAATCAATATTCTTACATCACCGCGGAGAAAGACAAGGATTTTAAAAAAGCCCTGGTTGAATCTGATATATTGTTGCCTGATGGCGTGGGAATTACAGCTGCGCTGAAGATTTTGAAAGGCGAAAATGTGAAGAAAATAGCCGGAGCGGATGTGCATCAATATCTTCTCGAAAAGCTAAATAAGGAAGGCGGCAAATGTTTTTACTTAGGCTCGAAGCAAAGTACGCTTGATGCTATCCGGATAAGGCTCAATAAGGAATATCCGAATATAAAAGTTGGTCTTTATTCACCTCCTTACAAGCCCCAGTTCAGCGACGAGGAAAATGCCGAAATGATCAGCGCAGTAAATTCATTCGCCCCGGATGTTCTGTTTGTGGGAATGACCGCCCCGAAGCAAGAAAAGTGGGCGCATTTACATAAAGAAGAGCTGAAAGCAAAGATAATTTGCCCGATAGGCGCCGTTTTTGATTTTTATGCCGAAACCATCAAGCGCCCTTCAAAATTCTGGATCAACTTGGGACTGGAGTGGTTCATCCGCCTGGTGAAAGAGCCTAAACGCATGTCAAAACGATATTTGTACTACGGGCCGATATTCGCTTTTGACCTCCTAAAAATGAAACTGGGAGCGAGGTAGACAAAATTACCCGCCTTGTTATAGAATAACTTAATCAGCCTCAAAACGAGGCTTTTTTTATTGCGTCCCATTTAAGAATTCATTAACTCTTAAGAGTGTTTTCATTCAAGTTTTGATATATTTAAAAATATACCAACGATTTCATCATGTTTCTTCGTAATGATTAAGCAGATGTTATTCCCGCTATAAATTTAAAAATTGGTTTAAGTGACCGCGAGCAGATCAAATAAACAGTTAACTAAGAATGTTCTTTCTCTTACTATAGTTCAGATCGCTTCTTATGTGCTGCCTTTAATATCACTGCCGGTAGTTTCGCGCATTATTGGGCCGGGGAAATATGGCATTCTCAATTTCGCAGCAGCTTACATCATGTATTTTATACTGCTGGTTAGCTATAGTTTTGATTTTACCGCGACCCGTAAAATTGCGAGAGACCCCGACAATGGGCAATACAGGAGTGTTGTTTTTAGTGAAGTGTTTTATACGCAGTGTTTATTGTTTGTTTTTTCAACGATTGTTTTTGCCGTGATGTTGTATACGGTTCCTGAACTTAAGGCAAATAAGATCGTATTTATTTTCACTTACTTTACTTGCATCGCTACCCTGTTTACTCAAAACTGGCTGTTCCAGGCTATGCAGGACCTGTCGAAAATTGCCCTGTTTAATTTGATAAGCAAACTATTATTTACCGTGGCAATACTGGTAGTGGTACGGAAGAATGAAGACTATATTTGGCAGCCGTTTATTATCGGTGCTATTCAACTTGTGATCTCGGCCTGGTGTTTTATATGGGCTTTTAGAAAATACAGGATCAAATTTGTAAACGTACCTGTAAGCAGGTGCATAGGTGTGTTACTGGAAGACCGGGTGGTTTTCTTTTCGCTTGTATTTGTGAACCTTTATTCCAGCACCAACACGGTAATATTGGGATTATATCAAAGCGCGGAACAAGTGGGTTACTACACGGCCGCGCAACGCCTTATCGTGGTAGCACAATCTGTATTGGTAATGCCGCTGGCACAGGCTTTTTACCCTTTTGTTGGAAAGGCTTTTGCCGAGGGACGCGAACCGGGCTTGCGGGTGGTTCAGAAAATGGTTCCGCTGATAATTGTGGTTTTTGGCATGGCTTCAATAGTCATGCTGGTACTTGGGCCGCTGGTGATCAGGATATTTTACGGGCATAAATTTGAGGCGGCAATCCCGGTATTTGAAATATTGGCTATAGTCCCCTTGATTTTTTCATTAAATAATATGCTGGGTATACAAATGATGATGAACCTCGGGATGGACAAACTTTACTTTAAAATAACTGCCTCAGCCGGCATATTAAGTGTCCTGTTAAACGTCTTGATCATCAAACGTTGGGGATATATTGGCTCGACAATTAATTGGCTTTTTACGGAGATATTTCTTTTGATATGTATGTACTTTATGCTGCGGCGTAAAGGGTTGAACGCAATAGCTATTCAATACTTTAAATTTTCTGCTATTGTGCGATCTCTCCGGTTCGTAAGGAATGAATTATTGGGGAAACTGGTGAAAACATAAGCTGTAGCGAAATATTTAGCATCTCGGGCGAAGAACTAATAAAACGCAGGCTTCCCTAAAAATCGATTATAGTTCCTTACATTTTGAACAACGCGAATGAGATACGGGCGGCAAATCAATTCATTTTTTTCGGGATTTTAATGAGGCATAATTTTGGACATTTTGAGAAAAAAATACCATCATTTGGGCTATTCACATTTATTTTTAGTCAAGAAGATTAACTAGAATGAAATTAATTTTTCGATCTAACAGCTTGTTTTGGTGTTTTTTATGTCTTTATTACGTTCAGAAACCTAATAGTGGCACCAAGTTTGACTTTTTAGGACGGAATAGAAATGAAATGTGATTTAATTGTTACCTTGACAGTCGATCGTTTAAGGTACATTAGCGTACTAAACTAAAACTAAGCCTTGCCCCTAATTCGCTATTTTTTAAAAATACAGCTGTGTTATGTTTGTAAATACTAAGGAAGTTGACATCCGGAAGCCAATCAACTTTAAGGAAATACTCATTAGGTATATCTACAATTGGCCTTTATTTATTGCAGGGCTGGTACTAACATTCTCGGCCGCTTGCCTGTATTTGCAAACTACTAACCCGGTTTACGAGATTAAAGCCTCTTTGATGGTTAAGGACGACGAAAAGAACCCCGGTGATAAATCGCCGCTTTATGAGCTTGACCTGGCTGATTCACATAAGGCGGCCGAAAATGAAATTGAAGTATTGCAATCGAGAACCCTGATAAACCGCGTAGTCAAAGACCTGCAGTTGTGGGCAAAATACACTTCAGATAACGGCTTATCAAAACAGGATATCTATACCTCCAAGCCCGTTAAGTTTGTACTGTTAAATTCTGATACTTTAAATAGTACCGGCAAAGTAAACCTGGTAATAAAAATTAAAGACAAAAGCTCCTTCGAGCTAAAAATGCCGGATGGCAGTTTTAAAGCTTTCAGCTTTAAGAGCATGCTCAAAAACAAGTTTGGTGCATGGCAGCTGATCCCAAGCAGCAATATCGAAAACTACAATGGAGCCCTGCTAAATATTACCTTATCGGATTTGCGAAAGACAGAGGACGATTACCAAAAAGCTATCGAAATAGAATTGCTGGACAAAAAAACGCCTGTAATCGGGTTAAGCCTTAAGGATGATGTGCCTGAAAGAGGTGAGGATGTGTTGAATGATTTGATCAGAGTTTATAACAACGCCGCTACAGCTGAGAAAAACAAGATGACGCAAAGCACCATTGATTTCATCGATCATCGGCTGGCCTCATTAACCGGCGAAGTGGGTAGTGCTGAAAAAGCTGTTGAGGCATTCAGAAGTTCGAGGGGAGTAACCGATATAAGTTCGCAATCGCAGATGTCCCTGCAAAATTTCCAGGCAAACGACGACCAACTTAACCAGGTAAATGTTAAGCTGAAAATTATAAATGGCATTGAACAATACGTTAATTCGCCGCTAACTCAGGGAAATGTGCCGGCTACTTTAGGTATAGACGATGCGCTATTGCGGAAGCTCCTGGACAAGCTCGCCGACGAACAGACGCAATACTCCAGCCTTGCAACTAAAGTGCCTGAAAACAACCCGACGTTTGTTTCGCTGAACAGGCAAATCGCTGCAACCAAGTCTGCGATCAAAGAGAATATCGGCAATATAAAATCGTCATTGCTCACGACCCGGCAGCAACTGGAAGCCTATAATGCTAAATTCCAATCTTCAATAAAAAATATACCTCACCAGGAGCGCGAGTACATCGATATCAAACGCCAGGAAAGCATTAAAGAGAACCTGTATAATTACCTGCTGCAGAAGCGGGAGGAATTGTCTTTAAGCTATGCAACTACGAATGGTCAGCGTATTAGCATTGTGCACCTTGATGCCCGCGTCGGAGCAGGTCGCAACCGTGTTGCCCGAAATATTGTAATTTGTCGAGCTGTCATCAAGATAAATACCTTCCACCGGAAATGGGGCCCCAGCATTAGTGCCGCCGGCTGCTCCGATGCCATTGAGAATAATGTTTCCGGTTATGTTTCGTACCGAAGTGCCTTTGTCGCCGCAGTAGATACCGCCGCCATCATCTTTAATTGAACAGAAATAATTCACAAGGTTATTGACTACTGAAGTGCCCGAACCGGCGAAATAGATGCCATCATACGCGGTGCTGTCTATTTCATTCAGCTTTATAGTACTGCTGGCGCCAAACGAGCTTATAGCCTGGTAAGTACCTGTGTTGCTTTTACCCATACCGGGGATGAAGCCCGTGTTTTTGATGAGGTTACTCATCACAGTTGCGCTTGTGCAACCGCCATCCAGGTTAATGGCGTCATTTAGCGAATGGCTGATAGTTGTACTCTGCAAAGTAAAGTATGGGCTGCTGGAGCCATCTATAGCATCAGCTCCCGACATATCGATACTGCAATTCTTAATTAAAATATGTTGAGCACTGCTAAGCTGAAAGGTATTGGAATTTGACCCTTGCAATGCAAGTCCATCGAAAGTGATATAGCTGTAACCCGATATAGAGACAAGGGTATTCACCGTACTGGTTTTTACAGTATAGGAAACCGGGCTGTTTGTACCGAAAAACATCTGCATATTTTTCCCGGTCGGTTCAAAATACCATTCGCCAAGCGAATCGAGTGCTTTTGGACTGTTTTGAATAAAAAATCCAAACCCGTCTGTTGGGCTGTCCGACGATGCTGGGGTGAAATTGATGGTACTGCCCGAAACGGAAACGATGGGATTCCTGTTCAGTATCCAATGATTAGCTCTTACCACGACTTCCGCCCCGGCCCAATTTGTGCTGCCGGTTATGCTGCTGCCGGCAATTGAACCCGTGCCGGAGTGGGATTGGTAGGTCAGGTAGCCGCTGTTAGGGTATCTGCCTATCGGCTTTGCGGCTCCATTCATGATAACCATGTTATCGGTAACAGAGCAGGCCGTGCAGTTGCTTTGATAAATACCGCCTCCCAGCGGGCTCCATGTACTCAATACAGTAAAACCGCTAATGATAGGCTTGGCGCCACTTCCATAAGCGCTTAGAATAATGGGCAAGGCGCTGCTGCCCGACATTTTCACAACGATTGCACCGTAGAATGTATCACCCCGCTTGAAAAGAGCGGAATCGCCAGGTTTTAAGCTTGAGAAAAAGGAATTCAACTTAGTAATCGACTTCCACGGAGTGGATGGGCTGTTTGCCTGTGCAGTTGTCCTTGAATCGTCTCCTGTGCTATTTGAAAAATAGTAATTTGCTGCCAATAACGGTTGAGCATAAAGACAGGCGGCCGTAACAACGAGGGCCTTTAAAAACGTTAATTTCATTATGAAAGGTTGAAACGCTTACGAAATAACCGACTTATATTTTCTGAAAGGATCGCGAATATGAAGGACAATAGTGAAATAAGATAGTAATGGATGCAGTCGCTATAAATCCTGTACTAATATACTAAAAAACTATTTCCCATCAAACCCAATGATTACGTAACTTGATTGGCTGACTGGTATTGAAGGCGTGGAACTAATCGGGAGGAAAGCACCTATTTTGTTGCCAAAAATTCAACCAAAAGTAAATTCAACTAAAATGAACATTGCTGGTTCATCATCCCGGCGTCTTTTGAGTGACAAATAAGGAATTAAGTATATTTAACAGGCAAAATGATACTTCGCAAGTGGCAAAATGATACTTAAATGATAGTAAATGATACTTTGTTATTCAAAGCGCGCTGTTTATGACGCGATGGTATGTGCGTTTCTTTTGATGCCCATTTTCTTTACCTGTGCCGTTATCGCAGCCGCGTCATAGCCGCATTCGGCCCAAAGTTCAGGCTGTTCACCGTGTTCAATAAATTGGTCAGGAATACCCAGGCGCACTACTTCGGCGTGGTAGTTATTGTCAGCCATAAATTCGAGGACAGCGCTGCCCATACCGCCTTCGATACAGCCATCCTCAACCGTGATTACCTTACTAAATTTCTTGAATACCTCATGCAGCAGATTCTCATCCAGTGGCTTTACAAAACGCAGGTCATAGTGCGCAGGGTACAGACCGTCTTCATTAAGCGCGGCGGTTGCTTTAACTGCCTCGTTGCCGATGGTTCCTATTGACAATACTGCCAGGTCCTCGCCATCGCAAATTTTACGCCCTTTTCCAACAGGTATTGCTTTCATCGGACGTTGCCAGTCCACCATCACACCAGTTCCGCGCGGGTAACGTATCACGAATGGTCCCATATCGTCCTGCTGGGCAGTGTACATCAGGTTGCGTAGTTCTTCCTCGTTCATCGGGGCGGAGACCGTCATATTGGGTATGCAGCGCATATAAGCCAGGTCATAAGCACCATGATGGGTTGGCCCATCTGCACCCGCGATACCGGCCCTGTCGAGGCAGAAAACCACGTTGAGCTTCTGTATAGCCACATCGTGTATCACCTGGTCGTATGCCCGTTGCATAAAGCTGGAATAGATATTACAAAAAGGCAAAAGCCCCTGTGTAGCCAAACCGGCGGAAAATGTTACCGCGTGCTGTTCGGCGATGCCAACGTCAAAGGCGCGGTCGGGCATGGCTTTCATCATCATATTCAGCGAGCATCCCGAAGGCATAGCGGGTGTAATACCCATGATCTTCGGATTCTGTTCTGCCAACTCTATAATCGTATGACCAAATACATCCTGGTATTTTGGCGGTTGGGGTTTCTCCGCTTTGGATTTTTTGATCTCACCGGTTATCTTGTCGAACAAGCCGGGGGCGTGCCATTTAGTTTGGTCTTTCTCCGCTAAGGCATAGCCTTTACCCTTTACAGTGATACAATGCAGAATCTTTGGTCCGGGAATATCGCGCAGGTCGCGTAGTACTTTTGCCAGGTGTTTTACGTCATGGCCGTCTATAGGCCCGAAATAGCGGAACCTCAGCGACTCGAATAAGTTACTTTGTTTCAGCAAAGTGCCCTTAATACTTTTCTCTACCTTTTTGGCAAACTTAAAGGCATCAGGACCCATAGCCGATATTTTGGTCAGCACATGCGCTATATCATCCCTGAAACGATTGTAGGGCTTCGAGGTGGTAATGTCAGTCAGGTATGCTTTCAGCGCGCCTACATTCGGATCGATCGACATATTATTGTCGTTCAATATCACCAGCAGGTTCGAATTTTCGATGCCCGCATGGTTAAGCGCTTCAAATGCCATCCCCGCCGTCATAGCACCATCGCCTATCACGGCAACATGCTGGCGATCAGTCTCGCCTTTGTAGCGCGAAGCAACGGCCATACCCAGCGCAGCGGAAATTGAAGTGGATGAGTGGCCGACACCAAAGGTGTCGTACTCGCTTTCCGAACGTTTTGGAAAACCGCTTATACCACCATATATGCGGTTAGTATGAAATACGTCGCGACGACCCGTTAATATCTTGTGCCCGTAAGCCTGGTGGCCAACGTCCCAAACCAGTTGGTCATAAGGCGTATTGAGAATATAATGCAGGGCAACGGTTAGCTCAACCACGCCCAGGCTGGCGCCAAAGTGACCGCCATTAACCGAGACAACGTCAATAATATATTGACGTAGTTCCTGGCTAACCTGTTCCAATTGGTCTTCGCTAAGTTGCTTTAAGTCAGAAGGGTAGTTTATCTTTTGTAGTAAATCACCAGCCGTAACCTGCATTGAGATCCTTATAAAATTAAAAATACAAAGTAAGCTATTTAATTGCGAAAATCATCGGAAAAGGGTAATAATTAATACTGTTTAACAGGAATTAACAATGCCCGATAGTAAATGTTATGGTAATAATAGCGCATTTATTTGTTATGCCCGGCGAAAAGTTTTCCACGTTTCGGGGCGATTCTTAATAACTTTTATGAACTCCGGGAGTTATAAGCGTATACTTTTGGATTTGTGATGACGGAGGAAAGTTTTGAAATAAAATTGGCGCAGTTCGAGGGCCCATTCGACCTGCTGCTTTTCTTTATCGAGAGGGATGAACTGGAGATCCACGATATCCCTATCGCGAAGATCACCGACGATTTCCTGAACTATATCCACCAGATGAACAGCCTGAACATGGAACTGGCGAGCGAGTTCATCTTCGTGGCTGCTACGCTCATGCGCATCAAGGCAAAAATGCTGTTGCCGCGTTACGAGGCCGAAGAAGGTACCGAACATGACCCGAAAGCTGAACTGATCCGCAAGCTGATCGAATATAAGAGATTTAAGGAAATATGCGAGGAAATGCGGTCGCTTGAGGAAGACCGCTTGAAACAGGAGCGCCGCGGTAATATTGCATATGACCTGCAGCAGATGGATAAAGTGACCGTGCCTGGCGAGGAACTTTCTGAGATCAGTTTATATAAACTGATGATGGTTTATGAGAAAGTGAATAAACGCTTCATGAACCGCACCGAAGAAGTTACGCATACTGTCATTCAATATCCTTATACCATAGAAGAACAAAAAAAGGCCATCAACGAACTGTTGCTCATCAACAGCCGGCTGGATTTTAAGGCTATCGCTAACCGGTCGGAAAATAAGGTACATTTTGTGTACAATTTCCTCGCCCTGCTCGAAATGTTGCAGCAGGAACTCATCAGGATACAGGTCGGCTTTGGATTTAATAATTTCTGGATTACATCGGCGCGCTAGCGCCTAATAAAGCTTTCCGTTTTTTACCTTTTGCTTTCAGCTTAAACTCTTAACTTAGCGGCGATTTTAATGCTGAAATGAAAAGAGACAAACTGATATTTAAACTGCTTGACGAAGAACAACAGCGCCAGGAAGAAGGTATAGAGCTAATTGCATCGGAAAATTTTGTTAGCCGCCAGGTAATGGAGGCAGCGGGTTCCGTAGCTACCAATAAATATGCTGAAGGCTTGCCCGGCAAACGCTATTACGGTGGCTGCCAGGTTGTTGATGAGATAGAGAATATCGCTATTGAAAGAGCCAAAGCTTTGTTTAATGCCGAATGGGTGAACGTCCAGCCACATTCGGGCGCCCAGGCCAACGCGGCAGTAATGCTGGGTTGTCTGCAGCCGGGTGATAAAATATTAGGTTTCGATCTTTCGCACGGCGGCCATTTAACGCACGGTTCACCGGTGAATTTCTCGGGTAAATTGTACGAGCCGCATTTTTACGGTGTAAAAAAAGAAACCGGTTTGGTGGATTATGAGCAGCTTGAAAAAGTTGCCCTGAAAGAAAAGCCAAAAATGATCATTTGCGGCGCTTCGGCCTATTCACGCGACTGGGATTATGAATTCATCCGCAAAGTAGCCGACCAGGTTGGCGCTTTGGTTTTGGCCGATATTTCGCACCCGGCTGGCTTGATCGCAAGAGGATTATTGAACGATCCGCTGCCTCATTGCCATATCGTTAGCACCACGACGCATAAAACTTTGCGCGGTCCGCGTGGCGGCATCATTATGATGGGTAAGGATTTTCCGAACCCGTTCGGGCAGAAAACTCCTAAAGGAGAAACTAAAATGATGTCGGCAGTGCTGGATATGGCGGTGTTCCCCGGAACGCAAGGCGGCCCATTAGAGCATATTATAGCCGCAAAGGCGGTTGCTTTTGCCGAGGCGTTGAGCGAGGATTACATGAAATATATCCTGCAGGTGAAAAAGAACGCGGCTGCTATGGCTACCGCCTTTACTGAACGCGGATACGAGATCATTTCGGGCGGAACAGATAACCACCTGATGCTGATTGACCTGCGCAATAAAAACGTCACCGGCAAGGCCGCAGAAAATGCATTGGTTATCGCCGATATTACAATAAATAAGAATATGGTGCCGTTCGATGATAAGTCGCCGTTTGTCACTTCGGGTATCCGGGTGGGTACCGCCGCGATCACTACACGCGGATTAAAAGAGAAACAAATGGACCTGATCGTCGAACTGATAGATGCTGTAATAACTGACCCGGAAAATGAACCTTCTTTGCGGAAAATCCGTAAAAGGGTGCATAGGTTAATGGAGTCGTATCCATTGTACCGGCATAAAGGGTTAGAATAAAATTAGTTACATCCTATGGTAGAAACAGGCATACAATTAAACGTGCTGGTTGTAGATGACAACCAGATCAACAGGTTATTAATAAGCAAAGTGCTGAACAGGTGGGGCATCCAACCCGAGTTTGCGGAAAATGGGGAGCAAGCCGTGGAAAAGATCGAAGGCAACCATAACCTGGACGTGGTATTGATGGATGTTCATATGCCTCTCATGGATGGTGTTGAAGCCACCCGTATCATCCGCTCCAAAAATGAGGCTTTCTACCAGCAATTACCTATTATCGCATTAACGGCTTCTATGCTGATCAGCGAGATCAACGAGATCCACGAATGCGGCATGAACGATTACATCCTGAAGCCGTTTGATCCGAAAGGCTTGTATGACAAGCTGGCGAAGTACCAGAAAGTTAGTTGAGTTTAAACTCTAAATACTAAAACCTAAATCCTAATTTGAAAAGGTTAGCGTTTAGAATTTAGGGTTTAGAATTTATCATTCTGCACACGCAATCGTAGCGATACTCAGTCTTAATCCTTCGATTTTAAGTAATTCTGCCCCGCAGCTTTCCAATGTCGAGCCGGTGGTGATGACGTCGTCAACCAGCAGCACGTATTTATTTTTCAAAGCATCGGGGTCAAGCACCACAAATACTTCCTGCATATTCTCAAAACGAAGGAACCGCGAACGATGTGTTTGCGTTTCGGTTGCGCGTACGCGCACCAGGTTGTTTTCGATAACAGGTACATTCAATTTTTCGCCGATCCCCTCGGCAAAACAGGCAGCTTGATTATAACCGCGCTTACGGAACCTGCTTTTATGCAAGGGAACAGGTATTATGGCATCCAGCTTATCATAGACCGGGCTATCCGCCAGTTGACCGGCTGCGATGCCCCCCAAAACATTCCCCAGCTTTTTCATGCCTTTGTATTTGAATTGGTGCATCAGGTGCTGCATTTTTCCGCCCTTCGTAAAATAGCACATGGCATAAGCGGCTTCGATATGGATCTTGCCCCAAAACTGTTGGGCGACCATATTATCGGGCTTAAAATGAAAATTAGTGAAAGGTAAATTATAGCGGCAATCGGTGCAGATCAATTGTTCGCCCGCTACCAGGGTCAGACCGCAGGCCTGGCAAAGCTCGGGGAAAAACAGGGCGATGAAATCGGCCAGGTAGGCGGTACGTAGTTTCATGCTATGAATTTAACGGATTCCTGCTATACTTCAGCTTTCGTTTTCTCTTTAATAGCCAGCTGTCCGCAGGCGGCGTCAATATCCTTACCGCGGCTGCGGCGAATATTGGTTATAACCCCCTGGCTGCGCAGATGGGCGGCAAAAGCTTCGATCTTATCTTCTCCTGCATTCTGGTAACTGGCAAATGAGATCGGGTTATATTCAATGATATTTACTTTACAGGGGATATGCCGGCAGAATTTCGCCAGTTCCATTGCGTCATGGATATCATCGTTGAAATCATTAAAAACGATGTATTCGTAAGTAACCGGGTTTTTGGTTTTGGAGAAATAGTATTTTAATGCTTCTGCCAACGCCACAAGTGAGTTTTGCTCGTTAATGGGCATGATCTCGTTGCGTTTTTTGTCATTGGCAGCATGCAATGACAAAGCAAGATTGAACTTCACCTGGTCGTCACCCAGCTTTTTGATCATTTTGGCAATACCGGCTGTTGAAACGGTGATCCTTTTCGGCGACATATTCAGGCCGTCTTCAGAAGTTATCCTTTCTACTGATTTAAGCACATTGGCGTAATTCAGCAGGGGCTCGCCCATGCCCATATAAACAATATTGGTCAGCGGCTGATCATAATTCTGCCTGGCCTGCTGGTCTATCAGTACCACCTGGTCGTATATTTCATCGGGGTTAAGGTTGCGTTTACGCTCCATATAGCCCGTCGCGCAGAATTTACAGGTGAGGCTGCAGCCTACTTGTGACGATACACAAGCCGTCATCCGGTCGGGGGCAGGAATCAAAACGCCTTCGATGAGGTGGGCATCGTATAAAATAAAGGAATTTTTTATAGTTTTATCCGCGCTAAACTGTGAGTTGTTAATTTTTACGTTATTGATAATAAAATTATCTTGTAGTTTTTTGCGCAGTTCTTTTGAAATATTGCTCATTTCCTCAAAAGAAATGCACGATTTCTGCCAAAGCCACTCATAAACTTGCTTTGCCCTGTAACCTTTTTCGCCCATTTCGGTAAAACGGGCTGTCAGTGCATCCATACTTAGGCTACGGATATCGGTTTTGTCTTTTGTGTTGGTCACGTTGCAAAATTACTTAATTTAAGGTTAATGCCTCCCGGTATTGTTTTTTATTACCGAAAGCAGAACAATAAGCATAAGCAATTTGTCTATTTCTCCAGGGAAGTAGGCGTTTTTGTTCACAACCAGGGCATTTTAAACTAAGTTGAATGAAAATTTTTATAGCCGATTACGTTTTTCCTGTTTTTGCCGCTCCGATAAAAAATGGTGTAGTCACCGTCGATGACGATGGCACGGTGATCTCTGTTGCCAATATTCCGTCACCCGATACGAAAAGTAGCGATGTACAGCACCTGAAGGGTATTATCTGCCCTGGCTTCGTCAATACCCATTGCCATCTCGAGCTTTCTCATTTAAAGAAAAAAATATCGTCCCATGGTGGTCTGATCGATTTCATTAAAAATATTCAATCCGTCAGAGCAGCCGATGCATCGGTTATCACCGATGCCGCTGTCAAAGCAGACCAGGAGATGTATGATAACGGCATTGTTGCCGTAGGCGACATTTGCAACAGCAACGTCACCATACCTATAAAGAAACAGAGTAAAATCTATTACCATAGTTTTGTTGAGGCTTTTGGCTTTCAGCCCGGCCGCGCGGAGGAAGTATTCAATAATGCTCTTGCGTTATTGAACGAGTTTAAGCCTGCGCCAAGTTCCATTACGCCGCATTCGCCGTATTCGGTGTCCAAAGAATTGTTCCGGCTGATCAAGAAATATTCTGAAACAGGCAGGAACTTATTAAGTATCCATAACCAGGAAAGCGATGAAGAAAACAAGTTCTTTAGGTATCGTTTAGGCGGATTTCTGGACCTTTACGCCCATTTTGGAATGGATATCACCTTTTTCAAATCACAGGCGCGTAACTCGGTGCAGTCAATGATCCCCCTGCTTACTAATAAGCAGGAAATACTATTGGTGCATAATACCTGCACCAACCTGAAGGATATTTATTTCATTAAGCGTTTTGATAGAAAGGTACATTTCTGTTTTTGCCCGGGCGCTAATTTATATATCGAGAACAAGCTGCCTAAAGTAGAACTTTTTGTCGACCAGGGATTCAACCTGACCCTGGGCACCGATAGCCTCGCATCCAATACCAAATTGTGCATCCTGAATGAAATGCGCATTTTACAGGAAAAGTTCCCCTCACTAAGCACTGAAAGGCTTATTCAATGGGCTACGATCAACGGCGCAAAATTCCTGGGTATTGATGATGATAAGGGTACCATTGAACCCGGCAAGACTCCCGGATTGAATCTCATTACCGGCCTCGATGGTCTTAATTTCACTTCGGATACCAAAGTGAGAAGGTTAATTTAGTAGTTGAAAAGTTGCAAGGTTGGAAAATTGAAATGTTGTTTACCGGGTTAGTGAACCGATTCAGACTGTTAACTTTGCAACTCCCGATAGCTATCGGGACAAACATTACAACCTTCCAACAAAAAAATGAAGAAGCATCTCGATATTACCGTCAAAGGCCATGTGCAAGGGGTATTTTACCGTGGCGCTACTAAAGCCGTCGCTGATCAATTGGGTGTTAAGGGCATGGTGAGCAATGAACCTAATGGTGATGTACTTATTGAAGCGGAAGCAGATGCCATGACACTGGACCTGTTTTTGGACTGGTGCAAGGAAGGCCCCGAACATGCCAGTGTAATTTCTGTTGAAAGCCATGAAGGCGAATTGAAAAACTATCGTAATTTTGAGGTTGTAAGAAAGAACCGTTAGGGGTTATTAGCTTTAATCAGTCTATTCATCATTGTCGACCGCTAAAAAATTTGCAGGACAAACCGCCGTTTACGGCGTCAGCACCATAGCCGGCAGAGTGCTCACCTTTTTCCTGACGCCGGTTTATACCAGAGCATATGCTACGGGCACTTACGGCATCTTAACAACCATGTTCAGTTATGTTTCCATACTAAATGCGGTAATGGCATTTGGGATGGAAACCACGTTTTTCAGGTACTTAAACAAGTATGAAAATAATAAGCAGCGGGTTTATAATAATGCCTTTGCGTCGGTTGTTGCAGTTACGCTAATTTTTTTGTTGTTCGTCCTGCCGTTTATTGGACCTATAGCCAACTTCATCAATGTAAGCGCCTCTGCAAAAATGGGACACGCTCACGTTGCAGTGGGGACTAGCCATGCCGATTTTGTAACTTATATTGATTATTTCCTGGCTATTTTGGTGATAGACGCCTGGTGCGTTATTCCATTTGCCAAAATACGGGCTGATGGCAAACCGGGGAGATATGGACTTATAAAAATAATCAACATCGCTATTTTTATTTGCCTCAACCTTTTGTTTATCTGGGTATTGCCTTTTTGGATCCGGCACCAGTTACCGGGCTTTGACTGGATTAACGGATGGTACGTAAAAGGCTGGGTAGGGTATGTGTTCCTGTCGACCCTGGTTGCAAGCGTTGTAACTTTTTTGCTGTTGCTACCCGAACTATTAAAAATACGGTTCGATTTCGACCGCAAGATGCTGTTTGAAATGTACGCTTATAGCTGGCCGGTACTAATAGCTAACCTATCTTACCTGATCAACGAAAATGCAGACAAGCTGATGTTGGGGTGGTTATTGCCTTCCAATGTCAGTCTGCGTGAAGTTGGCATTTACGGTGCATGTGCCAAAATATCCTTGTTTCTCAGTATATTCATTAATGCCTTCAGATTAGGTGCTGAGCCTTTCTTTTTTAGCCATGCTAAAAATAAAAATTCCGGGCAAACCTATGCGCGGATCATGAACTATTTTGTGATAGCGGTATGTATCATATTTGTGGCGTTGATCGCTAATATTGAAGTTCTCAAATATTTCATCAAAGGACACGATCCTAAGCAGACCGCGCTTTACTGGACAGGGTTAGACGTGATACCGCCTTTAGTATTCGGCTATGTATCGCTTGGTGTTTACATGAACCTTTCTGTATGGTATAAGCTTTCCGATCAAACCAAATATGGCTTGTATATATCGGGTATCGGGGCTTTGGTAACTATTGTATTGAATATTCTGTTCATTCCAGCTTACAGCTACATGGCTTCAGCCTGGACATCGCTCATCGCTTATACCGTGATGATGGTACTCTCATACATCTGGGGGCAGAAAAATTACCCGATACCTTACAATTTAAAAAAGAACCTTACTTATATCATTATTTCACTTATGCTCGTTTATTTATCTTTCTATGTGTTTAAACGCAATATATTTGTGGGTAATGCCTTATTAATAGTATTTGCCGGAGGTGCATTGCTGACGGAGGGAAAAGAGTTAAAAGCCATTTTTTTGAAAAAATGATCATCAGGATAATCAATAGATCCAAAAACGGCCTTCCGGCTTATGAAACCGCGCACTCAGCCGGGATGGACCTGCGTGCCGACCTGGAACATACAGTGCTGCTGGACCCCTTGGAGCGTAAGCTGATCCCGACAGGCCTGCATATCGAACTGCCCGAAGGTTTTGAAGCGCAGATACGACCGCGCAGTGGTTTAGCGTTTAAGCATGGAATAAGCATCGTTAATTCACCGGGAACTATTGACGCGGATTACCGCGGTGAGATCAAAGTGTTGCTGATCAACCTGTCTAATGAGCCCTTCGAGATCAATTCAGGCGACAGGATAGCGCAGATGGTCATCGCCCGGCATGAAAAAGTGAATTGGGAAGAGGTTGAAATACTAAATGAAACATCGCGCGGCGCGGGCGGTTATGGACATACCGGCGTAGGATAGAAATGAAGGAAAGGATCGCAATATTGTTATTTTCGATACTGCCAGTGGTGGTTTTAGCTCAAAAAGCAAAGCCGGATACGGGCAGGAGGGTTGTTATGGTTGTCGGCAAGCCGATGACTTCGGATGACAGCTTGCAGGTAAAACGTCTTTTTTTTAGCGCACTTCGCTATAAAGCGATAGAGAATTTTACCGGCGCGGCCGAGCAGTTCAGCGAAGTTTTACAGACAGACCCGGCCAATGACGCTTCGATGTATGAACTGGCCGTTCTGAAAAAAAATCAGAACGATTATACAAGTGCGCAGGAACTGCTGGAAAAAGCCGTTACGGTAAAACCGCAAAATGAATGGTATTGGGTGTCGCTGGCCGATTGCTACGAGAAGAACAATGATGTTGGCAAGCTGGAGAATGTATTTAATGAATTGTTGAAGATCAACCCCTCCAATCCTGATTATTACTTTGATGAGGCCAATGTCTATTTCCTGGAAAAAAAGTACGACGAGGCGCTTGCGGTTTATGACCGGCTGGAACAAATGACCGGCCTAACGGAAGACATTGTTGCAAAAAGAGAACGCATTTACCTGAAACAGGGCAAGATTGATAAAGCTGTCGCAGACGTTGAGAAACTGATAACGGCAAACCCCAGCGAAACACGTTATTACCTGTTGCTGGCCGAATTATATACTTCGAACAGCTTACCCGACAAAGCGCTGAAAGTATTGAAGGATGCAGAAAAAGGCGCGCCTGGTAACGGGCAGGTCCATTTAGCTTTAGCCGATATCTATAGGGACAAAAAGGACAATGAAAACAGCTACAATGAACTGACCCTGGCATTCAGCCAGCCGGATCTGGATGTTGAACAGGAGATAAAGATAGTGTTGGGTTATTTGCCAAAGTTCCCCGACCCCAATGCCAAAGCCAGCGCGCTGGCTTTGAGCCGGTTGCTTACCGTAACCCATCCCGACGATTCGAGAAGCTTTGCGTTATATGCCGATATGCTCATTCAAAACGAAAAATACGCCGATGCCAAAGCCAGTTACCAGAAATCGATTGCGCTGAATGCACAGGTTTATGAGGTTCACGAACAATTGATACGGATTGAATTAGGCAACAACGAAATAGACAATGCTATTAAGGATGGCGAAACTGCACTGTCGCTGTTCCCGAACCAGGCATGGCTGAACTTTTTAACAGGGGTTGCTTATGAGCAGAAGAAGGATTTTAAAAAAGCAGTAAGTTATATATCCAACGCCACCATGCTCGAAAGCCAGGATAAAGACCTGCTGTCGCAAAGCTATTCGGCTTTAGGGGATTGTTACCATTCTTTGGGTGATAATGAGAAGTCCGATAACTCGTACAATAAGTCATTGAGTTATAATCCTGACAACGCCTATACATTGAATAATTACGCTTATTACCTGTCGGTACGCGGGATGTTGTTAGATAAGGCAGCCGAAATGTCCAAACATTCAAATGAATTGCAGCCGAATACCGCATCATTTGAGGATACGTATGCCTGGATATTGTTCAAACAAAAGAGATATGCCGATGCCAAAGTGTGGATGGAAAAAGCGATCTCAGACGATAAGGACCACAGCGCAGTACAGGCTGAGCATTACGGCGATATCCTGTATAACCTCGGCGATACGGACGGCGCCGTAAAAAGCTGGAAAAAAGCCAAGGGGTATGGTGGCAACTCAACTGTTTTAGAACGCAAGATCAATGAGAAGAAATATGTTGAGTAGACTGCTTATTGTTTGTGCATTACTATCAATCGTGGGTTGCAAGACACATAAGCAATTGGTGGTGAATAAACCTGGCAATACTGCCGACCGCACCCCTTCGCCGGTATTAACGAAGCTGGATGCGATCAGGGCTGCTCAGCTGGATTTTACCACATTTTCGGGCAGGGCCAAAGCAAAGATGCAGATCAATAATAGCAGCAACGATGTTACCCTGAATATACGCATCAATCACGGGAAGAAAATATGGGTATCCATAACAGCCATTGCCGGTATAGAAGTTGCCCGCGCGATAATAACGCCCGACAGTATTTTAGCCGTCAATAAATTACAGGGCCTGTATGTGCGCCAGCCGTTCAGCTATATTTATAAATACACGAGCCACCAGCTTGACTATCGCTCAGTTGAAGCTTTGTTAACAGGCAACGCCATACCCCAGTTACTAAATGATCATGTCGAGATGCAAGCCGATAGCGCAAATATCGTATTGAACGGCAGCCTGGAGGAATTAATATTCAAGTTAATTGTAGGGCGGGACATGAAGGCGAAGTCGACCAACATGTCCGACCAGTATGCAGGTCAAACCATGCAGGTAGATAACTCCGTTTTTATGCCGGTGGCTAACCGCGTTGTGCCATCGCAGATCGATATTAATTCGACCGCGGGAACGCGAAAGGTTAAGATCAGCATGCACTATATTAAGGAGGATTTTGATCTGCCGCTTGAATATCCGTTTAGTATTCCTGATAGTTATGAACCGGCAAGGTAATTTTTATATTTTTGGTTGATGAAGTTTTTCAAAACGGTCCTCTTTTTACTCGTATTCCTGGTCGCGATTAAGGCACATGCTCAAACCAGCGATGAACTGAAACAAAAACGCGACAGGTATAACCAGGAGCTGCAAGAACTCAATCGCGAATACGAGCAGACGGCTAATAACAAGAAAAGCTCACTACAACAATTGAACAACCTGCGGAAGCAGATCAATATCCGTGAAGAAAAGATCAATTCGATCAACTCCGAGGTAAGGTTGCTCGATAACCAGATTTCCGAAAACAATACCACTGTACATAATTTGCAAAGCCAGCTCGATCTGCTTAAGAAGGAGTATGCGGCGATGATCTTGTTTGCCTACCACAACCAAAGTTCGTACAATAAGCTGATGTTCATTTTTGCGTCGAAAGATTTTAACCAGGCGTACAAGCGGTTAAAGTATTTACAGGAGTTTGCCGGCTACCGCGAGCGCCAGGCGCAATATATAGAGGGAACGAAAAAGGACCTTCATATAAAAATCAACCAGCTTGACAATTCCAAAAAGCAGAAGAGCGAAGTCCTTGCCGATCAGATCAAGGAAAAGGTAACGCTCGCCAGGCAAAAGAAGGACGAGGCAAAGGTTGTGGCCGATCTATCCAAACAGCAGGGCCAGCTTGCACAGCAGCAGCGGGATGTCCAGAGAAAAATCAACAAGATAAACCAGGAAATAAAGGATGCGATCAGGAGGGAGATAGCGCGAAAACGTGCAGAAGGAGAAAAGAACACGAACAGCGGTGCAGCAAGAAATACTCCCGGTACAAAACTGGTTGACAAAAAATCCAGTGATAACACTGTACTTACCGCAACGCCAGAGGATGCTAAATTATCCAGCGATTTCCTGGGCAACAAAGGTCATTTACCATGGCCCGTTGCCAACGGTGTGATCACGCAGGCAATGGGAAGGCACACCGAACACGGGATCACTTCGGAAAGCGATGGTGTTGAGATAAAAACGAATGAAGGGGCACCCGTGCGGGTGGTTTTTGATGGGAAAGTTCAGGCGGTTGAGAATGTTTATGGAACTTATCTTGTGGTAGTAAATCATGGAGCATATTTTACGGCCTATTCAAATCTGAAGTCGGTGAGCGTGTCCAAAGGGCAAAAACTGACCACCAAGCAGATGGTTGGAACGGCAGCTACGGACCCGTCTACGGGTGATTCATCGGTACAGTTCTCATTGTATAAAGGGGTCGATCCGGTGAACCCGCAATTGTGGTTAAAACCCGAATAGAATTAAATTTTCATCTTTGTACGATATAAATACGTTATATTTGTAAATTATTTCAGAAGGTATGTATACGTCGGTTTTATTGTTTTTGAGTGGTTCTGATCTGATGCTGATAATGTTTATCGCACTGCTTCTTTTTGGCGGCGATAAACTTCCGGAAATAGCGCGTGGGTTGGGAAAAGGGATTCGTGATTTTAAAGATGCATCTGAAGGCGTTAAGCGGGAGATCAATAACCAGATCAATAGCTACGAAGAAAAAAAGGCTGAGGAGGCTGCGGCAAAAACAGAGGCAGCTACACAGGCTGCGCTGCCACCGGCAAGCGAACATACAGGACCTGCTTCCGAATTAACAGAAACCAATAACGAATACAAGGCTCCGGCCACTGAAGTTAGCCCGGTGCCAAATACAATGCCTTTTGTGGAAAATCATAACGCCATGTCTGAAAATCACCTAAACGGAAGCCATGAAGGCTCTGAAGTGAAAGAAGGCGACGAGGCTGAACCAATTAAAACAGAATAGTAAACAAAGTAAAATTATAGATAATGGGACTCTTAGAACCTTGGCATATTATTATAATAGCCTTAGCATTTTTGTTCTTTTTTGGCGGAAAGAAAATTCCTGAACTCATGAGGGGTTTGGGCAGGGGTATGAAAGAATTTAAAGATGCCCAAAACGGCGAAGGCAGCGCTCCGACAAATACAACCACAGAAGAAAAGCCAAAGAACTGATCGTAAGATTGGCTTCAGCCGCATTCTGCTTAATCAGATAAAACTTATCTGCTGAAATTCAGGTTTCAACGGATAAGTTTTTTATTTTAGCCCCCATGACTAAATTTTATTCCTCTTTGGATGAGATAAAGGAGGAAATAGTATGCGGCAAGGTAACCGTTGAAAGCCTGGTAAAGAGTTATCTCAACCAGATCAGGGCCAACGCACACCTCAATGCTTTTAACGAGGTTTTCGAACAGGAGGCGCTTTCGCGCTCTAAAGAGGTTGATGCACGTATCTGGTCGGGTAACGCTGGTAAACTCGCCGGTATGGTCATCGCCATTAAGGACAATATTTGCTATAAGGGCCATAAAGTATCAGCCTCGTCAAAAATATTAGATGGCTTTACTTCAATATATTCATCAACTATAGTTGAACGGCTGCTTGCGGAAGATGCTATTATCATAGGCCGTTGCAATTGCGACGAGTTTGCGATGGGAGCTTCGAATGAAAACTCATATTTCGGTCCTGTAAAGAATTACGCGGATAATACCCGTGTTCCCGGCGGTTCATCCGGTGGTTCGGCGGTTGCCGTTCAGGCAGGCATGTGCCATGCAGCTATCGGCACAGATACTGGGGGGTCGGTTAGGCAGCCTGCTTCATTTTGCGGAACGATAGGTCTCAAGCCAAGTTACGGGCGCATATCACGCCACGGCATTATCGCCTATGCTTCATCGTTTGACCAGGTTGGCCCCATAACGCGCTCCATTGAAGACGCCGCGCTTTTGTTGGAAGTTATGGCCGGTGCTGATGAATACGATAGCACATTGTCGCAAAAAACGGTGCCTGGTTACAGTTCTGATCTTTCACTGCCCCCGGGTAAAAAGAAGATCGCTTATATACAGGAATCACTTTCAAGCCCTGGTGTTGACGATGAAGTAAAGGGCACACTGATCAATTATATTGACAAGCTGCGGGCCGAGGGGCATACGGTAAAACCCATAGCTTTTGAGTACCTGGATTATATTGTGCCAACTTATTATGTACTGGCAATGGCCGAGGCGTCGTCTAACCTTGCAAGGTATGATGGTGTGCATTATGGCTATCGCAGCCCTCATGCAGTTGATCTCACCAGCACTTATAAACGTTCGCGGTCTGAAGGTTTTGGTAAAGAGGTAAAGCGGCGTATCATGCTGGGTACCTTTGTTCTCAGCGCCGGATATTATGATGCCTATTATGCCAAAGCGCAGAAAGTGCGCCGCCTGATCAAAGAGAAAACGGACAGCTTACTGGAAGAATATGATTTTATTTTAACACCCACCGCTCCGGAACCTGCCTTCCCCATAGGAAGAACAGAAAAAGATCCGGTGGTGATGTATCTTTATGACATTTTTACCGTACAAGCATCATTAGCAGGTGTACCGGCTATTTCACTGCCGGCGGGCGTTACAGAGAAGGGTTTACCATTGGGTTTACAGTTGCTCAGCAAGCGTTTTGCCGAACAGGAATTGCTAAATTTTTCTAAGTATTTCTTAGAACTATAAAAATTTTAGTAAATTAGCAATAGAAAGCGCAGGGGTAACACCGTTTTAAACCCTGGTAGAAATGAAGAGATTATTAACGCTGATTGTTGTCATCCCCTTATTAGTTCAGATTTCCAAAGCCGACGGCAGCGTTTTGCTTAGGTTGGACGGTCATGGAGGGGAGTCGGGTATTTTAGGTAAACGCAAACACGACACAGCGGCTTCTTTTGCGGTGAAACCGGTCTCTTACGGCATTTATCACAACAATATCTTTAAAAAACGTCTTGATTCTATTCAAAAGGATGTGCCTTTGGACTATAATGAAGCCGTGCAAGAGCAAATTGAAACCTATTTATCATCTGGCCGCGAGGATATCAGCCACGAGATAGGTCTGTCAAAATATTATTTCCCCATTTACGAAAAGGCATTCCGGGATGCGGGAATACCTGATGAGATCAAGTACCTCTCCATAGTAGAATCACAGCTAAATCCAAACGCTGTATCCAGGGTGGGTGCCGCGGGCCCATGGCAATTTATGAGCACTACCGCCAGGCTTTACGGTCTGCAAATGGATAATTATATCGATGAGCGCCGCGACCCGGTTCAATCAAGCATTGCTGCTGCGGCTTATCTGAAAGATGCTTATCAACAGTTTGGCGATTGGCTGCTGGCGATCGCATCATACAATTGTGGTAAAAGCGAGGTATTGGTAGCTATCGATAAAGCGGGGGTGAGCGATTTTTGGGCCATCCGCCAATATTTACCTGCTCAAACACGGGATTATGTGCCCGCCTACATCGCTATTACTTATGTAATGAATTATTACAAAAAGCATCATATCCTGCCGCAGGAGTGTAATATAGTGATGAAGACCGATACCGTAATGGTTGACAAGTTTATTTCATTGAGCAGTGTTTCGCGCGTGCTGGGTGTTAGCTTATCGCAACTTACTATTCTTAATCCTTCTTACACGCAAGCGATAATCAATGGCTCGCCGGCTTCGCCAAAGGTGCTGGTGATACCACAGTATGCCAAGGAAAAATATTCCGCGATGTACAACCAGCTAAATACTGATTTGGGTAGTGCCGACTTTCAGCCTTTTGATATTTCGGCGAAAAGTTACGAGAGTGTTGAAAAGCGAATTCCCGTGCATCATAAAGTAAGAAAATTTGAAAACCTGGCTTCGGCGAGAAAAAATTCACGAATCAATAAAGGTTAATACCGAACATTAAAATAATGGGCCCGGTTCTGTTCAGGACCGGGCTTTTTTTATTGCCAGCCCGAAAAGAATTGTAATTTTGGATACTCGAATTATAAACCATGAATAAAACCAACCGGAAGCAGGACGCCCTCGATTATCACTCGAACGGGAGGCCCGGCAAAATACAGGTAGTTCCCACAAAATCCACTAATACGCAACGGGATCTCACATTGGCCTATTCACCTGGTGTTGCCGAACCCTGCCTGCGCATAGCTGATAACAAGGAGGATGTATACAAGTACACAGCAAAAGGGAACCTGGTTGCAGTGATCACTAATGGTACTGCGGTGTTGGGTTTAGGAAACATCGGCCCCGAGGCCAGTAAGCCGGTCATGGAAGGGAAAGCTTTACTGTTTAAGATATACGCCGATATCGATGTATTTGACCTGGAGGTGAACTCAACATCGGTTGATGAATTTGTGACTATTGTGAAATCGCTTGAGCCTACTTTCGGGGGTATCAACCTCGAGGATATCTCGGCGCCAAGCTGTTTTGAGATCGAGCGCCGGTTGAAAGAAGTGATGAAGATACCCGTGATGCATGATGATCAGCACGGAACGGCCATCATCTCAGGGGCCGCGCTGATCAATGCCTGCGAGGTACAGGGAAAAAAACTCGATAAGATAAAAATGGTGATCAACGGGGCTGGGGCCGCGGCGGTGTCGTGTTCCAGGATTTATCTTTCATTGGGGGTTAAAAAAGAGAACCTGGTAATGTTTGATATCAATGGTTTGATCACTCCCGACCGTACCGACCTTGACGATATAAGGCTGCGGTTCGCAACTGAGCGCACCGATATTAAAACGCTGACTGATGCAATGAAAGGCGCGGACGTTTTTATCGGGCTTTCGGCGGGTCACTGTGTTAGCCCCGAAATGCTGAAACAAATGGCCAAAAACCCCATTGTTTTTGCTATGGCCAACCCGGTACCCGAGATTGACTATGATGTTGCTGTAAAAGCGCGTAAGGATATATTGATGGCTACGGGGCGTGCTGATTACCCTAACCAGGTGAACAACGTATTAGGCTTTCCCTATATTTTCAGGGGCGCATTGGATGTGCGGGCGACAGCCATCAACGAGGAAATGAAGCTGGCAGCGATTCGTGCGATTGCCGAATTGGCTAAAAAGCCGGTGCCGGAAGCCGTTAACCTGGCCTATAATACACGCAATTTGAAATTTGGTAAGGACTATATCATACCAAAGCCAATGGATCAGCGTCTCATAACCGAAGTCTCGTCAGCAGTGGCTAAGGCCGCGGTAGATTCGGGTGTGGCGCGGCAAAAGATAACCGATTGGGACGCTTATCGCGAGGAACTGCGTCTCAGGATCGGAGCCGATGACCGGCTGCTCAGGAACATCGCTAATAAAGCGAAGCAGAACCCTAAGCGCGTGGTTTTTGCGGAAGCTGACAATTATAAGATATTGAAGGCCGCGCAGATCGTAAGGGAGGAGTGTATCGCGACGCCGATATTGCTGGGGAATGCTTCGAAAATTAAATATATCATCAAACATAGTGATCTTGAACTGGATGATGTTGAGATCATCGATCCGCGCGATCACCCGGGTCGTTTTGATGAATATGCTGACTATCTGTATAATAAGCGCCAGCGCAGGGGCGTAACCTTGTCCGAGGCGAAGAAAATGCTCACCCAGCGTAACTATTACGGCGCGTGTATGGTGCAGTTCGGCGAAGCCGATGCCCTGATCTCGGGCCTGACGAAAGACTATGTGACTACCATTAAACCTGCGCTACAGATCATCGGCACCAGCGAAGGTGTAAACCGCGTTGCGGGGATGTATATCATGATGACCAAAAAGGGACCGGTATTTATCGGCGATGCAACTGTAAACGTAAACCCGTCCGTCCAGGAGTTGGTGGATATTACGCTGCTGATCGATCACTCGGTAAAGCAATTTAATATTAAGCCGCGTATCGCCATGCTTTCTTACTCTAACTTCGGCTCAAATGACGGCGATATTCCATACAAGACAAGGGAAACGGTTCGCATTTTACATGAGATGCATCCTGATATTTTGGTCGACGGCGATATGCAGGCGAACTTTGCGTTGAATCCAACCCTGCTGTCAGACAATTTCCCTTTTTCAATACTCAATGGCGCCCCTGCCAATACCCTCGTTTTCCCGAACCTGGAATCGGGCAATATCGCCTATAAGTTGCTGCAGGAAATAGGGGATGCTGAGGCCGTGGGCCCGATACTTTTAGGGCTAAAAAAATCGGTACACGTGCTGCAACTGGGCAGTTCGGTAAGGGAAATTGTAAATATGGTGACTATTGCCGTGGTAGACGCCCAGGAAAAGGCCAAAAATGAAACTCCTGGGGCGATTTCACGTACACGTTAGGAATTAATCGGGTATAAAATATGTACGCTTATATTGATGGTAAACTGGCTTTCAAGAGCCCGTCGTATGTAGTGATCGAAGCTGGCGGTGTGGGTTATCACATCAATATATCGCTCAATACTTTTTCGCGCCTCGGCAGTGCTGAGAAGTGCAAGCTATTTACCTGGCTGCACGTTAAAGAAGATGCCCATACCCTTTACGGGTTTGCTGATGAAGGCGAACGCCGCTTATTCCTGCATTTGATCTCAGTTTCCGGCGTCGGCCCCAATACAGGCCGGATGATGCTTTCATCTATCACACCCGAAGAGATACAAGCCGCTATTGTTAAGGGGGATGTTTCGCAAATACAACGCATCAAAGGTATCGGTCCAAAATCGGCGCAGCGTTTAATCCTCGAACTACAGGACAAACTGAAAAAAGAGGGCCCTGATTCACTGATCTCGATGCCTAAAACCGCTACGATAAAAGACGAAGCATTGTCGGCGCTGATCATGCTGGGATTCGCACGAAATGCTGTTGAGAAGGTCCTTGAGCAGGAATTAAACAAAAATGGCAGTGATTTAACGGTAGAACAACTAATTAAATTCGCACTAAAAAGTTTATAATTACGAATATTTTAGCCTTGACTCTTGATCCGGAATTTTACCCCTAAATTCGTAGCCATTATCTTGCTGATCTGTGCATTTTGCGGGGTTCGGAAAGCTTTTGCGCAACAGCCGGGCAAGACCGACAGCCTCACGATCAAGGCGCCGTTCGATTCCAAAGAATCAAGGAGCAATCAGCTCAAACAGGGCCTGCTTTTGCCCGATCCGCCAAACCTGGTTAGAACCATCGTCTACGATCCTTCAACCAACCAATATGTCCTTTACGAAACGGTGGGCAGCTTTCAGTACCGCCCGCCAAGGTATCTCACGTTTTCTGAATATTTACAATTGAGACAACGGGCTACTGAACGGGTTAATTTTCAGAAGCAGGCCGACAATTATGCCTATCAGTCGCAGCAGGAAGGGTTTATTCCGCCAATACAGGTACGCAGCCGCACATTCCAGCAAATATTTGGCAGTTCAGACATTACCATCCGTCCCCAGGGATCGGCTGAAATGATCATGGCGGGCCAGATCAACAGCAACCAGAACCCGCTGTTCAATACGAAGCAGCGTAACCAGTTCAATTTTAACTTCAACCAGCGTATTCAGATGAACGTGACGGGTTCGATAGGAGATAAGCTGAAGATATCCACCAACTATAACTCCGATGCGCAATACCAGTTCGATAACCAGATCAAGCTGGATTATACCGGCAACCCGGATGAGATCATTCAGAAGATAGAGGTGGGAACCGTTAGCTTTCCGCTAAATACCACCCTCATTACAGGTGTTCAATCCCTGTTTGGTGTGAAAACTAAATTGAAATTCGGCAAACTAAACGTAACCAGCGTATTTTCTCAGCAGCGCTCTCAATCCAAAACCATCACTATTACTAACGGTGCGCAGCAAGGTAATTTTACTTTCCAGGCGGGTGATTATGAAGCCAACAGGCACTACTTCTTGTCACAATATTTTAGGGATAATTATAACAAGGCCCTGGCTAATATCCCCATCATCAGCTCGAATATCAACATTACGCGTATTGAAGTTTGGGTAACCAACAGGAATAACAGTACAAATGGATCCAGGGACGTATTGGCATTCATGGATTTGGGTGAAAACACTCCATTTAATAAAACACTCGTGCAGGGCGGCGCCGGTTTCAGCGGCTTACCTGCAGGGTTTTCAGGTCCGGGGTTTCCGCAGGAATCGAACTCATTGTTGAAAGGGATACCGGCTGCGGCGAGGCAAACGAATTCAAATGCGATAGCAACCTATTTCCAAACTACCGGCCGCGATGATAACTACGCGAAACTGACCTATGCCCGCAAATTGATACAGGATAAGGAATTTACGCTGCACCAGCAGCTGGGCTACATCTCGCTCAACTATCCTTTGAATAACGACGAGGTGCTTGCTGTCGCTTACCAATATACCGTTAACGGGCAGGTGTACCAGGTGGGTGAATTCTCAACCGATCTGCCAGTTAATAACTCTACGCCACAGGTGTTATATGTGAAGTTATTGAAAAATGCTTTGCTGAAAACCAGCCTCCCCACCTGGAAGCTGATGATGAAAAATATCTATTCGCTGGGCGCGTTCCAGATCAGCCCGAAGGATTTCAGGATGACCATATCGCGGCTTGATGAAACATCGGGTATTGCCAAGCCTATCATGAGCGACGGTATCCATACCAAAAGCAAATTATGGGTTCAGCTGACCGACCTGGACAACCTGGACGCGCAAAATAATAAGCAGCCTGATGGCTTTTTTGACTATATCGAAGGTGTGACCATCGATTCGCAAAACGGGCGCATTATGTTCCCGGTACTGGAACCTTTTGGCTCGGATTTGAAAAAACAGTTCGACCCGGGCGAGCAGGATCTTATTAACCGGTACGTCTATCAGCCGGTATACGATTCAACCAAAACCATCGCGCAACAATTTTTCCCGCAGTTAAACCGGTATGTGATCAGGGGAACGTACACCTCCCAAGGTGGCGGGGTGTATCAGCTTAATGCGACGAATATACCTCAGGGCTCTGTTAGCGTTACTTCCGGCGCTGTTAAACTTGCGGAGGGCAATGATTATACCGTTGACTATAGCGCCGGCACCATCAGGATCATTAATCAATCGCTGCTTGCATCGGGCCAGCCGATCTCTGTTAACCTGGAGAATAACGAGTTGTTCGGTGTTCAGCAAAAATCTTTGTTTGGTACAAGGTTCGACTACCAGGTAAATGATAAATTGGCTTTAGGCGGTACATTTATGCACCTTACTCAACAGCCGATTACACAGAATGAAATAATAGGGCAGGAATCCTTTTCCAACACGATGTACGGATTTGACGTGAATTATAATTCCCCGTCAAGGTTCCTCACGCGCCTGGTGGATAAAATCCCATTCATTACTACGAAGGTGCCATCGTCGGTGAGTTTCACAGGTGAATTTGCCCAACTTTTACCGGGCGCCCCGAGCGCGTTAAATTTCGCAGGTTCAAAGAACGGCACATCATACCTGGACGATTTTGAAAGCAGCCAGTCGATCATCGACCTTAAAAGCGCCTCTACATGGCAAATATCAGGTACACCGCAACAGTTCAAGGAGGCTTTGCTCTTTGATAACCTGGCGTATGGTTTCAACCGGGCCCGCCTGGCTTTCTATAATATCGACCCGATATTTTATAGCGGCAGCACAGTGTCGGTTTCACGCGCCGAATTGTCCAAACCCTATACCCGCGAAGTATTGGAAACGGAAGTATTCCCCTATAAACAATCGGTTACAGGTCAACCGTTGACCCTGCCCACTTTCGACCTTGCATTTTACCCGACGATCCGCGGTCCCTATAACTATACCAGCACAGGCCTGAATAACGATGGTACTTTGGCCAATCCACAAAGCCGTTGGGGCGGCATATTCCGGGGGATATCTACCAATGATTTTGAAGCGCTTAACGTGCAGTATATTGAGTTTTGGGTGATGGACCCCTTCATCGGCAAACCAAACTCAAAGGGCGGCGATCTGTATTTCAACCTGGGTAATATTTCGGAGGATATATTGCGCGATGGGCGCAAAAGTTTGGAAAACGACATACCGGTAAACGGCGATCTGAGCCAGGTGGATACCACCGCCTGGGGCAGGGTATCGAAAGTGCAGCCGGTGGTTAACGCATTTGACAGCAACCCTGCATCGCGAGTAGTTCAGGACATTGGTCTTGATGGTTTGGGTGATGCGGACGAACGCGCAAAGTTTGCACCGCAAGTACAGCAAATAGTGACGCAGGTGAGTCCGCAGGCGGCCGCTGATATTAAAAATGACCCGTCATCGGACGACTATCAATATTATCTCGGTTCGCAACTCGACCAGCAGCAAGCCGGTATTTTACAACGCTACAGCAAGTATAACGGCACCGAAGGTAACTCAAAAACCTCCGAGCAGTCGCAGGCGCAACTGGGCATTCCGACGTCTGCATCGACATCATTGCCAGATGCGGAAGACGTGGACCGCGATAATAATATGAACGCCGATGATGAATATTTTGAATATCACGTGCCACTGACACCGCAAGGTATGGTGATCGGTCAAAATTACATCAACGATAAAGTAACGTCGCAGGTAAAGCTGCCTAATGGCACCACACAGAGTGTTACCTGGTACCAGTTCCGGATCCCGATCAACAGCAGCCTGAAACAGGCAGTGAATGGCATACAGGATTTCAAATCCATCAGGTTCATTCGTATGTATATGACCAATTTTGCGGATACCATGGTCTTACGTATGGCCGCGTTGCAATTGGTAAGGGGCGACTGGAGGTCATTCAATGCCGAACAAAACCCGGCAAATGTGATAGCCGACCCGGCAATAGTGAACGCGCCGCTGGATAAGTCGACGCTCGACGTTGAAACAGTGAATATCGAGCAGAATGGTAACCGCACGCCTATCCCGTACGTTGTGCCTCCGGGCATTACGCGCCAGCGCAACTATAATAACCTCCAGACCAATACACAGTTGAACGAGCAATCGCTTTCGCTAAATTTTAGTGCTTTACGGGATGGTTATTCGCGCGCGGCTTTTAAAGATTTCAATAACGACCTGCGGAAATACAAGCGCATGCAAATGTTCATCCATGCTGAAGGTACTCAATTAAAGAATAATGATGTGAGCGCGTTTGTGCGCCTGGGGATAGACTATAATGAAAACTATTACGAGTATGAGATTCCTATGCAGGTTACTCAGCCGGGCACTGCAGACCCTAATGCAATATGGCCCGCGGCCAATGAGCTGGACCTGCAGCTTTCGCTGTTGACCAATGCAAAGCTGGCACGCGATAATGCCAAACTGAACGGTAAACCATGGCCGTTGAATGTGCCTTTTTCCATATCCGATGGGCGTAATAAGATCACGATCATGGGCCAGCCGGATTTAAGCCGGGTTGCATCGGTAATGGTGGGTGTACGCAATCCTTTTAGAGGCAACGCTCCTGCGGGTACGGACGATGGGCAGGATAAGACGGGTATTTTATGGTTCGACGAGTTGCGCATGACGGATTTTGACAACCAAGGCGGTTGGGCCGCCAACGGCAGGCTGGACGCGAAACTGGCCGACTTTGCCACAGTTACGGTATCCGGCAGTCGCAGTACGGTCGGCTTCGGATCACTCGATTCGAGGCTGGAGGACCGGAGTATGAATGATACCAAGGCCTACAGCGTATCGGGCAGTGCCGAGCTGGGAAAATTCTTCCCGGACAAGGCTGGTGTGCATATCCCGCTTTATGTAAATGTATCGCACCAGGTAAGTACCCCGCAATATGATCCGGCACAGCCTGATGTTACAATGAAACAGAGCCTGCAAAGTGCCAGCAGTTCGAAAGAGCGCGACTCCATACAAAATGCGGCGGAAGATTACACGTTGCGAAAAAGCATCAACCTTACCAACGTGCATAAAGCCCGCGCCAATAATACTACGCCGCCGCACTTATGGGACATCGAAAATTTTGCTGCCACTTATTCGTATATCGAGTACGACCATCATGATTTTACCACGTTAAGCGATTTTGAGAAGACTTATCATGCTTCCATTGCCTATAACTTTAATATTCAGCCCAAATACTACAGTCCGTTTGAGAAGGTGATCAAGAATAATATGCTCGCGCTCGTCAAGGACATTAACATCGACCTGGTCCCAACGCGGCTGAATTACAGTATTAACTTTGACCGGTTCTTCGCGGAAAATACCCTAAGGAACAACGACCCGACGAACGTCATACCGATTCCAACCACGTTCAACAAAACTTTTAATATAACGACAGTTTATGGTTTGGGATGGAACCTCACCAAGTCGTTAATGCTGGATATCGACGCCACCAACCTGGCCACGGTGGATGAACCGGCCGGAGAATTGAATGGTATGAAGCGTGATACGCTTTGGCACAATATCCTGAGTATGGGCCGCACAACAAACTACAATCACACCTTAACGCTGAACTATAACGTGCCCATAAACAAGATACCATATATGGACTGGATGAACGTTATAGCGAGGTATTCGACGCATTTTACCTGGCAGTCCCAGGCTCTTTTTTCGATAAATGATCCTCAATTCAATGTGGGCAATACCATTTTGAACCAGCGCACCATACAACTGAATCCGACATTCAACATGCTGACCCTATACAATAAGTTCCCATTCCTGAAGAGACTGACCACGCCACCTAAAAAAGGGGAAGAGGATGATCAGCCATCAGGTGTAACTAAGGTATTGCTGGGCTTGCTGACGAGTGTAAAGAATGTCAGCGCAGCCTATACGCGTACTGAAGGTACAACGATACCGGGCTATTTGCCCGGGTCTAATTTCCTGGGCGAGGATTTCAATTATAACGCCCCAGGCATAGGATTTTTATTGGGCAGCCAGGCCGATCTGAGGCAGAGGGCCGTTACTAATGGTTGGATAACCACCGATACTTTGCAAAACCAATTGTATATCCAAACATTGCAACAAGACATCCATCTGAAAAGTTCACTGGAGCCGTTTAAAGACCTGAAGATAGACCTGATCGCTTTCAGAACCCAGGACCACAGCTATCAGAGCAACTTTAAATATTTGCCGACGACGGGCAGCTTCGAAAACCTGACGCCAACACTGACCGGCGATTACATCATCAGTTTTATGTCGCTGGGTACGGCTTTCTCCAAAATAAACGGAGTCGATAATTCATCCCCAATATTCGATAAATTCCAAAGTGACAGAGCGATCATTTCACAAAGACTCGCAAAATCGAACCCCAATTCAGCGTCGACTATCAACAGTTATGCCGATGGCTACGGGCCAAATTCGCAGAATGTGACCGTACCGGCTTTCCTCGCCGCGTATACGGGCCGAAACCCGGCAACCATAGGTCTCAGCGGTTTCCCTACCATACCGATACCCAATTGGGACCTGCGCTATAGTGGTTTAAGCCGTATCCCGTTCTTTTCCGACCTGTTCGAATCGGTGGATATACGGGATGGATATCGCTCGACTTATACGATAGGCAATTACACCACTTTATTGCAGTATCAACTCACCAACGGCGCGGTAAGCTCAAGAGATGAGAACAACGACTTTTTGCCGCTGTACCAGTTCTCGTCAGTAACGATTTTTGAGCAGTTTGTACCTTTATTGGGTGTTGACGTTCGGTTCAAAAACAATGTTACCGCCAACCTGGAATACCGGCAGAGCCGCACTTTAAACCTAAGTTTATCCAACAGTCAACTGGCGCAGCAGAATGAAAATGATATTGTGTTCGGCTTTGGCTATAAAACGCGCAATTTCAGGTGGCCGTTTGGTTTGTTCAATGGAAAAACATTGAACAATGACCTGACCTTCAAAGTAGACTTTTCGCTGCGTAATAATAAGACCCTGGTTTACCAGGCCGATGTACCCGGAGCGCAGATATCGTCGGGTGCCCAAAATATTACCTACCGGCCCGAGATAGATTATGTGATCAGCCAGCGGTTCAACCTAACCTTGTTTTACGATTCGAATATTACCAGGCCCTTTACTTCGCAAACGTTCAATACGGCGTTCACCAACTTTGGCATCAACCTGAAGTTACTGCTGCAGTAAAGGCCGACAGGCAGGCTACGGGCAAACTCGGATTATTTTCATACACTATACGTTCACGATTGCGCGCCTTTCGGCCATAAAAAGCCACATAATGGCCTTTTATTGAGCATTTTACCAGGTACACTATGGCTTAAATCCTAATAAACCTGGCCGTTTTCGTGAACATGTAAATCTCAAATCACTGTAATACAATTACTTAAAATATTTTGGTATATACAGAAAAAAACAACGATCCATACGAATAAGTAAGTGAATTTGAAGTTTCTTACAGATTTTGCTGCTTTTAATCACTGAAAATGCCTGAAATGTTACTTAGTGTACGCATAGTCTTGATAGATTTTCGGCATTGCTTTCATAGTCCGCGACACTAAGTGTGTCGACCTGAAAAAAGTTGACACTTTACGACAGTGCCGGGCACGGTAAAAAGCGATGGGCTTAGGCCCATCGCGCGATACAGTTGATTATATGTAATAATTGATTATTCCCTGGTAACTCTGCCCGAACCAACCGTGCGGCTGTTGATATCGCTGGCATTGCCGGAATAAATTACACTGCCGGAACCAGTGATGCGCCCGGTAACACTTTTGTCAGCCTGGACATAAACATTGCCGGAACCTGCAATAGCGGCGGTAACAGAATTAGTTTTAAGATCTTTGCCTGATATTTCACCAGAACCCGTTATGACGAAATCAGCGTCGCCGGCATTTCCCGAAAGCTTAATATTGCCTGATCCGCTTATAACGGCGTGAACAGTTCCGGATTTAAGAGAAGCGTTAATATTACCCGATCCGCTCAAGACAGCTTTAAAGCTCTCCGTATTGATGGTCCCGTCAACCTTTATGCCGCCCGATCCGCTATTGAGTAATGCGTTCAGTGATTTCGCTTCCACGTACACTTCGGCTTTGTGAATATTATGGTGGCGATACTCGCGGTCCTTAAACCGGATCTTCAACGTATTGCCTTCAACCACCGTTTCGATATCGTTGATAATATCGGCATCAGCTTCCACTTTAACACTCTCGTTCCCGTCAAGCTTTACATAGACATTGAATGGCCCTGCCGACGCGATAGCGTTAAAGCCTGAAACTGAACGCGTTTGGCTTTGAGCCGAAACCTTTATAGATACCAGCGACAATAGGGTCACTGATAATATTAGATAGGATAACCTTTTCATAATGAATTAATTTACCCAAATGACGTAATAAAATTACAAACGTTGCACCGTTTTATTAAGTTCAGGGCGACTGCGCCGGCTGTTGCTCTTTTTGCTCCTTTTTTAACTCCCGTTTCAAACGCCGTTCGGCGCGGCGTTCCTTCCGTACGGCCTTTTTTACCTGGCGCTCCTGCTTTTTCTGCTGCTGATCGGCCATGGTGGTTTTGATATTTTCCTGCATTTTTTTATCAACCCCTGCGCAGGGCTTTATGCCGGCAAGCAGTGTTTTCCAAATACTGCCAAAAAAAGCTACCGTATCCGGGCGAATATAATCGACCATGGCCGATCGGGGTCTATCGCCTGGATTGTCGGGGTTATCATGCTTGATCACCAGTATATTTGCAAATAAGGAGGCGATAGTCATGTGTTTTAACCTGTTGTTGGCAGTGTCGGCTTTAAGAACGGTTACTTTCAGGTCGTTATACAATACGGATACCGTACCATGGGCCGTTTGGCTGTTGGCTTTGAAATCAAAAATCATTTCCTTTAATGTCCCCGAATTCAGTTTGATCAGCGCCAATGGCATACAGGCAGGGTTGATTGATGAAAGACTCATAGGGCCGACCCTTCCTTTGTAGGTAAATGCGGCATTTTTATCACCAAGGTTGAACGTTAGTGTAGCCTCCAGTTTCCCGCTATTCATAATATGGCTGCTGATGCGGGCGGTACTTAAGTTGTTCTTTTTCAGCGAATCCTTATTGGTAGTTATATTAATGATCTCACCTGAGGAGTTATCAAAAGTAACGGTGCCCGCCTGGTTGGATTTTTTATTAAACTCCGTGTAGGCCACATTGATGCGGCGCGCATGAATTGTGTCAATGGTAATATCAGCGTCAACCTGCTGCAACGCGAAGTGCGGAAAACTTTTAATACGGTTTGTTTGAACCGGCGACTGCCGGGGATTGGAAAATATGGTCAGGCTTCCGTTGCCGGCGGTCAACGCCGAGGCGTGCAGAATGCGGTATTTATGGTAGCTGACAAAATCAAAGTGGTCCAGTTGGATCGAATCCGCATGAATTTTAAACTGGTCATGATAAGTTTTCTTAAAAAATACTTCCGCTTTGACCGGCTGCAGGTCAAGTCCCCTGATATTCAGCCTGGATGCTTGTGTTGAAAGCTGTATGGATTTTATTGTATAGCTATACAATCCGTTCGATGAACGTCCCGAATAGTTATCTAATATGGCATTAATGTCTTTGCAATACAATGTCCTTGACCTGTCGAATTGCGTAGCTGAATCTATCAGCAGGTCTGTAGCTGTGAGGCTCAGCTCCTTTAATTCTGATATCGCAAGCTTGTTACCCGAGTAATCATCGTATTTAAATTTTACATTGCTTAGCGCGATCTGCCCGATATGTATCGATTTGAGCGACTTTGAAATTTTTTGCCATGTGGTGCGGTTATCTTTAATCGTGGTATCCTTTGTATGATTCAACAGGTAACTGATCTTGATCTCGGGCTGATCCAGTATCACCTGCCCGATCTCCAATTTATGCTGAAAGTAAAGTTTAAATGGGTGTATGTGTGATAAGATGAGCCGTTTTACATGCAGTTCCACAAGGTTATTGGGAGCGAGATGATTTTTCTTCCTTCGGTTATAGATGGCGGTATCCAACTTGAAAGAGATATTATAAATATCTATTTCGCCCCTGATGATGTGCAGCTCCGCATCCGAAAAGTCGACACTGTATAGGCTATCGCTGCTTTTTAATACGGTTCTCTTGACCGCTTTTGCCAATATCGGCGACCAATACCGGTTAACGATCAATGCAAGGATCAGCAAGATACCGGCAAGGCCGCAGGTAATAATAATTGCCCTTTTGTGCGATTTACGCAATCTTGCCTTCATTGTTCACCCGGTTATTGGTTTGGGTATATACGCTAGCTTTCGCAATTTGTTGATTTTTGCGCTATAAATTATCACAATCGGGTCTCCTTTTTGTAAAACGTGACATTCTGTCACACTAAATCTAAAAATTGTGTATTTTTGCAGTCCAATTTTTAGGTAATGATGGATTTTGCTATAACGGATAAGACGCACGACGAGAGCAGGCAAGGTGAGGCTTTGGTGATTGAGCCGAAAGGTAAAGCTGACCGTAAGCTTTATATCGAAAGCTATGGCTGCGCCATGAACTTTTCGGATAGCGAAATCGTTGCCTCGATATTATCCGGTAACGGATTTGAAACAACAAGCAACTACAATGAGGCTGATGTTATCTTCATCAATACTTGTTCGATCCGCGAAAATGCCGAGCAGCGGGTGCGCAACCGGCTGAGGGAGTTTGCCATCACGAAAGCAAAAAATCCGGGATTGGTGGTGGGGGTACTTGGCTGTATGGCCGAGCGCCTTAAATCTAAATTCCTGGAGGAAGAAAAATTGGTAGATGTCGTTGTAGGTCCGGATGCTTATCGTGACTTGCCCAGCCTGATCGGTAAAGTAGATGAGGGGCAGAAGGCTGTAAACGTTTTATTATCGCGTGAGGAAACTTATGCCGATATAAGCCCCGTTCGTTTGAACAGCAATGGTATCAACGCATTCGTATCCATCATGCGCGGCTGCGATAATATGTGTTCGTTCTGCGTGGTGCCGTTTACGCGGGGCCGTGAGCGCAGCCGCGAACCGCAATCGATAGTAAAAGAATGTACCGACTTGTTTAACCAGGGTTACCGCGAGGTGACTTTGCTTGGACAGAATGTTGATTCGTATAAATGGAAGTCGGAAGTCGGAGGTCAGAAGTCGGAAGATGAGGAAGTTGTCAACTTTGCTAACCTGCTCGAAATGGTTGCCGCTGTTCATCCCGATCTGCGGATAAGGTTTTCTACTTCGCATCCGAAGGATATTACAGATGAGGTATTGTATACGATGAAGAAGCACGACAACATTTGTAACTATATCCACCTGCCGGTGCAATCGGGCAATAGCCGGGTACTGGAACTGATGAACCGAACCTATGATAGGGAATGGTATATCAATCGCATTGACGCTATTCGGAGGATAATTCCCGAATGCGGTATATCTACAGACGTGATCACAGGCTTTTGCACGGAAACCGACGAGGAGCACCAGGATACCTTGAGTATGATGGATTATGTGCAATATGATTTTGCGTACATGTTCATGTATTCGGAAAGGCCGGGCACTTTGGCGGCCAAACGTTATGCCGACGATATCCCGGATGCCGTAAAAAGCAGCCGCCTGAAGGAAGTTGTGGCCAAACAACAGCATTATTCGTACCTGCGTTTGCAGGCACAGCTGGGAAAAGTGCAACGGGTGCTGATCGAGGGCTTTTCAAAAAAATCGGATAAAGATTACTGCGGGCGAAACGACCAGAATGCAATGGTTGTTTTCCCGGTAAATGAAAATTATAAACCGGGCATGTATGTAAACGTTTTAGTGGAACGCACTACGACGGCGACATTGCTTGGAGTAATAGTGTAATAGAGTCAAGAATCAAGAGCCAAGAACCAAGACAAAGGATTCGAGCAATGCACAACTTTAAGAACTTGAAGATATGGCAAAAGGCAATGGACTTGACTGATTTGGTGCTTTACTATATTGAAGGATTACCAAAAATGGAACGGTTTAACTTAATTGATCAAATAAACAGGTGCTCATGCTCGATACCATCAAATATTGCGGAAGGGTCGGGAAAGAGGACCACCAATCATTTTGCCGAATTTTTGACAACTGCGTTGACTTCGTCTTTTGAATTGGAAACGCAATTATTGATATGTGAACGCCGAGGGTATGGAGAACCTGAAAAATTAAAAAACTGTCTGGCGCTAACGGCGGAAGTGCAAAAAATGATTTTTGCTTTCAGAGACAATTTAAAATGATAATGAGATAAAAGTCTTGACTCTTGATTCTTGACTCTTGATTCTAATAAAATGGACGTACAAGAAATAAAACAGCGGTTCGGTATCATCGGCAATTCGCCTTTGCTTAACCGGGCCATAACTATAGCCAACCAGGTTGCGCCGACGGATATATCTGTTTTGATAACGGGTGAGAGCGGCAGCGGTAAGGAAGTTTTCTCGCATATCATCCACCAGATGAGTCCGCGCAAGCATGGCCCCTTCATCGCGGTGAACTGCGGCGCGATACCTGAAGGTACTATTGATTCGGAACTCTTCGGGCACGAAAAGGGTTCTTATACGGGTGCTGTGGGCGAGCGCAAAGGGTATTTCGAAACAGTAAACGGTGGAACGATTTTTCTCGATGAGATCGCGGAAATGCCCGTCGGCACGCAGGCACGTTTGCTCCGTGTATTGGAATCGGGCCAGTATATCAGGGTAGGCTCTTCAAAGGTGGAGAAAACCAATGTGCGCGTAATCGCCGCCACTAATGTGGATGTTTACGAGGCCGTGCGAAACGGAAAGTTTAGGGAAGATCTCTATTATCGTCTGAATACGGTGCCATTGAAGATACCGCCCTTGCGCGACCGCAAGGAAGATATTTATCTTTTGTTCAGGAAATTCACCTCGGACTTTACGGACAAATATCGTACGCCGCCAATACTACTGGATGATGAGGCTCAACAGTTATTGGTGAATTATTCGTGGCCGGGCAATGTTCGCCAGTTAAAGAATGTTGCCGAACAACTGGCTGTTTTGGAAAGAGACAGACTGATCACAGCCCCGATACTGCTCAACTATATTCCGCAGGAAGCAGCTGGCCGGAATTTGCCAATGCGCCTTGAAAATCATTCTAAAGAAGATTTTTCTGAACGCGACATATTGTACAAGGTATTGTTCGATATGAAGCGCGATATGGTCGAGCTGAAGAAACTGGTAGCGGATATCATAGAACATGGCGGGGTGTCGGCAAGTTATGCCAATAACCCGCAAACGCTGAACCAACTGTACAGGGATATCGAGTTACCGGGAAATAATCCGGAGACGCAATTTACCATACAGCAGCCCGTTATTAACAATAGTAATGCGCCGTTCCACGATGCGGAAGAAGTGGAAGAATCGTTGTCATTGGTTGAAAAGGAATCGGACCTTATCCGAAAGGCGCTGAAAAAGCACAAAGGCAAGCGTAAGCTGGCCGCTAACGAGCTGGGTATATCTGAACGGACATTGTATCGTAAAATAAAAGAGCTTAACCTTTAACGATGAGAAGAATAGTTGTTGTTTTCTTTGCGCTGGTGACGCCCATACTATTTTATTCGTCGTGCTCAATTACCCTGAACGGATCTTCTATCCCGAAAGAAATGAAAACCATTAGCGTGGATTACTTTGAAAATAATGCGCCGCTCGTTGTCAATTATCTGAGCCAGAATTTTACGGAGGCCCTTAAAGCGAGGATAAGGGGGACAACACGGCTGTCAATTGTGCAGGGCGAAGCGGATGCGCATATGTCGGGAAGTATTACGGGTTACAGTATTGAGCCGGTTTCTGTGCAGGCTACAAACAACAATGTTGCGCCGGTAGCCGGCGCAGAGCGGTTAACCATTACCGTGAATGTGATCTACACCTATACTAAAGATAAGAAAGAAAATTTTACGCAATCTTTTACCGAGCACCAGGATTTTTCGGGCGACATCACCGCGCAGGAACAAAACCTGGTGACAACGATCACAAAACGGCTCACCGACGATATTTTTAACGCCGCTTTTGCGAAATGGTAAGACAATTTGTAGTTTCACCCTTTGTGGACCAACACCTAAATAACAAGCAGAACGAGATATTGTGGAGATTGCTGGCTAACCCCGCCGACAATGGGAATTTGTATGGTTTCAATTTACAGCAATTCGCTAAAGATTTCCCCCAAAGCGGGTTACTACAAGCCATGCTCGCCCGGGCAAACGGCGGCGAAAACCTGCCACATGCCGCGGCAACTTTTGATTCCAAGGCGTTATATGTAATGATGAATGCTTACGAAAACCTTGCCGAGGTTTCGGAAGAGCAGATCGTGCAAAAACTTGGCGAGGGGGTAGACTATGGTGTTGAACAGGAGGAACCTCATTTGAAACTGAATGATTTTAGCGACGGCAAGCTGAAAGATATATTGGGTTTTGAACCCGGCGCGGGGGATGAAGCGGAAACTCACCAGAAAGTTGTGGTGGGGGAAGACGAGCGCCGCGAGGTTGAAAATATTTCAATTGATACGGAAGCAGGAGCATCGGCCATAGAAGAGAGGGTGACTGACACCCCTGCTGAACCTGAACCGGAAATACCCGAAGCTGAAACAATTCCTGAACCCCTTATTCCTGAAAGTTTGGAAGAACCGGTCGCACAAATAGAAAATGTCGAAGACGCATCTATACAAACAGAGGGAACAGAGCCAACAGCGGAGATACCCGTGGAAGACCATAGGGCGGACGTACAGTTAAGCCCCTACGAGGAAGAAATTATAGAACTTCCTGGAGAAGAAGCGGAAGAACCTATAGCGGAAATACCGGCCGAAGATCATAGGGCTGAATTGCATGCCCGCGTTTACGAAGAAGATATCGCTGAAGTACCGGAAATGGAAAACAGCGAACCGGCGGAAATAGAATCCGACGGGCAGCCTGAACAAATTGAAACTGTTGAAGCCCATCCGGAAGAACCCGAAATAGCTGAAGCTATACATACTGAGCCCGTAAAGGGTATTGACGACGAAGTATACGACGAGATAGTGGGCATTGAAAGTATCAGCTTTGCCTTTGCAAATAAACCTGAGGAGTTTGTTCAGCCCGAAGCTGCCGCGCAAGACAAAACGCCGGTTGAGTCGCCGGTTGAAGATCATAACCAAGGGGATGACATCGGTAAACTGATGTCGGAAGGACTGGCAGGGACTGATTATTTTGTTTTTGAAAAGACGGAAGAGTTTGTACCGGAACCGGGTATGGAAGAGGCCAAAACTGCAGTTGCCGAAGGACTTGAGGTTTCCGGCAGTAGTCTAAATCAGATTCGCGATCCGGCGGTAGCTGAAGCCGAAACAAAGGATGTATCCAAGTATCACGACGAGAAGATGCCTTATACTTTCATGTGGTGGTTGGATAAAACACGCAAAGAGCACGCCGGCGTTTACCAACCGTTCAAACTGGATACCAGCCAGGTCATCAGGCATGCCGCGGACGAAACCCTGCAACAGCAGTATTACGAAAATATTTTCCATGTGAGCACGGTTGAGGAATTAGATAGGGATGCGGCCAGGCAGGCGATTGAATTCGATATGCAGAACAAGGAAGACCGTATCATCAAAAAATTCATTGCCGAGGAACCGCATATCAGCGCGCCGACGAGTGACAGATTAGGCAACGAGAATAAGGCCAAGAAAAGCGCCGAGGACCAGGACGAGTTGGTTACTGAAACACTGGCGAAAATCTACAGCGATCAGATGCTTTATCACAAAGCGATAAACACTTACAGGAAATTGATATTGAAATTCCCGGAAAAAAGCCGTTACTTTGCCGACCAGATTGAACTGTTAGAAAGAAAAATCAATTAATAAATAAGGAAATGGTAATAGTTTTAGTGATCCTGACCGTTGTAGTATGTGTGCTGTTGGGAGGCATTGTATTGATTCAAAACCCTAAGGGTGGCGGTTTAACATCAAATTTTTCAAGCCAGTCGCAATTGATGGGTGTGCAAAAAACGGGAGATTTTCTTGAAAAGGGCACCTGGGTATTGGCTATTTCGCTGATGGTACTATCGCTTGCGATCAATGTATCTGTTAAGGGTGGAGGGACGGCAAAGAATAGTATTACCCCGGAACAGCAGAAAATTAATGAAAAAGTTAATAAAGGCGCCGCAACTCCAGCCACACCTGCACCAACGCCAATTAATATACCCCCACAAAAGCCTAAATAATTAAGGCTGATTAAAAGCATAAAAAGGCTTTGTCCCATATGTACCGGACAGAGCCTTTTTTAACTGAAAAGACACTGACACGATGGCATTTCAAAATTAAGCTTTCGTTAAGAATAAAAATACCAATAACCTAAAGGTGACAATTGAACAGTTATTATGCCAATATGAGCTATTGCGCGGGGCTTGGCATAATTGATGAGCAATGGAACGTGCACAATTATTAAACTTTTTATAAAATTAAATTATTTATAACTATGTCATTAAACATTAAACCGATCGGGGACAGGGTAGTAGTAGAAGCTGCACCCGCCGAAGAGAAAACTGCTTCCGGTATCATTATACCGGACACTGCGAAGGAAAAACCTCAGCGCGGAACTATCGTTGCTGTTGGCGACGGAAAAAAGGACGAACCGTTAACTGTAAAAACAGGCGACCAGGTTTTATATGGCAAATACGCCGGAACTGAAATTACCTATGAAGGTAAAGAGTATTTAATAATGCGTGAAGCTGATATTTACGCGGTTCTGTAAACAAATTATAGAATTATTGAATGACTGAATTATCGAATAAGGTCTTCAATCAATAATTCAATAAATCATTAATTCAACAATTAAAAGACATGGCAAAACAAGTTAGGTATAATGTAGAGGCACGCGACGCTTTAAAGCGCGGTGTTGATATTTTAGCGAACGCAGTGAGAGTGACATTGGGACCAAAAGGTCGTCACGTAATTATCGACAAAAAATTCGGCTCACCGGCTATTACTAAGGACGGTGTTACCGTAGCTAAAGAGATCGAATTAAAGGACCCCATTGAAAATATGGGCGCTCAAATGGTTAAAGAAGTTGCTTCAAAAACTGCTGACATAGCTGGTGACGGTACAACTACTGCTACCGTATTGGCCCAGGCTATAGTTACCGCAGGTATAAAGAACGTAGCTGCCGGCGCCAATCCAATGGATCTGAAACGCGGTATTGATAAAGCGGTTTTCGCTGTTGTCGAAGATTTGAAGAAACAATCAAAAACTATCGGTGAGGACAACAACAAGATCAAACAAGTTGCATCCATATCGGCAAATAATGATGAAGTTATTGGTGCGCTGATCGCTGAAGCGATGGAAAAAGTAGGTAAAGATGGCGTGATCACTGTAGAAGAAGCAAAAGGTACCGAAACCGAAGTAAAAACGGTTGAAGGTATGCAGTTCGACCGTGGTTATCTTTCTCCTTACTTTGTAACCAATGCTGACAAAATGGAAGTAGAACTGGAAAATCCTTTTATCCTGATCTACGACAAAAAAATATCATCCATGAAGGAATTGCTTCCGATCCTGGAAAAACAAGTTCAAACAGGCAGGCCTTTATTAATTATCGCGGAAGACCTTGACGGAGAAGCTCTAGCTACGTTAGTGGTTAACAAGATCCGTGGTTCGCTGAAAGTAGCTGCTGTTAAAGCACCTGGTTTCGGCGATCGTCGCAAGGCTATGCTGGAAGATATCGCTATCCTTACAGGCGGTACATTGATCTCTGAAGAAAGAGGTTTCAAATTGGAAAATGCTGACCTTTCTTACTTAGGTACTGCTGAAAAAGTAGTCGTTGATAAGGACAATACAACTATCATCAACGGCGCGGGCGCAGCTGAAGAGATCAAAGCCCGTGTGGGACAGATCAAATCGCAAATCGAAACGACAACTTCTGATTATGACCGCGAAAAATTACAGGAGCGTTTAGCCAAGTTATCAGGCGGTGTTGCTGTATTGTATATCGGTGCTGCTTCTGAAGTGGAAATGAAGGAAAAGAAAGACCGTGTTGACGACGCATTGCACGCAACCCGCGCAGCTGTTGAAGAAGGTATCGTTGCCGGTGGCGGTGTTGCTTTCATTCGCGCTGTACAGGCTTTAGCTAATCTTAAAGGCGTTAACGAGGATGAAAATACGGGTATCCAGATCATCCGCCGTGCTATCGAAGAGCCGTTGCGCCAGATCTGCGAAAACGCAGGTATCGAAGGTTCTATTGTAGTGCAGAAAGTGAAAGAAGGCAAAGACGATTTCGGTTACAACGCACGCACTGACAAATATGAGAATTTGATCAAAGCAGGTGTTATCGATCCTACTAAAGTAGGCCGTGTAGCTTTGGAAAACGCAGCTTCTATTGCAGCTATGCTGTTAACTACTGAATGTGTATTAGCTGACGATCCGGAAGACGAAAAAGGCGCCGGTATGCCTCCTATGGGCGGCGGCGGCATGGGCGGCATGATGTAATATTTTGAAGTCGGAAGTCTGACATTGTGTAACTTCCTGACTTGTCATAACTGGTAAGAAACCCTGTCTGTTTTTTCAGACAGGGTTTCTTTTTTACTGAACCATCCGTTTGTCACAAGGGGGTAAACGCAATGTCATGAGTTAATCAAATGATTAATAAATGTAGCAAAGCGCCGCTTGTTGGGCTTAAATTTGTTAAAGATTGTTAAACAGCTTATTTAGGCATAACAATTGAACATTTAAGGTCATGAAGGCGATTAACGACAAAGCAAGGCAGCTGAAAACACATCTTCTGGAATGGGTGCTCATCAAGGGCCCTGAATTATTTGTAACCATTTACGGTAAATAATTAAATGTCATTACTTTTGGCGATCATGAAGCCGGAAGAGTTCTACCATCAATTTCATATATGGCTGGTCGCGAACGGCCAGAATTACATCTTCGGAGTATTAGTTTTCATCGCCGGCTTCCTGGCGATAAGGTTCATCAAAATGCGCCTGCGCGCACGGATGGCAAGACAGCAAGTGCATTCATCGTTGCGGCCATTTTTTCAAAGCCTTACCATTACCGGCCTATACGTCCTGCTTATCTTATCCGTATTCAAGATCATCGGCTTTGAGCTCACGGTATTCAGCACCATCATCGGCGCTTTCAGTGTAGCGGCCGGCTTAGCCTTGTCGGGCACCTTTCAAAACTTTGCGGGCGGTGTATTGATACTTTTGCTAAAACCTTTTGAACTGAATGACAATATTGTGGCCCAGGGGCAGGATGGCATAGTTACTTCCATACAATTGTTTTATACAGTATTAAGAACTTTTGATAACCGAACCATCATTATCCCGAACGGTAAATTATTCAACGAGGTAATCGTAAACGTGACCCGTGAGGGGAAAAGGCGTGTTGACTTTGAATTAAAACTGGGATATATCGTTGACGTAGACCAGGTGAAAGGTATTATAGACAATGCAATTAAAGCAACGCCTCATATTATCCATAAGCCGGCACCGCTGGTGGGTGTCATAGCATTGGAAATTGACGGCATAAAATTCACGGTGCGGGTTTGGACAAAGGCCGATGATTACCTGGATATTAAGATCGCACTCCAGGAAAGAATCGTAAAGGATCTGCGCAACGCCGATGTGAAATTACCTACCCATCACCTGTTACCCGGCACCTGAAGAGTGAATAGTCAGTGGTGAATAGTGAATGACAGAATAATTCATAGCATATAGTTCGCAACACAGAGAATGACCAATTAACCCATTCGCTATTGACCATTCACTATTGACCATTCACAATTAAATTTTTTGTTTAGCTTTTAATTCCAGGTATTTATTGATGGTATTGATGGTCAAATTTTGAGGCGTACTTAGAATAGACTGAATACCGTACTTCGTCAGTTCTTTTACGATCAGTTTTTTATCGTAAATAAACTTCTCGGCTATCGTTTTGATGTAAATATCTTCAACATTATCAGCAGGCTCTTCGGCCACTTTCTGTAATTCGGTATTCTCAAAAAAAACAACCAGCAGTAAATGGAATTGAGCGATGCGTTTTAAATAAGGGAGTTGCCGTTCCAAAGCTGAAAGACTTTCGAAGTTAGTGAAGAAAACCACCAGGCTGCGCTGCTTTAAAACCCTGCGGATAGTAGTATAAAGCAACTCCATGTTGGTTTCCAGGTAGCGGGTTTTTTCGCTATACAAAACTTCCAATATCTTGTTCATTTGTACATGCCGCCTGTCGGCAGGCACCACCGATCCCAATTTATCGCCGATAGTGATCAACCCGGCTTTATCCTCTTTCAGCAAGGCGACATTTGATAATACCAGGCTGGCGTTAATAGCATAATCAAGCAGACTCAAACCTTCAAAGGGCATCTTCATGGCCCGCGATTTATCGATGACGCAATACACATGCTGCGATTTTTCATCGGTGTACATATTGGTCATCAGGTTGCCGTGCCTGGCAGTGGCCTTCCAGTTGATGGTACGGTAATCGTCTCCGGCTACATAATTCTTTACCTGTTCAAATTCCAGGCTATGTCCCAGCCGCCTGATCTTTTTGATGCCTACGTCGGTCAGCCGGTTTGAAATTGCCATCAACTCGTATTTGCGCATCTGGAGGAACGACGGGTATACCGGCAGCGTCTCATCCTGGCTGAAGCTGTAGCGCCGCCGTATGAGGCCAAGCGGCGAACTGGTGTAAATCCTTATTGCCCCAAATTCATATTCGCCGCGCTTAGTAGGCCGCAGCAGGTAATTGATCAGTTTATGCTGACCGGGTTTTAATGACGTTTTGAATAGCAGGTCCCTCTTCTGAAACTGGAATGGTATTTCATCAATGATTCCTGCCTCGACGTTAAATGGGTAAAGGTTTTCAATATAGACGCCCAATTCATTTTCATCGCCATTACTAAGGCGTTCCGGTGCATGCCTCCTCGCGAAAATGCCTTTCGCGGTACGGTAAAGCATCAGGATGTCGATCAGCAGGAGCAGGATCAGTATCCAGAAGGATAATTCGGGCAATATGCCCAGCCATGGGAAAAAGAATGAAAATAAAAAGAAGACGGCGCAGGCGATCAACCCGGCGAAAAGCCGGTTGGTCAGAAAAAGTTCTTTATAAAATGCTCTGAAGAATTTTTTCACGCTGTTTACCGTGGTATTTCAATTTTTTGAATGATCTGTTTGATGACTTCGTCCGGACTTGAGCCTTCCATCTCCTTATCGGGTGTAAGCATTATCCGGTGCCTCAGCACCGAAGGGGTTATCCAAACGATATCATCCGGCGTAACGAAGTCACGTCCACGAATGGCTGAGATGGCTTTTGCCGCGTTTACTATAGCCAGCGATGCCCTCGGCGATCCGCCCAGGAAAAGCGACTTATTGTTGCGGGTCTCAAAAATGATCTTAGCGACAAACTCCAGTATTTTGGGCTCTACATGCAATCCCTTAACCGTTTTGCGTAAGGAAATAATATCTTCTTTTGATAAGATCGGCTTAATATGCTCCAACTGCTCGTTGGTTACCTGCTGATGTTGCTGTGTCAGGATGGTGATCTCCTCTTCAAGCGATGGGTATTTAACTTCGACTTTGAACAGGAACCTGTCCAGCTGCGCTTCGGGCAGCCGGTAAGTGCCTTCCTGCTCAACCGGGTTCTGCGTGGCCAGCACAATGAAGGGTTCTTCCATTTTATAGCGTTCGCCATCGATGGTTATCTGTCGTTCTTCCATCACCTCGAACAATGCCGACTGTGTTTTTGCCGGTGCGCGATTTATCTCATCGATCAGTACGATGTTCCCAAATACCGGTCCCTGTTTAAATTCAAAGTCGATGGTTTTGGGGTTGAATACCGAGGTGCCCAGCACATCTGAAGGCATCAGGTCGGGTGTGAACTGTATACGCGAATACTTCGCATCGATAGCTTTAGCGATCAGTTTCGCGGTCAGTGTTTTGGCGACACCGGGTACGCCCTCTATCAGGACATGGCCGTCGGCCAGGATGCCGGCGATGAGCAGTTCGATGGTATCCTGCTGACCCACAATGATCTTGCCTAATGTGGCCTTTATCTGTTCAACCGCCGCGCTTAACCTGGTCAGGTCGGTTCTTTGTTCAAATAGTTCGTCTTCCATGTTTACCTGGATTTTATATAAAATTGTTCAATAAGCTGGTTTAGTTTGATCAGTTCGTGATCTGAAACCCTTTGTCCTTTAAGATAATGGATATGCATTACCAGTTCTTCGGCCAGGGAAGGTTCGATCCCCGTTTTTTGGGCTAATTTTTCGATAAATTCCTGGTCAAGGAGGTTAGTTTTGAGATAATAATTGGTCCGCAAATACTCAAGAAAGTAAAGTATCTTCTTTTGCGCGATGTTCGCATTGTCGCGCTGTTCGTAGTATACCTGTCCGACAACGGTTACAAACTCCACCGTAGTGTTTTTTAACGGCTCAATAATGGGGATGATGCGCTGGCGCCGCTTCATTTCGTACAAAATGAAAACAACCAGGCCAAAAAGGCTGATATAATACGCCCATAGCAAGGCTGGATAGCTGAAAAACACCCGCATTGGCGACATGTCTTCCATAAAATCCCCGTTCTGAAAATGATCCCAGTAAATAACCGGCCTTGCGGGCATATAAGATAAAGCCTTTGCCGCGAAGTCGGCGCCATCCTGGTTATTCAATAAACTGTAATTGGTGAAAAGCTGGGGATTGGCGCATAAATACAGGCTTCCCTTTCCAAATCTATATTGGAGCAATATGCTTTTGCCATCTTCATTTTTAGCAAGTACAACAGCCTTTGTAGTATCAAAGCTGCTGAAATAATTATCCGCTGTCCCATTGCTGAAGGTGTAGTCGCTTGCCTGCTTTAATTTCAGATTAGTAAAATTAAGGCCCATGGTTTTACCGGGCTTTGTATTTGTTTGAATTTTGAGCGTATCGCCAAGCCTGCCATAGTCGTTGGTTGCGATGAATATTGAATTGCCGGCTTTGAGATAATTGACCATTTCCTTGAAATCATATTTGCCGGATTTCAGGTAACCGGATATGATCATGTAATTCGTGTTTGAATCGGGTTTTTCGTGGAATTGATCATAAAAGTCGCCATTGGTGCCGGTCACTTTAGTGCCTGGAAAAAGCTGATGAAGTTCGTTGTACAAGATGTAAGTGCCATAAGGTATTTTATCGTTGTATGACAAAGTTGGCCGCCAGTCAATGGGCCGGGGTTTATTATACTCCGCTACCACATATAGTATGATGAGCAGGATGCCTATCGAAAAAAGTACCTTAAAGCTCCTCATGGCACTTGTTTATTAAAGTTGCTGAAAGACGAACTGATATCGCCGTAAAGGCTGGCATCGATCAAAAATTCGCCATACCATACGTATTCAAACTTTCGCGTCAGCGAACCGAATGCCGCCCTTTGTCCTTCGTTTTTCAGCTCATTGAGGTAGGCATAATTTGTTTTGTCGATCTTCCACTCGATGAGACCTGAATCACTAAGTTGTTTGAGACATTTAAGATAAAGCAGTCTTACGGCAAAGCGATAGTTATGTGCAGCGACGGCATTTTCTATTTCCGCATCGAAATTGATGGTGTTAATATTTTCGACAAATTCAGAATGTGATATGGCAACCGCGGGCTGGCGGCGGAAAACGTTACGTACGTCCACGCCCGACCACTTAAGTATAACGTAGATAATGGCGACGATGGCCCCAAGCAGTGTAAGTATTTCGATGATACGCCACAAGATGGTTAATATGGACAGGAACAAATTACCAGGCAGCTTCTTGAATTTAAATAATCCAATAAACCAGTCCCAGAACCAATGCCAAAAACGTTCCCACCACGATAGGTCCACCTTAGATTCATCGTACTTGAATTCGGGCTGCCTGGCGTAACTTTTCAGGGTATTCGCATCAAAATGACGGACATTAACGGCTGATGCAGAATCAACCGTTAATACGGCATGGCCCTTTGGTGCGACCGCCGTTGTTGCAGAGGCGCTTGCCAAACCCGTTGCCAGGCAAAAAAATATGAAACAGATAAACCGCATTTAATATTCTTCGGGTGCTTTGTCGGTTGCTGTGTCAGGTGCTCCAAATTGGTCGATACGGCCCAGCAGCGATGTGCCTTCTTTCGTTTCTGTTAAGTTGAAATAACAAAGGTTTATCGCTAAGATCATGAGCATCTGGAACACATACGAAAATGATTGGATGATGGTAGTAAAAATGGCCGCTGGTATCGACAGTGCCGATGTGCCTTTGAACAAGTGCAAAAAAACACTGCCTGCTCCTAAAATAACAGACGGTATAGCTACAACGAGATTGGCGAAATAGAGTATAAGATAAATCACAACCAAAACGCCGAAGGTGACCCACCAGTTGTCTTTGATCAATTTGAAACTTTGGTTGAAAGCGTAGCCAAAGCTTGCATTTTCGATCACGATGATCGACGGCACCAATGCCATAACGACATAGAGATAAATGCCGGGTAAAACACACAGGATAGTGCCCCCGATCACCACTAATGAACAGACAAACGAGGCCCATAGGATCCTTAGATAGTAATATTTAAAATATCCCCACATTTCTTCAACGGTAGGGGGCGTATTTTGCTTTCGCTGGTACAGCGCCGTATAACACAAAACCATAACGTTGATGGAAACATACATCAGTATGGTAATGACGAACAGCAACAGGTATTCGGGAAGCACTCCTATTATATTTTCCCATGGATTTGCTGCCCTATCATAGGCAGCTGAGCTGGCATAGTTAACAGCATCAAATACCCTCACCTGGAGCATTACATTGATTGCGGCTGATGCCAGCAAAAAGAATCCGCAGAAGATAAAAAAATACTTGAGCAGGGGTTTAAAATTCTGGCGTATAAAAGCAAATGTATCGCCGATGATCTCTCCGAAATCGCGCGGTTTGCCCAGTTCAATTTTCGTTTGCATATAAGGTTTGGTTTTTATAGAGTTTGTTGGGATAAATAATCACATACCAGGTAATGAAAAATAGCGATGCAGCCAGTATGGTTACGCTGAGCCATACCGGCATCTCCGTGTGTCGCGTAACAAAGCTTTCGAAAAATGCCGCGATAATGAACAGGGGCACCAGCCCGAGGGCCATCTTCATGCCGTCTTTGGCCCCGCGTTTTACCGATTCAAGCCGGGTATAAGTCCTCGGGAAAAGAAGGCTGTTGCCCAGCACCAATCCGGCGGCACCTGCAATGATGATGGATGATATTTCGATAGTACCGTGAATCCAGATCACTAAAATAGATTCGGCCCCAAAACCCCTGCTGAAAAAGAAGTACTCAAACGCACCTAACATAAGCGCGTTGCGCATCAAAAAGAAAATGGAACCCACCGAAAAGAATATCCCGCAAACGAAGATCACCAGGGAAACAAAAATGTTGTTCATGGCTATCCCAAAAAACATCATGACCTCTCCATGGCTTTTATAAACGCCGAATGGGTCGCCTTTTGCAATATTATCCTTGGTCATTTCCACATATTCCTTTCCCCTCGGACCAAGAACAAGCTCAAGAAAATGGCTGTCATATTTTGCTGAGAGAACACCCATCATACAAAACACCAAGAAGAAGATAAAAGAATACATCAGCTGCTTTTCATACCGCTTAAACATCAGCGGCAATTCAGTTTTCCAGAAAGCGATAAAACGGTTGCTTCGCTCGGTTTTGTTCTTATAGATCGACTGGTGCAGCTTCGCAGCCAGGCCATTCAGGTATTCGGTTGTTTTTGATTTGGGGTAGAATGTTTTGGCATAAGCCAGGTCATCGGTGATCTTTATAAAGCGCTCGGCTACTTCATCCGGGTCGGTTGTTGGTTCCTGCTCAAAGCTTCTCCATTTGTCGGCATTCTGTTTAACAAAAAGGGGTTCGCGCATTGTGAAGGCCTGGTTTAATAAAGGCTTAAAATAAATACAATAATTTTATCTTTCAACTAAAAAACTATATTAGTGTCGAATATTCCATAATTCATGCAAACTATACGGATCACCACATCACAGAATATCGACATCGATTACGAGGTTGCCGGCCTGGGTGAACGTATCCTTGCCAGGGTGATCGATCTTGCCATATTGGGCGCTTTGTACTTCGGGTGTATTATTTTGGCCGCTATGTTTGCCCCGGGTTCCAACGTAACGTTTGGCATAGTCGCGGTCATCAATGGGGTAATCTGGCTTTTTTACGATCTGCTTTTCGAAACGTTAATGAACGGCCAAAGCATTGGCAAGCGTATTATGAAGATCCGGGTCATCAGTCTTGATGGTTCGCGACCCAGCTTCGGCCAGTATTTGTTGAGATGGCTGTTTCGTATAGTAGATTTTCTGATCATCGAACCCGGCCTGGTAGCGCTGATAGCTGCCGCGGTAAGTGAAAAACCCCAGCGGGTGGGCGACATGGTTGCCGGTACCATGCTGATCAGGACCGTACCCCGCACCAAAATGGATAACATCGTCTACATGCCTGCTTATGACGGCTACCAGCCGGCATTCCCCGAGGCGGGCCATTTGAGTACCCGGGATGTTGAATTGATACACGAAGTGATCAATAACTACCTCAAAACCGGTAACAGCGTAATTGTCTATAACATGGCCGAAAGGGTGAAAACACACCTGAATATAACACCCCCGAATGGTATGAACAGCATGCTGTTTTTGCAAACTATCATCAAAGATTACAGCCATATCAGCGCTCAGGCCGATGTTTTGTAGATCCCGTAAAGGTGGTAAAGCTTAAAGATATAGCTGATCATTACCATCGAGCCAATTACAATAAATAAAGTCTTTTTAACGACCTCCTTTTTGGTGTCGAGTTTGAAAAACCCGTCGGCTATGCCGTAGACGAAGAACAGCAACAATGGTATCGCAGGCGGGTAAAGCAAAAAGCTTTCGTGAAGGTCGCCGTGTACCAGGGCAAGTACCGACCGCTGAAAACCGCAGCCGGGGCAATCTATCCCGGTTAGATATTTAAATGGGCACGGAATTAAATGGCCCTGCAGCCATTTGAAAAAAACCAAATGATTGCAGGGCGCATAAAGTTGTATTATAGATAAAGGCATTAAGCTTCTGGCGCTGGTGGTGCCGGGGGAGCCGGGGGTGTATTGTTGAATGGATCCCTGTAACCCATCGATGGATCGGCAGGCTTTATTCCTCCGGGTATACCGGCCGGCCCGAGATATTGATAATTGCCAAAGCCGAGTATGGGGTAAAATACCACGCCCAGCAGCAAAAGCCCCACCGTGAAGCCCTCGCTCTGGCCAAAGCTTTTACTCAGCAGGTTGGTCATCCATACGGCGAAAACGATATTTACGCAGGGGATTATCAGCAGAAATATCCACCACACCGGCTTGCCGATAATTTCGAGCAGCACGATAATGTTGTAAATAGGGATAATAGCGGCCCAGCCCGGTTTCCCCGCTTTTTCAAATATTTTCCAATGAGCGACGACCATGATCACCCAAACAATGATAATTGGAATGATCAGCGCGGTGATGATCGCGATTACCCCGGCGATGGCGCCGGCGTCTGCAGAACTGTAATCTTGCATGATGTAATGAGTTAAGTTAAAGGTTGATACTTAGTTTGTTACTGCAATATAAATAAAATTCGGTATTTAAAACACCCCGGTGAATTTTTTCCGTCCGGTTGGAAATTGACAAAAGCGGAAAGACTTTATTGTCCATGGTCCATGCCCCATAGTCCATAGTTTTTTGCAGAATTGGCTATGGACTATCGACTATGGTCTATGGACTGCATTCAACTAATTCCCTACCTTTGCATCACCCATGAAGCGCGAACAGATCTCCGTATTCGATATTTTTAAGATAGGCATCGGGCCGTCCAGTTCACATACACTGGGGCCCTGGCGCGCGGCGCAGCAGTTCGTGCAGTTGCTGGACGAAACGCAGGTCCTTCACAAAGCAACCGGTATCAAAATACTGCTTTACGGCTCGCTGGCCAAAACGGGTAAGGGACACGGTACCGACATCGCCATCCTGCTAGGGTTGAGCGGCGACGACCCTGTTACCTTCGACGTGAGCGCCATTGATGATAAGATCGCGGGCATCAAAGCCGCCAGCGAACTATGGCTCGGCGCTGAACACCGTATCCCTTTTTCCTTCGACGAGGACCTTTTATTCTTATACAACGAACAGCTGCCCTTTCACCCTAACGCGGTAACTTTCCAGGCTTTGCTGAACGACGGGCATGCCGTTTCCGAAACCTACTATTCCATCGGCGGGGGCTTTGTGGTGAAAGAAGGCGCGCAGGGCATGAGCAAAACCGAGGTCGACCTGCCGTTCCCCATCGAAACTGCCGGCGACCTGCTGCACTGGTGCCTCAAAACCGGTCTTAAAATATCCGAAGTGGTGCTGGAGAACGAAGCCGCCTGGCGCAGCGAGCAGGACACCCGCGACGGTATCCTCAACATCTTCCGCGTAATGAAGGAGTGCATGTACCGCGGCTGCCACACCACCGGCTACCTGCCCGGCGGCCTCAACGTGGCGCGGCGCGCGGCAACGCTCAACCACCGGCTCATCGGTACGCACCCCTACCAGAACTTTGACGAATGGGTAATGGCCATCCGCGAAACCGGCGGCGGCTTCAAAAACACGCTCGACTGGGTAAGCTGTTTCGCCCTGGCGGTGAACGAGGAGAACGCCTCGTTCGGCCGCGTGGTGACGGCCCCTACCAACGGCGCGGCTGGCGTGGTGCCGGCCGTGCTGCAATACTTCATCGTGTTTTGCGATGGCTTTAGCGACGAGCAGATCATCCAGTTCATCACCATCGCATCCGAAATTGGCAGCATATTCAAAAAGGGGGCAACCCTTAGCGCGGCCATGGGCGGCTGCCAGGCCGAGATCGGCGTATCGTCGGCGATGGCGGCGGCGGGGCTTACCGGCTGCCTCGGCGGATCGCAGCGACAGGTGCTGATGGCGGCCGAAATTGCCATGGAACACCACCTGGGCATGACCTGCGACCCCATCGGCGGCCTCGTTCAGGTGCCCTGCATCGAACGCAATACCATGGGCGCCATCAAGGCCATCACCGCCTCGCAGCTGGCCCTGCAAACCAACCCCGACAACGCCAAAGTAAGCCTCGACGCCGTGGTGAAAACCATGTGGCAAACCGCGCTGGACATGAACTCCAAATACAAAGAAACCTCCGACGGGGGGCTGGCGATTAATATTCCGATCAGTTTACCGGAGTGTTGATTTGGCGTATGGTTCATAGTTGATAGTTCATAGCCATTCCCGGTTCAGCCATGAACTATGATCCATGATCTATATGCTGTAAAGGGCGTGCCCTGCGGGCCGGGCTTTGCGCTCATACTGCACGGGCATTAGCCACAGGCAGGTATCCGCTTCAATCCCTCACGCTTTTCGTTCCGGTTCCAGTGTTGAAATAGCGGAAACTCCCCACCACGTCATTGAGGAACGAAGCAACCTCTGAACTGTGCCAGTCAAGCACCGTAATTTTTATTCACGGCACGAAAAGCATCATC